>Ga0209185_1001187_pt1 | contig 23957 bp, 20 predicted proteins | sample SidtaG_2_FD_187425 | JGI IMG/M metagenome (GOLD analysis project Ga0209185, IMG submission 187425) | Marine algal microbial communities from Sidmouth, United Kingdom - Sidmouth_Asex2 metaG (SPAdes) (version 2) | ecosystem: Host-associated > Algae > Red algae > Unclassified | place: Sidmouth... | reverse complement strand
TCGGTCTCCTGCCATAAAGGATAAATATAGAAAAAATAGCTAAAGTATTAACATCGCCCTCGTTTGTAACCACGGCGGGCGAGAAAGGGGTTTCGTAACACCTTAGTGCATTGCAAATGCACTTCTCAAGCAACCTCGTTGCAAATAAGGACGAAGTGGGTTGGTAAGAACTAACATTTAAAGTATTCTAAAATCTGAAGGATTTCTTCGACTATCCCAAACAGTAACTACCTCAATAAGCTCATCAGAAATCCGATAAACTAATTTATAATTTTTGACAATTACCATTCTTACATTTTCAATATCGGTAGGTTTACCAGATAAGGGAAACACAACTACGGTTTGTAAAGCATAATCAAATAATTTTTCAAGCTTGTTTGAATAAGCAATAGATTGATTTCGTTCAATCCAATATCTGAAAATCATCAATTTATCGTTTATCGACCTTTCAGACCAATGGATTGTTCGCTTAACCATGTGGCTATTAATTTATTCGCCTTTTCATTTGTATAAAATCTGCCCGCATCTAAATCTTCTAACCCTTCCTCTACTGATTTTCTTTCATCTTTAGTAAAATGATAAACAGTTTCGTTATTTGGCTTCACACTTACTAATCGTAAAATTTCGTCTAAAACTATAGAGTCGTCTATCTCATTAATCCGGTTTATAATTTCTTGCTTTACTGACATATTGATACTTTTCTATCTCTAAAATAAACTATTTTTAAATTATGTGTTCTTTTTTGCAACATAGCATTTGCTCAGCTTCTTCTTTGGTATAAACGTTGCCATTTTCAGAATCTCTCCTGCCTTTTTGAACTTTTTCAACAAAAATTAGATGATCTACTAATTGGTCGATAGACATTCGCTCTGGCAGCTTATCCAATGCAGTAATTATTTGAGATTTTGTTATCACGCTTAACTTTTTTCAAAGATAATACATTTAAATTATTTCAGCTTTTGTCCCTAATTCAGAATTTTCGCATAGTACAGGTTAAAAAGCACATTGAATATTGATCTATAATGAAATATCGGTCTCCTGACATAAAGGATAAATATAGAAAAATAGATAAAGTATTATCATCGCCCTTGTTTGTAACGAGGGCGGGCGAAAAAGGGGTTTCGTTACACCTTAGTGCCTTGCAAATGCATTGCTCAAGCATCCTCATTGCAAAACGAGGACGAGGAGAGTAAAGGAGTTTCGATGTCATTGATTATTTTGCACCGATAGCAAATTTTATTTTTCATGATGTTTGTTGTTAACTATTATTCTTTAATTAACGATCAATACGATTAACGATTTGAAGAAATTCTGGATGGCTTCGAAGTGGAGCAAGCAGTACTTCTTCTTGTAAAAAATTTTTATCATTATAACCGAGGTCAACTGATTTTTTTAGATTTTTAATAGCTCTTGGGAAGTCTTCTTTAACTGAGTAATAGATGCCCCAATTACGATAAACCCAGCTATTTTTTGGATTCAATTCTTGGGCTTTCTCTAAATCTTCAATAGCTTCTTCTAACAAATTTAATTTTAATTTATAATAGCCCCGATTGTTGTAAGCATCTGCATCATCTGTTACTAAAGATATAACTTTGTCAAAATCTAAAATTCCTTTTTGATACTCCCCTGTTACATTATAGGTAACTGCACGATTCCAATAAGCATCTAAATCATCAGGATTTTGTTCGATAGCCTTATCAAAATCTATGGTAGCCTTAGAATACTCACCTAAATTTAAATAGGAATCTCCTCTATCAAAATAGATTCCATCAAAATCTGGATTTAACTTTACTACAAAATCATAATCTGAAATCGCTTTATTATACTGTTCTTTGTAATAATAGCAATTTCCACGATAGTAATAAGTATAGATGTAATCTGGTTCTAAAGCAATTGTTTTATTATAATCCAATATCGCATTTTTGTATTCTCCTAAATTATAATATGCATTTCCACGATAAAAGAAACTATTATGAAAATATGGCTTTAGTTCAATTGCTTTATCGTAGTTAGAAATAGCCATTTTATCTTTATCCATTTTGGAGTACGTTTTCCCTCGATTATAATATGCTTCAAAAAGCTTGTTGTCAAATTCTAAAGCTTTGTTAAAATCTAATAACGCTCTATCAAATTGTCCAAAATCACGGTACGCAATTCCCCGATTACAATAAGATTCAGCATGATTAGGTCTTAATTCAATAGCAATATCATAATCCAAAATTGCCATCTGGTATTCGCATTCTTTAAGATGGATATTTCCCCGATGGTAATATAGGTGGTTATCATTCGGTTTCAATCTTATGGCCTCACTATAATCTGAAATCGCTTTATCATATTCTTTTATGCCTAAAAAGGCCTTTCCTCTATTGCAATACAACTCATAATCATTTGGTTTTAATTCAAGTGCTTTATCAAAATCTGAAATTGCATTTTCATATTCTTCTGAGTGTAAAAAAGAGATTGCTCTGCTTTTAATTGCATAGAAATTATTAGGATTTATTTCAATGACTTTGCCAAAATCTGAAATCGCTTTATCATATTCATTGAAATCAAAATGCGAAACTCCACGGTATCTATAAGCGGTAGCATTATTTGGATCTAATCGAATGGCTTCGTCAAAATATTTTAAAGATTCTTTTAGTTCCCCAATATGTCTTAAATTGTCGCCAATGCTTATGTTTGCTTTTACATCCTCGGGGCTAACCTTTAACAATTCATAATAAACTTCCATTGCATTTCCATAGTTTCCTAAATTATGATAACATTTACCTTTTAATCTGTACAATTTTAAATCATCAGGATTTAGTTCAATAGCTTTGTTTAAACTTAAAATCGCCTCTTCATAGTTCTTTGAATGATAAAATACCCTTCCTTGATTATAGAATTTATTTGCTTTTTCTACATTACTTAGGTTGGTAGTATCAGAAGCCATCTTTGCGATTTCAGCGAAGTGAGTTTTTTGGTCGTTTCTTTTCAATGCAATTAGAGAAGCAATCCAAGCTTCTAAACTAAGGCTATCAACAGAAAGTTTTCCTTTTTCAATGTCAGAATGTGTAATAAATTCTGGTTCATCGAAACTATGATTTACTTTCATTACATATTTAGGTACTGTAATATTTTTCATAATTGTATCAGCTATAATATGCCGAAAACACATGTTGGCACCTGTACAATCTTCTTGTATCTTATTAGCAATTCCATAAATCAATAGATCTGTATTATGAAATTTTTGTAGCTTTTGAGCTTTATCAGGATGGTCAGGAGATAGTATTTTATCTTCATAGGTGGAAGTAATGGGAAATTCTTTTTGGGTTTCTAACCAAACAAAGTTTTTACGTATGGCACGTCCTATGCAGTAAGTATTGTCATCTTCATTCAAGTCATCTTCAAATCGAAGAATTAGTATTTTGAAAAGAGAGTCACCTTTTGAGTAAATAGGTTTTTCGAATTGTGACATTGGGGTAATTAAATCTGTATCGCCTTTTCCGACTTCTATTTGTGTTATGCTATTTTCTGATGAGTTGTCTTCTTTATGATTTGAGCCAATCGTAACTATCAAGGAACAAGTAGCTACAACAAAAATACCAACAGGAACATATATTAGCCAATTAGATTTCTCTCCTTTATTATTATCACTATGGTTATCGCCAATGGTTACTTTTTCTGCGTATACGTCTCCTTTTATAATGTTCTTATTAAATTCTTGACTGCTCATATAATATTATTCTTGTTTCATACTTTATAAACTACTCGCAGAAATGACATTTTTTGGAAAAATGTCATTTCTAAACCCTCCAACAAACCACAACCATCTCCAATATAGCCCCGATGGCAGCGGTATCCTTTTTGTGGAGCAAAGCGCAACAAAAAGATTTAGCGGACAGCGGGACGGGTGTTTCCACGAGCATCACGCTTTCGCTCCAAATCTTTTAAGTAATATTCGTGCCACGACTGATTGTTACACTTACAAGTCGTGGCACGAATTTGAGGTTTGGCGTGGTTAGCGATGACACCTTTTTTTGAAGGAGGTCACCTCGGCGTTTGGAGAAATGACATTTCTTTAAGAAATGTCATTTCTTAGTACGCCCCTAACTACAACCGCTCGTACTGCCACAATTTAAACACTTATAGCAAGTGCCGTTGCGGATGGTTATGTGGCCGCAGGTGGAGCAGGCAGGCGCGTCGCCGTGCATATCTTTGGCGTGTTCGCTTAGGTTGTTGTTGGTGGCTGGCTTTGTTGCAGTAGCCGTTGTTTGATGTGTGGAGCCTTTGCCATTTGGGCTAACTGCCGTTAGTTTGTTGCTACCATGTTGGCCATTAGTAGTTAGTCCGTTTTTTTTTAGGGCATTCTCAAACAGTTCCTTTTTATCCATTTGCGAAGGATGGTCGGTCAAGTCTTCGGCGTGTACCAAATCGGTTCTGCCACAATATTCGTAGGCCAATATGCGGAAGATGTAATCTACTACCGAGTTGGCATTTTTTATATAGGGATGATCGACAAAACCGGCTGGCTCGAAACGGGTGAAGGAGAATTTGCTTACATATTCTTCTAAGGGTACGCCATATTGTAAGCCTACCGAAACGGCTACGGCAAAACAGTTGAGCAGGCCTTTTAGGGTGGCGCCTTCTTTGTGCATCTCTACAAAAATTTCGCCGAGCGTGCCGTCTTTGTATTCGCCGGTGGTTAAAAATATGCTTTGTCCGTCTATCTTACCTTTCATGGTAAAGCCCGATCGTTTGGCGGGCAGTTTTTTCTTTTCTATTATGGTGCTCAGCTCGCGCATAAACAAAGTGTCGTCGCTTTCGTTAATGTATTTTTTGCAGAGGTCTAATACTTTTTCTGGGGTTAGGGGTGTTAGCGTTTCATATTCTTTAAGCGAGCTATTGCCATTTTTTACATTAATATCAATGGATTGTAGCGGTTCTTCAATTGGTTTTATTTGCTGACTAACCGGCACGCCATCTTTACCAATTTTAAATTTCTTTTTGTCTGATTTGTTGCTCAATGGCTGCGACAGTTTACAACCGTCTCTATATAAGGCATTGGCTTTTACGCCCAGTTTCCAACTTAAATAATAGGCATCTGTAATTTCTTCTACGGTTGCTTCGTTGGGCAGGTTAATGGTTTTTGAAATCGCTCCTGAAATAAAACTCTGTGCGGCTGCCATCATTTTTATATGTCCGCCAGCACTAATATAACGTTTGCCTATTTTACCACACTTGTTAGCGCAATCAAAAATAGGATAATGTGTTTCTTTTAAATGTGGTGCGCCTTCAATAGTCATCGTACCACAAACATAATTATTGGCCGCTTCTACTGCTGCTTCTTCAAAACCCAATTCAAATAATAAATCGAATGCCGGGTGCAAAAATTGTTTTTCGTTAAAACCCAATCGGTTCATCGTTTCTGTACCCAAAACCCAACTGCTAAAAGCATAGCCAATTTCGAAAGTACCGGTACAAGCTTCGTCTACCTTGGCAATATCTTCTAAGGTTAATCCTTTGTTTAATAGTGTATCTGGATTAATAAAGGGGGCGCCCATAATAGATCCCTTGCCTTTGGCGTAATCCACTATGTCGGTAATTTGGGCATCGGTATAGCGTAAATTTTTAAGGGTTTTTGGTATAGATTGATTGATGATTTTGAAGTAACCGCCGCCCGATAATTTTTTAAATTTAACCAAAGCAAAATCAGGTTCAACGCCGGTGGTGTCGCAATCCATTACTAAACCTATGGTGCCGGTTGGTGCTAATACGGTTGCCTGTGCGTTGCGATAGCCGTATTGTTCGCCCATTTCAACGGCATCGTCCCAAGCATTTCGGGCAGCTTGTATTAAATAATCTGGACAAGTTTTTTCATCAATACCCATTGGCTGAATACCTAAATTTTCGTAGGCTGCTGTATTGTTGTAAGCTGCTGCACGGTGGTTACGCATCACCCGCAACATAGGCGTTTTATTTTTTTCGTATTGATTAAATGCGCCCAATGCTTTGGCGAGTTCGGCAGAGGTTTTGTAGGCCGTACCCGTCATAATAGAAGTAATTGCTCCTGCCATAGCACGGGCTTTGTCGCTATCGTAAGGTATGCCGCTCACCATTAATACCGAACCCAAGTTGGCATAACCCAAACCCAAAGTTCTGTATTGGTAACTCAATTGCGCCACTTCTTCCGATGGAAATTGCGCCATTAAAACAGAAATTTCCAACACGATCGTCCATAAACGGCAAGCGTGTTCAAAGGCTTTTACATCAAAAGTTAAGGTGTCTTCATTATAAAATTTACGTAAGTTTAAAGAGGCCAAGTTACACGCCGTATTATCTAAAAACATATATTCCGAGCAAGGGTTAGAGGCGTTGATGCGTCCACCTTCGGGGCAAGTGTGCCAATCGTTAATGGTTGAATCGTATTGAACGCCAGGGTCGGCACATTGCCAAGCCGCTTTGCCAATTTGATCCCATAAATCTTTAGCTGGTATGCTTTGCATGGTTGAGCCATCTGTTCGGGCCACCAAGTTCCAGTTTTCATCTTGCTCTAATGCCTTAAAAAAACTGTTAGGAATACGAACCGAGTTATTGCTGTTTTGTCCAGCCACGGTGCGGTAAGCTTCGCCTTCGTAGTCGGCTGCATAGCCCGCATCAATTAAAGCTTTTACTTTTTGTTCTTCTTTTTGTTTCCAGTTAATAAAATCTAATATTTCTGGATGATCTAAATCTAAGCAAACCATTTTAGCAGCACGCCTGGTTGTTCCACCCGATTTTATGGCTCCGGCTGCTCTGTCGCCAATTAATAAAAACGACATTAAACCCGATGATGTTCCGCCACCCGATAAAGTTTCGCCTGCGCCTCTTATGGTTGAAAAGTTGGTGCCTACACCAGAACCATATTTGAAAATACGGGCTTCTCGCGTCCATAAATCCATTATGCCGCCTTCGTTTACCAAATCGTCTTCAACCGATAAAATAAAACAAGCGTGTGGCTGCGGACGTTCGTAAGCATTGGCAGATCTTTTTACTTTCTCTGTTTTCGGATCTACATAATAATGTCCTTGCGCTTTGCCTTCAATGCCATAAGTATTGTGCAAACCCGTGTTGAACCATTGAGGCGAATTAGGCGCCGCCATCTGCCCTAAAATCATATAAGCCATTTCGTCGTAAAAAGCTTTGCCGTCTTCTTTGGTTTTAAAGTAGTTGTGTTTTTCGCCCCAATGTCTCCAACAATCTGCCAAACGGTGGGCCACTTGTTTTATCGAATTTTCTGAACCGAGTGAACCATCTTCTTGAGGTACGCCCGCTTTTCTAAAATATTTTTGAGCCAAAATATCGGTTGCTACTTGCGACCAACTATTGGGTACTTCTACATCATTCATCTCAAAAATAGTTTCGCCGTTTGGGTTTTTTATAATAGAAGATCGGGTGTTGTAGGTATATTGATCGTATACGTTGTTGTTTTTTTGGGTAAAATGCCTGTCGATAGTTATGCCATTCGCTTTTTTCATCACGTTTTTTTCTTTAGTTGGTTTATTGAAATTTTTATAATAAATGATAGCGGTACAGCCGAAATAGCGGAATGTATGTTTATATCATTAGAAGACCAAAGTTAAAGTATAGCTTAAGAAATTAAGCATCATCTTTTCAACAACAAATATGTTTATTTATCAAAAATTAGACGGCACAACAGTTTCGGGTGTGGAAAAATTAATTTGATAATTATTTTAGGTTAATTCAACAATATTTTTTCATCAATTGCAGATTTTTGTTAATACTATTACATTTTTGTTAAAAACCGCACATTTTCAATTCTACACGTATGAGGGTATTAAAAATTACTTCATATCTTTTACCAATTATTTCTTACCTTTATTTTTTAAATCATTAAAATTTAAAATTAATGAAACCAGTTTACCTCCTAATTGTCGTAATGGCATTAAATACTACTTATTTAAATAATTGTATAGCAGTATGCGCAGGTGTAGAAATTGTGGCTGAAGGTGAGTTGCAAAAGCCAACTTGCGATAATCCGTTAGAATTAGCAATAGTACAAAATGCTATTAACGAGGGTTGTGCAGAGTTGATCTACTCCTTTACCGATAATGATGTCGAATACATTAATATAAACATTGATTGTGATGGTAATGGTATAATTTACAACTGCAATGAAGACAAAATTTGCACCTACAATAGCAATCAATCGTTAAGTAACAATTGTAATTTATCAATCTCAGCAATTGAAAATAATGCTCCTGCTCGGAATAAAATTATCTGGTCTAAAGGCTGTAATCTTGAAACCAAAGGTAAAATTGAACCATATTATTATTTGTGCGACTCATTTTTTGACTGTGCTGCCTTTGTTGCTGTATTAGATGATGAAACAATTATTGTTTCTTCCGACTTTATATTCGATTTTTTCCTTGAACTCAATTATGAAGAAGTTAATTTTACTTATACCCAATCGGCCAACCTTATTTATGAAGGTAATTCTGTTTATCCAACATTGCCACTTTCTTACGTTATTTGTACAGAACCGCTTGATGAATGTAATTATTGTTATAAAGATGCTTACGAACCTGTTTGCGGAAGAGACGGCAACACCTACGATAATGCTTGTTTTGCAGAGTGTAATGGAGCAAGGGTTGAACGTGAAGGAAAATGTGAATGTACAACAACACCAACAGTTGGAGAGTTTAATTGTGATTAAGTTTTTGCGACAACCTGCAACAGCCCAATTTTTTCAATAGGAACATATATTGTAATGTTTATTATTATTCAATCCTAACCAAACATACACGTTGTTTTCTACATTCAACTATTCAAACAACGCATCTAATTTTAATTCCCTATCCACAACACTTATACTATGTTGGTTAGGTAAAAGCCCATAGGTAGAAATTAATGTTAGAAATATTTGCTTTTTAGTTTTGGTATAATGTTTAAACAAAGCGGTTTTTCTTCTTAAATCATTAGCGTATGTTTTTGTTATAATGTATTCTGTATTCGAAAATTTAACTTCGCAAACGTTTACAACATTGTCGTCTCTATCAATTACCAAATCTATTTGGCAGCCTTGCATACCATCTTTTCCTTTACTATAAAACGATGCCTGATTGGAAAATATGCCAGAAATGCCTAATGTCTTTTTAATTGGAGTAATGTGTTTTAAACAAAGGTTTTCAAAAGCATAACCACTCCAGGTTTTGTAAGCCGAAGTTTTTCGATAACTTTCCCATACGCTTGTTCCTTCTTTTTTTAAAGGCTCAATAAATTTTAAGTAAAATAAGGAATACTCATCTGTTAAGCGATAAAGAGTTTCTCTCTTTTTTTTACCAAAAGGAGAATACTCCGAAATAAAATCTGAAAGCTGTAGCTCTTCTAATGTTTTTGTTAAGCCACCTCCATTTGTAATGCCAGTTATTTTTATAATTTCTTTACGGGTTAAGCCCAAGCTGCGTAAAGCTAATGCACGCACAATAGCAATATGGTTTTCTGCCTCATCAAAAAGTGCAGGATAAAGTTGGGCAAATTCGTCAAATAAAATACCTGTAGAAGGGTCGAAGCACATTCGGTCAATGTTTTGGGCAATACTTTCTCCTCTTTTCACTTCTTTTAAATAATGTGGAATACCGCCAGTTACCATATACAATTCGGCCAATTGGTAGCGATCTAATTTTAGGTTTCTATGCTGTAAAAATTGTTCTGTTTCATTAAGGGTAAAAGGTTTCAATTTTATACGTTTAGTAATACGGTTGTGTAAGCCACCTTTATTATTCACCACTTTTTTTATCATCCACGAAGCCGCAGAACCACATATTACTACTACCACATTATTTTTTACTGCCCAACTGTTCCAAAAAAAATCAAATGCTTTTAAAAAGCCAGAACGATGAGAAACTAACCACGGTAATTCATCAAAAAAAATCACTTTTTTCTGTTTAGCATGTTGCCCTTCTAAAAGTAGCATTAGCAACCTAAAAGCTTCTAACCAACTTTTAGGCGCTGCAACTAAAATAGGTGTTTTAGCAAATAGATTAATTGAGGCAACAAAATTTTCGAGCTGTTCTTTTTTGCTTGCCTTTTGTATACCTGTTATAGCAAAATCCATCTTTTCAGCAAAAACAGATTCTATTAAAAAAGTTTTACCAACACGTCGTCGTCCTATTACAGAAATCAATTCCGACTCATTTGATGCCAAGGCTTCATTTAACCTCGAAATCTCTTTTTCTCTACCAATTAAAGAAATTTTGCTCATTATTACTCGCTTTAAGTGTCAAATTTACTAAAATAAAGCGAGTAATAAATATTATTATTCGCTTTAAGTATTAAAAATATCTACTTAAAGCGAGTATTATTTAAATCGGAGAACCGCTGTAAGCTTTTTAATTATGATGAGTTAATCTTAAACAACACGCTTCAATAAGGCCACATTTTCAATATGATAAGTATGTGGAAACATATCTACTGGTTGAAAAGCTTCTATCTTGTAGTGTGCTGACATTAAGCTTAAATCTCTGGCTTGTGTGGCTGGGTTGCAACTTACATAAACAATTTTTTGAGCCTTGGTTTGCAATACCAACTCTAAGGCTGTTTTGTGTAAGCCCGCCCGAGGTGGATCTACTATTACCACATTTGGAGCACCGTGTTTCGCCAAAACATCATTTAATGCTTGGCGTATTTCGCCTGTATAAAAGTGGGCATTTTCAATACTATTGAGCTGTTGGTTTATCTTGGCATCTTTTACTGCATCTTTATTACTTTCTATCCCAATAACTGTTTTACAATATTGGGCAAGATATAGGCCAATTGTTCCAGTACCGCTGTACAAATCGTACAACACATCATTGGGCTGTAAGTTTGCAAATTGCTTAACCACATTATACAACTTTACGGCTTGGTGGGTATTGGTTTGAAAAAACGACTTTGGGCTAATTTTAAAAGTCAAATCTCCTAACTGTTCATTAATAAAACCTTTGCCTTTCCAGCATTTTACTTCTTGATCGTAAATGGTATCGTTACCTTTATTATTATGCACATAATGATAGGAGGTAATTTGCGGAAACTGTTGCTCTAAAAAAACAAGCAAGTCAAGTATTTTTTGATGCTGTGGTTCGAAGTAAGTAACAATAACCATCCACTCGTTTAAGGTGGTGTTGCGAATAAACATAGTTCGTAAGAGGCCATTTTTGTTTAGAATATCGTAAAAGCTTAAATGGTTTTCGAGGGCATATTTTTTTACGGCATTTCTAATTTGGTTGCCCAAGTCATCTTGCAGGTAGCAATGTTTAATGTCAATTATTTTATCAAAAAAGCCGGGTACGTGCATACCAAGCGAGGGCGATTGTTTAATTTTTTCTTCCGATTGTATTTCTTGTGGTGTTAACCATCTTTTGTTAGAAAAAGAATATTCCATTTTGTTGCGGTAATATTGATGTTGATCGGCTGTAACAATTGGTAAGCTTTTGGGCAGTTGCAATTTACCAATTCGTATTAAAGTTTCGGTAACAATTTGTTGTTTGTAGGATGCTTGTTTTTCGTAGCTCAAATATTGCCATTTGCAACCGCCACACCATTCAAAGTGTGCACAAAATGGTTCAATTCTTTCGGGTGAAGGGTTAATGAGTTGCTGCACTTTTGCTATGGCATAATCTTTTTTATTTTTGGTTACTAGTATGTTGGCTACATCGCCGGGTACGCCATTTTCAACAAAATATACTTTGCCTTGGTTACGGCCAATTGCTTTGCCTTCGGTAGCATAGTTTTCTAAAGTAATGTTTTCTACAATTTTATTTCTTCGGTTGCGGCCCATTGGGCAAATGTAATTTAAGTAGCCGATAAACAATAACTTAACTCATATTTAGCAGGTTTATTTAGGTAAGATATGGTTGTGATACCAATTATTGTAATACTTGAGCTGAACTTAATTTAGAGTTTTGATGCGATATAGAACGGTTGAGTGCAGGGCATTACAGCGGTTGTGGTTGCTAACTAAGCTAATATTTGCAATGTTTTTGTAAACGGCCGAGGTTGGCAAAATAGCCCCGATTGTAGTGGAAAGCCCACAGCGGAACAAGGTGGAGCGAGGACTTGGAACGGAAAGCGGGCTGCCCATTTTTATATTGTTTTACTGTTTCGCTTCTAAGTAGTTTATTAAGCTAATATTGTTGGTTAATTTGGTGTTTATGCGGTTAATTGAGTAATAATAGTTGTAGTAGCAAAAGTTTAAACCAATATAAATATTATGCTTTGTTTGCGCATTCTTTTAATATAGCTTTCCTTTGTTTAAAAAATACAATGAATGTGGTAAAACCTTTAGCAAACTGGGGAATGGATTTTTCTGACCCTGTTTTAATAGCAGGCCCTTGTAGTGTAGAATCGGAAGAGCAGGTAATGGACACGGTAGTTGAATTGGGCAAAACAGGTAAAGTTGATTTGGTTAGAGGAGGAATTTGGAAGCCTCGTACCCGACCAAACTCTTTTGAAGGAATTGGTGAGCCAGGCTTAAAGTGGCTGAAGGCTGCTGGTAATGCAATTAATAAACCGGTTACTTGCGAGGTGGCTAATGCGGTGCACGTTTACCAAAGTATTAGGCATCAAATTGATGTGCTTTGGATTGGGGCAAGAACTTCTGTAAATCCATTTGCGGTGCAAGAAATAGCTGATGCCCTTAATGGTATTGATATTCCGGTGATGATTAAAAACCCCATAAATGCCGATTTGGGCTTATGGTTAGGTGCTGTTGAGCGAATTAGAAATGCTGGTATAGAAAGAGTTGCTGTAATTCATAGAGGCTTTTCGGCATATCATCATAGTAAATATAGAAATTTGCCAAGATGGGAAATACCGATAGCTTTTAAAAGAGCTATGCCCGATGTGCCGTTAATTTGCGACCCCAGCCATATTGCTGGTAAAAGAGATTTGTTGTTAGAGGTTTCGCAAAAGGCAATTGATTTAGATTTTGATGGCTTAATGATAGAATCGCACATTAACCCCGATAAAGCTTTAAGTGATGCGAAACAACAAGTTACACCTGTAAATTATAAAAAACTAATTGAAGATATTGTTGGCAGAAACCCAAATGTTGGAAGTGCTGATTTAGATAAACTGAGAGATGAGATTGATGGTGTTGATACTGAGATTATAGATATTTTAGCTAGGCGAATGAAAATTGCAGAAGAAATTGGCAGCTATAAAAAGCAAAATAATATTACCATTTTACAATCGGATAGGTGGAATAATATTATAAAGAACAGAGAAAACCAAGGTACAAATAAAGGTTTAACTAGTGATTTTATGATAGAGCTATATCAATCAATACATAAAGAAAGTATAAGACACCAAAGCAAAGTTATGAATTAGGGTTACTTTTTTTGTTTTATTAAAGTAAGATATCGCTCGCCAGTAATTTTACTATTTAGCCATTGTTTTAATTCAAATTGGTTAAAGCGTACGTGCTTATCATCGGTATTGTCCATATCTTTAATTTTGTGTAGGTATTTTTGAAATATTTCATTTCGCTCAACAGGGTCTATGGTAACTAAAATTTCGCCAGCTAACTTTGTAATGGTTACATGTAGTTTCGATTTTATTTGGTTAATCTCGTAAAACTCCTTTGTTTCAATTAATGTTTTTTCTAAAAGATATAAGGATTCTAAATCGATTAAACAGATTAGTTTAAGGCTGTTTGCGGTAACTTTAAAGTTTAATAAATTATCGTTTTCTTGCTCTAATAGTTTGTCTAATTTTTGAACTGCTTTTTCGTATTTTTCATATAAATGTAATATTACTGCCATTTCAAAATTCATAACCGCTTTAACGGCTGGCCTTACCGGTAATTTGGAGGTGCTTAAAAAGCGATCAACCTGCGGAATCATTTTAAAACACTTGTAAAAATGGTTTTGGTTAGAATATAAATTGAATTTATGAGAATAGGTTTTTAGCTTAATATCTTCATATAAACTTTTGCTTATTAAATGAGGAAACCTTTTTGGCAATTGCTCTAATACTTCAATACCAGTTTCCATTTCTTCGTGCTGTTTAAGTAATAAGCATAAATTTAAGTAGTTGTGAATAATGTACACATAAGGCCTCACCTTTTTATGTATAAATTGAGCATTGTTTTGAAAGTACGCTATCATAGCTTTCCAATGGTTTTTGGCAGCTATAAAATCGTTAATTTCCATGCTCAATATCGCTCCTATTTCGTGATAATGCATTTTAGCAGTAACACTTAATGCATTATCTGCTGAGGCTAATAAAGGATCTTTTTCAAGTTCTTCCAAAACTTTTACCTTGTCTTCTTCGGTTGCATAAATTTTGGTTTTACCATTTATAAATTTTTGATTTATTATTTTATACTGCCAATAATTAGCAGCCTTTATTCTAACAGTAAGCAATGCCTCATCTAAATCTTTAAGGGTATCATTGGTTTCAATATCAATACCCAAAAACCTTTTTTTCCACTTTAGTATTTTATCTAATTTTTCAAAATCTTCGTAGCTTGAGGCAAGCGTATAGCTGTTTTCTAAATAATAATAACTGGCCTTGTACAAACGTTTATTAAACAAACCCTCCATTTCGTCTAACCATTTTATAATTTTCGATTCGTAAGATGCCTTGTACTCACTTAAATAGTTTACAATTGTTTGGTAAATAAAACTAAGCGAATCTGTTTGATGTAATGCCGCCTTTCTATAATGAATTGCAGAAGTATCAGCAACAACTTCACCAGAAATAGTGGTGTTTACTTTTTGAGCCTTTTCTTTGTGGAGTAAATTTTTTAGAAAAACCGTTAAGTCTTCAATTTCTTTATCGCTAACCTTACTATCAGAATTTTGTAGGCTATTCAATTCCGTAATAGTTTTTTGCCCGCTTAGCAGTCGTATTTTTTCTAATTCGGCACTATTAAGTTTAGTACTAATAAAATTAGCCTCTTCAGGTGAAAGCTCAACAATTATTCTATGCAATTCTTTAAATCCTGTTTTCATAATATCTCCATTCAACGTAACTTATTGACGCAAAAAAATAAACTGTGGTACTAAAGCGCAACATATATGTTGAATAAAAGCAATAATTTAACATTACAAAATTTAAGCTTTTTAGTATAGTAATAAAGTTTTACTAAATTTGTAGTATGATGAGAAATATAGCTTTATTTTGTTTGCTAGTTGTTTTAGCAACTGCTTGTAACAATAGTAACGAAAGTGGTACTGCCACTAAAAATAATACAAAAGCCCAAACCGAGGCACTTTCGGTAGAGCAGTTTAAACAAAAAATGGATGCCACTAATAATAAAATGGTAGTTGATTTAAGAACACACGGAGAAATGCATCAAATAGGGCCAATTATTGGTGCCAGAAATTTTGACTATAATGCCGGAAAATTACAATTGTTAACAGAAAACATAAATGAAGATACTTCCTATTTTGTATACTGTGCATCGGGTGCAAGAAGTAGCAAGGCCAGCCAAGATTTGTTAAAGGCCGGAGCAACCAAAGTTTACGAATTAAAAGGCGGCATTAATGCTTGGAAGACAGCCGGATACCCTGTAGCAAAACATAGCCATTAATCAATTAATCATAAAGTAATTATTATTGTAATAATTACAATAAATTAGTTTATATTTGCAATTCAAATTAATAGGTATTATCTCAACAATACCTCGAAAAGACACTCCTTGTTCATATTGTTGAGAACCCTATAACCATAATTAATCTTATAAATTATATTTATCTAATTACCTTATCGGTAAACTCATAGATACAAATCAAAGTTATTATATGTACGATATTTTGCAACTAAATGAAATGCTTGTACCTGAGCTAAAGGATATAGCTGACCAAATGCAACTCAAAAATTATAAAAAACTCAATAAACAAGAGTTAATTTACAAAATTTTAGACACACAAGCCATTACAGACACCCCAATTAAAAAAGAAGAAACCAAAACAGCATCAGCCGCAAAAAAAACTGATAATAAAACATCCCCCAAAAAAACAACCCCCAAAAAAAGAAATAACAACAAACCAAAAACTGAAACAACAAAAAAAACTGAAGCCCAAGCGGAAGTAGCAGTATTAGAAAGAGAAGAAAAAACAGAGAAAAAAGAAACCCATAAAAACGAAAGAAAACAACCTGAAAGAAAACAAAAAGAACAGAAAGAACCAATAACCACCCAAGCAGTAAAAGAAGAAAAGGAGCATAAAGACAAAAACCCTAAAGACAATAGAGAGCATAAAGATAAAGAGCCTAAAGAGAATAAGGAAGTAAAGAGAACACCAAGACACGACCACAAACCACAAAAACAAAGACCACCTGAAAACCCATCATATTTTAATATTGATTTAGACGGAGCTATTAGTGGTGGTGGCGTATTAGAAATGATGCCTGATGGATATGGCTTTTTAAGATCAGCAGACTATAATTACTTAACATCACCAGATGATATTTATGTTTCTCCTTCACAAATTAAACTGTTTGATTTAAAAACAGGAGATACCATTGAAGGAACTATTAGACCACCCAAAAAAGGAGAAAAATATTTCGCTTTATTAAAAGTAGAAAAAATTAATGCTCGTTCGCCACAGCAAGCTCGTGATAGAATACCCTTCGATTATTTAACACCTCTATTTCCTGATGAAAAATTTAGATTATCAGGCGAAGCAAAAAATTATTCCACCCGTATAATAGATTTATTTACACCAATTGGTAAAGGGCAGCGTGGTTTAATAGTGGCACAACCCAAAACAGGTAAAACTTGGTTATTGAAAGATGTAGCCAACGCAATATCAACCAACCACCCAGAAGTATATTTAATTATACTACTAATTGATGAACGCCCAGAAGAAGTTACCGATATGCAACGTAGTGTTAATGCCGAAGTAATTGCCTCCACTTTTGATGAACCAGCAGATCGGCACGTAAAAGTAAGCGACATTGCACTAAAAAAAGCAAAACGTTTGGTAGAATGTGGCCACGATGTAGTAATACTATTAGATTCAATTACCCGCCTAGCAAGAGCCTACAATACCGTTTCCCCATCATCAGGCAAAGTATTATCAGGCGGTGTAGAAGCCAACGCCTTGCACAAACCAAAAAAGTTTTTTGGTGCAGCCCGCAACATAGAAGACGGTGGTTCATTAACCATTTTAGCTACCGCTTTAATCGATACCGGTTCAAGAATGGACGAAGTTATTTTTGAAGAATTTAAAGGAACTGGCAATATGGAACTACAGTTAGATCGTAAACTTTCTAACAAAAGAATTTACCCAGCTATAGACGTAGTAACCTCAAGTACCCGACGCGACGACTTTTTGTTAGACAAAGATGTAATGAACAAATTGCACATACTGCGCAAACACCTTGCCGATATGAAAGCAGAAGAAGCAATGGAATTTTTATTGCGAAACATGCGTGGTACCAAAAGCAACGAAGAGTTTTTGGTAAGCATGAACAATTAATTTTTAGAAGCGAAACCAAAAGGGTTGTTTGTAAAAGGGCTACCCGCTTTCCGCTCAAATGCCTTGCCAACGCTACAGCAGCCAACGCAGCAAAAGGCATAACCGCTACAATCGGGGCTAATTTAAATGCCTCGCCCATATCTAAAAACATCAAAAATTTACAACAACAAAAAGCCAATATTTATAATAAATATTGGCTTTTTGTTGTAATCGCAAATAATAAATCGTTTTACTAAATTAGCCTAATTTATAATATGGCTTACGACGAATATCTTACAGACAGGGTGCGACAATTTTTTGTAGAAAAAGGATCATCATTTTACGAAAAGAAAATGTTGGGCGGCCTTATATTTATGGTAAACGATAAAATGTGTGTTGGTGTAGACATAGACCGCAAGTTAGCGGTAGACAGATTGATGATACGGGTAGGACCCGATGCTTATGAAGAAGCTTTACAAATGGAAGGTGCCCGCAATATGGATTTTACTGGCAAATCAATGAAAGGTTTTGTTTTTGTTGGGCCCGATGGCCTCTATACCGATAAGGTTTTAGAAAAATGATTAAATATGGGCTTAGCCTACAACCCATTTGCCAAAAGCAGTAAGCCAAAATAGATCCCATTTTATAATTATTTCATTAGTACTTAATTCAATCCAGCAATTAAAATTGTATCGGTTGATACCCCATAATGCTGTCATCATTCAAATCATATAGGTTTAAAGTATTACAAAAAAAATCAATCCAAAAGGAACTTTCTTTTTACTGTTAATGTTATTTTAATATCATTTTGATGCCATTTCAACATCATAGCTAAAAATTATAAGTATGCAATTAATAAAAGAAGAATTGACCAAAGCCATTAACGGCTACCTAATGTTAGTGTTACTTTTTATAGTGTTAGCCGCATTTACAGCTAGTGTTTTTTTAAAACTAATTCCATTGGCAGTACCCTTGTTTTTAGTTCTCGCAATTTTAGTACCTGGGTTTTTCATCATCAACCCAAAAGAGTCGAGCGTATTAAGTTTGTTTGGTAAATATGTAGGCACGGTAAAGCAAGATGGCTTTCATTGGGCCAACCCCTTTTATACCAAAAAGAAAGTAAGTTTGCGAGCTCGCAATTTAAATGGAGAAAAAGTAAAAGTAAACGACGCATTGGGCAACCCTATTATTATAAGTGTAGTAGTAGTTTGGCGAGTAAACGATACCGCAAAAGCAATTTTTGAAGTGGATGATTATGATGATTATGTAACCATACAAAGCGAAGCAGCTATGCGTACTTTAGCCAACGCCTACCCTTACGATAATTTTGACGATGAACAAGTTGATTTAACCTTACGAGATGGCGGTGGCAAAGTAAATGAAATGTTAGAGCTGCAATTAACAGAACGTTTGTCAAGAGCTGGAATTCAAATAATTGAGGCCCGTATTTCTCACTTAGCTTACGCACAAGAAATTGCTCAGGCAATGCTAAAACGGCAACAAGCTACCGCAATAGTGGCAGCACGTTTCAAAATTGTTGAAGGTGCTGTTAGTATGGTTGAAATGGCTTTAGACCAATTAAAAAAACAAGGTATTGTAAATTTAGATGAAGATAAAAAAGCAGCAATGGTAAGTAACCTAATGGTGGTACTATGTTCTGATAAAGATGCCAACCCAATTGTAAACGCCGGTACGTTGTATCAATAAAAATTATCAATATGGATATTAGAAAGAAGAAGTATAAAATTATTCAAGAGGGGTTTTTTCAATCTATTCAAAAATTTGAAGAATCTTTAAACGACTATGCCAAACAAGGTTGGCAGGCAGTTAACATAACTTTAAGTAATAGTAATAAGTATGCTTTAATAGAAAAGCCAAGTTAAGCCGCTTATGCCCGATAAAAAGAAATTTGCTTTGCGCCTAAACCCAGAAATTAGTAAAGCTTTAGAAAAATGGGCTGCCGATGAATATCGCAGCATTAATGGGCAAATTGAATATTTGTTGCACAAAGCCTTAAAAGAAAGTGGACGAATGAAAGATAAAGATTTAAAGTAAAGTTATTTCAAACTAAAAAATCTGGCCTAATAACTAAGCCAGATTTTTTTATTTGAGTTATGATTTCAAATGATAATTCCTACACGATCATTACTTCTAATCACAATTTCCTTCTAAAGCATCAATCCAATCGGTTAGTAACTGCAAACCTTCTTGGTGTATAACAGAACGGCCTAACTCTGGCATAGAAACATCTAACTCTAAAGAATTTAAACGGTAAATCATAATAGACTTATCTGCCGAACCAGGAACTAAAGCATATTCTAAACCGCCACTACCACTACCAGCAGCTACTGGTGATTTACACTTGCCTAAGTGCGTGCTATCTGTTTGTTCGTAGTTTAAAAATAAACTGGTATTGTTTGCTGGCCCATCTGCATTATGGCAATGGGCGCAATTAATATCTAAATAAGTGCGTGCTTTGGCTTCTAAGCTGGCCTCATCATTATTAAACAAAGCAGTTTTGGGTACGTTTGTCATTGGTGGTAAACCATCCAACAAACCTAATTCACTCCATTTTTCAAGCTGATTACTGGTGCCACTTACAAAGTCAAAATTTTTATTTAGTAGCCTTGCTTTTGGACCAATTAAAACCATTTCTTCTTTTAACTCGTGGCAACCTTTACATTCATTATCGTTGGGTATTATGTATAATGCGTTGCGTGTACTGCCATCATAATGAACCCATTCTACATTTACCTGACCGCCAGCTACTTTATAAATGGCCTCCGTTTGTGCTTCATTCCAAATATAATTTGCCGATTCCCATTCCTCATTCTTCCTAATCAGTAAACGGGTTTCAATAATTTGTTTTCCCTTGCTGGCATCATTAAAATCATTTTCATAATAAAACGTTTTTATAATAATAGTTCCATTTGGAAAATCTAAAGTGCGCTGTTCATCATTAACGTAATTTGCCTTGCTGCCTGCTGGCAGGTAAATTAATCGTTGTTTGGTAGCATAGTTAGAAAACAAACCTGTTGTTAAATCATAAGGTAATAAAGTTGCGTTTGCTTTTAAATCTTTAATCGTACCATCAAAAAAATTGTAGTCGCTTAAATTTTTAAAAGGAACTTCAGCAAAGTTAAACAAAGTAGCAGTACCATATAGTTCGGGCACAAACTCTGGCTTGGTTGGTTCTTTTTCACAAGCATAAACTAAACATAAAATAACAAATACGTATAAAAAAAATCTTTTCATTTTTATTCTAATGTTGGTGCATTAACCACAACTTCGGGCAAGCTTTCTTTAGTACAATCAAAATACTGAATATCTCTTTCAATTTTTTGATCAGTCGGCCAGCCTGCTAAATCTAAATCAATAACAGATCCTGAGTTTTGAACACAAATACTATTTTCATCTTTTAAATTATCTAATGATGTAATGCCATCCCACATAATTTCTGGCACGTCTGCACAATTATTTGGGAAAAAAGTTTGCAAAACACCTCCAATAGCATTGGGGGTATCAGGGCAACGTTCTTCACGGCTAATGGTATTATTGTGTACGTATATATTACGTGGGTAAGAAATGTAAGCCTCGTCATCCCAAGTTGCCCCGCTAAAGTTGGCCAGCACTTCATAGTCAACAATGCCAATGCTCATTAGGTTGTTTCCTTCTAAAATATTGCTAAATACCTCTACGTTGCTGGCAGCCAGCAACATAATTCCTGTGCCTGGCGGTACATCGGCAACTGTATTACCTTCGGGTGCAAAATTTTGATAGTTGTTATTTTTAATAGTGTTGTTAAAAACACGTGTGGTATGGCCTTGCCCAGCAGGTAAGCCTGGTAAATCAAATACTAAAATACCACCAGTATTGTTTATGGCAGAACAATTGTAAACATCTGCATAACGCGTGTTTTCAATTTCAATACCAGCTACATTATTATCGGCAACAGAGTTACGCATAATAACGTATTCGCATTGGCCAATATATAAACCAGCATCAGAAGCCCCTTTTGCATAACAACCATCAACCAAAACATGTTTACAAGTGGTTGGGTAAATACCATAAGCTCCATTTTCTACATTTCCTTCATCATCCCAAATAGTGGCTACATTAATAAAAGAAAAGCCTTCGCAATCTTTAGCTTTAATACCATCGCCAATTGGGTTTGCAACCGTTAAGTTAGCCACCATTGAGTTTTTGTTTGAGGTAAATTTCAAACCCTCTGCTCCGGCAGTTTGGTCGCTAAAATCTAATATGGTTACTCCTATTCCTGCACCTATAATTACAATATCATTTTTGCCATCAACCGAAAGTGTTTTAGAAATTTTGTAAGTACCAGCACCAAAATGTATGGTATCGCCATCATTCATTAAAATCATCGCTTCTTGTACGTTTTCTTCGTCAAAATCATCAACACTAAACAACCAAGAACCATTTACTCCGCTAACCAATTCGTTTACGCAATTACAGTTTTCTTCATCAAAACTGTCTTGTGTTTTAAAATCATTATCATCACATTGCAAAACGGTCATCACCTCACATTTATCTTTACAGCCGGTAAAAATTACGCTTAAGCCTATTATTGTAATGGATAAAGAATAAAAAAAGTTTGTATAAAATTTCATAATAATATATTTATTTAAATTAAGCGTTTAAGGCTCTTAAACGTTGTAATAAAGTTGGGTGAGAATGATAGAAAAATACATAAGCGGGGTGTGGATTTAGATTACTTAAATGATTAACTGATAATTTTTTTAAAGCATTAATTAATGCAGCACCGTTGGAGGTAGCTTTAGCAAAAGCATCTGCTTCGTATTCATTTTTACGTGAAAACACATTCATAAACAAACCCAATATAGTTGAAATTGGGCTAAACAAAATACCAAAAGCAATTAAACCAATATGAAAGGTAGGTTGTTCAACACCTAATGCTTGCGATAATAGCGGACTTTTTAAAACTAAGCCTAATATAAACAACATTACCCCAGTTTGAACTATAGATATAACCAAACTTTGCTGAATATGTTTCTTTTTATAATGGCCTACTTCGTGTGCTAAAATGGCTACTAACTCATCGGTAGTATTTTGATTGATTAAAGTATCGTACAATACAATACTTTTTTGTTTGCCTAAACCGCTAAAATAAGCGTTGGCTTTTGAGGATCGTTTTGAACCATCTACCACAAAAATATTTTTTAATGGAAAGGCAACTTTCGCTGTATATTCATTAATGGCATCTTTTAATTCCCCGGCTTCTAATGGGCTTAATTTATTAAATAATGGCACAATTAAACTGGTGAAAAAAGTAGCAAAGAATAGGGTAAAGAATGTGATTAAAGTCCAAGCCAATAGCCAAAAATAAGTTTGTGTTTTGTAGTAGATGAATATGATGGCGCTCAACAAAATGCCCCCTAATAAAGCAGTTAAAATATAGCCTTTCAACTTATCAATAATAAAAGTTTTTACTGTGGTTTTGTTAAAGCCAAACTTTTCTTCAATTACAAAAGTTTGGTATAAGGTGACTGGAAGGCTTAACAAATCTGACATTATAAATAAAACGCCAAAAAATAGCAAAGGCAAGCCAATGTAATGTGTAGTAAAATTGCTTAGCACTTCATTTAACCAAGCAAAGCCACCAAAAAACAAAAACGCCAAAATTAATATTAATGAAATAGTAGAGCCTATAATGCCCAAGAGTTTATTTGCTTTGTCGTATTGTTGGGCTTTCCTGTATGCTTTCGCATCATACAAATCGTTTACTTGGGTGGGTAATTCGTTGCTCCAAGTAGTTGAGTTTAAATAACCTAATACTCTCGAAATTAAATATTCGATGCATAAAATTGCGACGATACAAAAAAATAGCGTAGTTGCTGTCATTAACAAAAAAGTAAGAAGTGTAAATATAAATAATGTAAAGCAGAAAGGAGAAAAACTTGATCGTTGAATACCGCAGAACAAGTTGGTAAAAATATATCCCGCAGAACTCGCTGAATATCGTAGAACAAATCTGTTGAGAAAAAACACAGTATAAAAGCGCTGCGTAACTTTGCGAGATCAGCGGGACAAAAGAATCCACATAAAAGATCTTCAAATTCTGAGAAACAAAAAACTTAACTTACTATTAATCTAAATAAAACTACTTTTACCTTTGCGAAAATCTGTTTTTTTGCGCAAGAAAAATTTGACTCATGGAAACAATAAGTATATTCGATATTTTTAAAATTGGAGTTGGGCCATCAAGCTCCCACACCTTAGGCCCGTGGAAGGCAGCTTTACATTTTTCTAAAACGTTGAGCAATATTAAATTTAACAAAGTTCAAATTCATCTATACGGTTCACTTTCAAAAACAGGCGTAGGCCATGCCACCGATATAGCCCTTCAATTAGGTTTACTAGGTTATTTACCCGAAACAATCGATACTTCAGAAATAGCAACCCATCTTACCAATATAAAAAATACCAGCCAATTACAGATTAATGATTTGGCAATTACTTTTGAACCAAATGCCGACATAATTTTTGAAA
>Ga0209185_1001185_pt1 | contig 23972 bp, 13 predicted proteins | sample SidtaG_2_FD_187425 | JGI IMG/M metagenome (GOLD analysis project Ga0209185, IMG submission 187425) | Marine algal microbial communities from Sidmouth, United Kingdom - Sidmouth_Asex2 metaG (SPAdes) (version 2) | ecosystem: Host-associated > Algae > Red algae > Unclassified | place: Sidmouth... | reverse complement strand
AGAAGCCCCCCGAGCCCGATGATGATTTCAACGTAGTGTAGTGAGAGAGCAAGAGTCGGCCGAATGGCCGACGTCCCGGCTTCAGCCGGAACAGCAAGCCACCGGCTTTAGCCGGTGGTGCTTTGACATCCGCCTTATGGGATCAAGTTCAATTCTAACTTTCATTGGTCAACGACAAGCAAGGACGTAAAAGACGGCAAAGTGGATCACATAACACGTGAGCCGGAGCAGGTGAAGGCATTTCGGGATACTTGGCGGGACGGAATTCATTCATACTTGACGTATTTAAGAGATCGACTGACTGTTGCAAGGGATTTGCTGAGCGATTCAGGATCTATCTTTGTGCAAATTGGGGACGAAAATGTTCATCGTGTGAGATCACTGATGGACGAGGTGTTCGGCGAACAGAATTTTATCAGTTGTATTTTCTTCCAAAAAACAGGTGGTCTTACACCAAAGGCAATTTCCAACATAGGTGACTATATTCTTTGGTATGGAAAGAATAAGAAGGTCGCAAAGTATCGTCAGATTTTTAGTTATAGTCCCTCTCCCCCTGAAAACGACTCGTATTATGTTTGGTTGCAGCTGCCGAACAACACATGCCGGCGAATGACTCCTCAAGAAAGAAGAGGTGAAATTAATATTCCGGAGTGCTCCCGAATATTTCGGCATGGTCCGCTTAGCTCATCCGGTGCATCCAGTACTGAACAGCCGCTAAATTTTCAAAAATCGATGTTCTATCCTTCAAAAGGAAATCACTGGAAAACCGCTTCGGAAGACTTGGAGAAGGTTGGGAGGTGTGGTCATTTGTTCATGATGGGGAACAACCCTGCGTGGAAGCTTTTTTGGGACTACTCTCCTGGACGTAGAATTACAAATGTCTGGTTAGATACCCAGTCTGGTGGATTCAATGAGTCAGGAATTTATGTTGTGCAGACCACTGTAAAGGTAGTAGAGCGTTGTCTCATGATGGCAACAGATCCTGGCGATTTGGTACTAGATCCTACCTGTGGCTCCGGGACTGCAGCTACCGTTGCCGAACAATGGGGCAGGCGTTGGATAACAATTGACACCTCCCGCGTCGCACTAGCTTTAGCACGGTCACGCATTATGGGCGCACGCTATCCCTTCTACCTACTGGCTGACTCACGTGAAGGACAGCAAAAAGAATCTGAACTGACACGAACAGTTCCAAGTACTCAAGCTGTCCACGGCAATATCCGGCACGGTTTTGTCTACGAACGCGTACCTCACATCACTCTCAAATCCATCGCGAACAACGCAGAGATTGATGTTATCTGGGAGCGATGGCAGGAAAAACTTGAGCCATTGCGCGCTGAGTTAAATGCGGTGATGGATAAGGCTTGGGAGGAATGGGACATTCCACGCGATGCTGAAGACCCCTGGGACAAGGACACCGCAAAGAACTTCCAATCACTGAGAACTGAGCAGGACAAGGGTGAAAAGTGTGATCCGGCAAAAGTCGCCAAATGGCTTATGGTTATCAACCAAAATCTGAAGCGCAAATATGATTTAGACACACTGCCTGATCGTCCTGTTGATCCATGGTCTGAGGAACCAGCCCGCATCCATGAAGAATGGTGGAATGCTCGTATAGCACTTCAGAAAGAAATTGATGCTTCCATTGCAGCCAAGGCAGAGTTCGAGTACTTATACGACAAGCCCTACGAAGACAAAAAAACAGTGCGAGTCGCTGGGCCATTCACAGTTGAGAGTCTATCTCCACATAGAGTTTTGGGCGTAGATGAAAACGACGAGCTAATCGACTCGGTAGCAGATGGCCGTGTTGGTGGCATTGGTGCACAAGACTTCACCACGATGATCCTCGAAAACTTGCGTACTGCAGGCGTCCAGCAGGCGCACAAGGACGACCGTATTGTCTTCACGGCACTTACACCTTGGCCAGGTGATTTGATTTGTGCTGAAGGGCTTTACTTCGAGGGCGGAACCGACGACCCGGAAACGAGTACTGCCGGACCAACCAGACGTGCGGCTATATTTATCGGTCCTGAATTCGGTACCGTGTCCCGCCCAGATCTGGTGGCGGCTGCACGTGAGGCAGGCGATGCTGACTATGATGTATTGATCGCGTGTGCGTTCAATTTCGATGCCCATTCCACCGAGTTCGAGAAACTCGGACGTATTCCCGTTCTGAAAGCACGCATGAACGCCGACTTGCATATGGCGGACGATCTGAAGAACACCGGCAAGGGCAACTTGTTCGTGATCTTCGGAGAACCAGACATAGACATACTCGACGCTGAAGATGAGCAGATCCAAGTCAAGGTGAATGGCGTGGATGTCTTCCACCCACAGACTGGGGAGATTCGGTCCGACGGCCCGGACGGTATCGCCTGCTGGTTCATCGACACCGACTACAATGAGGAGAGCTTTTTTGTGTGCCATGCCTACTTTCTGGGCGCTAACGATCCGTACAAGGCCTTGAAAACTACGCTCAAGGCTGAAATCAACGAAGATGCTTGGTCTACGCTGAATAGCGACACATCACGCCCGTTTGCCAAACCCTCATCAGGCCGAATCGCGGTCAAAGTAATTAATCATCTGGGCGATGAGGTGATGAAGGTATTTCGGGTCTAGAATACGGTATGGCCAAGGATCAAACAAATGGCTAATGCAAGCCAGCTAAAGGCACTACTCGAATCGCATTTGAACGGCGATGATGAACGGTTCTATTCCGTCGCCATGCAAGTGGCTGCGCATGAAGCGAAGCGCGGCCATGGCAAACTGGCAGAAGAGTTGCGTGAGTTGGTCGATCAGACCAAGGCTCGTCGGAGACTCGAAGTGCCTCAGTCTGGTGGCGCAACACCGATCAGCCGTCCGCGCGGCGAGCTGGCGAATCTGCTTGCCGTGTCGTATCCGAACTCCCGTATCGGCGACATGGTGCTGGACGATAACTTGACAGAGCAGCTAAACCGCATCATCCGGGAGCAACGAAAAGCGTCCCAAATACTGGCGCATGGCCTGGCTCCGCGTCGCAAGCTCTTGTTGATGGGCCCACCCGGCACCGGTAAAACCATGACGGCATCCGTCTTGGCAGGCGAGCTTGGGTTGCCACTCTTCCAAGTGCGATTCGACGGGCTGATCACCAAATACATGGGAGAAACGGCCGCCAAGCTGCGCCAGATCTTTGATGCTACCGATCGAACCCGAGGCGTTTACTTTTTCGACGAATTTGACGCCATCGGTTCGCAGCGAGGTTTGTCGAACGACGTAGGTGAGATCCGGCGTATCCTGAATAGCTTTTTGATGATGATTGAGCAGGATTCTTCACATAGCTTGATAGTTGCTGCGACAAATCATCCAGAGATTCTGGACCACGCATTGTTCCGTAGGTTTGATGATGTTCTGCACTACGAGTTGCCTGATGAAGCACACATCGCTTCTGTTCTGAAGTCGCGCCTCGGAAGGGTGTCCGCTAAGGGTGTGTCGTGGAAGCGACTGGCGGGTCTGGCAACCGGGCTTAGCTACGCAGAAGTTTCTCGTGCCACGGATGAAGCCTTTAAAGATGTGTTGATCGATGGGCGAGAGGAGATTTCTGAACAAGATATTCGAACCACGCTCGAAGAACGGCAACGGATTACAATGCGACTCAAATCACAGTAATTTAATCGTGGAGCAACACGAGTCGTATGGCGACACAGGACGACCAGCGCAATCGACACTTCATTCTGACGGGCACAGCTGAGACCGAAGCGTACCGATCGCCGGCTGGTGGAGGCAGCAGTCCCAACGTGCCGAACCGCAACCGTGCACAGCATGGCAGTTTTCTGCAGGGGCAATTCAACGATCTCAAACCTTTTTTGCAGGAAGCCAAAGAGGCGCAGGAAGCTGCTGGAGAGCAGGATGGATTCGGACTTCAGGTAGTCTTTGAGAGTTTTCCCGATATTGAACTTGCGTTTCAATCGCTGGCGCGTGAGCGCTCAGGTATCGAGTTGATGAATGTACGACAATCTGATACCCACACGGTTGCCACTGTGTTTGTTCCTGATGGCAAGCTTGTGATCTTCGAGAACATGCTCAGTGCCTACCTTGATGAGTCAAGGGATAGTGCCGGTAAGCCAAGACACAGCACATTGCTGAATGCTATTGCACAGATCCGAGCAGCAACCGTTACTGAGCTATGGACTGATGACCCCGCAGTGTTTCCCGATACTGACGAAGAAACTTTCTGGTGGGAAGTCTGGCTCCCCGTCAGAGAAGATCGTCAAGCCACAGTAGCCCGGTTCAAGCGATTGGCAGAATTATCTGGTTTCTCTCTGGCGTCAGGTGAACTTCAGTTCCCCGAACGCACCGTGTTACTCGCGTACGGTTCTGTTGGGCAGATGAAGCAATCGGTCATGACATTGAATAATATTGCTGAACTCCGCAGAGCCAAGGAAACGGCTGAATTTTTCGATTCATTGCTCCCTGTAGAACAACCAGAATGGGTTGATGATATGCTGGAGCGTTTGACAGTACCGTCTGAGAATAGCGATGTCCCCTACGTCTGCCTGTTGGATACGGGCGTCACCCAAGGACATCCGCTGATCTCAGTGAGCTTGGATGCCACAGACCTGCATACTGTGGAACCAAGCTGGGGCACAGACGATAGTGATGGTCACGGCAGCGCGATGGCTGGGTTGGCATTGTTTGGCGATATGTCGGACGCTCTGGAATCCACACTGCCCATCAATGTTTCACATCGCCTTGAATCAGTAAAATTGCTTTTAAGTGATGGTGCCAATGCAGGCGATGCAAACCACCATGGATATCTCACCACTGAGGCTACTGCGCGGCCAGAGGTGACTGCCCCCAATCGTGCTCGCGCATTTGCTATGGCTGTAACCACACCTGACAATCGAGATCGTGGTCGGCCATCGTCGTGGTCAGCAGCGATTGATCGGTTGGCTTCGGATGCAGAAGGCGATGGTGAAACTCCGAGACTGTATGTTGTCTCCGCTGGGAATGTGAAGGACCCCAACGCTTGGGCTAAGTATCCTGAAAGCAATACCACTGACGGCATACACGATCCAGCGCAAAGCTGGAATGCACTGACAGTGGGTGCAGCAACTGAGCTGATCGATATCACAGAAAGTGACGCACAGGAGTATCAGCCGATCGCTCCTGCAGGTGGACTAAGTCCTTTCAGCACGACGTCTGTCATATGGCAATCACAATGGCCATTAAAACCCGATGTCGTCTTCGAAGGTGGCAACGCCGCAATAGATGATCTTAGTGCAGTGACGATGCCGAGTCTGAGTCTGCTGACGACACACTCTAGGCCTCAGGAGCGTCTTTTCACCACTGCCAACGCAACCAGCGCTGCGGCTATGTTGGGAGCTCGTATGTCGGCAACTCTTATGGCCAACTATCCGGAACTCTGGCCGGAAACTATTCGCGCCCTGATTGTTCACAGTGCCGAATGGACACTAGCCATGAAGCAGGCTTTTCTACCGGCAACCCGCCAACCGAACAAGACACAAATTGGGCAACTTGTCCGCCAATGCGGATTCGGGATGCCGGATATAGATCGTGCAAACTGGAGTGTCGAAAACTCCCTCACGATGATCTGTGAGGCCGCTATGCAACCATTCAAGCGAGTCACTACTAGCGAGCCGACCTTGCGGGAAATGCACATTCATCGTCTACCTTGGCCTTTGCAAGAGCTGGAAGCCCTTGGAGAGCAACAGGTAGAGATGAGGGTCACGCTGTCCTATTTTGTGGAGCCCAATCCATCAGAGCGAGGATTTTCAGCGCGTTACAGATACGAGTCACATGGGTTTCGCTTCGATGTGAAGCGTGCTGCAGAGTCCGTAGATAGTTTTCAGGCGAGAATTAATGCGGCCGCCCGAGCCGAAGATGAAAAAACACGAATTAGCGGTGATGATCCCGGTTGGGTAGTCGGCAAGCAAAACCGACACAAGGGATCGCTGCATTCTGATATTTGGCGCGGAACGGCTGCGGATCTGGCTAGCCGTGGCGTCATTGGCATATACCCAACGGCTGGATGGTGGAAAACGAGATACAAACATGAGCGCTATAACCTGATGGCTCGTTATGCGTTGCTCGTATCAATTCGTGCACCGGATGTTGATGTAGAGCTCTATACCGCGGTACGCAACAACATCGCAGTCACGGTGGAGGTATCAACCTGATGCAGTTCCGAATAGCTGACACGTTCACTGATAGTTTGACAAGACTGACTAATGAGGAGCAAAAGGCCGCCAAGATTACGGCATTGGATCTACAAATGGACCCCGCAAGCCCCGGATTGAGGTTCCACAAACTGGATAAGGTGCGAGACAAGAATTTTTGGTCGGTTCGGGTGGGTCGTGATATCCGTTTGATCGTGCATCGCTCATCGAGTAGTTTGTTGCTTTGCTATGTTGACCATCACGATAAGGCTTATCAATGGGCTTCGAGGCGCAAGCTCGAGACGCATCCGAAGACCGGTGCCGCGCAACTTGTAGAAATTCGTGAGATTGTGCGTGAACAAGAACAATTGGTGCCGGCCAAGCAGAAAGCGACTGCCTTGCAAAAGCCAACGCTTTTCGATGATCTGACTGATGACGAACTGCTAGGTTATGGGGTACCGCTGGAATGGCTAGCAGACGTCCGGCGAGCGGATGAGGACTCATTGCTCGAACTTGCTGATCATCTCCCGAGCGAGGCAGCCGAAGCGCTTCTGGAGATTGCCACTGGCGGCCAACCAGTGCTTGCGTATGCTGCTGGGATGGAGGCTGACCCCTTCGATCATCCAGATGCACAACGTCGTTTTCGAACACTCGACAACGCTGAAGAACTGGCTATTGCTCTGGAATATTCGTGGGAGAAGTGGACCATTTTTCTGCATCCCGCACAAAAGCAGATCGTCGAGAGTGCTTTTGGTGGTCCAGCACGCGTGGCTGGTTCTGCAGGTACAGGCAAAACCATTGTGGCCTTGCACCGAGCGGTGCATCTAGCTCAAAGCGATACTAATGCCCGAGTGCTGTTGACTACATTTTCAGACGCACTAGCGCACACGCTCGAAGGTAAGCTTCATCGCTTAATTGGACACGAGCCCAAGCTTGGTGAGCGTATTGAGGTGCATGCCATTGATGCTATTGGACAACATCTGTACGAAAAGCATGTCGGACCGGTCAATCTGGCTGATCGTGAAACCATTCGGGCTTTGCTAGTATCGGCCAGAGAGTCAGTAGTGGAGGTTCCCTGTAGCGAGAGCTTTTTCCTCCATGAGTGGGAGGACGTAGTGGATGCATGGCAATTGGAGAGCTGGGATGACTACCGAGATGTAAAGCGCTTGGGCCGGAAGACTCGACTTCCTGAAGCCAAACGCGCATTGCTTTGGCAAGTTTTCGAGAAAGTCAAAGATGAGCTTCGTTCCCAAGGTCTAGTGACGCTTGCTGGCATGTTCAACACGTTAGCCAGCAAATTTAGAACGCGTCGCCATCCTCCCTTCAGTCATGCAGTGGTCGATGAAGCGCAGGATATCAGCGTTGCACAACTGCAGTTTCTGGCTGCGATGGTTGGTGAAGAGCCACAAGGCCTATTCTTCGCTGGTGATTTGGGGCAGCGTATTTTTCAGACACCGTTTTCCTGGAAATCACTTGGTGTGGACGTTCGCGGACGTTCACGCACTCTACGCATTAACTATCGAACTTCACATCAAATTCGTGGGCACGCAGATCGTCTATTGGGTGTCGAAGTTGCCGATGTTGACGGCAATGTCGAAGATCGACGTGGGACTGTATCCGTGTTCAACGGTCCTAGTCCACACGTCCAAGTGTTCGAGAGTGAGAGTGCAGAGATTGCTGCTATCAGCGTCTGGCTGAACGGCCGTATTCAAGAGGGGCTTACACCACGAGAGCTTGGCGTGTTTGTTCGCGCCGAACAGCAACTCGACCGAGCACGTTCTGCCGTTGTCGATGCCGGTTTGTCTTGTGAAGGTCTTGGGCGAGCTACAGGAACCCACGAGTGGGTCTGTTTCAGTTGGCACAATGCACCTTGCCAAAGGTCTTGAATTCCGTGCTGTAGTTGTGATGGCCTGCGATGATGAAACACTGCCTCTGCAATCGCGTATTGAGGACATTACTGATGAGGCTGATATTCAGGAAGTGTACGACACAGAACGTCATCTATTGTATGTCGCTTGTACGAGGGCTCGCGATCAGCTTATGGTGACAGCTGTGGATCCGGCCTCGGAATTTCTTGATGATTTGATTGGGTAAGGATGACAAGGGTATGATCTATCGCTATCGCATTTAGATGACCGGCATGGGATGCAATACGATGTCTGGGCGATCGTACGTCACTGGGATAGAACAAGACTAACCACTCAACTGATCGCGTAATTCTCTCCAACGACCTGTCCTTTCACCAATTCTCCTGTTAGCTTTTAGACTTCAACCTGAAGAGTCCACTCCGCCCATTGATTATGAGAGATGTAAAGAAAATTCTCGGAAACCGACTTAAAATCCAATTAAGCAGAGGCTCTAACTATTTCGATTGAAGGGTATGGTTTCTCTAGAATAAGATCGGTGGCCAATACTATTTGGATATAAAATACAAGATGTGATATTTTCTCAACTGTCCACAGGTTTGTTGATCATTTGTCATTGAATTGACGTGCGGAATGAGGTTACTTGGAGAAGCGAGGATATGATGAAGAAGACTGCTTGCGTTATAAGTTTCGTGATGCTGGGATTTTTTTGGTCGAATTCGAATGTAGTTGCTGATGAAAACGACGCATTAAAAATTGCTGGTGATACTGGGTGTGGAATATTGGGCTCACTCCTCGCTAACCCACAGGCTGCAGTCGCAGCAGCAGGTGCGTGCATCTACGGAACAGCTGTTACAAAAGATTTAGTCGACAGCCTCATAAACACATATTTTGATGGAGAGGACCAAGCATTTGCTAACAAGTATTGTTTAACAATCACTCGTGCAAATGGTGAGACCATAGCGCCCACTGATAGAACCAACTGTAGTTAGTTGCAACTTAATACAGTTTCTGGGCTTAGCCAGTTCGAATACTAATCAGTACACGTCGAGCTGGAGGTTTTGCGAAGGTATCGTTTTGGTTTTAAGAATTAACAAAATTCTGTGTGAGAAGCTATCCGCGAATGTCGGGAAGCTGTATTTACATATAAATTTAATGGGCGTAGAGATCTGACAATCCTTACGTGCAGCAACTTTCTTCGCTGAGCATTAAGGTGAATTGTGCCGGAATTGGAATACTAGCGAGAGGTGTAATGTTCATCGAAACGGATGTTTTGATTCTTCCTAGCGGCAACGATCAATCAGTTTAGCGATAATGTAATTATCTTAGACATAGATTGCGTCTGCTGAAGGTAGAAATAAGGAGATTCATGAGCAGAATCAGCCGTAGGCAGTTCATCGCTAATTTGTCTGGCGCGTTCACTATTCCTGCGGCACTTTTTGGCGTTTCGAGTCAAGCACAGGCAAATGTTCTTGATCGTGAATTGGAAATCACGAGTGTCAGTTGGATTGATGCTGAAGGCCTTCCAGACCTATCTTCGTTCGAAGGGATAATTTCCGCAGTGAATCTCTATTGGCCGTTGAAGGTTATGGTCGGTCTTGTCGGAACCAGTAATCCGAGACCACCGAAATCGCTGCCAGCTAATTTTCGTCCTAGCATGCAGTTTCGCTCAATGACGGCTTTCAAGATTGCACGAAATGGTGAAGTTTCTAATAGCTTTCTAGATTCCGGATATACACCACCAGTCGACAAAACGAAATTACCACTTTACATAAAAAGCTTTGTTCCTGGCGGCACTACTTTCTATCCGGGTCAGGCGAGCGCTATATCTGGTGTGTTGCAGGGTAGCCTACATCCTGCTTCCACTTTGAGTGTTCCGGCTGGATATAACGTGCTAGCAAGCGTGATGATCAAGTTTCGTGCTGGCCCGCATACGAATAAAGTCGGCATCAGCCTAGCAAAATCTCCTTATCATGTTCCTTGGGTTTGGTGTGAACATGCCTTGATTAAGCAGGGTGATCGATTGGCATTGATTGCCAATGGTTCGCGATTTCCCTCACATGCTTGGTACGTTAATGGTGAGTCTATCGGGTCACTTATACAAAGGCCGGTCACAATATCCGACAAAGAGCCTGCACTAGCCACCGGAAAACCTGTGGTATCTGGGGAATCTTTGGACACAACTTTTGGAAATCCCGACAACGATAAAGCTCCGGGTTTAATAAAATCGCAACCTAATACCGTTCCACCAAGACGTGAGGCGCAAATTGCAATAAATATCCCTATGTCGTGAGGCGAGGTACTATTTTAATGACACATCTTTCCGTAATATTCGCATGCCGTGTTCCGATTGTCCTTGTATTTTGGATTGTCATATTATTTGTCTCTGTCGTGGGAAACAGGGTAGATGCTGAGATTCGTCTCGATGTAACGCCAGCGGCTGTAGTAGCGTCTGACCGTGCTCTAGTTATCCTAGAGGCATCTTCGTTACATTGGAGTGTTCATATCCTCTACGATGACGTTATTGAAAACCGTACTGTGCACGCAATCTACGCAGCGGGTCTCGAGGCCGAGACTGGAGATGGCAAGGGCCTTTACAGTTCGCTGTTCGAGCTTCCTACCGAGTCAGCTACATACCTTACGGATAAGACGCAGTCGCTATTCCGCATTGCCAACGGGGTAAGGTTGCGTAAATATTCGACGAGCAGCGAAACAAAAGATCGATTTCCCACGCCCCAGTTGCAATACACGGTGCGCATGCAACCTCGAGATGCACGTGCATTACGCCTGCTGCTGCAAAAGCAAGGAAAAATTTGGGGTAGTCGTTTCGGCGTTCAGGGGTTCAATAGCTCAGGTCGCGCTGCTATTGCCGAGGCTCTCTGGCACACCCGATTAAGACAGAACGCATCGAACCAAGTTCTTCCCTGGGAAAAAGGGGGATTCATGGGCGTTGTCGGTGCGAATCGGTCGGTACAGCAGGGTGTGCCAGGCCAACGGGGCGCGCCTCTTGTTCCGAGCCTCAACATCGACGGGGCAGCTCATGCCACTCCTCTTGGCTATCTCTACGCGGCGATGCTCTTAGGAGAACGCGACTATAAGTCAGCGAGAACGGGGCAGGCTTTGCTAGGAACTGGTTCGATGGCGGGCTGCAGCTTGCCGGATGCATTCAGCGTGCGAGAGAACAGACTCTTCGCCAGCAGTGCAAACCGTATTGTCTCTGGAACAAAACGTGGTCATGCTATAGCACCTTACCAAATCTTGATGAAGCGTGCTGAAAGCCTCGATGGGGATGTGCAGGTAATTCTTCGATTTGCACGCGACATGTTACTTGCATCCGGAGTCACACCGAACGACGTACGAATGGCCCAGAAGGCTGGTGAACTTCTACTCGACGGAAAGACGTTTCTGAATCAGGCATTGTGGAAAAATCCTCTTGTGGTTGAGGCTTTTGCACTTGGGCACATCGACCCAGCCGTTGTACCGATTTGGCGATGTATGGCTCTTCGTGCTGCCCGCGGCGTAACTGAACCCTTTCGCAGTATCAATGCTCGCAATGTGGCATACGATGAAATTGACCGTGATCTTATGTCGATTCGATGGAGTGCATTAATTAATGGGAAATCGGTTGAGCTCAGCAAGAATGAAGATCGGGATGACACTGGGTCTCCGCGTTTCTTCGCCGCAGCGCATAACGTCACTCGGCTTCTTGGTGTAGGTCTTATTGATGCCGTCGAACTCTATGACGGCAGCGAAGAATTTGTATCTGCACTCGGAGATCTCCCTTTCGACACGCGTTGTGCCGGGTGGACCGAAGGCGTACCAGACTTCATCCCACGTGGGCGTGAACGAAACTTTCTCCGCGATATGAACTTTGAGCTCTTTAGAAACATCAATCTGCCCGTGGTAAGAGAACTTAAACGCACCGGAATGTTATTCGATCCTGTTGATTGGAGGCCATTAGTAGCGACCTCAAAGGAGGATGCCGATTTTGAATTTGATCTTCGAATGGTTATCGTAGAGCAAGGTCATATAGAAAACTTCCTCTCTGATGCGGATACCGTGGATCGATATGGGCTTTCGGAAGATGGCGCATATGATCGGCTAACAAATTCTCAATTAGCGCTTTATTGCTCTCAGATAGCGCCTCTTGCTCGCAGACTGAATACTGCGCCAAATGCACAATTCCAAGTTCTCGGTGACCTACATACCATGCTTAAAAGGCTCGAAGCAGATGGCGTGCTAGCGCATGGACAAGTGGGTTTTCGTAATTACATCTGGCGTGTTGCAACCGGATCTGCCTACGTTCACGTTCTACATCGCAAGAGCGAGGAAGATTTCCTGGCTTATATGCGTCGTCTGATTGCCGATTCTGCAAAACAGATTCCTACAAAAAAAGGTCTGACCGAAGCTCAGACACGAGAGCTACGTGCACTCGTCACAAGGCCGGTCAGTGCAGACCCTACAACAGTGGACTCCTGGACAGAAGGGCTTGCTACATATCTCAAACCTGACGCAGAAACCTTAAGTCTTTTCGACTGTTCTTCTGAAGGTGGCGTGTTGCAGGAACTCATTGTAACGCCCGTTGAGTCACCCCTGGAAAGCCGTAAAGTCCGTATACAGTCTTTGTTAGAAGAAAACGCACCCGGAACTCCTAGGTCAGTGAATGGGTTGTCGCCGGTAGTGATTGCATTCGAACTGAGTGCTTCTGGAAACGGTGCGCTGGTACCAAACGCTAAGATCAATGCCGATCCGGATAATCGTGCTGCCGCTTGCGAAGCCGTCTCGTCCAAACGTCAAGCTTTAGACGCACTGATGCAGGCTGGTAATGCTATGAGCTTTCTTTACAGTGAGAACACTAACAATTTCATAGTAATGGATCGCAGTCGGCGCTTGGCGGAAACTCAAGTGCTTATAGAGCCGTTTTTAATGATGTCGTTGGATAAAATGGCAACCGAACCACTCGTCGATATTGAGGCGATTACCCGTGCTGATTTACATAGTCTTGTACAACAAAGTCTGGAAGAGGCACTGGTTTTTGCACGTAACCAAGCTCTCGCTGGACGCCTCTCAGCTTTGTCTCAGGAATCTTTAAACGATCTTGGACTCTACGAAACGTCGGAAAGCCTTGAAGCTAAGGCGCGTGCGTCATCATTGACCGCAAGCATCGGAGACAGTGGCGATGCTCCCCTCAAAATTCGAATTGACAATGTTCGGATTGATAAAGAAAATAATCATCGCGAGGATCTTTCGGCAATTTACCAGTCTGTTTGCGTTGCAATAGCGGATTGTGAAAATTTAATTACGCCGTCAGACAGGGACCCACCTGTTCGTATCAGTCCAATCCAGATCAAGCATGACTATCCCGAGCTTACCAAAGAGGATGTCATTAATGGGCGCGGTACCGCATCGAGCTTGCCGAGCGGAGCTTCACTGAAGCCGAGTGATGACAAGACGACCGGTGCAATCGCCGGTAGCAACCTTTACTACTCGACCACACCCACAGGCGACTTCTCGAACGGCAAGCCGATCTACGAGGCTGAGTTAACCTATCGCCTACCTTTGCCAACAAGTCGTCTTGAGGTGAAATCCACAGCCGACTCTCAATTCGATCCTACAGCGACCCCACTGCCGGATTTCGATGGGCATGAAGCCGTGCCGAACTATCGGGACATTCCACTGGGCATCGTGTTCACACAGGTAGAGCGTGATGAGGTAACAGGTTCGCTCGACATTCGCGACTCTGTGCGGCAGGACGTAGCATTAAAAAGCGCCAACTTCATCGATGCCACGAGTGCTCTCGGGGTGCCCGGTTTCATCGATGTCAATGGCATCTACACCTCGTTGACTCCGGGAGGCGACGGTGAGATCGATGATCTCAACAACATAACTGTTTATCTCTCTATATCGCTGTTTGGCGAGCCCTTGGATCAACGCGTGGGTCTCACTTTAGTTGAAAACGGCGTATTCAAGGATCCAGTCCAGGCGCTACGCACTGAGCTTATTGCGCGAATAGAAAGTGAAGCGAGTGAGATCCTGGCGATAGTGGCCACTAAAGTTGGTACAGCACGTCTGCCACCTCCGCCTGCTGATCTACAAAAGTACAGTGATTCCAAAATTCGCTTCGGTCCCATTGCCGACCGAGCAGTGGACGTCCAACTCGATTGGGACAGCGAGACTCTCACTGCGCGCCTTGGCTATGCTCTTGGGATCGATACTGTAAATTTTTTGGCCACGGCTGATCTATTAGTTTCCTCCAATAAAATCAGTGTCCAAAAGATGCACTTCGACACAAATGTCGAGGACCTCTTGCCAACATTGCGAAGGATTGAAGGTGTAGATGGGCGGGTGAAAGAACTGGAAGCTCTGGCCGAAACCACTATCACCACTGCGCGAGAGGTTGGCGAGGTGTTGCAGAGCCTTCAAGTTTATCCCGTCATCCGGGGCACTGTGGTTCGGCTCAACGTTCGGCACAGTTTTATACTACCTGTCGGTGAGAGTCGCTGCACTCTGTCGATACAAGCTGAGGCTTCCCTCGATTATGAAGAAGCGTTCTCCGAAATTGAGAGCACATTGCTCAAGGACCTTGAAGCGCAGGTCGCGAGGTGCTCAACCCAGGTCGCCGTTACACCGCTTGCTCAAACATTGGACGAATTCCTCGATAATCCGGAATTCACTTTCTTTGGAACAAAGGCGACTATTCGCATCGAGCAATCACGCAACGATGCGATGAGTCGCGTCGCGAATACTGGAATTTTGTCTGTTCTGCTCGACCTCAACCAGTCAGAGGTCAATTGTAAAGAGAAGTACGTAGGAGTTATCGAAGGCGCAGCGTTACAATTCGACAAAGATCGCAGCTCGGCCTGGCTTGAGTTCACTGATATCGACGGTGATGATGCCGAAAACCTCAGTGCAGCCATCGCCTGCCAACTTGAAGCGTTGCTACCGCTAGCCTTAAAATCCTACCTGACAATTGACGGAGTGCAGTTATTAGGAAGTTCAGTGCTTGTTGATGCATCGATTCGTAATCTTCCGATCTTGTCTGATGTTCGGCTTGAAAGGATTAATCTCAGCGACCCGAAGGCAGGCCTTGAATCAATTCGCTCTGAATTGAAAAAGACTGCGGTAAAAGCGCTTAGCGTCCAGCTTTCGACAGCGCTTAAAACTACTTTCGGAGAAAAGCCTATAGATATTGCCGGGATTGGCAGCTACCGGTTTGAAAATGTAAACCTACTTTATGCATCCAGCCCATGGTGGATCGAACTTAGAGGTACATTATCGATCGGCGATTTCAACTTTCCCGACACCATGGTGCGTATTCCGGTTGGGGGTAAGTTATCGGACATTGATGTGCGTGTCGACAACCCGGAAGGCATTCTTACTAATGCTTTGGCTGGTGCATTGCAGAGCATTTTAAGTGCTATTCCGGGCGCGCCTGAGATCTCGAACCTCTACTTCGGTCGACTGAACCCGAACGGTTCGCTTTATGGCTTCCGGTTCGGTGTTAAATTCGGCTTCCCTCTAGGTGGCAACCGCATTGACCTCGAGATTCGAGAGGCCGAATTATCCACGAATGGTCTATCGCTTGGCGGAGAAATAACAGCAGCGATACCAACACCACTCTATTTCGGGCCGGTTGCCCTGAGCCAAGTGCTTCTTACCCTCGTCACCGGCGAGAAAGAGGGGGCAAGATCCGGTTTGAAACTGGGTGCCGACCTTACTGCTGTGGAACCGCAATTCGCCCGTGTCCTGAAGCTGCGCAGTATGCTTGATCTCACCAATATTGACAGGCTTGCATTCTCGCTACGCTCCGACGTTATTGCACTCGATTCGATCGGTCTCATGTGGGCAGAGGGAACCGTGGATTTCTCCAACGCGTATGCCCGTTTCGATGCCGAAGCCAGTGAACTGGTGAAAGATATAGTTAACCCGCAGATGCATGGAGAGCTTAACGGTAAAACCGGTCTGGTCTTCGCCGAAAGCAAGCTCGATGTGCTGGGTGTTGAGCTCAATAAAAACAGCCTTCAGCTATGTTCGAAAGATTGCGTAGTCAATGGTGTGCCCGGCGAGGCTCGACTGGATATCGCCCAGGATTTTCTGATCGGCAAAGCAACAGGCGGGGCACGCCTGGATCTTGCCTTTGAAGATCCCGGTGTTAGCGCTGGGATAGACCTGGACCTTTTTGGCTGGAATCCAGGTGGAGCTGATTTCACGCTTAACCTTGGCGGTGCAGAGACGCGTCTGAGCTTCCTCGGCATGAAAGTCACAATCCTTACACCATCGTATCAAACCATGGATCCAGGATTTGTCGCACGAGTGCTGCAGGATCTACTGAAGATCGATATCTCGGATTTCAAGAAGCTTCCAAAAGAAATCACCATCTCACTGATGACCTCGTCGGGCGATGTGCAGACCACAAAAACCGGTGAAGATGGGAGCGATGGTAACCAGGGGAAGATTGGGAAACTACCATTCAAGAAGCCCGAAACACTTTCCCTTCCGAATGGCACAACCCCGGATAAGAAAAAGGGCACACCACCACCGACTGATACCGAACCGCCCCGTCGCCCCGAGGACGTTGCTCCACCTCAACAAACCTGGGGAAAGGCAGTCACCGCTCGCGTCTGCGAGCGTTATCAAGGCCCAGAGGATGCATCTGCCATTCCGCCTGAACCGGATCACTTCTATTTCGTCTACGGACTAATACCCCCCGTGTACGAACCCTGGAAGGCTTGGCTTTGGCCTCCCTGGAATGGGACACTTCCAGAGTGGTATACGTGGCCCGGCTTTGCCGGACCGGCTGCGAGCAAACTCTGCGATCTTAATCCCGATACGAGTCGTTTCGAAATACCACAACATATTGCCTCGTTGGGAGCTGCGCGGATCAGCGACCGGCGGGGAACGACCTGTAACGCCGATAACATTGCAAGCAGCCGTTTGATTCCGTTAGATGAGACGGAGACGTTGTATTACCAGCAGGCAGGTCTGCCAATTCTCTGCTTTGATCAGGGTGCACACCCGGTACGCGTTGATAGCCGACTTTATTTTGATACCAAGGATAACGAGAATCCGAACGATGACGATATTGTACTCGTGCCGCTTTGCCCTCCCACAACAGTCGATGATCATCCCGGTGTTAAAGACAGTGTAATTTTCAAGACACTGTGCCGCGATCCAAAGAAACCGATAATTCGTTTTCGGGCTGCGAGTACCGGTTATAGTTTCAATGATGTAATCAGTGTCATCAATGCGCGAGAAGAACTGCGTTTCTACGAACAGGTGGTCTTCCCACATTTAGATCTGGCTGGGAGCCCTGGGGATCAGGGAGATAAATGGGAATCCGATGGTATTGAATTCTCAATTTATCCCGACGAGGTGACAAAGGGTGGCGATACGGTTCGTGTCAATATACTGATCGAGACGACGGGAGCGAACCGATCACTTGAAATGCGGCGCCTTACACCAACCAATCCAGACGGCACACCTAGTCGAATGTTCGCGCTCTACAAGCGTGCAAAGGGCGACGAGAAGTGGCGAGGCATCTTTCTAACCTTGTACAGTGACTACTTGATCGATAGCGAACGTGATCCTGAGTTCGTTACCAAAAACATCGACAAAAGTGATGCGTTAGTGTTACTGAAACGTGATCTAGATCGGCCACACGTCACAGCCCTGCGATGGATCTGGGTGCAAGGCGACGTCCTGCAAGAGAGACTCTCTTTCGTCCCCACCCGGTTACCGACGCTTGACGGTCCTATTCGCTACGGCATAGAAACTCTGCGGAGCCTGGCCGATATGCAGAAACCGCTGGTCAAAGCATCCTCCAGTGTGAGCACTCCGCTAAGGTCGGCCTTCTATCTCAGTGATGCGCAGAACCTTCAGTTCCGCTTGAGCTTCCCGGATCCAGCTTGCGCATTGAAACCACCTCCCAACCCAGATTCGGATCCTTGCTCTATGCACATCGCTCACGTTGCGAAGGACACGGTGTACCGTATCGCCGTTGTGCACACTGAGGATCGAAGCGAACTTGCACAATGGATTGATACGACGATCCCCGACAGCAATTACCGCTGCGCCTCGAATGCACAGCTTCGCGAAGGTCTTCGCACGGCGCTGCGACTGTCCCGCGAAGCAACACCGCGCGAGTTGAATCGACTTTTCTCTGACGTTGATGCCTTCACCGCAGAGTCACGTAACTTCAACAAGGAACCCCTGCAGGCGCTTCGGGGTCTCGGGGCCTGCCAGTGAGACCTAGAAACAAGAAACCCAAATTGATCTGGGATCCAAGAAGGTGGCCAATTTGGAAGCCACTCATTGGCTCAACTAGTACTCCGAGTGGTGGAACTGTTGAACAAAAAATTGAGCAAGACCGGGAGGGAGACTCCGGCGTTCCAGACGACAGTGAGGTGGTTCAGGAAGTTGCGGTGCCTGGCGACAAAGCCAATGATGAAGATGAATTCAATGGTCTGCCCAATGCCCCCCCGTCAGACCCAGATCGGATAGTAGGTGGTACCAGCGCAGAGGGTGCTGTGCAACCGGGTTCCTTAATGGCTTCCGTTCCGCTGACGATCCGATATGCGTGGCGTTCTTTTAGATGGCGCCCAGAGACATTCGCTCGCCTTTTGTTTACGCGGCATGCGGGATTAACGATCCCGACTCTGTTAATGCTCGCCTGGATGTCTTTTGTGCTTGGAGATATGGCGTATCGAAATCTGCAGGCGCACTATCAGGAAAGAATGTTTCGAGCGGTGACCGCAGCCGACGTCATCGCTGATACTTGCACATCACGATCCGACTTGCTTTGGCAGGACTGCCTGAAGCCAGAGAGTCGCGGTACGCTGAGCGACAGGTTCGCCTGGGCCATCATGGTCTCGGCGAAGATTATCGATCCTCTAACCGTTCCGACACCATTTGATATCGAAAATATTCTCAGGAGTAGCGACAAAGCCGCTCATGTCATATACATGTGGCTTACCGGAAAATTAGAAAAATCCAACCCAAGGAACAAGGGTGGAGTCCAGAATGAGCGCGGCGTCGGTTTACTATTTAGTGCCACAACGCTCTGTACCGCGGGTTCGGTACAGAAGAAAGACCCTGCCATGCGAACGATCGTTGCAGCCTATCTCGGCGATCTATACCAACCGAAACATGATCAAAGCCGCTGGCTCAATCGCGAACTTCGAATTGCGCTTAATCTGTCGGTACCAGTAGTGGCGATTTCTCCCGAACCAGAAAAGGCGTCCCATTCAGTCCCATCTTCAGAGTGGTTCGCGCCGCTGGATCCCCGCACCACCTTGATGATCGAGGAGAAAAACGAGTGGCTCGTCGGTGAGCTCGTAGATCTCGAAAGCCCCAAGGGAGAAACGAAGCCCAACGAGCGCGCCATAATCTGGGACAGCATTTCAGCGTCCGCGACTGAGGAAGAGCAAGAGCTAGCACAGGAGCACTTTATGACGCTTCTCCGAGCTGGTGCGAGTCGCTTGACTGTTCCAGACCACATCGGTGACGAGGATGTTGTTGCGATGCTCTTTGGTTATGGCAATCTGCTGGATCCAAAAACCAACGACTTCAAAACTGATTTTTCCACGTGCGCGGTACTCACCAAAGAACTCGGAAACTCGTCAGACGAAGCACACGTTCCAACGACCCTCGCAAATTTTGAGCGTATGGCTCTGTATATCGCTGGACAAATCCGTGTATCCACTGATGTCAAGCAGGCCCGTTTCTGGCTTTCGGTCTACACCGGGCATGAGCAACGCCTCATATTGATGGTCACCATCTTTGGCGTGCTTGCAGTCTTTCTCCGAATATCAGTCTTCACTGTGCTTTTATCAATGCGCCAACCTGCACACGTTCGACTGTTGACTTGTATGGTATCAATGTTACCAGTGGTTGCCTTGTTGGCTTTGAGTCACGTCGGGAATGCGATTCTCTGGTGGGTGTCAGCCTGCTTTGGATGGCTGTCTCTCTGTGCGCTATTTGCTTGGCTTGTAAGCCTTACGAAGTACCAGAATCGTTCTGTCTCGCCTGAAGACAGGGACAATGACTTTGACAGTGTAGCCTCAACCCGTTGGCCAGTCCGATTGGCGGCAGCGATTTTACCGGCAATCGGCTTTGTCGGAACCGTACGCGGGATAATGTTGTCATTAAACGGAGCGGACGCCATCGTCTGGGCAGAGACGGTCAATGAACGCTCTGGCGCTATCAGTGCTCTGTCATCGGATCTTGGGCTGGCCTTTGCAACGACACTGTTCGCACTTCTTGGTGGTGTACTACTGACGGTGTTAATGTCCTTTGAAATGGCGGTAGGGGAACGCTTGCTACTGACACGTTATGAAAGACGGACTGAGTCAGAGCCGTCCCATGGATGACGATCCACTGCTTTTGAGTTTCGCCGATGCCTTGACCTGCGCCTTCGGTGCATCGGTGGCACTGTTCCTGATTTTCGTCGTCCTGGTTCGCTTTGACCCACCATCGCCTGTCCCAACCTCTGGATCGCAATCCTCCCGCTCGATCACGACAAGTCTTGCAAATGACACACCAGGCTCCTCCTCTTTGGTCATACTTGCCCAAAGCGAACTTCCAGATATATCGTGTGCTACAAGTTCAGTATTTTCCATCAAGGTTGAAGATTCGGATCTCGAAAATGTTCGCATCTGGTCGTCGGAAACCGAGATCTGGGATGGCGCCACTCGAAAAGGCGTCCATTGTCGTCGTGTTTTCGAAGTCCCAGACGGGGTGACACCAAATAGCCAACCCACGCTAGTAGTCAACCGCGCTAACTTGGAACTGATTGAAATGCGCGTCCATTTGGGCGCCAATGCCTGGCCCGCTTGGAACAAATTCTCGCGAGTCCAGATCCAACCAAGCGACGCAATAAGCAAACCATGGATATTGCGAGTGACCGGCTTACCTGATATGCCGGTGATCACACCAGAAGATCGCTGATGGCACGGCGTCTTCAGCACAGCTTGGGAGTGAAATCGACTCTGAGCTACATCGACATGATCTCTGGCGGATTTGGTGCAGCCTTCTTCCTTTTTCTTATCTTTGTTAGCTTTCCGATTGAAACTGCGAGTACACCCTCCAGTGGATCACGTTTTCTTGATATTTGGCTGGAATGGAACGACACGACGGTAGTCGCTAACATGATAGTGGAGTTCACGCCTGAGGCCAGCGAAACAGCACTTACCCAAACTTTTCGATACACTTTCAATAGTCAATTTCTAACGCGTTCTACCTCCACAGGGCTCGTTACGTATACCGGCAGCGCGCCGAAGTTTTGGACCAGCATGGCCGAGGCCGGCTTTGGACTTACCAGCGACACAGGTCTCCAGCGCAATACAATTAAAGGAAACTTGGTCGGTCAGTGGATGCGATTTTCCGATCCATGTCCTGGCACTTATCAATTCGCCGTCGCTAGCCACGGATTGATTGCATCTCGTCTTGCTGAACTGTTCTTGAACCCCTCCATCCCCACTACTAATGGACGCGCACGCTTCATTCTATCCAATGGTGACGCCACGATATTCATTCCTGAGGATGGAACAAGTGGAATCGAAATGACTATCAAAGCCGGTTTAGATGAAGACGAGACGCGTATTCCGAATCCTGTCACAATCTCGGTTGGAGCAAATACATCCCCTTCGAGCCTTCTGCACTGTTGAGCATCGTGGATTCGATCTTGTCAGATGACTGCTTTTAGGGCTTGGATTTTGCCGTTAGGTATGTTGGCTTTGTTTTAATGACTTTAATAACGTTGAGTAGACTGTGTGTTTCGGCATGCTATGCCTGCAAATCGCAAGCGTCCGGAGTTAGTTGCATTCAGCCAACGAACCTTAAGTTCTTTCGATGTCTACATTTCAAGGTAGCAGCACGGCCGCATGCGACAGAGGATGGTAGTCACCATACAAGGAGGATTCCACGCAAAATGGAAAATTCCTGTGAGGTTTGCAATAAAAAATTCGTACAGATCGCGGTCTCCATCAGTCTTATCGGGCAACTTTCGATGAGTTTCTCTAGCAGGACTCCGTGTAGACGGCCCTTGGATATCGTCTAGTTGCTACGAAAGGTGGACAGCCTAATAAGTGTCCACAGGTAGTCCACATTTATCTCAACGCCTGGCCACGCCAACACTGCGCTGGTCCAATTATTCAAGGGTTGTTGATGAAACGGCCAACAGCGGCTGTTGGTGGAAGAAACTGAAAACACTCAGATGTAGGGTCTATCATCGTCCGCCAAAGTCGGGTCTGACAGGCGATACATTTGCTCTCAGGTAAGCATACTTGGATCGAAAAGCCTGCGGGAGTTTTGCGTTATTCAGTGGTGCAGGGTTGAGCGCAGTCATGCAGCTATTGTGAATGGCGCTCGCTAAGTGATTGAAATTGCGAATGGAAATAAGTGTTACGAGGACTGAAAATCCCCGTGTCGGCAGTTCGATTCTGTCCCTGGCCACCATTGTTTAGTTCGCTACAGCGCAAACATCCAACATCGATTTAGATCTGACCGAACTGCCGACATTGTCGGCACCCTGGCCGGGCGCCAACGCGGTTGCCGGTTCGATTCTGTCCCTGGCCACCATAAGTTAACTCCGGATTCTCGCGCCAAGGCGCTCCGATCCTCGTGTAAAGCACGAGATAGAATCGAACCGGGGCGCGCAGCCTGCCGACACGGAGTGGAGGGAGTTTGAGGCTGGCGCTGGCCACCATTAAAGACTCCGCCTAACTGCAGATTGCTATATGCTAAGTCGTTCTGTAGTACTTGCGTTTTGGATCTCTCGGACCTGTGCCGACTTCAACCACAAGTTTTCGTGCGACAAGTTTTACCAAACGGGAGCGTGTCGCTCGAGCGGAAAGTTCAATAGCATGAGCAATTTCACTGGTTGACAATCCGTCGTTGGCTGCAAGCAGACCGAGGATTTGATCGTCTCTTCCATCAATCGATACGGGGTTTATTGGGGACAGTGCTAACGTCACTCGTAATCGATTGGCAATTTCTTCCCAACGTGGTTCTGGTAGCCCATTTTCTTTGCAGCCACTAATCATTCGCTGTGCGCCACTGCCCCATTGTTCAACCAACCCAAGCTCATTTAGCACGCGGCCAATCACACGGTTTCTTAATTTCGAAACGCCATGATGCAAGTCATCGAGGGTCAATCCAAAAGGAAGCAGACCAGGGTTTTCAATTTCTATTCGGTCGTCAAATATTGATAGACGAATAGGAGCACCATGCTGTGAGTAATCGCAATGTACTATGGAATTGATTAATGCCTCGCGAGTTACCGCAGGTGGCAATGCAAAATTGTCTATTCGTTTTACAGCACCGATATCGGTCCCGGTACGTGTGTGCTTTTCTATGAAGGCTGCCGCTGCGTATATCGCGTCCACAAGTGGCATTTGCAAGTTAGTTCGATCGATCAATTTTGACTTGTCTTTTCCAGCGAATCTGCCTGCCTGAATCCAGGCGTCGGGAAAGTGAGTTAGCCGCTCGTTGCCGAATAATACAATTCCACCAACGGTAGGGACTGGCGTGCCTTGATAATCTGTCATTAGCCTTAGCGTTTTCAGGTCGCTACGTTTCAGTTTTCGAACATCAGAAAATGACTCTGAAGCTACTCTGAAGTCTATTGCTTCAGAGTTGAGATGTGGCATTGGATATTCATCAAAGGCCTGTCCTCGAGAAAAGCGCTTCATCTCCTCGATCAGATTGGCGTCAGCTTTCCGGTTTGAAGAACCGAGCCGTACGTAGGTTCCCACATCAAGACCTCTACTCTTCAGAAAATGCGGCCTAGTGGGACTAGGATAAATATTAACTACCAGAAGTTGGGCACTTGAGAGTACCGTATTTTACTATGCCGCTTTGCCCCAGAACGTAGCTCTATTGCGGTCCTGACGCTCGGTGATGAATATTACCCAGTTATTGGTATTTGAACAAACCGAGAGAAATTCAGCAAAAG
>Ga0209185_1001184_pt1 | contig 23992 bp, 18 predicted proteins | sample SidtaG_2_FD_187425 | JGI IMG/M metagenome (GOLD analysis project Ga0209185, IMG submission 187425) | Marine algal microbial communities from Sidmouth, United Kingdom - Sidmouth_Asex2 metaG (SPAdes) (version 2) | ecosystem: Host-associated > Algae > Red algae > Unclassified | place: Sidmouth... | reverse complement strand
ATACAATGGTGCTGACGATGATGCCTCCGGCACTACAGCCGTTATTAACTTAGCTGAATACTTTGCTAAACAAGGCAATAATGCCAGAACCCTAATGTTTGCCGCTTTTACAGCAGAAGAAATTGGTGGTTATGGATCACGCTACTTGTCACAACAGCTTAATGCTGATGATGTAGTTGCTATGATCAACATTGAAATGATAGGTAAACCGTCAAAGTTTGGTGCAGGTACAGTATGGATGACAGGTATGGAGCGTTCTAGCTTAGGTAAAATGCTAAATAAAAGTTTAGCTCCTTACAAAATGAAAATTTATCAAGATCCCTACCCAGAACAAGGTTTATTTTATCGTTCAGACAACGCAACACTTGCTCGTTTAGGTGTTCCAGCCCATAGTTTTAGTAGCACACAGCTTGATAAAGATCAGCATTATCATCAACCCTCTGACGATATTAAAAGCTTAAACTTACCGTCAATGTATTCTGTTATTGAATTATTATCGCTAGCCAGTAAAGATCTTGTTAATGGAAAAATAACCCCAACTCGCGTAGATGTTTCTAAAGTAGATGGGCATGGTAAAATTTATTAATAGGTAAATTTAGCTATGCTGCCAACGCATTTTATATTCATGCGGTAATTGTGCTTCAACATAAAAGCCCTGTTTTAAATATAAATTTTTTGCAGGGTTATCAAGCAAAACATTTAAAGTAACTGGCAAGTTATGCTCCAAGGCTTTTTTCTGCACAACTTTAATAACATACTGTCCAATGCCTTTACCCTGATGCAACGGTAGTATTTGAAATTGTCTGATGTGAATATGGTCTGAAAATAAACCCAGCTTAATTAAGCCAATGTTTTCTTTGTGGTTGGTAATAATAGATGAGTCATTAAAGAATTCTTTAACTCTATTGAGGTGATCTTGCTCTGAATAGTTAAAACCGGCATTATTCAAATGCTCAGTCATGGTTGACTTTCTAAGCATTAGTAAAAAATCAATATCTGTTCTTACAACTCGTCTAAAACCTATAAGTAATTGCATTTAACACTAAATTCCACAACTTTTTTTAAATAGTAAACCACCTAAATTTTTAGATGCTTTGAAACATATACCCGTTTTCATTCAAGATGCAGGTTTCAGTGGGAGCTAAAAACAATTTAGGCACAGATTTCAAGTTCCAGAGGAAATCTAAGGACTACATCCTGTATGCAAGGCATTAAGTTTATACCATGGTTGTCTCGATAAATGTTCCTGCATTACCCTAATGCTCTACATCCATGGTGAACATGACTAGCTATAAACATTGACGCTCACGCGCTCTAAAACGAGCATCTTAATTGATAATGGGTATATACTAAACTATGAGGGCACCGTTACTTTGGTTCTTTTTCTACCACCCCATTGATAAATAGCTAAACCCAACATAACAAACGAAGCACCAATAATTAAGTGTCCACTTACCATTTCACCATTAAACAACGCACCAATGCATATAGCTAATACTGGCGTTATCATGGTAATAAGCGCAACAGTACTGGCATTGAGTTTTTGTAATACATAATAATAGGCAATAAAGCCAATTAATGAACCAAATATACCTAAATATAAAATAGCAAACAACGACCTATTTTCCCATTTATCAACGGGTAAAGTGCCATCAAAAACTAACCAAATTAAAATAAAAAACGGTATCGAAAAAGCTAAAGACCCCACAGTTGTTGCTAACGCATGTATTTTTATATCAACACTTTTAACCAAAACGCCACTAAAACTAAAAAAGAACACCGCACATAATACGGCAGCAAAACCTAAAAAACTATCTAGCGATAAAGTATGACCTTCAGCAAACGTGTTGTCATAACACACAATAGCTAAACCCAGCATAGCAAGTATTAAAGCTAACTTTTTAGTGTTACTAAATTTAGGTTCATTCAATATTTTTTGTGCTAAAACGCCTGAAATTATAGGCGCTAAACCAAAAATTAACGAAATAAGGCCCGATGAAATATAGCGAGCAGAAAGATAAGCAAACGACATGCCCCCTACAATACCAATAGTTGAATAAGCATAAACCTTAATAGCGGTACGATTAACGGGTAAGTCTATTTTACAAGCTTTTAAAATAAACCAGCCAGGTACAACGGCAATAACCATTCGTGCTAATGCAGCAAGCGTAGGGTTAACTGTTTCGCTACTCCATACAATTCCTAATGGGGTTGTTGACCAAATTAACACTACAGCAAAATATACAGCGGGTACCGACATGACTGACTCCTTGTTAACCCAATTGGGTTTAATGATGCCGAGATAAAAACTGCAATTTTGTGCTTACAAAAAGACAAAAGCCGCAGAAGTTTTATTCTGCGGCTTTAAAAGATTAGTTACTTATTACTTATCAATTCACCACAGAAACACCTGCCCAACGCTTAGCCAATAAGACGACGCGATTAAGACAAATAATGAGAAATGTAGTGAGTAAATTAAACATTTTTTATATTTACAAAAATTAAAATAAGCATTTATATAGTCGCTATTGTTAATAAATAAGTCAATAGGTAAAAACGTTTATCTCAGCTGCAATGTCAATCAATAGTATTTAAAATAATTTTTGAGCAAAGATTGAGTATTTTATAAATAACCAATTGGCATAATTGATTATCAATTGTTTACATTAGGTTATTATTATTTAAAGATGAACCCAATAATAATAAACAATGAGTTACGCATGTTATACGCAACCGTTTCATCCCCAAAAAGAAAGTCTATCGCCCTAGTCGCGCACGACAACATGAAAAATGATTTATTACATTGGTGCAAAAAATATGAATCAGAACTCTCTGCGCATCAATTATACGCCACCGGAACTACCGGCACATTGTTAGGTAAAAATACCCAGCTAACAATTAACAAATTAATTAGTGGTCCTTTAGGTGGCGATCAACAAATTGGTGCTTTTATAGCAGAGCAAAAAGTTGATATGCTAATTTTCTTTTGGGATCCGTTAGAGGCTCAGCCTCACGATCCTGATATTAAAGCATTACTTAGGCTTGCCGCTGTGTGGAATATACCTGTTGCTTGTAATCAAGCCAGCGCCGACTTTTTAATTCATTCATCATTATTTAATAATGAATACGAGAAAAAAATACCAGACTACAATAATTATATAAATAGTCGAACTTAGGGGATCAACAATTTATTATCAACAATCTATTTTTCAATAATTTATTATCGGCCATTAAAAAGATTTTGTTATGCTAGAAAATTCACATAAAATTTATTGGGTGGCTCACCGTGGTAATTGTGAGCATCACATTGAAAACACACTTGAAAGCGTTGAGTCTGCTATTAATAATGGTATTAAACATATTGAGATAGACGTACAACTGACTCAAGAGGGTTTACCGGTTGTTTTTCACGACAATAACTTAAAAGTACTGCTGGGTATTGATAAAAACATGGCTGAAACAAGTTATACTCGTTTAAGCAAAACCCCTTTGCAGCCACGAAAAGTTAACCCTATTAAAACTGACTATTTTGCGCCCTTGCTTTCTCAAATAGTATTATTAATAAAACAGCATAAAAACATTACGTTGTACGTTGAAGTTAAAAATATTAACTTTCAGTACTTTTCATATCAACACGTTTACAAAACCTTAATAAAAACACTAAAACCCATTATAAATCAAGTGGTTATTATTGGTTTTTCATATCGTTTTTTACGGTTAGTTAAAAAAAATTCAAGCACGCCTATTGCTTATGTATTGCCTAGTTGGCAGCAATACTCATCAAAGATGCTAAAAAATTTGCAGCCTGAAATAATTTTTACAGACATAACTATTATTCCTACCAATGAAACCTTTCATACAAAAAAAGAGAAGTGGGTTGCGTATGAAGTAAGCAGTATTAAAAAAGCCAAGCAATTGATCACCCAAGGTATTTTTGGCTTAGAATCGTTTACACCAGCATTATTGGCTAACAAACCATTATAACTTTTGGGTTCTTTAAATTTAAAGATCACTCTGTTTTTCAAAAACGTATAAAAATAACATAAAAAAGTTATCTTATACCAAGCGCATTGATGATAACGACTTGTTCTAATGATTAAATAAATAACGATTTTATTGGTATTATTAATAATCTTTAAAATAAAATACAAAGGAACCTTATGGATATTACGGTAAACAACAAAACTTATACCGTTGAAGACCTTGAAATGCCATTACTTTGGGTATTAAGAGACGAGCTTAATATTCATGGGCCTAAATATGGTTGTGGTATGGGTTTATGTGGAGCTTGTACCGTTCATATAGGTAAAACCGCTATACGCTCGTGCTCGCTTCCTGTAGGTCAAGTGTATGGCAATATCACCACTATCGAAGGCTTGGGAGATCCGTCAGCCATGCATATTGTGCAAAAAGCTTGGATAGAATATCAAGTAGCACAATGCGGTTATTGTCAGCCTGGGCAAATTATGTCAGCGGTCGCCTTACTTACACAAAACCCATCCCCCACCGATGAAGATATAAATTTAGCAATGTCTGGAAATCTTTGCCGTTGCGGCACTTACCCAAGAATCAAAGCAGCCATTAAAACTGCCGCTAAAAACATAAACAACAAAGCTTGAAACATATACCCGTTACCATTCAAAATGCAGGTTTGTGTGGCAACTAAAAACAATTTAGGTACAGATTTCAAGTTCCAGACGAAATCTAAGGACGACATCCCTGTATGCAAGGCATTAAGTTTATGTCATGGTTATTCTCAGTAACTACTCCTGCGTTACCCTAATGTTCTATATTCATGGTGAAGCTAACTACACTTAATAATGCCGCATAAATTGTTTTTAGACCCATCGAAGAAGCGCTTGAGCGTTTATTCCTTTAAAAATGACTTCATCGTTAATACTTTTTACAAGGGGAAAAACATTGCAATAAAGCATTGCCTTGAATTGCTTACTATAAACATATACGCTCAAGCGCTCTGAACGAGCATATTGATTGGTAACGGGTATAATAACTTTACTGCGCAACCCTTGGAAAATAAAAGTAATGAGTAAATTAAAAACATTTTCGCGCCGTAGCTTTTTAATAGGCTCTACCGCCATTGCTGGAGGCATAGCCTTTGGTTATTATCAATACAAAACGCCCCACAATAATCCTTTATTAAAACACCTCAATTCCAATCAAACCGCACTTACCCCATATATTAAAATTGACTCTCAAGGTATAACCATTATTACGCCCAGAGCAGAAATGGGACAAGGTATACATAGTACATTAGCGGCTTTAGTGGCTGAGGAACTTAATGTAGAGTGGCAATCAATTAACGTTGAGCACGGTCCGGCATCTAGCACCTATCATAATTCCGCCATTCTTGAAGAAGGCTTGCCGTTTGCACCAACCAACAATAGCGTATTTGCAACCAATATTCGTAAATTAACAAAAGTACCCGCTAAATTTTTAGGTATGCAAATTACCGGAGGCTCTTCTTCAATTGTAGATGGTTATGAAAAAATGCGACTTGCTGGCGCAGCCGCTAAAGCTGTTTTAATAGCAGCGGCAGCTAAAATATTGAACGTAGATAAAAACACCTTAACAACTCATAAAGGATATGTAATTAGTGAAACTGGCGTAAAGTTATCATTTATAAAACTTGCCACCAAAGCGCAAAAAATAGCAGTACCATCCACTATTGTTTTAAAAAATAAATCTGATTGGAAACTTCTTGGTAATTCATTACCCCGAATAGACATGATAGAGAAATGCACTGGCACGGCTGAATATGCAATTAACATAAATATGAATGAAATGCTTTACGCCACCGTAATAATGAACCCTCACCTTGGTGCCAATCTTATTTCATATAACGCTGATACAGCTAAAACCATGTTAGGTGTAAAAAGTGTTATTAACTTAAATAACAAGGGTATAGCAGTTATTGCTACTAACACTTGGTATGCTTTAAAAGCAGCAAAAAACATTGATTTTATATGGGAAAAAGCCCATTTCCCAACCACCAGCCAAGAAATGTTAAAAGTAGCAAAAAGTTCGTTTTCAAAAAAAAATTTAAACAGCACCCTTAAAGATGAAGGCAATACCAACAGCGTTTTTGATCAAATAAATAATACTACTGAACTACTAGTAACAGGTGAATATAACGTACCTTATTTAGCTCACGCAGCAATGGAGCCCTTAAATGCCACGGTTTTGTTAACAGCAACTACCTTAAATATATGGGTAGGTACTCAATCACCAACTCAAGTTGTTAAAGAAGCTGAAAAAATAACCGGCTTATCAGCCAAAAATATTAACGTTAACACCACTTACATGGGAGGAAGTTTTGGCAGAAGAGCAGAAATGGACTTTATTAAATACGCCATAGAAATAGCAAAACATACCAATAATAAGCCTATTAAAGTAACGTGGTCACGAGAAGAAGACACCACACACGATTACTATCGACCTTTAGCTGCTGCCAAATTTAAAGGTATTGTCGCTAATAACACCATAAAAGCACTTGATTTGCAGCTCGCCTGCCCATCAGTGTTAACCTCTCAAATGGGGCGAATAGGGCTTCCGGTAATAGGGCCTGACGTATCAATTGTTCAAGCCGCATGGGAACAACCCTACCAAATACAAAACTATAAAGTACGAGGCTATAAAGTGGCTGAAATGCTGCCTGTAAGTTGGTGGCGATCGGTTGGTGCTTCACAAAATGGATTTTTTCACGAAAGTATTATTGATGAACTTGCTTACAGCGCAAACATAGACCCCCTAACTTGCCGATTAGCATTAATTAAGCACATTCCCAGCAAAAAAGTACTTGAAGCAGTTGCAAGTATGGCTAATTGGTATACCAAACGACCTAACAATAGAGGGTTAGGTATCGCATTTACATTATCTTTTGGTGTACCCACCGCAGAAATTATAGAAGTAGAAAGTACACCACAAGGGATAAAAATACTCAATGTATATGCCGCAGTAGATGTTGGTATAGCATTAGATCCGCGCAATATTGAAGCTCAAGTTATTTCAGGCATTAACTTCGGATTATCAGCCGCTATCATGGGTGAAATAACCGTAAAAGATGGCAGAGTTGAACAAACTAATTTTCATCAATATAAAGCATTACGAATGAATCAAGCACCTTACATAGAAGTGAAAATTTTAGAGAATGGTGAAAAAATCAGAGGTATTGGTGAACCAGGAACGCCTCCAGCAGCACCTGCACTAGGTAATGCAATATTTGCCGTTACAGGTAAAAGGATAAGAAGCTTACCCTTTAATAAAACAATTAATTTCGTTTAAGAATAACTATTAATCGTAAAGTTTATATTACCGTGTAGTAAAATAGCAGTTAGCAGCTTATACCCGTTATCATTCAAAATGCAGGTTTCAGTGGGAACTAAAAACAATTTAGGCACAGATTTCAAGTTCCAGACGAAATCTAAGTACAGACATCCCTGTATGCAAGGCATTAAGTTTATGTCATGGTTACTCTCGGTAACTGCTCCTGCGTTACCCTAATATCCTACATCCGTGTAGGAACCTGACTAAACTTAATAACGACGAATAAATTTTTTTTAGACCCATCGAAGAAGCGCTTGATTGGTAATGGGTATTATTGAGTTAACTGAGCTCTACAGGTTGAGTCCAATTAAAGGTATCTTCATGCGTACCATATTGAATACCAGTCAACACATCGTATAAATGTTTAGCTACAGCACCGGTTTGTTGATTATTTACTACATAATCTTTCTCTTTAAAACACAATACGCCAACCGGAGAAATAACCGCTGCCGTACCACAACCAAATACCTCAGTTATTTTACCACTGGCAATATCAGCAAGAATTACATTAATATCCAAACGTTCTTCTGCCACTTCATAACCTAAAGTTGGAGCAAGCTTTAACAAAGAATCTCGTGTAACACCGGGTAAAATACTACCACTTAACACAGGCGTTACAATACGCTTGTCCTCGTATACAAAGCATATATTCATCGCGCCAACTTCTTCAACATAGCGCCCTTCTACTGCATCTAACCAAAGTACTTGAGAGTAACCTTTTTTAACTACATCTTCTGAGGCATACAAGCTAGCAGCATAATTACCACCGGTTTTAGCTTCACCTACACCACCAACAACCGCACGGCGATATTTGTCTGCAACATGAACAGCAATAGGCGTTAAACCACCCTGAAAATAAGCCCCAGCAGGTCCACAAATAATAAAATGCTGATACTCAGTACTTGCGCCCAAACCTAATTTAGGGCTTGTGGCAATCATCGTTGGACGAATATAAAGCGACGAGCCTTGTTGCGAAGGCACCCATTTATTATCTAACGAAATTAACGACTTAATCGCCAGTAAATGTAATTCTCCATCCACTTCTGGCATAACCATACGATTAGCTGAACGATTAAAACGTTTAATATTTTCCTCAGGACGAAATAAATTAATGACCCCCGTTGGCGTTCTATAAGCTTTTAAACCTTCAAAAATTTCTTGGCTGTAATGAAAAACAGCTGCAGAAGGGTCAAGCGATAAAGAATGATAAGGACTAATTAAAGCATTGTTCCAGCCAGATGTAGGATTGTATTCTTGGGTAAACATATGATCTGAAAAAGTAGTACCAAACGCAAAATTATCAGGACAAGATCGGCGCTGATTCACATCAAGTGGCTGAATCGTGATAGACATTATATTTCCTTAAGTAAATCGTTAAATATTCGTTTTTATTAATGATATCACCATACTCATTGTAAACAGAAGATATGAGATAAAAAAAGCCGCTAAAACATCATAAAATAACTAAATGGTATAATTGATGAGAATAATTTGAGGTGTATTACTTATTTAAACTTAACATTTAAAATCAATACAATAAAAAACAATGAAACACCAAAAAATAAAATAAATATGTTTAGTGCCAAAGTAAGGAATGGAAGGACGCATCAACCTTCATATCATGACTATTGCAAATCATTACTACTGCGCGACAGTTTTTCAACCGCTTTTTCTAGCTCATCCCTCCTAGTAATTATATTTAAATAGAATAATCAATCAACTAAATATTTATTCATCAGCTTACAAAACCAGTCAATAATGTAGGCATATTTAACTTAACTAATTCTAAGCTGCCTGTGCGGCAGTGAACAAAATGAAAACTTTTGGCTTTAATAAGTCTATTTTCTAAGCTGCCTGTGCGGCAGTGAACTTGTGAAATAAACTTATTAACTGCTTTGGACTTTTCTAAGCTGCCTGTGCGGCAGTGAACAGTTTATTCAATGGAATGTCATTTGGTCGAATTTTCTAAGCTGCCTGTGCGGCAGTGAACCGAAAGAAATTGATTTAGTTATGGCTGAGTGTTTTCTAAGCTGCCTGTGCGGCAGTGAACAATCTGAAACGCAAATCGTGAACATTGGCAGTTTTCTAAGCTGCCTGTGCGGCAGTGAACTAAAACATTTCTTTATTTCTTCATCGTCATTCTTTCTAAGCTGCCTGTGCGGCAGTGAACTAATGTAATTAACACAAACCTTTTTTACTTGATTTCTAAGCTGCCTGTGCGGCAGTGAACTCGCTACTACTAATGTACCGGTTGCGCCATTCTTTCTAAGCTGCCTGTGCGGCAGTGAACTTGCTGCTGTTTTTAAGCTTGAGGGTGTGAACTTTCTAAGCTGCCTGTGCGGCAGTGAACCACAGGCTTTATATCCAGATACCATTCAACTATTTCTAAGCTGCCTGTGCGGCAGTGAACTGTTAGTTTGTTTTTTAGTTTTGTGGTGGTGTTTTCTAAGCTGCCTGTGCGGCAGTGAACTCGTTGGGCTGTTATGTATTCGCTTTGTGCTTTTTCTAAGCTGCCTGTGCGGCAGTGAACATACAGAAGAACATATAAATTTTCTAAAAAAATTTCTAAGCTGCCTGTGCGGCAGTGAACGCGAGGTTTGGGCGTGACAGCAACACCACTTATTTCTAAGCTGCCTGTGCGGCAGTGAACAGCCATTTTTTATCATAACGGCGCTTGGGTAATTTCTAAGCTGCCTGTGCGGCAGTGAACGTTTACCTGTTATCACTTCACACTCATCAAAATTTCTAAGCTGCCTGTGCGGCAGTGAACGATTGATAACAAATATTCTCAATGTGACTTATTTTCTAAGCTGCCTGTGCGGCAGTGAACTTGAGCAATTTACTCCAGAGTTTATAACTGATTTTCTAAGCTGCCTGTGCGGCAGTGAACTTATTTCCCGTTAGAATTATCCCGTTAAAAATTTTCTAAGCTGCCTGTGCGGCAGTGAACCCAACTCTGCCAATTGCTTCATCGCCGCCAGTTTTCTAAGCTGCCTGTGCGGCAGTGAACCGAAAAGAACTGAGCCAACTCAGCAACAATTATTTCTAAGCTGCCTGTGCGGCAGTGAACGTTTCAGAGGTTTTAATGCCTTTGGCTGATATGTTTCTAAGCTGCCTGTGCGGCAGTGAACAGGGAGTAAAATGAAAGTTGATTTAAGTTTTTTTTCTAAGCTGCCTGTGCGGCAGTGAACTTGAGCAATTTACTCCAGAGTTTATAACTGATTTTCTAAGCTGCCTGTGCGGCAGTGAACTTATTTCCCGTTAGAATTATCCCGTTAAAAATTTTCTAAGCTGCCTGTGCGGCAGTGAACCCAACTCTGCCAATTGCTTCATCGCCGCCAGTTTTCTAAGCTGCCTGTGCGGCAGTGAACAAATAATACTTGATGAACTCGATACAACATTTTTTCTAAGCTGCCTGTGCGGCAGTGAACTCTAAATTTTTGCACGTAACCGATGAGTTTTGTTTCTAAGCTGCCTGTGCGGCAGTGAACTTTATGTTGTTTCAAAGTTATGTGTTTATTGTTTTCTAAGCTGCCTGTGCGGCAGTGAACATAACGTGAAACAAAATACTGCTTCACCATCTTTTCTAAGCTGCCTGTGCGGCAGTGAACGATTTATATCTGCTTGCCTTCCTCACAGTATTTTTCTAAGCTGCCTGTGCGGCAGTGAACGCTTACCCTGCCACGCTTCATTAACAGATAACTTTCTAAGCTGCCTGTGCGGCAGTGAACTATTCACGCGACTATTGGTGATATGGGTGGATTTTCTAAGCTGCCTGTGCGGCAGTGAACAAGTTAACGCGAGCTCAAGATGCCGAAAAAATTTTCTAAGCTGCCTGTGCGGCAGTGAACCTATGCCACGATTGGCTGGCGGTGCAATGTCTTTTCTAAGCTGCCTGTGCGGCAGTGAACCTCATTATAGGGTTAGGCCAGTTAGGGTTTATTTTCTAAGCTGCCTGTGCGGCAGTGAACATAGATAGCCCATGCCATGAATTAGAACAAAATTTCTAAGCTGCCTGTGCGGCAGTGAACTATTTGCTGCTATCTCATTTATAGCGTCTTGATTTCTAAGCTGCCTGTGCGGCAGTGAACTAATTGTCGCTAGCAGTATTGCCAGCGATTGATTTCTAAGCTGCCTGTGCGGCAGTGAACTTTTATTGATAGAACCTTTGATTTGAACGAAATTTCTAAGCTGCCTGTGCGGCAGTGAACTTAATCCAAAAATTCATCGAACTAAAAAAGACTTTCTAAGCTGCCTGTGCGGCAGTGAACACTTTTCATAAATAGCCTTAATGTATCTATAATTTCTAAGCTGCCTGTGCGGCAGTGAACGCGTTTCTGAAATATTGTTAGATATTAATTCATTTCTAAGCTGCCTGTGCGGCAGTGAACTGTTAAAAACCCAATTAACGGAAATAAAGAATTTTCTAAGCTGCCTGTGCGGCAGTGAACAAACCTTGGTTATTTGGGTTCAAGAAGTTTTATTTCTAAGCTGCCTGTGCGGCAGTGAACAAAGAGTTGATATGGTGCTACCTAAGTTTAGTTTTCTAAGCTGCCTGTGCGGCAGTGAACATTCAGTATCAGAACCTAACGACGGTAAAGATTTTCTAAGCTGCCTGTGCGGCAGTGAACGTACCGGTGACTACTCCATTACCATCTGTAGATTTCTAAGCTGCCTGTGCGGCAGTGAACGTGGCTAATGCAGCTAAATTTTTTGGAGTTAATTTCTAAGCTGCCTGTGCGGCAGTGAACCTAAGTAACTTTCAGGCGTACCTTTAGCGTTATTTCTAAGCTGCCTGTGCGGCAGTGAACATCCTACCGCAATGTTAGAGGCTCACCCATACTTTCTAAGCTGCCTGTGCGGCAGTGAACTTCCAGCACAGCGTTTTAATTATTCTACCGATTTTCTAAGCTGCCTGTGCGGCAGTGAACGCTAGTGACATAGAAAAGGTCGCAAGAGGTGATTTCTAAGCTGCCTGTGCGGCAGTGAACGATAAAATAATGAGTATCACAGAAAAGTACGCTTTCTAAGCTGCCTGTGCGGCAGTGAACATAAAGCATTTATGAATGATGGAACTATAAAATTTCTAAGCTGCCTGTGCGGCAGTGAACGCGGTGATTGTTACGTTGATAGTGCTGTTAATTTTCTAAGCTGCCTGTGCGGCAGTGAACTGTTAGGTGCTTTAACCAGTTTAACGGGTGGCTTTCTAAGCTGCCTGTGCGGCAGTGAACATCATCTTTGAAAGTTCGTATATTCGCATGGTTTTCTAAGCTGCCTGTGCGGCAGTGAACTGTTTGCTAAGTTATTTTTAAATAGTTATTATTTTCTAAGCTGCCTGTGCGGCAGTGAACAAGGAAAATCAATGCCCGTTTTATTTCTTAAATTTCTAAGCTGCCTGTGCGGCAGTGAACTCACAAAACTGGATATGATGAACCAGTTTGATTTTCTAAGCTGCCTGTGCGGCAGTGAACGAAAAGAAAGAATCAACATTCGAGGCATAAATTTTCTAAGCTGCCTGTGCGGCAGTGAACCACATTGTTGTTACTTTACACTAGATGATAACTTTCTAAGCTGCCTGTGCGGCAGTGAACAATCTGCAATTTCAAAGATACCAGCACCCGTTTTTCTAAGCTGCCTGTGCGGCAGTGAACTAAATTACAATGAGTGGATAATATGTGAAGTTTTTCTAAGCTGCCTGTGCGGCAGTGAACAATTCGCAAAAGGTCGCGTAATAAACGATAGTTTTCTAAGCTGCCTGTGCGGCAGTGAACTAAAACATTTCTTTATTTCATCATCATCATTTTTTCTAAGCTGCCTGTGCGGCAGTGAACATAAATTGTGTTACGCAGGAAAGTTTGCAAACTTTCTAAGCTGCCTGTGCGGCAGTGAACAATTAGATAACATATATAGTTGCGCGATTGCTTTTCTAAGCTGCCTGTGCGGCAGTGAACTCATCTCATCATGATAATCTTCTGTAGTTTCATTTCTAAGCTGCCTGTGCGGCAGTGAACAAATGTCATTGCCTGATTATGTGACGCTTGTTTTTCTAAGCTGCCTGTGCGGCAGTGAACGAAAAGAAAGAATCTATATTAGAGGCTTAAATTTTCTAAGCTGCCTGTGCGGCAGTGAACAATTAAATGTAATTCCGGTACAAGCAAGAAAATTTCTAAGCTGCCTGTGCGGCAGTGAACACCAAATTCCACAAATCTCTAATATTACAAGTTTTCTAAGCTGCCTGTGCGGCAGTGAACTCTGGCATCGAGTTTAAAAGCGTATCGCCTATTTTCTAAGCTGCCTGTGCGGCAGTGAACAAAGTACGTATATAAAGTCAAAGCCGGTTTTGTTTCTAAGCTGCCTGTGCGGCAGTGAACCTACTCGAAAAGGTCAATCGTTTGAAAGCGTTTTTCTAAGCTGCCTGTGCGGCAGTGAACTATTGCGATTCGCTCTCACCCCTTTGTTTTCGTTTCTAAGCTGCCTGTGCGGCAGTGAACAATACCATGATGAAATGTCAGTTTTTTATTATTTTCTAAGCTGCCTGTGCGGCAGTGAACGTTGATACGATGAAGCTTTATTTGGGCGAAGATTTCTAAGCTGCCTGTGCGGCAGTGAACTGTTCATTTTTTCATTTTCCTTTTAAAATTTGTTTCTAAGCTGCCTGTGCGGCAGTGAACAAATAGGATAAGATTCGACATTAACATTTAGATTTCTAAGCTGCCTGTGCGGCAGTGAACAGTCTTGGTGTAACTTAGGAATACCAAATACATTTCTAAGCTGCCTGTGCGGCAGTGAACTAAAATCTATCTTTGAAGATTTTGAAAACGAATTTCTAAGCTGCCTGTGCGGCAGTGAACCATAGGACGCGGATAGCTCCTACTAGCTTTAATTTCTAAGCTGCCTGTGCGGCAGTGAACTTAAGCCAATTCAGACATTAGATATTGCTGATTTTCTAAGCTGCCTGTGCGGCAGTGAACTGAAAATGGTTTCAAAGAAAAATTTTAAAAATTTTCTAAGCTGCCTGTGCGGCAGTGAACGAGTGTAAATATGACAGAGCGCCACGGTTTACTTTCTAAGCTGCCTGTGCGGCAGTGAACGGTCTAAAAATGTACGAGGGTGATTTATGAGTTTTCTAAGCTGCCTGTGCGGCAGTGAACTAAAAGTCAAGTACGTTTAGCTAGCTAATTTATTTCTAAGCTGCCTGTGCGGCAGTGAACAAATCTCCTTTACATAATTACGTGTTTCTAGATTTCTAAGCTGCCTGTGCGGCAGTGAACAGTAATATAATTAAGCCTAAACGCTCTATTCTTTTCTAAGCTGCCTGTGCGGCAGTGAACAATGAAATAATATCAAAAAATTAAGCTACAACAAAGGCTAAGGTAATTTAAAGTGTTTTACCCTAAATTTTTAGCTTATTTGTAACTCATTAATATTTATACGAATTTTTAAAGAGCGATTTTTTTGGTTAATCAAGTCACTTAATGTGATTTTTGTATTCTTTTTAATAAATGAGCTTGTACGTTTTGTCGTCCATCGAATATTGCCGTAACAAATACGTTATTATTTTTTATTTCATAAATAATACGAATTTTATTAGCTATAATTTCAAGCTGTTTTGCTATGCTTATTGAATGGAGTTCATGCGGTTTATGTATGTCCTCTTGTTGGTTGATGTGATAACGAGTTAACAGCTTGTTCTATTTCAATAAGTTTTTTTTCTGCAAAAGCACTATCTACCTTTGAAGCACAATACTCAATGATTTGCAGTAGGTCTAACTGAGCTTGAGCCGTTAACTCAACGTTATAGTTCACTTGCTAAACCCATTTTATTTCTTATTTGAGCAAAAGCTTCTTTAGCTTTTACCGTTTTACCTGCAGCTATTTCTTTTTCGCCAAGTGCTGTAAGTTGTAACATAGCGATTGTTTCTTGAGTTTGTTCATAGTCTGCAACTGACTGCACTACCATGGCGGCTTCGCCATTTTGGGTAATAATATAGGCTTCACCATCATCTTTTAACTCAGCTGCAATTTTGGCTGCATTGGCTTTTAAATAACTGATCGGTTTTATATGGTCGCTTAATGACATGGTGTTAACTCCAAAGACAAAGTAAGACTAAATATAAACCAAATTTGGTTTTAACTAAATAAATAATTTAGCCCATTAGGTTCAATGAGCTTAAATCTATGCTTAAAACCAAGGCACGGTTGCAGCTTTGCTTAAACCGAACTGATCAAACTGTCCATCAACGGGTTTTATTAACATATCAGAAAACTGAATATATCTACGATGTTGTTGATCATTTGAAGCACTCACTAATTCAAGATATGGGTTATCTAACCCTTTAGTAAACATTTTAGCTTTATAAGCCTTTATGTTTTCTTCAGGAATAGTGCCACGTTTAATTAAACGATTTAATTTAGCATTGGTCATCGTACTTTGTTTACGAGATATTACTCGGTATTGTGCATTTTGTGGCACGGGTAATATTCCAGAAAGTTGACAATAACCAGACAAACCTCCTAACCAGTTTAAACCTTGTAAATCATTCAACATTGACGAGTTGCCATGCAAACGTATCTTTCGACCTAACAACACTTTGTATTCAGGAAAACTAATACCAATACTGGTACTTTTTAAATCAAACAATGCTTTATGAAGCTTGGTAAACACCTTATTCATCAATACATTTTCACGCATTTCCGCATCAGGCTGTATTTGAATATCAATATAATCATCCATATTTAAACCCTTATTTTTGTAACGTAAGCTAAGCCTTTTTTGCCAAGGTAAAAAGAAGAAACACCTGCGTTTTCGATAAGCTCTGCAAGTTCTTCTGCTCGACTCATATTTTTTTTAATACTACCTTTGTCATTTTTAGAATCTAATAACAATTCAATTTCTAGTTTTCCAGAATGCTTGTCTACCATACAAGGCGTACCAACTTCTTTTTTTCTTTTGCCTGTCATAGCATTTAGCCAATCTCTGATGCCATTAAACCCTCGTTTAGAAAAACCTTGAATCTGTATTTCAGATTTTAAATTTTTGAGATACGAAACATCATACCCAGCCTCTCGTAAACGTTCTGCCTGCAAATACAGCGCAGCAGAATATAAGCTCATAGGATAAACTACCCCACTTTTACAGTATTCTTCTCCCGCCTTTTTAACATCAGGATATTTACTCGATAAAAACTCTGTTATCTTCGTAAGCTTAGAATCAAAAATTAATACATCACTATCTTCTAATAAACTTTCTAAGCTCAATTTAGCATCACTTAATTCACCCTCTAATTTGGTTAACTGGGATTTTATCTTTGATTCTTGAGCTGATGTTTTTGGAGGGGTCTTTTTAATTTTTTCATGGTAACCCTTCAGTGAATTTGCTTTTTTTTCAATCACACTCCCTATCTCACTGATTAATTTATCACGAGTTTTCAAGACCTCACCCTCTTCACTTTTAGAATCAGATATTTTATTAATCCTCTCTATTAAGTCTTTCGGTAAGCAATTTCCAGCACTAATTAAATTTATATTTTTACTTAAAATAAATTCAACAAGTTGCTCCTGAGTTAAAAATAATACAGACCATAATAAATATGAATCCTTACCGAAAAACCAAGGATTATCATCTTCGAGAACACCTAAAAAAGATGATTGACCACATCGGTCATCAGATTTATTAGTTAAATACATCAACTCATTTACCACTTTAGGCTCAGATAGATTCCAAGTAATTTTATCTTCTAAATCTGCAAAGTAGTAATTAGCTTGTTGCCTAGATTGATAAAGCTTCCTCTGATCGCCTATTAAACGTGACAATACGCCTAGTATTGTACTTAAACTTAAAGGTGCTGGTGTTTCACCACGAGTGCCTGACGTAGCTACAAACTTCTGCATATAGCCGTCACTTGATGGCTTATTAACTTTTGAAGCTACTTTACCTACTGGCTTTTTTACATCATCTCCAAGGAAACTTGTTTGCCAGCAAGAATCAAATTCTATTAATATTCTCATAGCTATTTACCTTCATAATAAACCGCATATTTATTAGTATTTTTTGACGGCTGAATTGAACTTTCATCTTTCTTTATTCGAAACATATCGTTGGCAATATAACTATCGTTGTAATCTATCAATACATCATCTACATACATGTAACCTTTTGCCTGCCTAATACTTAAGGCTTTAAATAACTCTATAGCTTGACTAACCATTTCATCAATTGCCGCATCATTTAATAAAATACCTTGCTCGCCTTCATCAAAAATTGAGCCACGGCGCACGTAGTTTTCATGATAAATTGCTTTCGCTTCTTTATTTTCAGATAAAGACTGCAAATATGTGGTAAGTGTTTCTGCAACCTCCTTCCCTTCTTTATGATTATTTATTTTCATCGATTCACGACCAAAATCAGCACATAAAGGAATAAACTGTAATTGTTCAATACTTATAGAGCCATAAGCTGTGTATTTTGTATCACCGAAGGTAAACTTCGAAAACAATGAATTACTTGAATCTTTACCTGCTTTATTAGTTTCTTTTTCCTTACTACCTGAACGTCCTAATTGTTCAAAATTACCATTATTTAACTGATCAACAAAATCGGTTAATAATAACGGACTAGTTCTTTTATTTTCATTTTTAGGATTAACATACCCTCTTAATAAACCAGTTGTTGAACACAATAGTTTAATAATATTTTCAGCTAGTTGTGGCGAATTTAAATTGTAATGCTCGCCGCGGAATAAGTGATGTCTTATACAGTTTTGACTTATATAAAGCTTCACATTTGAAAAATCGACGTCTTCTGGATGTTTGTAAAACTTAGCTGTTCCATCTTCGTTATATTCTTTGACGTTACTATACCCCCTCAGTTTAGGCATTGAATGATTGGTGATATTTTTAAATTTATTATCATTAACTATTGTCAAATTCGGTGAGCCATTCCAATTAACGACCCCATGCCCTAACGCCGTAATTTTAAAATCAACACTTTTAATTCCTGTTACTTTTTCCATGATTTATTCCTCATTTTCAGTTGTATTGTTAAGTTGTTGTAGTGACATTGCGCCTATTGGTTGTTTGTCACAGGTCATATAATAAATAGAGTGTTTATGTCGAGCAGATTTACCACCCACTGCGTCAAGGTCTTGCGATGTAAAACTTAAATAAACAGGTAATTCCGGATCACGAGCTTGGTTTAATAAAACTAGATCATTGAATGGCTTAGCCCAACCAAGCTTCTTGCATACCTTAAACATATTAGACAATAAATCTTGATCACTTTTTCCATATCCCTGAATGGAAAGGGTTGAATAGGTAAGATTGTCAATGTCCGTTGTATCATCTAATGGCATGCTATAAGCATATTCGTCAATAAACTTTGGCGTGTTAGTTTCGCTTAAATCGCACACCGCCATTTGTACAAAACGGTTGTTACCACGCAATGAGTTTTTACTCATTTTTGCCCGTAATTTTTCTTGCTGTTTTTTAGGTGGAATAACAATAGGGTCAACTACTTTGTTATTAATATCTAACACACTGGCTTTTAGTGCCGCAACAAGATCACTTTCAATCATTTTTCGCGTTGCCGCCTGTTGGTTAAACAAACGATACATTTTATAAATTTCAGGCAAGGTAAAGGTTTTATTTTCAAAGTGTTCCACTAACGCCTGATACCAAGCACGCGTTGTTGCTAAGCTATACAATTTGCTTAAAAAGCGTGACGCGGCGCTTTGCCCTTTGTTGTTGGCAATGGTTTGTGGTACGGCTAAACAATAAGTATTTATTTGTGAATTAATACCAAAACGATCAAGTCGCCCCAAACGCTGTAAAGTATTTTCAGGATTCGATATTTCAGCAACCATATGATCGCAACTGATATTCAGTGAGGCTTGAACTATTGGGCCACTGCGTAGCACTTCATACTTGTTGCTTCCATCTTGTTTAAACGATTCATATACTTCGGTAAACCATTTTTGTTTATCGCTTTTTTTGAATTTTGAGTGCAATAGTATGTTGTTTTCATTTTGTTGATTAGCAATAAAACTATTTTGTGCTGATAGCGCAGTATTGCTTATAACAAAGGTTTTGTTTTGTTGTGCTTTAAACAAAGGATTTGAAGTACTTAAATCTGCGTCATCAAAAACATCAAATTCAATTTTATATTGGCTTGCATTAAACGATGGCATTTCAATAATGTCATCTTTATCAATATCCAATACATCTTCTAAAAACACATAATGTGGCGTTGCAGACACAAGCAAAGTATTCGCTGAACCTGCTTGCATTTTTTTACAGGCAATTAACTCTGCGAATAATAGGTTGAAAGCTGACATATTGATGTATTCGTGATATTCGTCAAATACAACATGTGCATTTAAGTAATCGATCAGTGTATTCGCTTTGGTATGACTAATTACCGAACCTAATATTTGGTCAATAGTCGTGATAACGACGTCACCAGTAAAATAACTTTCAGATGCGGTATCATTTCCCCATTTATTCTGAAATTTAAATTCTCCAGTCATTATTTCAATGGTGGCATTGGGTAAATAACGTTCTGATGTTAATTCAGCAAATAAACCCTGGCAAACTTGCACCCTAGGACACACCCAAATAATTTGTTTAGCATTTTTTAACGCTGCCCATTCAAGCGCTATTTTAGTTTTACCACAACCCGCCGCACCAGCTAAAACACCAACATCTTCAACCGCAGTTAATAATTGTGCAATATCATGCTGTTTTTGGGTGCGTTCACTATCAGGGAAATTCGTTAAACAGTTTGTAATATGAGTAGATAATGTGGACTCGTTGTCTAATGTTTTTTCAATTACATCTTCTAGCGTTTTGTTTTTAATCGCTTTATGAAGATCATTTGCTGCTAAAGCAGAAATAAGACGGTCAGCTGTTATTAAACAAGCCCTAGCGATATTATTATTTGCGTTTATTCGTATGTTTTTTTGGTAATATTCAGTATCGTCTTCCGATTCATATTCTTTGTATTCAGGTAATATAGGCGCATTGGGTAGTAAATCTTCTAAACCCTCAAGCACCTCATCTAAAAAAGCACCTTGTAAAAGAGAACCTGATTGACCTCGATAATCTAACTCGATATCAACTACTTTTTGTAGGGTAGTTTTTGCTTGTTCAAGAAAATCTGATAATTCTTTACCTTTATTATTAGCTAAGAATTTTTTCGATAATCCTTTGTAGCTATCAAACTCTTTTGCAATTTTATCATTACGATAAGCTTTAGCATGATGCCAATAAATAGCATGGCGAATAGTACGTTTATTTCCTGTACTAACAAATTGTAGCTTCGAATCGTCTAACAAATGATAAAACAATAGCGATAGTTCGTTATGTCTTGGATGTTTTTCAAAACTAAATTTTGCATCGTCAATATGCTGACCATCATCTGCAATAAATGATTTTTTCTTCGGATTTACAACCCACTTTTGAAAATTAGGATCTAATTTACCAAGGTCATGTAAGCAACCTGAAACAAAGCTTGTTGTTGCATATTGTTTATTTGAGTTTTCATCTAGGTTGGGAAGCAACTTTTTATGCAATAACTCTGCAACATAACCAACAGCAAATAAGTGTTCCACTAACGTTTGTAAATGCGTATTAGCGTAAACCACGCCTTTAAGTGGCTTTCCGATATTGATATCCATGATTACCTCTTTGCTTGTGTAGTTAACGGGCACGACTCCCATACTATTAAACTTACTCTTATTCCCCACCACCCACAAAAACTGACTTCTTGCTCTTGATCGGATCCAGTGGCAACTTACTGCTGTGCTTTTACTGGCGGTTTGGCGTAGCATTTTTTTAACGGTTAATAGTCCGTCTTCTGTTATTACGGTTTGCCATGTGTTGTCGCCAATGCGATTGGCAAATGCGTCAAGTACTCGCCTTGTTTTTTTAAGGGCGTTTTTTTCGCATTGGCTTACAAAGGTCACCATCATAATTTTTTGTCTTCTATTTGCGGTGTATCGCTGTAGTTATGTAAAGCTATAGCTTTTACTTGCTCGAACATGTAGTCGAGCGCTTTGTGGTCGGTAAAGGCTTGTAGTATTTGTTGCCTAAATTCTTGTTCGGTTGCGTTTTCTTTGGCACAAATAAACGCCCAAGGTAGTACGATGGCGTCTTTAATGAGGTCGGCAATATCAAAAATTAATGCGCCTCGGCGCGTTTTTCCGTGCATTACAGCAAAGCCATGCGGAATACCTAATACCCATAATGTACATGCGGCTAGACCATAAGCTAAATAGTTACCGTGATTTAAAAAGTCGTTCGCTAAATCTGTGCTTTGGTGTTGTCGGGTAAAACCGTCTAGCTTGGTATTATTGGCGGCAAATTTGTAAAGGGCTTTGGTTAGCTGTGCTTCAGTTAGTAGTAAGTCACTTTGTTTTTTCGCTTGTTCGGTTCGTGTGGTAAACGTTTTTAATGCTGATTGAATAGTGGTGTCGTTGAAGTTAAAACCGTTTTGTTTTAAGTCGCCATCTTTTTGCCATACGCGGTTAAGGTATTCAATACGTGCTGTTTGTATTTGTTTACCTGCACTAAGGCGTTTTGCGTCGTTAAACCAGAATTGCATCCAGCCTTGTAGGTATTCGGTGGGGCGGTATTCGCTTTGTGGGGTCATCCATTCAATAGCATGCTCTACGTTGTTTGCCATATAAAGCGGTGTACCACCGCCACCACTAAAACCGACTAACACACCTGCTTGGCTTAACATGCGCATAGCGGCTTGGGTTATAGATGTGCCGTTACCTAAGAGTAATACAGTGGTGTTTGCTATTGGAATATTGTAGTACTGATTTTCTTTATTGGTTTCTGTTAAGTATAAAACTCGACCGTCTTTTTGCATTACGCGGCAATATTCTAAGTAATAAATGTTTGCGCGTTTAGAGTGAAGTATTGTTTTTAAATCTGAGGGAGAAAAGTCGTCCATGTAATTTAGTGCCGTTATAGTTCCTTTATTTATTTTAAATTTGGTTTATAAAACCCTCTTTGTCAATAAATTGCGTATAAATTTAATAATGTTTTTTTATCATGATTAGCAATTACTGTATTAGGGTACAAAAAGGGTACGGGTAACACTAGAAAGCCAGAAATAAAAAAGGCTTACATCGCTGTAAGCCTTTTTTTATATATTTGGTGCAGATGGAGAGACTCGAACTCTCACGCCCTAAGGCACCACCCCCTCAAGGTGGCGCGTCTACCAATTCCGCCACATCTGCATAAAACTTTTTGAGGTAATTAGTTTATAACTAATCTGGTATTTCGCTTTCTTTAACCGGTGACGTTGTGCTTGATGGTACATCAGCATTTTCAGTGGTTTTAGGTGCGATTGTGTCTGTTGGAATTTCGCTGTTGTCCGGTATTGTTTGCTCGATACCAGCATCTAGGTTATTCCATTCATCAACTGATTTAACTTTATTGGCAGTTAGATTACCTAATACTAAACTTATACCAAAAAAGGCAATTGCTAACCATGTGGTTGATTTGGTTAAGAAGTTACCTGAACCGCTTGAACCAAAAATAGTTGCAGATGAACCGGCTCCAAACGAAGCGCCCATATCTGCGCCTTTGCCATGTTGAATAAGCACAAGCCCTATTAAACATAGAGCTACAATTAAATATACGATGATTAATACTTGATATAACATTTTATGATCCTTGGGCTGTCGAACAAATTATTTTAAATTCGTCGACTTTTAAACTAGCACCACCAATAAGACCACCGTCTATATCAGTTTGTGCAAATAATTCTTTGCTGTTAGCAGCATTAACGCTACCGCCATACAATAATGACACACCTTCGGCAATTTCAGCATTATTATTAGCTAAAAACTGACGAATAAATTGATGAGTTTCTTGTGCCATTTCCGGTGATGCTGTTTTTCCTGTACCTATTGCCCAAACTGGCTCGTACGCTATTACAACATCTTTAAATTTTTCTATGCCTATTTCATCTATAACTGGTTGTAATTGTTGAGATAAAATAGTTTCTGTTTTTTGCTGTGCTCGCTCAGTTTCAGACTCGCCAATACATAAAATTGGAGTTAAACCATTTGCCAAAGCACTTTTAACTTTTTCAGCTATTTGGTTATCTGTTTCTCCAAATATACTACGGCGTTCTGAATGACCAATTATTGCATACTTAACTGAAATTTCGTTAAGCATATCGGCAGAAGTTTCACCTGTAAACGCGCCACTTGAATGCTCACTGATATTTTGTGAACCAAGTTTTATGTTTTTATTGGAAATTTTTGCAGATAACGCGCTTAAATGTACAAAACTAGGACAAAGAACTACGGTAATATTATTAGTAAACTCAAGATTATTAAGTTCGCTGGTTATAGTATCAATAAACGCTAAATTCCCGTTCATTTTCCAATTACCGGCAATTATTTTTTGTCTTTGCATTTTTATTCCTACATTTAAGCGGCGAGATATTAACTAACTAGTGAATAAGATACAAGTGTTATGCTTAATATCTTATTCAAATGGTTAATATTTACACGTTAAGTTATCAACATTGATTTTATTGAAAACTTTATTTGAATTTGAATAGTTATTAAAGCTGCGTACAAATACTAAAAAATACAGGTTTAAAAACGTTGCAATTAACGGTTAAAGG
>Ga0209185_1001178_pt1 | contig 24046 bp, 22 predicted proteins | sample SidtaG_2_FD_187425 | JGI IMG/M metagenome (GOLD analysis project Ga0209185, IMG submission 187425) | Marine algal microbial communities from Sidmouth, United Kingdom - Sidmouth_Asex2 metaG (SPAdes) (version 2) | ecosystem: Host-associated > Algae > Red algae > Unclassified | place: Sidmouth... | reverse complement strand
GCACAATTCGACTACATCTTCTTAGAGACTGTAGGAGTCGGGCAATCAGAGTATGAAGCTCGACATCTGGCAGACTTATTTATATTGCTTTTGCAACCTGGAGGCGGTGATGATCTGCAAGGAATTAAGCGAGGCATTATGGAGATGGCAGATATTCTTCTTATCAATAAAGCTGATGGCCCCTTAGAATCTTCAGCTAAGAACTCCTTGGAGGCATACAAGCAATCACTTAAATTGATGCTGCCCAATACTTACGGATGGAAAGCCAAGTCAGGATTATATTCTTCCATGTCTGATAAGCATATCCAAAATTTAGATGATCATATAGAATTGTATTATGATTATATGTCTTCGGATGGAAAACTTAATGCCATGAGAGCGTCTCAAGAGTTACATTACTTCGATACACATTATAAGGAGGTCCTTATCCAACAGATCTTACAATCTAATAATCTAAATGACGTTATCTCTAAGTTTAGAAGTGACATACAAGAAAAGAAGCTTTATCCTTATATCGCTTTACAAAAACTGAAAGCCATAACTCTATCATGAAGTTGAAGATTATAGTATTGATGTCATTGATAGTAATGGCAATAAGTGTGTATGCGTCCGATACTTTAGGATTTGTGTCGCCTGTAGATCATAAAGTTATACTGTCTGGCAACTTTATGGAGCTGAGAAGTAATCACTTTCATTCTGGTATTGATATAAAATCTCGACGTGGTGTTGTCGGCGATGTGATCAAGTCGGTTCATGATGGTTATATATCTCGTATCAGAATTACAAGCGGTAGTTATGGTAATGCCTTGTACATTGATCACCCTAATGGCTATACAAGTGTCTATGCACATCTCGATAATTTTATACCTGAGATAAGTACTTACCTTGAGGATGTTCAGTATGCCCTCGAGAGCTTCGAAGTTGATATATATCTGCCGGATAGCCTCCTTGCAGTGGTTAAGGGTCAAGAGATAGGACGGATGGGAAATACGGGTCGATCATTTGGTCCACATCTCCACTTCGAGATAAGAGAGACGGCTACTGAGACTCCTGTCAATCCAGAGTTGTATGGATTCGGACCGCAAGATAGTAAGCCGCCGGTACTGCAAGCGTTATACATATACGATATCGATGATAATGATAAAGTAGGTAAGTCGGATGTCAAGTATTTTAACCCTAAGAAATTAGGCTACGAACTCCATCTACCTGAAGTCTCCGTATATTCAAGTAAGGTAGGATTAGGATTACAAATGTATGATAGTATGAATGGTGCCAGTAATAAGAATGGTATATATAGTTATAAGATGTATGTAGATGAAAGCTTACATTATAATTGGAAAGCAGATGCTTTTTCTTTTAATGATAATCGCAAGATAAATGCATTTATGGATTATGGTAGATACAAGACGTTATCACAAAAGATATATCTACTCTACAGGCAGAAGTGTAGTGACTTTGCAGAATCAACATCAACGGGGAGTGGAGTAATATCAATCAATACAGGTGATACCAAAGCTGTAAGAATCGAAGTAATCGATATCCGCGGTAATGAAGTAAAAACAGAGTTCAAATTATCTAAAAAGAATTCTAAGGAAAGTACCGACGTAGAACCTGTAATATCATGTGAGGAAGCTTATAAGACAGCCAGTGGGGTATTCGAAATAGCATTTGATGCAGAGGCATTCTTTAGTCCACAGAATCTAAATATTCAGTCTTCAAAAGAGGTAGCCCTTAACCAGAATTGCCATATGATAAGTATAGGTGATAGGTCTATTCCTGTAAGAAAGCGATATACAATATCTTCATCTATACCAAGAGAATACAATGATCAATGGACTATAATATCTAAAGATAATAAAGGAAAATATCATGACTTCGGTGCTGATACGACTGGCGGAAAACTATATTCTGAAGTTGACGAATTAGGTCAGTTTTATGTATACAAAGATAAGAATGCGCCACGTATAGAAGTCATCAATCTGCAATCATCTAAGAAGTCTCCGTGGAAACTTAGGATAACAGATGACCTCATTCCTGATGGTACATTAGACGATCTATCATACCGTGCAACAGTCAATGACCAATGGATAAGAATGAAATACGATCTTAAAAATGATGTCTTAATATTTGATGATTTTGACAGATTGGGGCAAGCCCCTCACCGTTTTGTGCTGAGTGTAAGCGATAATTGTGGTAATCTCACTACCTTAAATAGGATTATTCCATAATCACTAATCTGCTTTGAATCTGCTTCAAATCTTCTTCAAATCTTACTTAAACCCACGCAGTATTTTCAGCAAGTAGTAAATAATAAATTTTTGTTTAATTATTTCTTTATTTATCTAAACATTATAAGATATTTCGTGTTCAGAATGGAATGGAAACACTAACTAAAATCGAAGAAGGAAAGAAAGTGCCATCGTTTAGTCTTTTAGACCAAAATGAGAAAACTGTAACATCGGAAAGTTTATTAGGACAAGATTATATTTTATTTTTCTATCCTAAAGATGACTCTCCCGGTTGTACCAAGGAAGCCTGCAGTATCAGAGATAACTTCTCTGCTATCACTAAGAAAGGCTACAAAGTATTCGGCGTAAGCCCTGACAAGGTCAAGAAGCATGAGAAATTTATTAATAAATATGAATTCCAATATGATCTTCTTGCAGATACAGAAAAGGAAATGATAGGAGCCTTTGGACTATGGGGTCCTAAGAAATTTATGGGTAAGGAGATTACTGGGGTGTATAGAACAACTGTCTTAGTCAATAAAGAAGGGATCATAGATAAGATTATCTCTAAGGTTGTCACTAAATCACATGGCGATCAGATACTAACTGTAATAGAGGAAATCAATAATCCTACTCCGGCAGAGGCACGATAATTATCAAGAAAAAGTATAAAAAAAGCAGATTATAGAATTTCTATAATCTGCTTTTTTTGTCATTTGGATTACCTTAGAAAGGTAAGTCGTCAAAATCTTCAGCCATAGCACCATTTCCTGTATTAGTATTAGCGGGTTCTGACATAGGAGGAAATGCTTGTCCACTTTCTGGCGGTGTAGCTGCAGCTTCTTGTGTGACACCTGCTATTTTCCATGCATTAAGGTTGGTGAAATATTTCTCATTCCATTCTCTCCCCCTTAGATCAAAAGAAACCTTAACAGTATCTCCTTCTTTGTATTGTGATACGAGATCACATCTATCTTGTGTAAGTTGAAATTTAATGAATTGAGGATAATTACCCTCTTGCTTAATGACGAATTCTCGAGTTTTAAAAGTATCTGATTTGCTTTCTGTATCAAATATCTTGTGTACTATTCCTTGTGTTTCGAAAGACATATATTGTTTTATTCTGAAATTATTCCTTTGTGAAGTAATTGACTGATATTCTGAGCAGCCGCTAAGATGTCCTTAGCATCAGCGATATTAGCCGTTGTATTTTTTTGTTGTGGGTAGAAGTCTAAATTATGGTTTTGAATCTTTGCGTATTTAGTCTCGATCTGAGCAACTTCCTTTTGTAGTTGTTTTTCAGAAGATTCATCTATATATAATTCTTGCAATCTATCCTGACTTTTCTTACGGTCGTATCTGAAGTTACCGATTATGATATCACTTTTTTGTTCTTTTTCATTGAGTTTAATTCTATCAGAAGCAATCTGATTATACAACAAATCACAGTTAGCAGAAAATCTTCTGAGACCTCTTAGTAACATCATCTTACTATCTCCTATAGAAGAAATATCTTTATTGACATGAGCATTTTCAGCTTTTTCTATTGCAGATGAGAAAGTACTTATCTCTGTATCAAGCCATGACATCATTTTCTTCTCTAAGAATGCAGTATTCTCCTTCTGAGCACTAACGAAAACATTTAGAAAAGCTATGAGAGAAAAAGTTAATATGTATTTCATAATTTGGATTTTTTTGTATCGGAAATCTAATATAAAGCAAAAACTTTGATTCCTAAAGATCATTCAAGACAATGATACTTATATGAGAGTATTTTGATGCCTAAGACCCTTCATTTATTGCTTTTAATTCAGCTATTAGCTCATGTGGCTTCTTATATCCCGGAATAGCGATAATTTTATTCAAGTTTTCGTCGAGATAGACCATTGTAGGATATGACATTCTACTACCTAATAACTCCTTAGCAAGTGTATTATAACCATTTCTATTTCCTGCCTGCCATTCATAGATCTTATCCTTATAATTCACACTTTCTTTTTGCTCAGCATTAAATTTAATAAGATGAAAATTCTCTTTGAGATATGCTTGAATTTCAGGATCAGTAAACGTCTTTTTGTCCATGACCTTACACCATCCACACCAGTCAGTATATATATCTACGAGATACTTCTTTTTTGATTTATTATCTGGCAGTGCATCGAATGTTGTCCATATTAACCCACCTGTGTTGAGATGATTATCTGAGTTGCCAATTGCGGATTTATTTCCATTAGTGGGTATAGGTGATTGCTTAGTAGCATTTCCAGATTTATCATCTTTGGTCTCGCTATTATTTTTACAAGAAGTATAAGCAAAAGTTAGAATCACTATTACACCTAACTTTAATAAAATTTTACTTGCTGACATAGGGTTATAATTGTACTGTGAGGTATAGGGGATAGTTTCATATTTTATTTAACATACTTCTTTCTGACGACCAATGCATATTTCTCATCTTCTAATTCTATATAGCCTTGCTCATATACGAAGTGATAGATATTGCCACTCCTGGTGACGTACTCATTAGTGAAGTATGAAAACTTGAATCCAAGATCGAGTAAGTCTTCCTTTGTAGTTTTCGACTTTCCTTTGGGATTAAGTTGCATTAGTATACGTCTGTTCTTTTTAAGAATATTGTTGACGTTTTTTATAAAGTTATTCTGAAAGCTATTAAGCTTGTTGTGATAAGCGGTCCTGCATTCTGAATCACAGAATTTCTTATCAGCTCTTCCAGTAAGTTTACTTTTGCAAGTAAGACATTTAGCCATAATTAAATTATCTACTAATCAAGGTAAGCAAGATTTATTTTATTTTCTTCTTTTTCTTCTTCTTAAAGTCACCACGCTTCCACGCCTTAATAAATTGTGCCCATGATGCTACATTGAATATATTCTGAGGCTTATACTGTCCAGAATATTTAAATTCTTGAAACTGTTTTTCTTGAGTTAAAGAATAGGCTTCTTGCCCATCAGGAGCAACTGAGTGTTCCATTTTTTCGAGAACTTCTTTGGCGATATTATCTTTAGCTCTTTCTCGTAGTTCATTAGTGACATCGAGTGCAAGAAATTCTATGCGGTAGTGATCTTTACTCGGCCAAGGATATATGACTGCTTCAGGCAATAAGACGTCGTCCTTGCTCATAATCTGATACCAAGAATAGAACTTAGAATCAAGCGTATCTGGAATATCTATCTCTACGGTCTGAAATCCTATTCTGCTGAATACAATCGTATCTGACGTCTGGGCTACTATCGAGAAGAATCCGTCTATCTCAGCGTAGGTTCCTTTAGATGTACCCTTAATTGCAATAGAAGTATAGGGTAGTGGTACCATCTCACCATACTCGTCTTGAGTGACGACTACACCAGAAAATTGTAATAAGTTATCGTCAACCACCTCAGCCTCCTTCTGAGCTGAAAGGTCAAAAGTGAAGAGGTATAAAATTGCAAAAATGAAACTTAGTCTTATCATATCTATTTTCAGAACTACAATATAATGTTGGTCATTATGGCATTCAAACTTTTAACCACAATTTAACTGTAGAGTTCACTTTCATCTATGGAATTGTCCCAGATTATATGACTTCAGCTAACTTAAGGACATCATTCATCTTCTCTACGAAAATAAATTTTACACCCTTTATGAAATCTTTGTCGATCTGAGAGACATCTTTCTTATTCAATGAAGATAGAATTATTGTCTTCAATCCTGATCTTTTTGCAGCCAGTACTTTCTCTTTTATACCTCCGACGGGAAGCACCTTGCCCCTTAAGGTTATCTCTCCTGACATTGCAATACCATTCTTAATCGTCTTACCTGTGAATGCACTGACTATCGCTGTCATCATTGTGATACCGGCACTCGGTCCGTCCTTAGGTATAGCTCCTTGTGGCACATGTATGTGTATGTCTTTCTCACCGAATAGCTTTTCGTCGATACCAAAATCTGCCGAATTAGCTTTAATATAACTCAATGCCGTGGTTGCAGATTCTTTCATTACATCACCAAGATTTCCCGTAAGGGTCAGCTTACCTTTCCCATGACTAAGAATAGCTTCGATGTAAAGGATGTCACCGCCTACTCGCGTCCATGCTAAGCCCAAGGCGACACCTGAGTTAGATATCTGAGCAAACTCATTAGGCGGATATTTATATGGTCCTGATATTTCCGTGATATCAGCTTCAGAGATACTCACATTGTATGCTTCGTCCATTGCTTTTTTCTTTGCAACATTTCTCATTACTCCAGCGATCTCTCTGTCTAATGATCTTACACCTGATTCTCTTGTATATTCACTGATTACTTTAGAGAGTACAGGTTTTGATAATTTGGCATCTCTGGCTTTTAGACCATGTGCTTTTAGCTGCTTTGGGACGAGATGTTTTTTAGCGATTTCTATTTTTTCCTCTTGCGAATATCCGCTGATCTCTATCACTTCCATTCTATCGAGTAGTGCCGATTGTATTTTATTAAGAGAATTAGCTGTCGCGATAAACATCACCTTAGAGAGATCATAATCCAATTCTAAGTAGTTATCATAGAAAGTAGAATTCTGCTCCGGGTCTAAGACCTCAAGTAATGCAGAAGAAGGATCACCTCTAAAGTCCGACCCTACCTTATCTATCTCATCAAGAATGAATACAGGATTAGAAGATTGTCCTTTTTTTACTGACTGTATAATACGACCTGGCATAGCACCGATGTAAGTTTTTCTATGTCCTCGTATTTCACTTTCATCACGTAATCCACCAAGCGACATTCTGACGAACTTACGATTAACAGCCTTAGCGATAGACTTACCAAGACTTGTCTTACCGACTCCGGGAGGACCTACTAATAATAGTATAGGCGCTTTCATGTCTCCCTTGAGTTTCAGTACTGCAAGATGCTCGAGTATTCTTTCCTTTACATCCTTCAGCCCATAGTGGTCTTTGTCCAGCACCTTTTTAACCGACGCTAAGTCAAAATTATCTTCAGTGTAAGTATCCCACGGAAGATCGAGAAGAACTTCCAGATAATTCATCATCACAGAATACTCTGCGACCTGAGGATTCATCCTTTTAGTACGTGCCATTTGTTTTGCGAAATGCTTCATAGCATATTCTGGCCACTTCTTATCTTTTGCTTTTATCTCCAGTTCATTAAGCTGCTCCTTCTGAGGATTCTGACCTAATTCATCTTGGATAGTCTTCAGTTGTTGGTTAAGGAAGTAATCACGTTGTTGTCTTTCTATATCACCTCTCACCTTAGACTCTATCTGTCCTTTGACTTCTACAAGTTGTAGTTCTGCATTGACTTTCTCTAATACTGTCTGAGCCTTTGTAGCGATATCTGGTATGTCCAGTAGTTTTTGCTTTTCTTCTTTATTGACATTAAGATTAGATGATATAAAATTCAATAAGAAGTTATCCGTCTTAACGTTCTCCAGCATCACAGAAGCTTCTGGCGGTATCTGAGGAGATAGGTCTATTATCTTCTTAGCCATGTCTTTAATCGTGCTTAAAGTTGCCTTAAGTTCAAGTGACTCAGATTGCTCTACTGGAGCTTGCTTTACTTCTCCAAGTAGAAAAGGATCTACTTGATTCAGTTTTGAGAGTTCTGCTCTGTACTTACCTTGGAGGACAGCGGTAGTCGTACCGTCAGGCATTTTTAGGACTTTTATTATACGGGCTATCGTTCCTATCTTGTATAGATCATCCTCAGCTGGAGATTCTGTCTTAGTATCCTTTTGTGTAAATACTGCTATGTATTTATGATTATTGGATGATTCATTTACAGCTTGTACTGATCTTGATCGACCCACTGTTATAGGAATAACCACATCTGGAAATAGAACAGTATTCTTAAGAGCTAATATCGGAAGGTCTTTAGGGATGCTTTTTCTATCAGCTTTACCATTCTCATTTTCGTCATCTACACTGAATATAGGGATTACCTCTGGGTTAGAATTTCCATTCCCAAAAGTAGGGGCTATCAAATTTTTAAACATATCTTATTTTCTATATCATTATCTTGTCAATACTCGTACCACAAGTAATATAAGCCATATCTCTGCCATAATGTTCTGTTTCAGTCCACTTTAAGGACATAAAGGCAGTTATGTTGTAAATCTCATTATAAATAGACACTTATTCATCCAAAGCTTTTAGACCAAATCTATTGCTGCATTTATGGCTTTCAAGCATTCTTTATTATAGATTTCACCTGATTGACTTGAGATAATATCTATGACATTGACGTCATATTCTTTTTGATACTTTTTATTCTTTGCTTTATTGGCGCTCTTAGCCTTTAAGACATATGACATATTGTAGAGGTACGATTTAGGTTTTACTTGGATGCCGCATATAAGACTTGAGTTCCTAAATACATTAAAGTCTACAGCATATTTATGATCAAATACTCCATCTGCTTTTTTAAATTCTAAGTTTGGAAATTTATCTATAAGCGATTTTATAGTGTTCTTTTCTCTGAGCATGATGCCATTCCATGTTTCGCCTATTATTCTGTATGATACGCAGATTACCGCCTCTTCGTAATTGAGATTAATATCGGACTTATTACAATGGTGGTGGAGTACCTCGGCTTTATAATTTAAGTCAGCTACAGTTCTACCATATTCATAATTTATACTCTTGACATCATCTGATAACTTATTGAATGTCGATTGATCTATAGATGGCAGTAGTCGATTAGCGAGTAAGTCGCTGGTCGTATTATTGAGCGTATCAAGTATGGAAGCTCTTATCTCACCAGATTTATAGTAATATGACTGCCATGATTTCTCGTCAGTTATTTTCTCATTGTCGATAATTGTTGTTACATATCCTATACTCCAAGGGTCATTAAGTCTGAGTGCATTCCAGATACTGTTGGTTGCTCTAAATATGCCCTTATCTATATTAAGCTTAAAGATACCTTAGTAATTATATGGATGATGTAAACGAATTATCACTTATAAATATACAAATTGAAAATAGAATCTTGGTTTAGTAATTAAGCAATCATTATCTTTGTGCTATCTCTGATAGCATATAATAGAGATGAGAAGGGGTTATGATTAAAGCATTCAAAGGACTATTACGTATACTGATCTATCTGATTGTAATATTGGTGGTCCTTCTATTCTTATTCACGCTAAGTTATAATATCTACCTACAGTCTAATCTAACTAAAAAATTCGAGGATATTTCTGGCTTAGAAAATGCTAAAATTCAATTTGATAAAGCAGTCATTGATATATGGAATTCTTATCCTAATGCACAGGTAACTCTTAATAACATAAGTGTAGCGAATTGGGATAGTCATATAGATAGCTCAGTGATTTTTTCTGCTCGACAACTACACGTCAGCTTCAAGAACAATGCATGGTCATCTAAGAAAGTTCAATTAAAATCTATTAGGGTTGATTCTGGAGAATTGATTATCAGAAGAGATGACAATGGACAATTTAACTTTGATAAGATATTACTTAGAAATGGCAGTAAAGCCCTTGAAGATTACAATCTGAAATGGAGTTTAGATACTAAGAATTTAGAACTGGACATAGCTAATACTTTTTTAGATTTTAGTGACAGCGGAAAGGGGCAGTCTATAAGAACTTATGTTAAGAACGGTGAAATCTCATTAGCTAAGAATACAGATGATAGGATGATTATACGTGCTAATATTGATACAAAAATTTTAGATTTTACGCTTAATCCTGATAATGGTTCTTTTCTTAAAGAAGCAGAACTGACTGGGGATTTTGACATAGAAGTCAGAGACGATAGGATTTATATAGATACGACTCTATTACAGATTAATGATGAGCGTTTATTATTTGCCGCTTATCTTAATAGTGACAAGAGTGAGAATTCTCAGTTATATTTTAAGAATGATAAAACCAATTATGGACTTACGAAATTACTACTCTCTCCTAATTTGCAGAGGACCTTGGATCCGTACAAGATTGATGGGACATTTCATACAGAAGCCAGGCTTACGATAATGCCATCGCATCCACTGCGAGTAGATATCGATTATCGATTACAGGGTAATAAATTAAATATAAATAGGCAGATATTTGAAAATACCAGAGTATCTGGCCATTTCGTTAATGATATATATACTGATAAGAATTATCAGAGAATTATTAGAGACAAGCGCTTCGTACGATTTGATATAGATAAAGGCACTACTGTAACGCGGGGAGCAGAGATACAACTTAGGGATGCTCTTATCTTATCGGGGCCTAATCATCCAGCTACCATCACCTCTCTTGCTAATGTTAGTGGCCCGACTAAGATTATAAGTCAGCAATTAAATAATGATAAGTTTCTTTTTCAGGATGGTAGATTTACAATTGATTCTAAGATCAGTGGTAGGCTTAATAATGTTATGAATATTATAGATAACAGTGACCTGACTATAAAGATAATTGATAGTGAAGTTACTTATCTTCCTTCTGAGGTAGTTTTGCCCTTAAAGTCAATTTATCTTGAGAAAAAAGCCAATGATGCTACCTTCAAAATTAAAGGACTTACTGTAGATGAGGAATATAATTTATCTCTTGATGGAGAAGTCAGTAACTTTGTAAGCCTGCTAAATAGTGATGAGATTAATAGGGTAAAGTCCAATGTTAATATTAGAACTAAGCGGATGACGTGGCAAGACTTCATATATATCCTCGGGCAAGGGTCAGAGAATAATGTTGTAAAATCTGAAGATGAACAGAGGAAATCTATGAAGCAAACGCTTCGCGGTATACAATATCATTTTCAACCAGATATTAATATAGCTATAGATTCTTCTGGCTATTATGATCGTACTTCTATCGAGGATATCAATGCAAGAATTTACTTTCCTGAGAAGAATATTGTGGCAATAGACAATGCAAGCTTTAACTTAGATAACGGGCAAGTACAATATGATTGTAGGATAGATATATCCTCAGATGATAAGACGCCTTTCACTATAAATCTAAATGCTAAGGATGTAGATCTATCGGAATTGCTACCGCCTTTTGATTATTTTGGTGTCTCAGATTTACGCAATCTTAATCATTTGCCTGAGGATTTTGATATTAAGTTGCATCTGGACGGAATCATCAATGACTCGACAGGAATAGTCACAGAAAGCCTCTCTGGTGACATAATTTTTAATAGTACAAAAGAACGTGTTAAGTATGCACGTATAGTATTTGATTTTATAGAAACTAAAGATTCTATAAGTAATACGATTTCATATCCTATAGATACGGAAATACAAATAATAGGTAATCCAGTAGTCTTAAATGATTATCTGGAGAATGATCAGTTCTTTTTTAATGATGGATTATTTAATCTCAGTATAAAATATAGTGGAGAGAATACGTCATTAAATGGTGTATTTAAAAACTCCCAGATAGATCTGACTATAGACAGTAGTAAAGTATTATACGAGCCACTTTCCGTTACTTTTCTTCTTACTAACATTGACCTCTCGGTAGATAATGATACGGCGACTTATAATATACTTATGAACTCAAGTTCTCTGAGGCAAGAAATTGGTATAGAAGGCGAAGTTATACATATGTCTGAGGTACTACTTGAGAACACAGGTCAGCAAGTAAAGACGACGAGTCAGGTTTATTCGCCTAAGATTAAGTGGGATGATTTTATTGATATATTCCATATAGATACAAGTGCTATGTTCCCTATAGGAGGGGTAGAGCAGAATACGGGGGAGATAGAGAAGCCATCTTTTGAGAAAAATCTAATAGAGCTATTGTATCGTTTTTCTCCTGATATTCTTATGGATTTTGATACTATTGAGTATTCTGATCAGTTAGCCATTTATAATTTCCATAGTGATATTTCTTTACTTGACTCTGTGCTCTATATCTCTGATCTAAATTTTGATTATGGAGTTGGACATATCGATTTTTCAGCTGATTTAGATCTCGCTTTAGAAAATATAAAAGGAATTAATACACATATAGAGGCTGATAATATTAATATAAAGCCTTTATTAAAAGATGTAGAACTGATTACTAAGAAAACGTATCCTAACCTTGCGTATATCACGGGTTTAATAGATCTTGATATTAAGTTCTCACAAAAAATGTCCTACACCACAGACATAAATGACCGCCACTTAACGAATGCCGACATCAAGTTCAGAATAGACAACTTAGAGATTAATGAAGCCCCTTGGATGCATGCAATAGGTAAGAAATTCCGACATGCTCATAGATTCAAGAATGTGAGATTTGCACCTATAGAAAATAAATTATTCCTAAGTGGAGATAGTCTGTACGTACCTCTAATGGAGCTACAATCTAGCGCCTTTGATATGTTTATCGAGGGGCACTATCACGAAGATGATCCAGATATATGGTTGTCATTACCGTTCTATAATCTTAAGGAACGAGATATCTCGATAATCCCAGAGAAAGAAGGATACGCGAGACGAAAGTTAAAACTACACCTACAATATGCTCCCGATAAGTATGGAGAGAGAAAGCTTAAATTACGTTTTTCGAAAAAGAAGTTCTATAAGAAACGTGGCTTGTAGTTCAAGATATAATGTAAAGATTAATGTCTCTTATGTGTTTTAATCCCTTGAAGTTTTTTTAGGTCTTACTAACCTGTAGTTGTCGAGCTAATTTTACAAGAAGTAGACATATGATGAGGATGCTTGCGATATGAAATTGCTGGACGGTAACACCTACGACTAAGGCTGTAACCATAAAAAAGGCTAATAAAATTTTTAGAATTCTTGACCTTGAGACTATAGTAATTAGAAAAAGCGGGTTAAGCCAAAAAACGTTCAGATTGTCTCCTGTCGCTATATGATCAGTTCCAAACCACATGAATAGAATAACTAAAGATGAGATACCTATGATAATGTACCACATCTTATCATAGAGCTTTACAAATGTTGTATCAGAACGTTTTCTATACGCTATAAAAAGTATCACTTCTAACAATAGTAATATCCCAAATATAAGTGCAGGTGTAAGCCAAGGCACATGTTTCCTTGCTTCTGCTTCTTGCTCATAGTCTAATATTATCTCCGCAGAACTGACTAATGGCTCTCCGCCATTGCTGAGATTGTTCAATTTTTTGTAGAAGTATTCTGGTAGGTACATCTGATCTTGGATGCTCGCTATCTTATCTGCTTTCTTACCTATAATAAGATCGATTCCAAAATCCATCCATGGTCGGGCGAAAACATTCTCATCTATAAGATCTCTGAAGGTTTTAGTAGGAGTCTCAGAATTAGCTTCAGAAAGTTCAGGAAGATTGTTATACAAAAGATCTCTCGGTCGTGTAGAGCAATTATCAAAAAAGAAGTCGTATAAATACTTGCGATTCTCTTTTTTATAGTTTTCTCTTAGGCTTAGATAGATATCATTTCTTTGTTTAGCATTGAGATTAAGTTTCTGTTCAAGTATAGTACGTTTCTGCGCAGTATAATTATTAAAGAAACTCTTCTTACCATTTATACCTAAAGAATATAATAACTTGCCACGTAGGAATTTCATTAAGAAACCTGGCTCATCGAAGTCAAAAATTCCAAAGTTATAGATTTCACTTTTTTTACTAATAGGATCCACGACCCATACTGCAGTATGTCCAAATGCATTGTCTACACTGTCACCCTGTCTTACGGTAAGTATAGATATGGTAGCACTATCAGAGAGTTGAGCGTATGAGTCCCCAATAAATAAGCTGGATAATGTAAGCAGTAATAAGGATTTTATGTTCATCTATCTTATAATGCAGAAATTAATGGGTTGATACATAAGATAAACTTAATGATAAATTCTTTAATGGAGTGTTAGAATCAGTTGTGAGTAGAATTTTGATTAGGCTGAGCCATCTTCTCCTCTTCACTTGTTAGGGAAGAAAAATTATAGTTTACTAACGTGGAGATTAACGGATCTGCAATATCGAGAGCACCACAGGAGTATTCTCTTAGTATAGCTTGTTACATAGAGTTTCTTTATCTTTATGAATATATGGAAACCTCACAAGAAATAAGAGATTTAGCAAATAGGAGACTTGAAGAAGCTAAAGTTTTAATAGATAATTCTTTTTTTGAAGGTGCTATTTATTTAGCTGGCTACTCTGTTGAATTAAGCTTAAAGGCGAAAATTTGCGACTTGATAGATATACCAGATTTGTTTAACTTCGGCAATAATGGGATCAAATCTGACCATACAAAAAGCTACAGGTCTCACGATTTGGAACGTTTGGTCCTTTTTAGTGGTTTAAGGAACAAATTACAATCTGCCAAAAGCGAGGATATCGAAATATTTAAAAATTGGTCAGTAGTATGCGAATGGTCTGAGGATAAACGTTATTGTAAGTGTGGATTAAATTCTAAAAATGAAGCAGACAGACTTGTACAGGCTATTACTGATGTATCAAAAGGAATAAAAACATGGATAGAGAGGCATTAAATACAGTAAAGAATGAATTAAAGGGGTTCATTGACGCTGTTAACTTAACAGATCATAAATTGTCATACGCTTGTTTAGTACCAGCTTACAAAAATGACAGAAATAGCCCTTTAGTTTTGCAACTATATGGCGGCTGGATGGATAGTTATCCTTGTTCGGAGTCAATTTCGATTATGGTAGATTATTTGTTTCAGAATTCTGATGTTGAAACTCGCAAAAAGATTTATAGAATTGATATTTACAACAAAGATGGGGATTGCCAATGTGTGTCTGATGAGTTTATTCTCATTGGAGAGCCTCCTTTGTTGTACTGTTAGTCCCTAATTCTATATTACGCTGAGCATGCTTAGGAGCCTGCAGTTTGAAGGCTTAAGCATGGAAATACATTGTTAGTTACAGTATCTCTTAAGGTTGACATTATTATTTGAAACTTCTTTACTTTTAAAGATTGTGTATTGTTTTGGCATTGACTTAATGTTATAGACTTCTGCACTCATCTCTGAGATAATTAAGTCTTCAAAGTTTAAATTATTCTCTTTTAAAAACTCTTTACTCCCAGAACAATTATATGCTATTGGGATCAATTTCACGCCACTTTCGCTTAATTTTTGAACGTTGATGTTTTTTAAAGTTTCAATGCATGGTCTGCACCATGTAGCCCAAAAGTATATTACCGTAGAATCACTTCTAATCTCTGGATAATAGTTTTTTCCGTTTCCGAGTATCATAGGAGTTAATTCATTTATTAGACTCAAATCTGCATATAATAAATTGACATCCTGACTCAAATCAGACCCGCTTTCTTGAATCTTTAAAACATAATTTATTCCATTTATTCCTATGCTGTTGATTGTATCTAATTTTATAATGGTCGGTCTATTTTCGAGACTTGATTTAACTCCGACATAGTCTACTCCATATTCTTTATAGATTCCATTATCATTCCAATCAAAATGATAAACAACAATTTTATTGACCTTTTCAGTCAGGCATTTCTTTGATTGTTTTTCGTATAGATATTCATCTTCAAATAGTGGCTCATTATTATAAACAGGAAATTCAAATACACTATACTTTAAACCTTGATTAATATTGTTCGGCTCGCAAGAAAGAATAGTAGCAACAATAATTAAGATTAGGTACTTCATATTTTTGATCATCTATTATCAATGACGGTAAAAGATTTCTGACCCCAAGAATACTTTTGATTTTCCTTCTCTCAATGAGGAGAACATTAGGATGGGGTTCGCTTCTCAGGGTTGTATCCTAAGATATTTTACTGCCATTCTGCGCTGACTTGGCCGGCGCTACAAAGTTGAGTTCTCCGTCTTCATTTTCAGCCATAAGGATCATACCTCTAGATTCGACGCCACGTATTTTTCTTGGTGCAAGATTAGAGAGCAATGTCACCTTGATACCTATAATATCTTCAGGGCTAAAATGTTGCGCTATACCTGAGACAACAATTCTTTTTTCGTATCCAAGATCAACGGTGAGCTGTAGTAGCTTATCAGCTTTCTTAACTTTAGTGGCCTCTATGATAGTCGCTGCTCTGAGGTCAAGCTTGACAAAATCATCATACTCGATGATATCTTTGACACTGCCATTAGTAGGCGCAGCGATAGGTGTTACTTTTTCGACATTCGTTGCATGGAGTTTGTCTACTTGAGCTTGGATGACTTTATCATCTATACGAGAGAATAGGTGTACAGGTTCTGATACCTTATGGCCTGCAGCTATAGGCAGTTCTCCTTCAGCAAGCATATTAGATAGATCTAATAACTCTCCTGATTCAGATAACTTATCCATGTTAAGAAGATCACACATCTTATCAGAAGTAAATGGTAAGAATGGCTTAATGCATATGCTGATTACTCTTACATATTGCGCCATGAGATTCATAACTACTTTGACTTGCTCAGGATTCTCCTTTATATTTTTCCATGGCTCATTGAATTGTAGAATCTGATTACCATTAGAAGATATCTGCATAAGTTGTGTCAGGCCACCTCTGAAATCATACTTCCTCAGACTCGAACATACAGCATCTACATTATCAAACAGTCTCAGGATCTCAGAATCATGGAAGCTCATCTCATCCTCATAATCACATCCTAAGATGTCAAGATCCTCATCGAATTCTGGAATTACACCTTCATAATATTTATTGATCAAGACGATAAATCTATTGACGAAGTTGGCTAAGTTATTAACCAATTCATTATTATTAGCATCTTGGAATCCTTTCCATGTAAACTCACTGTCCTTAGACTCTGGCATATTCTTAATCATGACATAGCGCATGACATCTTCTTGCCCTGGAAAATCTTGCAGATACTCATGTACCCACACTGCCCAGTTACGAGAAGTAGAGATCTTATCTCCTTCAAGATTCATAAATTGGTTAGCAGGAACATTAATTGGGAGAATGTAGTCACCGTGTGCCTTAATTATCGCTGGAAATATGATACAGTGGAATACGATATTGTCTTTACCTATAAAATGTACGAGAGCCGTGTCCTCACTCTTCCAGTATGGCTCCCAGTCCTTATTGTTTTCTTTTGCCCATTGCTTAGTCGCGGAGATATATCCTATCGGCGCATCTAACCACACATACAGCTTCTTACCTGCAGCACCTTCCAGTTCTTGTGGTACATCCACTCCCCACGATAAGTCACGTGTCATGGATCGTGGCTGCAGGCCACCTTCCAGCCATGAGTTACATTGTCCTACGACATGATTTTTCCAGTCTTCTGGGTAATGTAATTTATTACCATCTACTACGCCATCATTAATCCACTCTTTGAGCCAAGCCTCACTGTTGTCTAATGATAAAAACCAATGTGTCGTATTACGTAATTCTGGCTTAGCGCCACTTAATGTACTCTGTGGATTAATAAGCTCCGTAGGGCTTAGAGAAGAGCCACAATTTTCACATTGATCGCCATATGCTTCGGGGTGCTGACACTTTGGGCAAGTCCCTTTGATGTACCTATCAGCAAGAAACTGCTCAGCTTCAGGGTCATAATATTGTTCTGATTCTTTCTTTACGAATTCTCCTTTCTCATTTAATGTTCTGAAGAATCCCTGTGAAGTCTCATGATGCACAGAATCTGAAGTCCTATGATACATGTCAAATGAGACACCCATCTTAGCGAATGTATCTTTAAATAATTCGTGATACTTATCTACTATTTCTTGAGGCGTTGTATTCTCTTTGATAGCTTTAGTAGTGATGGCAGCACCATGCTCGTCCGATCCACAGATAAAAAGTACATCTTTACCGCTTAATCTTAGAAATCTCACATATACATCTGAAGATAAGTAGGCCCCAGCTAGGTGGCCAATGTGCAGAGGTCCGTTAGCATATGGTAATGCCGCAGTTACCGTGTATCTTTTTATTTCTCTCATCAATAGCCCTGCTGAAGGATAAAAAATCTAAGTAATAGTTATAAGAAATAATTAAAGATGGGATGGAATGCGAAGATATTGTTATTATCGTATATAACTAACTTTGTCCGTAATTTATATATAAGTTTTTATAATTTGTTACCTAAATGAAATTTCTCGACGATATTAAGGCCATGTTGGATGCTCCTATGAGGATAGAACACCGCAAAAGAGTAGTCGATTATGTGGTCGATGACATACATAAGTGGAAGGCGCTTATGAATTTGTTCTTAGATAATAAGTGGCACTGGAGATATAATCAGAGAGCAGCTTGGTCGATAGGCGTATTAGGTAGAAAATATCCTAAGATGATAGCACCGTATCATGAGCAACTTGTAGAGACACTCAGTAACCCATCTCATGATGCACAGGTAAGAAATATTATTAGAATCTATGAAGACATCGTCATCCCAGAATCTATAGAAGGGCAACTCTATGAAAAGTGTTATGGATTTCTGAGTAATCCGCAGAATGCCATTGCCATACGTTGTTTTTCCATGACAGTAATGTCTAAGATAGCAGAAAAATATCCAGACCTCAGATCAGAACTGGTAGCAGAAATAGAAGAACATCTCCCACATGGATCAGCAGGATTTAAGAATAGGGGCCAGAAAATAGTTAATAAATTTAAGACCGTATCATAATAGTAATATATGGAACACATCGTCAATGAGTTATGGATATATCCTATAAAGTCACTAGGTGGTATACAAGTCATGTCAGCTATGGCACTGACAGAAGGTTTTCAATATGATAGACGATGGATGCTTGTAGATGCCGATGGTAAATTTATAACGCAGAGAGAACGTCACGTACTTGCTACATTCTCGTGTAGTATGGATGAGGATAATATTATTGTAAATAGTAAGAATGCAAGTATAACCATACCCTTAGAGCAGCAACAAGATAACATCATCAATGTAAGAATATGGGACAGCGAGTTGGACACACATGAGGTAGACTCTAATATAAGTCGTTGGTTCTCCGAGCAGCTTTCGCAAGAAGTTCGATTAGTCAGAATGACAGATGTATCTAATAGAGAAAAGAAATTATTAAATGAGCCCTATACTACTACCGTAAGTCTTGCCGATGGATATCCTTATCTGATCCTCGGAGAACAGAGTATGCGTACACTTAATGAAAAGCTGGATATGCCTATTAATCATCTGCGCTTCCGAGCTAATATTATTATCTCATCACAGGAGGCGCATATAGAAGATACCTTCGATGACCTCGTAGTCGGACAAGCATGTCTCAAAGTAATAAAGCCATGTGCTCGATGTGTAGTTATTACGATCGACAAGGAAGGAAATGCTGGCAAAGAACCTATCAAGACTCTATCTTCCTATAGGAAAATTGATAACAAAATATATTTTGGCGCTAATACCATCTGTACAAGTGAGGGGGAGATAAGGGTGGGGGATAGAATACTTGTAAAATAAGATTTATAAGAATGATCTATATAAGTGATGCATACTTAACTTTGATCTTAAGGTCTTTATATACACGTGTTAGCTACAAGCGAGTTAGAAAAAAGGCCAACCCTCAAAAAGCTAAGAGTCTATTAGACACATTGCTTTTTCTGCCACCCGCAATCTATTCCCACCCAATCATCCAGTAGAAGAATGCATACTTATGAGATGGTCTAAGTTTTATAGTATATTGCCTATACAAATCCAGATATTTCAAAATGAATAGGATTAAAGAGGTATTAGAAGACAAAGGCTTTGCTCAAATATGGTTAGCTGAAGCATTGGGAAAGAGTTACAATATGGTAAACTCATATGCTAAGAACAGAAGACAGCCAAGTATTGAAATACTATTTGAAATTACCAAAATCCCAAAAATAGAACCTCGTGATTTATTGACAGCACTAAAAGAGAAATAAACTTGTTCGAACAAACTTTTAAAAATATAGATGATGTACTCTGGAAAGATCCAGGCTGCGATAGTGAATTAGATTACATCGGACAGACCTCATGGATCTTGTTCTTACGATATCTTGATGAATTGGAACAAGAGAAGTCTGATGAAACAGAACTGAAAGCAGAAGAATATAAATTTATTCTCAAAAAAGAGTTTCGATGGGGAAATTGGGCAATGCCCATGAAGATAACCAAAGATGGTGATGCTGAGCTTATCGAAGTAGATCATCATAGAGCATTGACAGGTCCAGACTTGGTTACATTTGTAGATCAGAAGCTCTTTCCTTACTTGTCAAAATTCAAACAAGAAGCGGAAGATTCAAAAACCATCGAATACAAAATAGGTGAAATATTTTCGGAGCTAAAAAACAAAATTCAATCTGGCTATAATCTAAGAGAGATTATCACATATGCAGATGGTCTTCCTTTTCGAGCATCGAAAGACAAACATGAACTCAGTGATCTCTACGAGAGCAAGATCAAAAACATGGGTAATGCCGGACGTAACGGCGGACAGTATTATACGCCACGGCCATTGATCCGAGCGATGATATCTGTTATAGACCCACAATTAGGTGAGAAAGTCTATGATGGAGCCGCTGGTTCTTGTGGCTTTTTATGTGAGGCATACGACTACATTTATGAACGCATGAAGAAGACTACTGGTAACTTGAAGAAGATACAAGAGAATACCTTCTACGGCAAAGAGAAAAAGAATCTTGCTTATGTAATCGGTATCATGAATATGATCTTGCATGGAATCGAAGCTCCAAATATCATCCATACCAATACCCTGGGAGAAAACATCAGAGACATCCAAGAGAAAAATCGATATCATGTCATCTTAGCGAATCCTCCTTTTGGTGGAAAAGAAAGAAAAGAGGTACAACAAAACTTTGATATCAAGACAGGAGAAACAGCTTCTCTATTCTTACAGCATTTTATCAAGTCACTCAAGACTGGTGGACGAGCAGCGATTGTTATTAAGAATACTTTCTTGAGCAATGCAGATATTGCATCCACAGCCTTAAGAAAACATCTACTCGAATCCTGCAATCTGCATACTATCTTAGATATGCCTGCCGGTACTTTCACGGGTGCTGGAGTGAAAACAGTTGTATTAATTTTTACTAAAGGTGAACCCACAAAAAAGATATGGTATTACCAATTGGATGCAGGTAGAAACTTAGGAAAGACCAACCCTTTGAATGATGCAGACATGGAGGTTTTTATTAAAGATCATAAGAAAAGTAAAAAACCAGAAACAGAAAATTCGTGGACTTTTAAACTGGCTGATCTTAATAATGAAACATTTGACCTTTCTCCTAAAAACCCAAATAAGCCTGAGGAAGAAGCACTTCGTAAACCAATGGTGATTTTGGAAGAAATGGAAATGCTTGATAGTGAAACAAGTTCAATTTTAAAAAATCTTAAAGAACTTATTTCATGAATAGGGAAATGACAACACTTGGAGAGTCATGCCATTTTTATAATGGGAAAGCTCATGAAAAAGATATCGATATAGAAGGAAGATATGTTGTGGTAAATTCGAAATTTATCTCAAGAGATGGGAGAGTTAGAAAATATACAGGAAAGCAAATGTTTCCTTTGTTTAAAGATGATATAGTCATGGTAATGAGTGACGTGCCAAATGGTAAAGCACTTGCCAAATGTTACATTATAGAAGAAGATGATAGATATCCTTTAAATCAAAGAATTTGTGCTATTCGTTCAACGGAATTTCAAATACGTTTTCTTTACTATCAATTAAACAGACATCCCTATTTACTTGCATTTAACAACGGGGAAAATCAATCAAATTTGCGGAAAGGCGATATTTTGAATTGCCCTTTGTGGAAACCCTCTTTTGAAATACAAAAAGCCATCGTCAAAATCCTGGACGAAGCCTTCGCCAAAATAGACCAAGCCAAAGCCAACATCGAAAAAAACATTGATAATGCGAAGGAGTTGTTTCAATCTAAATTGAATGAGATATTTTCTCAGCGAGGGGAAGCTTGGGAGGAGAAGGCTCTCGGAGAAATAACTACTAAAATTGGAAGCGGCTCTACTCCAAGAGGAGGACAATCTTCATATAAAGAATCAGGAATTTCGTTAATAAGAAGCATGAATGTTCATGACGACGGGTTTCGTGATAAAAAACTTGCATTCATTGATAATGACCAAGCTGGAAAGTTAAATAATGTAACCATTCAAGAAAACGATGTACTATTAAATATTACAGGAGCTTCAGTTGCAAGATGTTGTATTGTTGATGATAAATATTTGCCTGCTCGAGTAAATCAGCATGTTTCCATAATAAGATTAAAAGATGGTATTATGAATCATGAGTTTCTTCATTTTGCCCTAACCTCTAAAGCAACAAAAGATTTATTGCTAGGAATTGGAGCTCAAGGTGCAACGAGACAGGCAATTACTAAGGCTCAACTGCAGAATTTCGGAATTACATTTCCATCAGACATTAAAATTCAAAATAATCTTGTTGTCTCATTTAAAAATTTAAGAAAGCAAACGACAAAAATTGAAATAAATTATTCTAACAAATTATATGATTTAGAGGACCTCAAAAAATCACTACTTCAAAAAGCATTTGCTGGAGAGCTAACAAAAATGTCTAAACCATGATTAAAAAAGGATTAGAGGATTGCCATGATTTTATGAATGCTACTTAACAAATTCAAGAAATCAAGGACATCATGTAAATCAAGGTTCAGACAAAAGGAGAAAAAGGTGAATCACGGTTTAGACAAAAGGATATGAAACATAAAGAACTGACATATAAAATTATTGGTTGTGCCATGGAAGTGCATAAACATCTGGGGAATGGTTTTCAAGAGCTAATCTATCAACGTGCATTAGCCATTGAAATGGAGTCACAAGGGATAAGCTTTTCTAGAGAACACGAAATGCAAATTTTGTATAAGGGTCAAGACATTGGTACACGAAGAGTGGATTTTTTTGTAGACGGTGTTATTATGGTAGAAATCAAGGCCATCATTGACTTGCAAGATGTTCACCTCGCTCAAGCCATGAATTATGTGGAGGCCTATAATTTAGAAATTGGATTATTAATTAATTTTGGATCCAAGAGTTTACAACACAATAGGGTTCATAACAATAATAAAATCAAGGAATCAAGAAAATCCTAAAAATCAAGGTTCAGACAACATAAACAATTGAGTGAAAAACAAAACATAGAATGGAAACAAAGTTGGAGAGATGAATATCTCCAATGGATCTGTGCTTTTGCAAATACAGAAGGCGGCACATTGATCATCGGCAAAGATGATAAAGGTCAAACTGTTGAATTGTCCAATGTTAAAAAACTTTTAGAAGATATTCCTTCTAAGATCAAATCTCATTTAGGAATCATCTCATCTGTAAATCTAAAAGAAGAAGATGGTCAATCATACATAGAGATCACCACTCACCCTTATACTAATCCCATTTCCTACAGGGGTAAATTTTACATAAGATCAGGAAGCACTACTCATGAATTAAATGGAGCAGAGTTGACCGATTTCCTATTGGCCAAATCGGGAAAGACTTGGGATGAGGTAATCGTTGACAATGCCACCATGGCAGACATAGATCCTGCTGCGATTAAGAAGTTGATTGCGGATAGTGATGGCAAAGGTAGATTACCAGAAACTGATGGTCTTTCTGATCTTGAGATCATGCAAAAACTTCGTGTAGCTCATGATGATCAGATCAAGCGATCAGGGATCATCCTATTTGGCAAAGATCCTAACCGATTTATTCCTAACTGTAAAGTGATGATCGGTCGCTTTGGGGAAGACAGTGAAGACTTGAAGTTTCAAGAAGTCATAGAAGGTAATCTTATATACACCTTAGATGAGGTTCAGATTCAACTAAATCATAAGTTCCTTACGCGTCCTGTGGATTTTGTAGGCATGATGAGAGAGGAAAAGGACGAGTATCCAGTGGCAGCTTTAAGAGAAATGTTACTCAATGCCTTAGTCCATAAAAAATAC
>Ga0209185_1001176_pt1 | contig 24093 bp, 13 predicted proteins | sample SidtaG_2_FD_187425 | JGI IMG/M metagenome (GOLD analysis project Ga0209185, IMG submission 187425) | Marine algal microbial communities from Sidmouth, United Kingdom - Sidmouth_Asex2 metaG (SPAdes) (version 2) | ecosystem: Host-associated > Algae > Red algae > Unclassified | place: Sidmouth... | reverse complement strand
CTAACAATCAGTTATATACGAATTAAATATTAATACATTTTAATTAAACTAAAATCCATATCCTCTCCAACCTAAACTCATTCCTGAGAAATTAGTTCAAAGTTTATGAAGGGGTTAGAAATGTAGGTATTAAATAATAAAAATCCTTAAATTCTATTTTGACATTTGAGTTTGTACTTGATTTCACTTTTACATTTATTATTTTACATTTTACATTTTAAATTTAATAGATTTTGAATACATTATTCGATAAAATATGGGACGCACACATCGTCAAGACGCTTGAAAGCGGTTCGAATGTGTTTTATATTGACCGTCATTTCATACATGAAGTGACGAGTCCGCAGGCGTTTGCAGGATTGGTGGGGCGTGGTTTGTCCTTATTTAGAAAAGAAAAAATAGTCGCTACGGCTGACCATAATGTACCCACGAAAAATCAACATTTGCCGATTCGGGAAAAACTATCGCGGCATCAGGTCGATACCTTGATTGAGAATTGCGAAAAACATGGGCTTGAACTTTATGGTTTAGGGCACGAATATCAGGGAATTGTACATGTAATCGGACCTGAATTGGGCATTACGAAGCCGGGTATGACTATCGTTTGTGGCGACAGTCATACCTCTACGCATGGTGCGTTTGGTTGCGTGGCGTTTGGTATCGGAACGAGTCAGATTGAGCAGGTGATGGCTACGCAATGCCTCATACAAAACAAGCCCAAAACGATGCGAATTACGGTGGATGGCGAGCTACAAAATGGCGTGTTGTCGAAAGATATTATTTTGTATATCATTTCAAAACTCACCACGAGCGGCGGCACAGGTTATTTCGTGGAATATGCGGGCAGTGCGATTCGCAGCCTTTCGATGGAAGCAAGGATGACGATTTGTAATATGAGTATCGAAATGGGCGCACGCGGCGGTATCATAGCTCCCGACGATACGACTTTTGACTATATTAAAGGTAGAAAATTTGCGCCACAAGGTGCAGAATACGAAGCGGCAGTAGCGCATTGGCGAACGCTTAAAAGTGACGATAATGCCGTTTTTGATAAAGAATATTACTTCAAAGCGGAGGATATAGAACCGATGTTGACTTACGGAACTAATCCCGGTATGGGTATCCGAATCTCCGAAAATGTACCGACATTAGGCGAAGCCGAAAACGCTAAATCCTTGCAGAAGTCGTTGAATTACATGGCTTTGGAGGAGGGAGAAAATTTGATTGGCAAGACGGTCAATTACGTTTTTATTGGTAGTTGTACCAATTCGCGTATCGAAGATTTGCGTTTGGTCGCCAATTATGTGAAAGGAAAACGCAAAGCAGATAACGTAAATGTAATGGTCGTACCCGGCTCAAAACAAGTCGAAGCCCAAGCGATACGCGAAGGACTTGACAAGATTTTGCTCAAAGCAGGATTTGAGTTGCGCGAACCGGGTTGCTCGGCGTGTTTGGGTATGAATGAAGATAAAATTCCTGCCGGAGAATATTGCGTTTCGACTTCGAATCGCAATTTTGAAGGCAGACAAGGACCTGGCGCACGGACGATATTAGCGAGCCCATTGACAGCAGCAGCCACCGCAGTGGCAGGGAAAATCGTAGATGTGAGAGGATTGATGTAGTGAGAGGTGACTCGTGATTAGTGATTGGTTTTTTGCGAAGCGAAATAACTAATTACTCAATCATCTGATTGCCCGATTTTCCAATTTACAAACTTGGAATTGTTAAATGTGTTTAGTTAGGTGAATAGCATGCTTTGTCTTGCTGTTCACCTTTTTTTATGTTGATTATCAAACAAAAATAGCAGGTAAGCAGTGAGACAAAAATATCCTTACTTTTTGACGGTTTCTTTTTCCGCTATTTTTCCCTACAAAAATCCTTATCCCGAATCGGGGTTCGGGACAGGCTGTAGCGTAGGCTATGTGCGGTTTTTGTAAGAAAAAATATCGAAAAAATAACCACGTCAAAATTGTAAGCCTATTTTTGTCCCACTACTTATTTCAAAAATGCCTGCTATCTTATCTCTCGTCTCTCGCCTCTCGTCTCACTTCTTCAAACCAATTTCGCGCAAACGCTCGTCCAAATACTCCCCTGCGGTGATAGGTTCAAAATGAAGCGGATTGTCTGCGGTCACACATTTTTCCAAACAAGTCAAATCCATTTTGCTACGCGGATGTAGGAAAAACGGAATCGACAAACGCGGCTCATGCCAACGCTCTTTCGGCGGATTGACGACGCGATGTGTCGTGGATTTTAGGTAATTATTGGTCAGGCGTTGGAGCATGTCGCCTACATTGATGACGATGGCACCGATGCCCGCTTTGATGGGAACCCAATTGCCTGTTTCATCTTGCAATTCGAGTCCGTCGGCAGATGCACCTACGAGCAAAGTAATGAGGTCAATGTCTTCATGTTGCTCGGCACGAATGGCAGATTTTGGTGCTTGCGTAATCGGCGGATAATGAATCGCACGGAGAATGCTGTTGCCGTTATCAACGTATTTATCAAAATAATTTTCATCCAAATCCAAATAAATCGCAATGGCTTGAAGGAGGTGTTTGCCCGCATTTTCAAAAGATGAATACAAGTCACGTCCCAGCTTCGGAAACTCCGGATTTTCTGCTACGTCCACATTTGGTGGATATTCTTCGGCGGTCGCATCGCCATCGGTTACTTCCTGTCCGATTTGGAAAAACTCCTTTAAATCAGCGACTTGCGACTGCTTGGCGTGTTCTGTACCAAAGGCAGTATAGCCGCGCTGCCCAGCCAATCCGGGTATTTGCGCTTTCAATTTCGTCTCTGTCGGAAGGGCAAAAAAGCTATTTGCAGCACTGTAAAATTTGTCGATGAGGTCTTGTGGCACACCATGATTGGTGACGGCTACAAAGCCTACTTCGTGAAAGGCTTTGCCGAGTTCTTGTACAAATTCCGCTTTGTGAGCAGCATTGCCGGAGGTAAATTTAGATAAATCTACCGAGGGGATTCCTGTTGTTATACTTGACATATTGTATCTTTTTTAGTCCGTAAGTAGTGAGACAAAAATATCCTTACTTTTTGACGGTTTCTTTTTCCGCTATTTTTCCCTACAAAAATCCTTATCCCGAATCGGGGTTCGGGACAGGCTGTAGCGTAGGCTATGTGCGGTTTTTGTAAGAAAAAATATCGAAAAAATAACCACGTCAAAATTGTAAGCCTATTTTTGTCCCACTACTTAATTTGTCTGTTTCTAATAGCCATCGGAGTCCACAGACAAATGCAACCCATAATTAAATTTTGTTTAAAGCGACGACAAAAATACAAAATTAGAACGAAGTTTAGGGATTGGAATGGAATAAATTGTATGAGAATCGTGTAAAAAATTTGAAATTCAAAAAACACAAAATCAACCGTCATTCTGCGCTTGATGCGGAATCTGCTGCCGCAAGAGAACGATTTTAGGCAGAAGCTATGTAAATTCTCAATGAATGAGTGAATGTCCCGATAGTTATCGGATATGCGTCAGGTTTAGTTATTTTTAACTTGTATTTTATTGATTAATAAATATTTACAAAGAATATTGAAATTAGAACGAGAACTAATCTCCCCCTTTGGAGGGGGTTGGGGGGTGGAAAAACAGTCAAGAGTCCACCCCCCAGCCCCCTCCAAAGGGGGAGATGTATCGTGCTTTCTTTTTCATTTTTTTTTGTAAATAATTGATTATCAACATTTTATTCATTAAAAAATGCTAAACCTGACGCCAATCCGATAGTTATCGAGATGAATGAATGAATCATTTTCCACTAAAACCAGCAAATATTATCTAAAAATCACAAGATTAAAATCTCTTGATTCATTCCCCGAAATAGCTTCGGGATTTCGTTTCACTCAACATTCTTTCATTCAAAATTCATTCATTGAGAACTTACGAAGCTACTATTTAATATTATGCCAAGATGCAACGGATTCCGCATCAAGTGCGGAATGACGATTTGCTTTTGGGAGGTAATAGTAGCCTGCCACCGATATGTAAGGCACTCAATTGAATTGGGATGAAAGTGTGGAAGAATTACTTTTGATGTTAGAGTCGTAATGCGGCACAGACAGGAATGTCTGTGTTACGGTAAAAAAAAATCCCGACCAAATAGGTCGGGATTTTTTTATGATTGCTGGTTTTCTGGCTCGCGATTGTTCGTTTTTTGCGTAAGGGATAGTAGGTGTTGTTTGAACGTAACGTAGCGATAGCGGAGTGGAGAGAGTGCCGGATAGCCCGACCCCCGACCTTAGGAGGGGGATACGCCCTGATTAATAGACTTTATTTAGGAATATTTTGTATGCATGGAATTTTGTATTTTTTCGATAATCGAGCCTCATTTTGAGCTGCATACCCTACGGTACGGAGCGAAAAATAGGGGAAGAGTATCGGAAAAAGACAATGTTAGCTGCATACAAAATATTTCTAAATAAAGTCTAATGTTCACTTCACTATATTTGCCAAAGAACCATAATTTTTTATTCAAAGATATAACGAATACCCAACAACATTCTCCAACGAGAGCTGAAGTCTGCAATATTCCAAATATCACCACTTGGTGCGTCGAAAGTATAAGTAGCGACATTTTGTCCGCTGCTATCATCAATGCCTTCAAAATCAATCAAATTAAATTGGTCATTGTTTACAAAGTATTTGGCACCCCAGTTTTGATTGACGAAGTTGCCAAAGTTGAGTACGTCCAGTGAAATTTGAATTTTATTGGTCGTTTCGCTGATTTTTGCACCTACGTTGATAGCAAGTTTGAGGTCAAAATTATGCTCAAATGGCGTGCGTGACCCGTTGCGTTCTGCAAACTGTCCTCTACGCGAATCAAGGTAATCATCTGCACTGATGAAAGCATCCAAATCTGTCCATTGCTGGGCAGCACTAAGAGTGATTTCATCATTATCATCCAAGACATCAAGCAATTGGATTTGGCTAGCATCTGCGGGTACAAAAATCAAATCGCCAAAACTCGAATCGCCATTAGAAACACGTCCGTTGTAGATGTAAGAGAGTGGACGACCTGAGCGACCTTCGTAGTATAATGCCGCCGTAATGCCGAAGAAATCATTGAAATCTTTTTGGTAAGAAACCAAACTATTGACACGTGAACCTGCAGAAAAATCTGAACGAGAGACATCAAGGTAGTTACGTCCGCCAGAATTTTCCATGTATCTCCACTGCGATGAATTTTGCGAAGAAGTACCGTCATTGACCGCATAAGCATCACCTATCGTGTACGAAATACCTGCCAAAAGACCGTTGTTGAAAGGTCGGTCGAGGCGTATCGTGAAGTTGTAACCGTAACCTTTGCTGGTATTATCACCCAAAATAATTCTTGCATAAGTATCATCCACTTCGTCAAAACGGTCAAACAAAGGACGAGCATCAGCACCAGTTGTGCTTTCAGTCGAAGGTTTGACATTTAAGTTATAATAGATAACGTTATTGAGTGTTTTAGTGTAAATGGCTTCAAAACCACCGACGAAACCGCCCGGGAGTTTTTGGTCATAACCCAAGTTGGCGCGGAATACTTGTGGGTATTTGAAATCCTTGCTAAAAAAGTCAATCTGACCGGAAGGAATGGCATCCGTAGCTCCAAAATCAGTCGCCTGTGGTTGTGTAGCAACATCAGGATTGAAGACAAAGGTAGAATCAAAATCTTCATAGAATGTACCACCAATCGTCAAGCCATTATTGGCAAAAGAACCACCGGGCCACACAAATGGTACACGGCTTGTAAAGACACCTAATCCACCGCGAATGATACTTTCTTTATCACCATTGACATCATAATTAAAACCCAATCGCGGACTAAACATGAGCGCGCCTTGTGGCAATTGTCCGGCTTCTGCACCGTCTAATGCGTCCAAAATTTCTGTTTCGCCTGCGTAAGTATCGCGTATGAGCGGAAGTGTCACATTATTAAAATTCTCGTCTGCTACGGGTTCGTCAAGGAAGAACGGAATATCCAAACGCAAGCCATAAGTCAACTTCAATTTGTTATTTACCGCAAATCTATCTTGTACATAAAAGCCGAGTTGGAGTGCATTAAAACTCGCACCTGCTTCAGAGCCATCACCACGCAATTCATCTACCAAAGAGTAGCTACTCGCGTACTCAATCGGCGGCGCACCCATGATGAAATCATCCACCGAACCAAACTCATAAGAACCGAAGTTTTGGCGAATAAATAAATTATAAATATCGTATAATTCGTTGTGCGTACCAAACGTAATCGTGTGTTTACCTTTATATAGGCTAAAATTATCGGTCAGTGTAAATATCTGTTGTTTCAACTGATTGGCAGTAGAAAACGCCTCGCTACCGAGCCGAATTTGTCCGGTACCGTCAAAAATAGTCAATCGTGGAAAATCGCCGCCTATCGGGTCGCGGTCATCAAATACATTCGTAAAACCAATAATCAAGTCATTGGAAGCTGAAGAGCCAAAAACGCTATTCAACTCGAAAGCCGAAGAGTGGGTGGTACTCGGAAATAAGACGCCACCATTGAGGAAGTTGATGGTACGGTTGCTCGAACGACTTGGTCCGACCGAAGTGCCTCGCGTATAAGAGTGGCGCAGTTTCAATCGTGTTGATTCGCCCAAGTTGAAATCCAAACGTGCCAATATTTTTTCGCCTTGTAGTTCGCGTGTGTTATTCAAAAACCCGCCTGGGTCATAGCCATAAGTAGCCCGTAGAAAATCCGCCAAAGCGTTTATTTCTGCTTCTGACGATGCCCCATCGTAATTAGAAAAATCGAAAGGTTGTGGCGTTTGCTCGCGTTGCAATTCGGCATTTACAAAGAAAAATACTTTGTTTTTGATAATAGGACCGCCGAGGCGAAAACCAATAGTATTTGATGAAAATTCATCTACCGGAGTTCGTAGTGTATCTAGTGCGGCATTGTCCAATTTCTTTGCCGGGTCGAGTACATAACGGTGCGTTTTGCCCACCAAATTTTCATTTCTATTAAAATAATAAGCCGAGCCTTCAAACGAATTGGAGCCACTACGAGTTACGGCATTGATACCGCCACCAGCAAAGCCACCCAAGCGCACATCATAAGGCGCGAGCACCACCTGAAACTCCTCAATCGCATCAATACTAATCGGTGAGATGCCCGTTTGTCCGCCATTCGTTCCTTGGTCAGACAAGCCGAATACATCATTATTCACCGCACCGTCGATAAAAATCGAGTTGTAGCGATTGTTTGTTCCTGCAATCGAAATACCACCATCTGAGGTCGTGTTTGCCTCTGGTGTCATTTTGATAAAATCATTAAGATTACGGTCTACAGTCGGTATCGAATTAATAACTTCTTCACCGATACGCGTCTCTGCGCCGGTTTTTTCCGAGTTCAAGACACCTGCTTTTTGCGCTGTGACGACTACACCTTCCAACTCTATCGCCGTATCAGAGAGCTTTTTATTCATGCTCAATTCCTGACCGAGTGAGAGATAAACGTTGTCGTCCGTTGTTTCTTGAAATCCTGTATAGGAAGTCGTAATTCTGTAAGGTCCGCCCACACGCATAGCGGGTAGCGTATACCCACCGTCTATACGAGTAATCGTACCGTATTGTGTACCCGAAGGCGTGTGTACAGCAATCACCGTAGCACCAATTAATGGCAACCCATCGGTATCTGTCACCGTTCCGCTAATGGAAGCAGTAGTAACGCCCTGAGCTAAAATAGCCGTCGAGAATAAAGTCATTATCAATAGTAAACCCATTGATTTTAGTAGTTGTACTTTTTTCATACGTGAAAATGATTTTTGATAAGTGAAAAAAATTAAATAAGATGTCCCATAATGCGAAGTATTTTTTTTGTCTAAGTATTTTTTGAAAGCCGCACATAGCCTTAGCTACGTAAGGATTTCAAAGGATTCTTAGATGGAAAAAAGACGAGTATAATGGCACATGTTATTTAATTTCTTTCACTAAGTGAAAATTTCAGAATATGATTGTCTATATTGGGCGCAAAATTACATTTATACATTCATCGTATAGCTGCCCCAAAATTAATTAATTGTTATGAATTAAGCGATTTTTTGTTAACAATTAATTAACAAATTGGACATCTGGTAATGAACAAGATATTTTTGCTCAAATCATACCAAAATTAGAATATACAACTTGGTACGTAAAGAAAATCAGCCACCCGAATAAGGAAGGTAAAATATATTTTGATTATGATGTTTATGGTAAATTCGATATGTAAGTAGTGAGGCGAAAATAGGCTTACAATTTTGACGTAGTTATTTTTTCGATAGTTTTTCTTGCAAAAACCGCACATAGCCTATGCTACAGCCTGTCCCGAACCCCGATTCGGGATAAGGATTTTTGTAGGGGAAAATAGCGGAAAAAGAAACCGTCAAAAAGTAAGGATATTTTTGTCTCACTACTTATTGCATGATAGACTGACAACTGATGATGAAGGGCATACTACCGGACATGACTATATTGATGTCATTACATCTGGGTATGTAACTCCAAGTAATGTTGTACATTCAAACAGGACATAACGACATGCTCCCCTACGAACATTTTTATGAAAATACCATTAACACATGGCACCCCTACTACCTCGACAGCTACTTCATCAAAACCACAAAGAAAACAGAAACAGCCTACGATAATGCCCACGCAGGAGGCATAGATTCCATACAAAATATCACGGACTATGAGTATTTTGATGCTGACCATACAGGAGCTACCGACTCTGAAGGCTATGATATTTTATTACACGAAGATGGAGATACAGATAACTGGCAGCAACTCCAATGGGAGCCCTCTTGGGAAGTCATACAATTCAATGCCACAGGTATCAGCGCACCCGATACCGGACCGCCACCACCGCCCGATGCCAGAGAACTCATGCCCGCCCCCTACGGCAATACCAGCATCATCGACCTGCCCGACTATAACCTGCAAGGCAGCCTGATGACCCAAAATGCGGACTTGGACGCCAACGATACCCTCGACCTCCAATACCACTACACCTACGACGAGTTTAACCGACTCGATGCCGTCTTTGTCAGCTACACCGACGACAAAGAACAAGGCTATAAGGTCGCTTCCTATACCTACAACGATGCCCTCGGCTTGGTCGAAGAAGTCAAATACTACGCATCCGGCAATGATACCGACCTCAAAAACACCGAAATAGAAGTCATCACACACACTTACGATGTGCGCGACCGACTGACCCAACTCGATGCCGCACTTTTCCGTTGGCAGATGTTTTATGATGACCAAAACGCTGCCAATGCCCAAAGCCCGACCACCTCGTGGAATGGCAATATCAACTCCACCGTAGCTGATTATAAATTTGCTGATGTGGTGAATGTCGGTGACTTGGCAGACTTCGCCAGCCCAACGACCTACACCTACGACAATCTCAACCGTCTCACCGTAGCCGATGCTCATGGCGTCAAGGCAGGGCAAGCCACCCTCGGTGATGTCACCTACAGCTACGATAAAATCGGCAACTTACAAACCCTCAATCGCAAGACTTGGGATGCTGCGACAAACAACCTACAAACCCAAAATTATTCGTATGTTTACCAAGCAAATACCAACCGCCTTCTAAGAGTAGAAGCCGGAGCCAACCGATATACCTATGATGAAAACGGCAATATGGTGTCTGATGCGGACAAAAACTTGGACAACACTTTGTACGGACGCGCCAATTTGCCCTATCAACTCAACCTCAGCACAGGCAATCAAATCAATTATCAGTACAATGCTAGCGACATGCGCCACTACAAAAAAGTAGATTCACTGGGTACGATACTCAAAGAAGAATATTATCTTCGTGATGCTACGGGTCGTGAATTGGCGGTGATAGATAATGAATATAATGTAAATTGGTATATTTACGGAAAAGAGCGTGTAGCGAGTATGCGCCACCAACTGCCCGTAGGTATGAGCAACCTCTTTATCACGGGCAATATACCTGACGGCTTGCACTATGCACCGAATGAATTAAGCACAGACGGTACGGTGCAGTCTGCCGATGCGGTCATACTTCAAGCAGGAGATTGTGTGGCGATAATGCCCGGATTTTCTACACCTGCCGATGCTGATTTTACTGCCGAAATAAAAACGCAGCCTGTTCCACAATTCACATATTACCTTTACGACCACCTCGGCAATACTCGTATCACGTACAGCGTCGAGGTCAAGGCATTTGATGATATCGACTACACTGTACAGTCTGCCACCGACTACTACCCCTACGGAAAAGCCCTACGCACCTACGGCAAAGAACGCTACCAAAGCACCTACCACGAGCGGGATGTGGAGAGTGGCTTTGATTATCGTGGGGCGCGGTTTTATGATGGGGATGTGGGGAGGTTTAATTCGCTTGACCCTTTGGCTGCGGATTATCCTGAGTTTTCTGATTATCTGTATGTGGCGGGAAATCCGATAATCTTTATTGACCCAAATGGTAAGAATACAATTTATTATAGTGAAAATGGTGAGGAACTTTATAGGTCAGAGGATGGTCTTGAAAATGCGGTAGTCATAGTTTCAGCAGATAACCTTGATTCCTTTAATGAGCTATTGAAAAACTGTGAAATATGTAGTAGTGACGCTAGTCAGACCGATATAGATGCTCAGTCTTCTATACTAAGGGGATTAGGCACTAATTATATGGTTGATGGGATGATTGATTTTCTTGAAGGAACAAAAGGGGTTACTACCACAGAGCATGATTATTACAAGCCGGAACTTCCTTTGGGAAGACCAATAAAATTAAGTACAGAAGCAAGTTCGTTTTTATATTTAAATGAAAGTGGTGCTGTTGTCATTGGTACGGAATCTTTTGGAGGTAATGATGTGGAAGTTACAGGTTGGGAAGATCCGGAGAATCCATTTGGTGGGGAACCAATAGGTAAATTACATACTCATCCAAATTCAGGTGTTACTCTTGCAGATAGAAAGGGATATACTACTACATTGGAAACATCCCCAAGTCTCTATGACTTACAAAATCATACATCTATTGATGGATACAGGAATGTTGTCGTTGATAATACCAATATTCATCTATATTCTAAGCAACATACTTATACAATATCCGCTCCAAGAGCATTTTTCGAAAATTTTAAAAAATAAAATACCATGAAAATATACTATATCGTATTTATTGCCATTTTATTCGTTGCATGTAGCAAGGAAAATAATTATCCTACCGCAATAAAAGAAATTAAATTTGAAGATGTTTACGATGATATAAAATGGGAATTATATAAATCTTCTTTATATTGTAAAGGTTGGACTGATTATAATATTGTAACTAAAAAATCAGGCATAACTATTGATAATTTAATGCAATATCCAATACATCTTGATACAGTCATTTTTGAGAATGATGATAATATTTCATTAATTCACTTTTTTAAGACCGAAGATGAAGTAATATCTGTTTCTGGTGGTAGAGGTTTAGGAAAGAACTTCTATTGTAAGTTAACCTTTATTCCAAATAGTAAATCCTTATTTGCTTACAGTTCAGGTGGGCCAACATTTCGTGTACATGATTTATCCTTAGATAGTTTAGTTAGTATAAATAACGAAGAATTTATTAACGAATTAAGAAAAAGAGACAAAATAGATAAGTGGCTAAAATCTGAGGTAAAAAGAAGAGGTTATACCCTCTAATAATTGAATAGTCCTCCCCAAAAATGCCCCACTCACCCTCCCCTCATTCATCATGGGGTAGGTGTGGTATCGTATGAGATGCCCGATACTTACTGTGCATGAGTGCAGGAAGCATCGGGCATTTTTCATATATTACCTTTACGACCACCTTGGCAATACCCGTATCACGTACAGCGTCGAGGTCAAGGCAGCGGATGATATGGACTACACCGTACAGCCTGCCACCGACTACTACCCCTACGGAAAAGCCCTACGCACCTACGGCAAAGAGCGCGTGGCGAGTATGCGCCACCAACTGCCCGTAGGTATGAGCAACCTCTTTATCACGGGCAATATACCTGACGGGCTGCACCACGCTCAACTCCCCGCCGAAGCAGACACCTTCAAATACCACACTTTAGTTTTGCATTACAAAAATTATCAAAACGCCAATATTTTAACATCCTTACCCTTACTTTTCCCAAATTTGTTGCTAAATACCTTAACAAACCTTAACTTAAAGCCCAAATGCGAAACTCACTCCCCGACCTGAAATATAGTCAAATTTTTTAAATTTTATTTATTGTAATTTGAATAATGTAGAATATAAAATATTTATTATTCTAAATTTTACAATTCAAAAACTAATTACCAGTACTAATCACGATTACAAATGAGGCAGGCTTATACTTTCTTGTTACTCCTTTCATTCATCCTAATTGTTAGCCCTAACATTTATGCAAATGAAGACCCACCATGCGATGCGGTTATTCTCACACCTGACCAAACCGAAGTGTGCGACAACTTCTTCATGGTATCTGCACAAGAACCACAAGGCAACGAAACCGGCTTATGGACAGGACCAGGCAACACTTCTTTTGCTGATTCGAACGACCCGACCACCTTCATCACCAACCTCAATCCCGGACCAAATGTTGTCGTTTGGTCGATAGTAGATGCAGGCGGAGCTATATGTAGTAGTGCATCCATCACACTCATCAACAATGAGGTAACGACCACGCCCATCATCACCACCGACAATAATCAAGAAGTATGTGATGAAAACGGCTTTCAACTCGCTGCCAATACCGACCTCAATCCTGCCGAAGTTGGCTCTTGGTCTTCCAATATTCCAAGTGTTACTTTCGTACCGAATATCAATGACCCAAATGCCACCGCGAACAACCTCGCACCCGGCAATAATGTTATCTTCTGGACGATAAAAAAAGATGGTTGCTCTGCAAATCCTGCTTCTATCACCGTCATAAATAATGAAGTGACCACAGAGCCGGAAATAGAGCCATTTTCTATACTCATCAGTTGCGAAACCGATGGATTTGACCAGATGTTTGCCAACCTCACCAACCAACTCGTTCCCGGCGAAACAGGAACTTGGACAGGCCCGCCCGGCGTCACCTTCTCTCCCAACTCCGAATCATCTACGATTAGCGGCTTATTACCTGGCAACAACGAACTTACATGGACAATATCGCGTGGCAATTGCCCCGTAAAATTCACCTCCGTCACCCTCGTCAATGATATGGTCATGACGAATGCACAAATATTTACAAGCGCACAGGAAGTTTGTGATGAAAACAATTTTTCCATAGAAGGAAACATTCCTGCCAGTGGCGAAACCGGGACATGGAGCGGACCCGCAGGCGTCACCTTCACCAACCCAAATAGTCCAAACAGCACCACGAATGGCTTGCAACCCGGCGATAATGAAATATGTTGGACAATCTCTCGCGGCGACTGCCCACCTTCGCAGGCATGCGTCATCATCACGAACAATGAAGTCACCACCAACTCCACCATCTCCACTGCCGACGGGCAGGAAACCTGCGACGAAAACGGGTTTGAATTATCAGCCAATACACCAGCCACAGGCGAAACCGGAACATGGAGCGGACCAACCGGAGTGACCTTCGCCCCCGATGCCAACTCACCCAATGCGACTGTAAATAATTTGCCACCCGGCACAAGCACACTATGTTGGACAATCACACGCGGCGGATGCGATGATACGGCAAGCGAATCTTGTATTGAAGTTATAAATAATGAAGTCACCAGTGTATCAGCGATAGCGACCGCAGGCGGACAAGAAGTTTGCGATGAAAACGGTTTTACGATTTCCGCCAATACACCAGCCACAGGCGAAACCGGAACATGGAGCGGACCAACCGGAGTAACATTTGTACCAAATGCCAACTCACCAAATGCAACTGTAAACGGTTTACAATCAGGTGTAAATACTTTATGTTGGACAATTACACGTGGCGGATGCGATGATACGACAAGTGAATCTTGCATAGAAGTAACCAATAACGAAGTCAATACAGAATCCACCATCTCCACTGCCGACGGGCAGGAAACCTGCGACGAAAACGGGTTTGAATTGTCAGCCAATACACCAGCCACAGGCGAAACCGGAACATGGAGCGGACCAACCGGAGTGACCTTCGCCCCCGATGCCAACTCACCCAATGCGACTGTAAATAATTTGCCACCCGGCACAAGCACACTATGTTGGACAATCACACGCGGCGGATGCGATGATACGGCAAGCGAATCTTGTATTGAAGTTATAAATAATGAAGTCACCAGTGTATCAGCGATAGCGACCGCAGGCGGACAAGAAGTTTGCGATGAAAACGGTTTTATGATTTCCGCCAATACACCAGCCACAGGCGAAACCGGAACATGGAGCGGACCAACCGGAGTAACATTTGCACCAAATGCCAACTCACCAAATGCAACTGTAAACGGTTTACAATCAGGCGCAAATACTTTATGTTGGACAATTACACGCGGCGGATGCGATGATACGACAAGTGAATCTTGCATAGAAGTAACCAATAACGAAGTCAATACAGAATCCACCATCTCCACTGCCGATGGGCAGGAAACCTGCGACGAAAACGGGTTTGAATTATCAGCTAATACACCAGCCACAGGCGAAACCGGAACATGGAGCGGACCAACCGGAGTGACCTTCGCCCCCGATGCCAACTCACCAAATGCGACTGTAAATAATTTGCCACCCGGCACAAGCACACTATGTTGGACAATTACACGCGGCGGATGTGACGATACAGCAAGTGAATCATGTATAACGGTGACGAACAATGAAGTAACAAGTGTTTCAGCGATAGCGACCGCAGGCGGACAAGAAGTATGTAATGAAGATAACTTCGCTGCCAATGCCAACGTACCCGCAACAGGCGAAACCGGAACTTGGTCAGGACCTACGGGCGTGACCTTTAGTCCAAATGCCAACGCACCGAGCGTCGTAGTGAACGGTTTGCCGACAGGCACAAGTACATTATGTTGGACAATCACACGTGGCGGATGTGAAGATACAACGAGCGAATCCTGCATAGAAGTAACTAATAATGAAGTCCTCACACAAGCAGCAGTTGCTACCGTATCGGGTCAGGAGACTTGCGACAGCGATACTTTCGTAGTAGAAGGCAACGCCCCACAAGGCAACGAAACAGGAACTTGGACAGGACCAGCCGGCGTCACTTTCGACCCGAATGCCAACTCACCAACGGCAACCGTCATCGGTTTGCCACTGGGTACAAGTACGCTCACATGGACGGTTTCAAATGGCGACTGCCCCGCGACCTTCGCCGAAATTAGCGTACTCAACAACGAACCCACCCAACCCGAAATCTCGACTTCGGGCGGACAAGCGATATGCGATATTGAAAGTTTTACTTTAGAAGCAAATACACCCGCAGCAGGTGAAACCGGTATGTGGACAGGTCCGACCGGCGTGATTTATTTACCAAATATTAATTCGCCCACTGTCACCGTCAGCAATTTACCACCGGGAAATAATGATTTTATCTGGACAATCACACAAGGCGGATGTAGCCTTTCGGATGCAGTGACGGTCACGACATTCAGCACGCCCGTAAGTACGACCACCATTTCTGATGTGACCATCGTAGATGGTAACGATGGTGAAATTGCCATTTGCATAAACGGTGGTACATCGCCTTATGAGGTGACTTGGGAGCCAAATGAAGGCGACCTCGCCCCCGTAGGCGGTCCGTGCGATGCCAATTTTGAAATCACGGGTCTCACCGAAGACATTTACACCATATACGTACGAGATGCCAACGGCTGCGCTGATACTATTCCGAATGTAGCCGTCAGCGGACCGATATGCGACGACTTTAACATCGGACTTGTAACAGAAGTAGGGGAGACCTGCAACGATACACAAGACGGCAGTATCACGATCAACGTACTGGGCGCACAAGGCGACATTACGTACTCCATCGGCAATGGCATACCGGACGTGGTAACTTCCGACAATCCTTACACATTTACCAATTTACCCGCAGGGTCTTACAACCTTTTTGTACAAGACGAACGCCTTTGTCCTGATTCGTACATTAGCAATCCGGTCATTGTAACCGAGCCTAATCCATTGACAGTTAGTACGTCCATAACAGATTTGAGTGTGATTGGCGGCTCAGATGGTGCGGTTTGTATTACGGTAGAAGGCGGTACAGCACCCTATACGGTGACGTCCGATTGCGGTACGGTCGTGTCGGGCGCAGGTTCGTGCGGTGGCGATTTTCACATACCCAACCTCGCAGATGTTACTTGCGAAATTACGATAGTAGATGCGACAGGCGAATGTACGGTCATGACCTCCGCAACGGTCAGCCCACCAACTTGTGACCTCAGTATTGACGGCGACCCGATTGTCTCACAGGTCAATTGCTTCGATGGCAACGACGGTAGCATCACAATCAATGCGTCGAGTATGGGCGGCGATATTCAATATTCGATTGATGGTGGAACGACCTTTATGACAGGCGCGAGTCCGTATGTGTTTGATAACCTTCCGGCAGGAACGTACAATATAGTTTTGGAAGATGCCTTAAATTGTGTGACCTCTTACTCAAACAATCCGATAATACTCAATAATCCGATAGAACTCCTCGTAACCACCGACACCACACGTACTACTACGGTAGGTGGAAACGATGGCATAATTGATATTTGCATCAATGGCGGCACACCCAATTTTACGGTTTCATATACGCCAAATACCGGATTTTTGACTGCTGTATCAGGGAGTTGCGATGCCAATTTTCAAATTCTCGGACTCATCGAAGGCGAATACGAAATCACGGTAACAGATGCCAATGGTTGCGAATTTAATATCACCGAAACGGTAGAAGGACCGGATTGTTCGTCATTTACAATAGGGCAAGTACTCACGCAAAATGAATCCTGCAACGAATCCGACGATGGTAGCATTACCATTGAAGTCTTGAACCCAATCGGCGAAATTACTTATTCGGTCGGCAATGGCGTACCAAGCGTCGTTACGAATACCAATCCATATACATTTGAAAATTTACCCGAAGGGGATTACATCGTATTCGTAGAAGATGAAGTGGGTTGTACCAATTCTTACATCAGCAATCCCGTGGTGCTTACTGCGCCCGAACCTTTATCGTCAAGTGCTGCGGTGACGAATGTCTCCGTCTTGGGCGGTAGCGATGGTACGATAGAAGTCAACGCAACGGGCGGAACAGGACCTTTTACGGCTACAATAAATGGCGGTTCACAAATGACAAGTACCGATGGCAATTTTGTATTTTCCGGTTTAATCGCTGGAAATTATGAAATCATAATAACGGATGCGAATGATTGTGAAATTACCATCAATCAAACCGTCAATGACCCATCATGTATATTGGAAGTAACCGGGGCAACAAGCACACCTGCCTCATGTAGCGGCTTCTCTGACGGTACAATCACAGTAACCGCTACGAGCGACAATCCACCGATAGAATATACGCTTGACGGTACAAATTACCAAAGCTCAAACATCTTTACAGATTTGCCTGCCGGCGACTACAATATCGGTATCAGCGATGCAGTAGCTTGTACGGCTTCCTTTAATGGAAATCCGGTAACAGTCGGAGAGCCGGAAGCATTAGATGTATTGCCTACTGTCTTGAATGTCACGACATTAGGCGGTAGCAATGGACGAGTTATTTTATGTATCAATGGCGGCACACCCGACTACACAGTCACCATTGACCCACTCGCCGGAACGATAACTGAAACGATGGGTAGTTGCGATGCCGACTTTGAAATTACCGATTTACCGCCCAACGAATACACCGTTACGATAACCGATGCCAATGGCTGCGAAGTCATCATTGACGCGCCTATCGAAGAACCGGATTGCGATGACTTTATGGTAGAAATTGTCAATCCGATGGACAACAGCTGTAATGTCAGTAGCCAGTCGAATCCAACCCCAGATGGTACGATTGAAATTATAGTAACAGGCGGTGAACCGCCCTACGATTACTCAATTTTTGGCGGAGCCAATCCAACTAATTTTGCCGATACATCATACTTATTTACCGGTTTGAATGTCGGCACATACACGATTTTGGTGACCGATGCCAGCGGTTGTGCCGTAGGTTGGGCAGACCCTATCGAAATCGGTGAACCTGAATTATTAGTATCACCCCCTACGGTCATCCAACCAAGCGTAGTAGGTGGTAGCGATGGCGAAATTTGCCTGAGCCCATCCGGTGGTGTTCCGCCCTACACCGTCACGGCGAGTTGCGGTACCGTCATCGAAGGCGAAGGTCCGCAATGCGGCGGCGACTTTTATATCACAGGACTTTCGGCAGGGCAATGCGACATCCTCGTAGTGGACGCCCAACTCTGCGAAGCCAGTGGTACGATTATCCTCGAAGACCCGCCTTGCGACCAATTTGGTATATCGGCGGTCAGTTCAGAAAACGCCTGTTTTGGTGCAGCCGATGGCGAAATTACGATCAATGTTATGGGCGGCACGCCGCCTTACCTATACTCTGTCGATGGCGGCACAACGACCGAATCAAGCAGCGATATATCCTTCACTTTCACAGATTTAGCTACCGGAACTTACGATATTTTCGTATCGGATATGGTGCTGTGTACCGAAGACTATGCCGACCAAATCGTAATAGAGGAAATTCCTGAATTTGAAGTAGATGCGGGTGCTGACGTAACCACTGAAATTGGTGAAATCATCGACCTCACCGCCACTTCCGACCAAGCAGGTGAGTACGAATGGACACCCGCAGACGATTTGGACGACCCATTCTCTGCCAACCCTACCGCCACGCCTTCTGATATTGGAGAAATCACTTACATGGTTACGCTCACTACACCCGACGGCTGCACAGCTACCGACGAAGTGACGATTACGGTAGAAGACAACAGCATCATCGTAGTGCCAGACGGTTTCACCCCCAATGGTGACGGAAACAACGATACATTTTACCCTGTAATTGACGGCAATGTAGATATTTTGTCTTTTACGGTATGGAATCGCTGGGGCGAAAAAGTATATGACAACCCCGCCCCTCCGGGTTGGGATGGCACCTACAAAACGGTCAAGCAGCCACTGAGCACCTTCGTATATATGCTCGAATATAGCATCAACAATAAACCACCTGAATTTTTGAAAGGAGATTTTGTGTTGATACGATAACGTAACACGGACATCCCCTGTCCGCACCGCATATAGCGAAAAAAATTTGTACATAAAAATAAAAATGCCGAGCATTGCTACTCGGTATTTTTTTATTTTCCACCTACCAAAAATCTAAAAAGTAACCGTCATTCCGCACTTGATGCGGAATCTGTGATGGCTTGGCACGATACTATATAGTAGCTTCCGTCTAAAATTGCGCCCTTGCGCCCGGCAGATTCCGTATCAAGTGCGGAATGACGACTGTTTTTTGGGTTTTTATTTCCAGCGGACTAACCACCAATGCAAAATAAGGGACAAAATGAATGTGTTATTATTTTATGGAAAAAAAGTTGCTCAAAACACTTTCCGTAAACGCAAAACACCCCGTCATTTGCAAGTATTTTGGCTCATACCGCTTTATCCAGAAACGAACAAGATATTCAATATTTGTGCTTGTTTTTGAGTTTACTTCATTTAGTGCTTTACAGTCTCATTTAAAAAAGGCTTTGATATCGAATGTTTTGCGCTCATACAAACGGGGGCAACGTAAAGGTACAGTAGCACCGACACCGTTTGTAGCAAGGTCTAAACAGCAACCGATTAAGGTACGTTAGTACCGACCCCGTTGCCGCGTACAAACGGGGGCAAGGGAGGAGGAAGAAAATAATCTATCCCAAATGAAGAAGTTATTTATTTTCTTTCACTAAGTGAAACATATAAAAAAAAGAATAATTCAGACGGGTAGATTATTTTTTTCGTCTTCCCTTACTTAAATTTCACTCTCCGATACATAGCTTTTATCGAAATTTCTGTCTCAAATTTATCTAAATTAATCACCTCATCAGAACCACCAAAAAAGTGGACTTCCCATGTATCGCCTTCACGAACGTACATTTCAATCTGCGGCTCATCTTGTTCAATAATCAGGTAATATTGAAGGGTCGGAATGCTGCAATATTGGCGTAGTTTTTCTCCTCTGTCAACTCCTGCCGTACTATCCGATACGACTTCCGCAACCAATGCAGGTTTTTTGACAATATGTGTATCTTCATCGTCTGATTCAGGCGTAGCCACCAAACCAGGATAACGATAAATGCCTGATTCTTCGACCATCGTCTTGACATCGTGCAGGTAAATTTCGTAACCCAATGCCTCCAAAACAGGATTCAACATACTGTAAATATTCAGGGCAATTCGATTGGCATCTCTACTTTCACCGGACATCGGAATGAGTTGACCATAGACAAACTCATACCGTACTTCTGAGTGTCGCTCCAACTCGAAATATTCCTCTACCGTATAGATTTTTTGTGCCGTGAGTGTCATGATAATAATGGTTAATGATTAATTTGAAGTTCTCTCGATTAAGCTGCCAAATCTCCCGGCTCAATCCCAAAATTCGCCAATGATTCTTTTAGTTCCTTCACAAATTTTTCCTTACGATGTTGATATTGTTTCAACATAAAATCATTGTCCGCTTTGCGGTGTAGGTCAATCATTTCATTGACAGCTTCGATTTGTTCGAGTAGGTCGGTCACTTGGGCGATTTTTTCGCTAACTACATTTGTATTTTGCATAATTGGTGGTGAATTAAAGTGTTTTTTCTAAATGGCTAAATAACTCCTCTACGTCCACAGTAAACCCAATACGTTCACAGGTCAATTCTCCGTCTCTCACAATATCTCTAAATCTGTAATCACTCTTTTCGGGTTGTTTGAATACCTCTATTTGATTATCCTTGAGATTGATTATCCAATATTCCACAATGTCTGCCTTTGCGTAAGTAAGCATTTTCTCTGTGCGGTCCCTGCGGAGCGTGCTATCAGATACTTCGATGAGTAAGTACACATCTTCCGGCTCAAGGTATTTGCCCATGTACGCATCTGTGCGATATTTGGCAACCATGATGTCCGGTTCGGGCTGGTTCTCATCAACGATTTTGAGCGGTCCTTGAGAGAGACAAGTAAATTTTTTATATAAATGATGACTTAGTTCAGTATTCAAATGAGTGGTCATTCCGAAGTGCGGAGTTTTCATTGCTGGCATAAGTCTAACGATTCCATTTAGTAGTTCAACACGTTGATTGTCAAAGAGTCCGGCATCTGCCAATTGGTGATATTCGTCTATCGTAAACGGGCGGATATTGTTTTCTTGCCTACGGTAAATATTTCCGTTGAGCAATTCTACCCGCTCATTGCCGAATATGCCTAAATCAGCAATTTGGTAATATTCGTCTATCGTAAACGGGCGAATATCCTCCGGTTGAACTAATGGTATGGCTTGCGCTATAAACGTCATTTTGAATTATTTTTTTTTAAATATTTAAATAAATCCTCCACCGAAATCGTAAAATCAATTTCCTCACAAGTCACCGAATCGCCCATTTTGTAAATCTCTTTTACCTGATAATCGCCGTCTTTGGGTTGTTTGAATACTTCGATTTGGAAGTCTTTTAGGTTGGCAATCCAGTATTCGGGTATTCGGGCGGCAGCGTAAACGAGCATTTTTTCTGTTCGGTCTTTTTCCAATGATTTATCCGCTACTTCAAGGCAAAAATATATATCCTCCTCCGGTTTCAATTCTTTTCTTGCGTAATCATCTTCTCTGAATTTTGCTACCACCACATCTATCAAAACCTGATTGTATTGGTCAAGTCTAATCGGGCAAGGAACAAAAAGCGTTACTCTTTCACTCAAATCTCTGAACAACCAACGCATGAGGCGGCTTTTGATACCGGAATGTTGAGTGCTTTGTTTGTGGCGTTTGATAATACGACCATTCAGTAATTCCAAGCGTTCATCTTCCTCCAAAATACCTAATTCGTACATTTTTTGATATTCATCTGATGTGAATTTGCGGAGTTTGTTGTCCTCATTAGTTGGTGTGGCTTGTACTTGTGCGGTCATAATCGTGCTGTATTTTTTGTAAAAATACGGATTTTTTGGGAGAAAAACACGGTACGTACTGTAGCGTGGTGCTTCCAGCCCGCACATTCACGTTGGCGCGAATACATACGCAGGAACGAGCAGGAAGCGTCGTTTTACGTTAAAACATCATCATAAATCGCTTATTTTTTAATTTTTGATGTTTGTCAATTTCTAATCCTAAAAATTTGCTGTATTGTTGAGCGATGAAGCCTCTGAAAATCTCCAAATCTTCTTTTTCTTCCGTTTCGTTGAGTGCGTCAATGTATGCGACTCTATCTTCTGTGAAAGTCTTTAATAAAGGTTGATTGTGATAGAGTAAAATATAATTCATCAACAATCGGGCGGTTCTGCCATTGCCATCTACGAAGGGGTGGATATTGACGAAGTTGTAGTGTACATCTGCGGCTAATTTGGTGATGTCATTGCCTTCTATGTCGTCTAATCTTGTATTGACGGCTTTGCAAAATTTTTCTAATAAGGCAGGAACTTTATCATAAGATGGGAAATATTTTTTATCTACATAGACCTGCAATAATTGTAAATCGCCTTTAGCCGCATCAAAATTTCCTAAGACGGTATTGTGGACAGTACCCGTATGTTTCATCACTGCCGCATTGACTTCTTGGATAAATTCAACTGAAAATTTCCGCTTTCTAAAGGCTTCTTCTTTGATAAATAAAAATGCGTCGTAGTGGTCTTTGACCATTAAATGGTCGGTGAGGGGCTTGCCTCCGGCGGTGATATTTTGCTCTAAGAGGACTTTGGTTTCCGTCTCGGTGAGGCTGCAACCTTCTATCTTCGTGGAATGCCATACAATGGACATCATGCTGAATTTTTCGTAATCCACATGCTCTTCCAATGCCAGACTTTGGTAGTTTTCGATGAGTTGTTTTAGGTCATTCCACATATTTTCGCGCTTATTTTTTGTAAAAATACGGTTTTTTGAGGAGAAAAGCATGGTACGCACCGTAGCGTGGTGCTTCCAGCCCGCGATTCACGTTGGCGCGAATACATACGCAGGAACGAGCTGGAAGCGTCGTTTTTACGTTAAAAACCGCTTCGAGGGAACGAAGCGGGGTTGGTATGTATTACTTTGTTTGCTCGTAGCTTTCGACGGGTTCGTTTAGGACTTGCTCGTTCCATGTGAGGGTGTCCGCCTCTGCATATACATTCTCGCCTATCAACGCCACATCCAATGTCGATTCCAACTTCGCTATCGTCTCTAAAGTCATGTTTTCTGTGCCTTTGAGTAGCTTGCTGACTTGCTGCGGAGAGACTGCAAGGCGTTCTGCCAATTGCTTTTGGGTCAAACCCTGTGCTTTGAGTGCCTTGTTGATTTTGAGCGCGATTTGACGGGAATGACGCAACCACGATTCGTTGGCTTGTCGCCACTCGGCTTTGGTTTGCCAATTGCTTTTGTTGTTGGCGAGGGTGGTGGCTAATTTATTTTTGATGTCTTTGACTGCCATGTTGTGATGTGGACGCTTTGAGTGCTTAACGGTTTGGTGGGGTGTTTAGTTCTTTTTATCGGAAAGATGAACGGAAATGACAAAGCCGCACCGTAGCGCGGCTCTTCCAGCCCGCGCCTGCATATAGGCGCGAGTACATACGCACGAACGAGCTGCAGCACTCTTCTACGTAAAAAACCGTTTCGAGGTAGGAAGCGGTTTTGGGTGAATTATTTTTTACTGCAAAAAATTTAACACAAAAAAAACCTCAAAATATTTTTATGTATCAAATAAAGATGCTTACCTTTAATTTACATAAATAAAACGTTAATTAATAATCCGTTCTAATCCGTTCTATCTCGGTTAGGATAAAAACGGCTACGGAGGGTGCATCTCAAAATGTCGCATACGCAAAAGCATAAATTGTAAAAATACTTATGCGGCTTTTTTTTGAGCCTTATTGATTAACTTAATTACTCTCTCCCATTGATTATTGAGATAAACGACTCTCAAATTAGCGACGGCTTGCCCTCCCTGTTTCGT
>Ga0209185_1001173_pt1 | contig 24113 bp, 13 predicted proteins | sample SidtaG_2_FD_187425 | JGI IMG/M metagenome (GOLD analysis project Ga0209185, IMG submission 187425) | Marine algal microbial communities from Sidmouth, United Kingdom - Sidmouth_Asex2 metaG (SPAdes) (version 2) | ecosystem: Host-associated > Algae > Red algae > Unclassified | place: Sidmouth... | reverse complement strand
CGATATCTATATTAGGGTCGTCAAATACTTCCGGAAGAAACGGTTGGTCATCTACAGCATAATAGCCATCCATAAATAAATGGTTGGTATCAATAGATTTTACATGCGCTGCCAGACGCTTTACCCACGGATATGGATTTTCTAATTCATTCCCTGATTCCCAAGAAAAAATTGCTTTGTCATCAATGTACCTTTCTCCCGTAATCGTATTTACTCGATTGATAGTATGGTCAACAGTTGCTTTGAAATCATTCCATAATTGCTCATCAACCCAAAAGTCATCAAATTCTTTATCTCTGAAATCAGCATAGTTTGGCACCCCTCCGAACCACTGCCAGTTGTTAAGAAACGGAACAATTACTCTAACGCCTACCTCATTAGCCAGAGCTAAAACTAAATCTAGATTTTGGAACGCTTCTTCGTTGAATTCATTTGGAGCTTCAACGTAGGTAACAGCATTCGAGGGAAGATTCTTACTTCGTACTGGAATTGTATACATTCTTACCACTTGCCCACCCAATTCCTTAATTGTCATAAGGGCATCACGTATCTCATACTCATCAGGAAGACCGTAAGGATTATTAGAATCGAATTTCATCTCGTCTTCTACATAATTAAGATTCGGTATATTCCACGAGATAAAACGAAGTGTATCTTGCCCATCTAATATATGATAACCACTTGCAGTTACAAAGTGTTCAAACTTTACTTCAACAGCATCTGGTTGATTTTCTTGCAGGGTGCATCCGATAAAAAGAGCACAAAAAGCTATATATATGGATTGTATTTTCATTTTATCTAGGTCGATGTTTTATGAGTGATTTAATTTAAAATCTTTGTCATAGTCACTTCTCTTCAATATTTCCAAATACATTCGCCCATTATGATACGGAGCTTTCCATCCATTACTTTTTGAGATACCGATAACTGGCTTCAAAGTGTGGTCGATCTTCCAATACCATTCCCCGTGCTTCTCATTTAAGAAATATTTCTGAATATATCTCATGCATCCATTAGCTACTTCGAGGTACTTTGGATCATTTGATACTTCGTAAGCATTTATATAACCTATAACTGCTTCTGCTTGTGGCCACCAGTCGAATGTATCATCAGAGTTAGAATCATCTATCTCATTCTTTACACCCACTTCTGGACTTAAACCTACATTCATAATGTTGTCCGCGATTGACAATGATAATATCTTCATTCTATTCTGAAGCTCTCTATCGTGAATAACTTCAGCAGCTTCTTGCATAAGCCACGCAGATTCAATATCATGTCCAAATGATATGATGTTGGATTTGATTTTCCAATTCTTGTCAAAGAATAAATGAAAATGATGGTTATCCTTATTAAAAAACTTATCACTATATAGCCTAAGAACTCTAGCTAATGATATTTCTACAGTATGACTAGTAGCTACTTTGGCAAGTGTTGTATATGCTTCTAGTACATGCAAATGAGTATTCATCGTCTTAGGTTCATTTTTGTCTTTCGGACTTAATCTCATATCCTGCATAAAAGCCCACTTCTGATCCAACGCTTCTATATATCCATCATTTGAGTTATCCCACGCCTTTGTTTCTAAGTTCTCAAACGTCTCGAGTGCTAACAATTTTGCTTCCTCATTACCACTTAACGCGTAATACTCTGATAATGCGTAAATGCAAAATGCCTGGGCATAAGTCTGTTTCCTTTTATTAGTAGGTGCATAGTTACAGTCGACTTCCCAAATAAATCCACTGAATTGATTATCATAAAAATGATTAATCAATTCAAGATATTGGTTATCAGCAAATATTTTGTATTCCGCAAAAGATTCTAGCTGACTTAGTGTTGAAAAAAACCATAATAATCTAGCCCTTTGAATTATGATCAATGGGGCGGATGGATTAGGCGAATTATCATTAGACACCTCTCCATAAAATCGATTACGATCACTGTCAAAACCATATGTCGTCCACCAGTTCACAATCGAATTTAGACCTTTTACAGATTGGTTTCGAAGTGCACCTAGATTAATAGTATCCTCTATTTCCATCCGCTCATTTTGAGGTTAGCAGAAATTAAGTTTATTCTATCTAGATTATTGAGATGGGAATAACCCTTATCAGTAGGAGCATATTTACAATAATGGATAAGCTGATCAATAGTAGAAGTCGCTACGTGCATTCTCGTATCTGATGACGCATAATATATGTAAACTTCATTTTTTTCATTGACGATCCATCCATTGGCAAAGACTACATTACTTACATCACCGACTCTTTCTTCTCCTTGAGGTGCGATCAGATGACCAGCCGGTGCATAAATTATTTCCCATGGCTTGCTGAGATCAGTCACAAACATGTATAGGACATATCGAAGTCCAGCAGCGGTATTTCTAACACCATGAGCCAAGTGAATCCAGCCCTCGCTTGTCTCTATAGGAGCAGGTCCTTGACCATTTTTTAATTCTTTGATTGTGTGATAGATCTTATTATCAATTATTGATTCTGTATCGATTACCGGCGATGCCATATCGTCTAACATTGCCCATCCAATACCACCACCTTGACCTACAGAAATGAATCCATCTTGTGGTCGAGTATACAAACCGTATTTGCCGTCGACATACTTTGGGTGTAAGACGACATTTCTTTGTTGATTGGACTTGCTTACCAGATCAGGTAAGCGCTCCCACGTTCTGAGGTCCTTTGATCTTATTATGCCGCAATTTGCTAGTGCTGTCGATGTATCATTGACACTCTCATCCTTACGTTCTGTACAGAATAATCCATAGACATAGCCATCCTCATGATATACTAGTCTCATGTCATAAACGTTAGTATCGGGATCACTCGTCTGTGGCAAATCCAATGGATAATCCCAGAAAGTAAAGTTGTCCACCCCATTCGGGCTTTCTGCAAAGGCAAAGAATGACTTCCTGTCGTTCCCTTCTACTCTCACACAGATGATATACTTATCTTCCCAATATATAGCCCCAGAATTAAATGTAGCGTTGATACCCATTGTTTCAACTAGTAAAGGATTTTGTCTCTCATCTAAGTTGTATTTCCAAAAATATGGTATATGATCTGGGGTCACTATTGGATTCTGCCATCTATCATAGACGCCATTGTTAGACTCTTCCTTTTTATTTACTCTCTGAATCACTTCCTGATATTGTGTTTTCAAAGTCGAAAGTTTTTCAGTGTATGTTCTATTAATCATGCGCTAAGTTAGCTTTAGGTACTATAATTTGAGAGTCTGTATTCAATGCTTTATTGAATTGGTCCTCCTTAGGGAGTGACTCTAAACCATGATCAGGATAATCCTCAAGCTTATCATACCAATTCTTCTTAAGGATTATGCTTGTCACTATGATGATAGCTGCAGCTATTCCAGCTTTAGGGAAATCTTGTATGACAAAAAAGATGGGTAATGCTGTCAGTGCTGTCTGCCAGATCATGCCAATTGCACAATTAGACATGTCCCTCAGAAATGAATCGTTTTTATTCAAGTCAGGAAAATCGACCAGTAGAGCATCGTGGATTGGCTTCCAAAAACCCCACGGTCTTGTTTTCAGATAGAATTTCTTCAAGACTTCTATATCATCTGAAGGCTTCATATATGTACCTATGATACAACCCGTGAATGAGATTGCCAGATTAAGTGGGAAGGCTTCTAAAGCCGTCATCTCAGTAAAAACCAATGGTAACGTAGCTGCGGCTAATATGCCACCCATCATTCCCCAATAATATCCATTTCCATTGAATCTCCACCAGTACCACTTTAATAAATTTGCAGCGGCATATCCGCCATAGAGAGCACTTACAAACCAGTCTATTAAACTGGTAAGTGAGGTGAGAAACATGGCGAATGTAATACCCAGAATAACGACACCAACAGAAGCAACGTAAGAGAGTTTAATCAATCTTTTTTCTGATGCATTTATATTGATGTAGTTCTTATATATATCATTGACTAGGTACGCTGGTGCAGTATTTACAGCTGCGGCAAATGAAGACATAAATGCGGCAAGTAGCCCTGCTAACAGAACTCCCATGAGTCCCACGGGTATAAAGTTCTTAATTGCAAATGGCAATATCATTTCAAAATCTATCTGCTCTCCCATTCCATTGAATGTCTCATTCAAGAAAACTAATGAGAGAATAGCAAGCCCCGTAATGAGCATGTATCTTGGAAATATAAGTACGACATTTACAAGTGCACTCATCTTCGATGCTTCCTTAGGTGATCTTGCTGATAGGATTCTCTGCATATCATAATTCGGTGCCGGGCCTGCAAGACTTTGTAATACACCTTTGAGTAAGATCATCATGAAAAATGCAGTAAAAAGCTGCCATCCATCACTCGTGATCTGATTGTTGGCGGATGGGAGTATTGTGGACCAATCTAGATCCAGTTCCCATTTGAAAAATATATTTACCCAATTATCGGGTATATACTTAGCTAATAACTCTGGAGAAACTCTTGACATTGCTATGCCGCCTATTATGATACTTGCGATAGTCATGATAGCATACTGTAATACCTCAGTAAATACAACGCTGTACATTCCTCCTTTGACGACATATAGTGTCGTCAGGAAAGTTATAATCAGACCGTAATAAACTTCATTGTGATATACATTGGCAGATAACTCCCATGGTAGAAACACCGAAGCGAATTTTCCAATTCCGATAAAGCCATATGCTACATATGTTATGACAACGGCGACAGCAAAAATAACGACGATCAAATGAGCTAATTTGGCCCCTTGACCATTTCCGAATCTGAATTTAATCCACTCTGCGCCAGTCATTACTCCAGAACGCCGTAACCAAATAGAGAGAAATATCATTAGGAATATCTGATTGAATACGGGCCACATCCAAGGTATCCACACACTCTTCAATCCATAAACAAAAAGTAACATGACCATCCACATGGTCCCACTAATATCAAACATGCCTGAAGCGTTGGAAAGTCCCAGGTAGTACCAAGGAATCTTGTTTCCACCAAGAAAGTAACTACTGGTATCTTTTGATGCTTTCTTAGATAAGTAAAAACCTATACCAATAGTTATGATAATGTATAAGGCAATTATCGAGGCATCTATTATATGCAGATCCATATCAATTAATATTAATCAGGAAGGGGGGATGTGTTATCTCATACAGCTTTTTACGCTTAAAAAGGGATAGGGTACAATTGTACCCTATCCTATAAATCGTATGTAAAACTTTACTTTAGTATTATCGCTCCTGCTGGAGACCCATCAGAAAAATGAATATCATCAACATGAACTTCATAGATGTCACCTTGAGCATGACCATTTGCGTTAAATCCAAATTTTAATAATTGGAAGTCTGCCAAATTTGGTCCTTCTCCCCATTTCCACTCTTCAATCTGTGATAGCTTGATACTAAACTGGTTCCAATCTCCATTTATATCCTCATAATTGCCACCTGGATGCCATCCTGATTCCCCATCACTATCTGCAAAAGCTATTTCTAATAATTGTGTGCTAGCATCACTAGTTCTTACCCAAAAATTAAGGCATGGATCTACTAATCCAGAAAAGTCATTTTGAGTGTCATCGTAAAGGTTCCCAGTCCAGGTCCATCCTTCATTGATCACTTCTATTTCTACTGCTAGATATCCATCGCCTTCTGCTGCTCCACCTGATGCATATGATGCAATTGGTCTAGCGTTTTCTTGCCACCCATCAGCATTATCTGGGACATACCCAGAAGTAAAAATTGAATCTATTGGAATAGAATTGTCTTCAAAGTTAAAAGATGTATATGCTCTCGTATATGCTGGCGGTGCTGTCTTAGGATATAAATTTGTACCGTTAGGTGCTCCATCTGATAGTGTAATCAGATCGACATGCACTTCATATATGTCGCCTTCTTCTTGACCTTCTGAATTAAATCCAAACTTCATTAATGACAAGGTGCTAAAGTCTATACCGTCACCCCATTTCCAATCACCTAAAGCATTTACCTCATTCATATTGATACTAAATTGTTGCCAATCCCCATTTATCTCACTGTAGACTCCGCCTGGATGCCATCCTGATTCTCCAGAATCATCTGATAGCGCAATTTCGAATAATACCGGCTTTGCATTGCTCGTTCTAGCCCAGAAATTAAAATGCGGACTGTCTAGTCCAGAAGCATCTATCGCCATATCATCAAACAAATTACTTGTCCACGTCCATCCTGCAGTTACAACTTCGATCTCATTAATAAAGTAATAGTCTCCTTGTGCAGCATCGCCAGTTCCGAGACTTGCAGTCGCTCTTGCGTTTTCTTGCCATCCATCAGGATTGTCAGGCGTGTATCCTGTTGTAAATATGGAATCCACAATTGGTTGGTCCTCAAAATCAAAATAAACATAAAAGTCACCTTGATCCATTACCATCGGATATTCTACAGCACCATTTTCTGGGCCATCCGATATGTACACATCATCAATATGTATTTCGAAAATATCATCTTGCTCCTGAGCTTCACTATTAAATCCAAACTTTAGTAAAGAGATTGTAGCAGGGTCGATTCCGTCACCCCATTTCCATTCATCATTTTGGTTGATCTTGGCGATATTAATGCTGAATTGTTTCCATGTTCCATTTACTTCAGAATATACACCACCTGGATGATATCCTGATTCTCCAGATGCATCTACCATTGCAATTTCCATTAATGCTGGCTTATCATTACTCGTTCTTACCCAGAAATTAAGCGTTGGTTCTGCGAGGGACGATAAGTCAAGACCAGGTGTTTCTTTAAATAAATTACTAGTCCAAGCCCATCCAGCATTGACGACTTCGATTTCATTTATAAAGTAGTAGTTACCTTGTGCCGCGTCTCCACTACCTAGACTACCAGTTGCTTTTCCATTTTCTTGCCATCCATCAGGATTGTCAGGAATATAACCTGTCGTGAATACCGAATCAATTATTGGCTGATCCTCAAAATCAAAAAATGTGTAGAACCCACTAGATGGCCCCGTATTCTCACAGAGGATATCATTCGGGTTTTCTGTACAAAAACAGATCGGGTCATATTCAAAAGTACAACACTGAGCATCTTCAGGATTCTGTAAACAGAAACATTCAGGATTAGTGGCAAACTCACATGTAATATTACAGAGTGGATTGTCAGGATTCTCCTGACAGAAACAATCCGGATCCTGCGAATAGGTACAACCGATAACCGTCTCATCATCCTTGCTACAGGAGGATATAATTGCTAGAGACCCTAAGACCAAGATGAAAGAAAATATTTTCAAAAATTTCATGATAATTAGTTTTTAAGTAAGTTTATTTAGCAGCTCAATATATCTTCAATGGTGATTAGTTATTAATAGCCTGCGTTTTGAGATAGCCCCCAGTTTTCCAGGTCTTTAGTAGGTATAGGAAATAGTGGAATGGGATTACCTGCACTACCCATAACAGAGACTGCTGATAGTGATGACAATACACGATTTGCGAAGTCGGTATCAGCTGGATCTGATAGATTTCTATACTTCTCTTCTATAATTTTTGTATACCTGCCTGTTCTTACTAAATCCATAAATCGCAATGTTTCCATACCAAGCTCTCTTCTTCGCTCTAGATATATAAAATCTAAAAGAGCTTGCCCGCTTTGTGGAATCATAGAGTTATCGAGGGGTGCATATCCTGTCGGTTCGTATCCGTATATATCATCCGGATTATAGCCTTGAGGAAAAGTACTGAAGCTCGCACGGTTTCTGATGGTCTCTAGACCTGAGATTGCCTGTGCAGACTGACCTGTATGGTAAGCAGCTTCGGCATTCATAAGGATGATATCTGCGTATCTGAATTTTCTAAGGTTGGCTTCAGATCCCTTCTGCGTATTCCATACGGCCGGGTCTATTATTGTTTTCCTATGATAATAGCCAGTCTTGTTTCTTTCATGAGCGATTAATTCCACACCGAATGCATGCTCTCCGATTGCTATCGCTGTGCATGCTCTTCTAGGGTCATTAGCTTCATAGGCCTCAGCAAGATCCACAGTTGGTGTATTAAAGCCAAACCCACCCATAAAGAATGGAGATTGGAAAACCGTCCAGATCGATCCAGTAGAAGGACCTCTTTCAAAATCGTCTATTCCGTTATCTACAGCTTGAATTTCCCAAATTGATTCTTCATTATTCTCACCACCTAATGACCATATCTCTGCGTAATTAGATGCTAACCGGTATGTACCATATTCTCCGGCTATGATGGAATTAGTTATAGAAAGTACATCTTGCCATGAATAATTATTACTGTTCTCTGTTCCTATTTGATAGAGAATGGACCTAGCAAGATATGATGCCGCTGCACCTTGTGTCGCAATGCCAGGAGGTACATCGCCTTTCTTAGCGAGTACATCTTTTGCAAAGTTTAAATCAGAATCGATAAGCTCATAAATCTCAGCTATACTAGCCCTTGTAAAATTTCTATCATTGAGAGCTTCTGATCCTACAGGTGCCTCAAATCGGGGAACACCACCATATATAGTGACCAAATGCAAATATGAATATGCCCTGACGTACTTTGCTTCTCCTTCAAACTGCTTGACTATCTGCTCTGATAAAGTAGAATTTTCCAAACTCTGTAAAACGACGTTGGCTCTATTTATGGCTACCCAGTATTTACCCCATATCGTTGTGATATTACTATTAGCTCCATTCGTATTAAATTCTTTTAGCCTTTGTATGTCAACTTGATCGGCATCTGTTGATCCTTTTTCTGAATCATCTGAACAGATATCACCAAATATAAATTCATAACTATGACCACTGAATCCATTAGAAGAAGATTCTCCCCAAGTGATCGCATCATACATTCCATTCAATACTAATCTAGCAGAATTCTCATCTTTGAATGCACCATCAATGGTCTGTAGTCCACGTGGCTCTTCCTCCAGGAAATCAGAACATGCAGTAAGTCCGAATATGAAAAAACTTAGAATAACAACTCTTGTTAATTTATTCATTGCCTATTTATATGTTTGTTATTAAAAAGTGATGTTAGTACCTACGATAAAAGTCTTCGCGACTGGATAAACTCCATAATCGACACCGGGGGAAAATGAATCCCCAAAAGCTGACCCTATCTCCGGGTCCAATCCAGAGTAATTAGTTACTGTTAATAAGTTATCCGTAGATATGTAGACCCTTGCTCGTGCTATTCTTAGTGTAGACAATATGGATTCTGGCAGAGAATATCCCACCTGAATATTCCTTATCCTGAAGAATGAGCCATCCTCTATAAATCGATCACTATATATTGTATTGTCATTAAGATCGGTAGTCACTCGAGGCTCAGTATTAGAGGAACCTTCAGTGGTCCATCTATTTATTCTGTTTGCAGCTAAGTTCGATTCCAATGGATTAGAACTCTGGAGCCAGTAGCTTCGAATATTAGCAATTTCATTTCCTTGTGTGCCCAATATTGATACACTCAAGTCTATGTTAGCATATTCAAGTGTAAGGTATCCACCATAAGTAAAGTCAGGAATAGAACTACCTTGAAATGTAAGATCATCTTCATCAATTTTACCATCAAAGTTTGTATCTGTATATCTGATATCTCCTGGCTTTGCATTACGCTGGAGCGGCCTTGCTTGTGCTCTCTTTACCTCACCTGAATCATCCGTATAGTATCCATAATACTTCCCATTTTCAATCTCAATACTGTTGAGTTCATTTCCTTTGGCGTCGATAGGAATGCCATTCTGATTAAGTGCAATATGTCTTTCCACCTCACCATCATTCTGGAAGATGCCATTACTCTGCAGTGCAAAAAATGATGCGAAGTCAAATCCAACTAAAGTTCTAGTTGCAGGAAATCCGATCTTCTGCACATTGCTTCCGCCCGTGATGAAATCTCCATTACCTAAGTCAGTTACCTCATTATCAATTGCAGAAATATTACCTCCTATAGTATAACTAAGCTTGCCTATTCTATTTCTATACTCTGCGGAGACTTCTAAGCCTTTATTTACCATTGAAGCTGCATTAGAAGCGGCACCATTTGCGCCAGCAAAACCTGGCGTAGGTATAGAGGATACCAATAAGTCATTTGTGTTCTTATTGAAATAATCTACGCCGACCGTCAGCTTATCTTCAAAGAATCCTAAGTCGATTCCAAAGTTCAACATTTCCGACACCTCCCATTTTAGATCATTAGCGGGCAATACGTTCGCTGCAAGACCTTGCGCTGGTGTTTGATTATTTAATGCATAATTCCAGTTAGGTGATAATAGTGCGAAAGTGGAATAATTTCCTATCGGCTCTTGATTACCTACTTGTCCCCAGCCGATTCGAACTTTAAATCTATTTATTAAATCATTCTGTGGGAAAAAATTTTCATTGTGTACACTCCAGCCAGCCGAGAATGAAGGGAATGTTCCCCATTTATTACCATCGGCAAATTTACTTGATCCATCTCTTCTCATAGTAGCAGTTACATAGTACCTGTTATCAAATGAGTAGTTTAGACGTCCGAAATATGAAAGCAAACTGAACTGTCCTTCATTATCCCTACCTGACAATGATGACAAATCACCTCCTAAGCTTATATATCTCAAAGCCTCAGGTTCTGGTACATCTTGAATAGACAACTCGTTGAACTGATCCAATCTCTGAAATGCTTCAGTTCCAACCATAGCATTTATACTATGATTATTGATGGAAGTATTATATGTTAAATAATTGGAATTTTGTAGGACCCTTAGATTTCTTTCTTGCTCTGTAAGGGTAGATATATTTATGGATTCATTACTAGATAGTTGTGGAAAGAAATTACTGTCTAGGTTTCTGCCCTCTACGACTCTGGTTACTGGCGTGTAGAATGACCCAGATTGTCTTCTCTGGTCGAGGGTTATTTGTGAGTTTAGCTTGAGGTTGTCTAATATCCTGATCTCGGACTTTATAGTACCTACATATCTATCCCAACTGTTATTGTTATACTGTGCAAGGTGGATACCTGCTGCAGGGCTAGGCAAATCTGTCAAACCAGTCCTATTCCAATCTCCAGTTACTATATCATATACAGGTGTTAATGGATCTTTACTTAGTGCAGTAGCTAAGGGCCCAGAAAAAGCACCTTCATCGAATGCCGATGCTTTATTCTTCGAATATCTTACATCACCACCTATGTTCAACCATTCCTTAACTTCCATATCTGCTCCGAAATTGAATTGATAGCGACTTGAATAGGTATTGTTGACTATGCCTTCTTGATCGAAAAATAGTCCGCCAACAGAATAGTTTACTTTTCCTTCAGTTCCCCTTATGTTCAGACTGTGAGACATTATACTTGCTCTGTCTCGAAACACATAGTCTTGCCAATCAGTACCTAACTCGTCTAAACCCAGTCCGTCTACGATCCATGATCGCTTTGAGTCTTCGACAATTGCATCAAGGTTGTTTTCTCCATCAGAGACTGCCTCCAGATATAACTCAGAATATTCTTGAGCATTTAGAAGATCCACTGTTTTATTTGGTGTTTGGAAGCCGCCCCAAGAATTTATTTCTATGACAGCATTTCCTTTTTTATCTCCACCTTTCTTTGTAGTGATCACAATTACACCATTTGCTCCTCTAGAGCCATATATGGCTGTTGCAGAAGCATCTTTCAGAACTTCCATAGATTCTATTTCAGCTGGACTTATATTAGAGACGTCTCCAGTGATAAATCCATCTACAACATATAGTGGAGAGGCATTCTGAAACGACCCTACCCCTCTGATCTGAATAGTCGAACCTTGTCCAGGTGCACCAGAATTGGCGCTTACTGTTAATCCAGCTACTTTACCTTGTAGGTTACGTGCAATTCCCGGGGAAGCGATTTTCTCTAACTGAGCAACATCTACACTTGCTACAGAACCCGTAACATCACTCTTCTTGATCACACCATATCCGACCACCACTACTTCTTCAAACACTTGAGAATCAGTGGACATTTCAATTTCATAGTAATTCTTTCCATCCTCTATCACAATTTCCTGAGTTACAAACCCTACATATGATATCGATAGAGTATCGCCAGGATTACCATTCAGAGAAAACGAACCATCGTAGTCAGATATAGTACCCATATCGTCACTACTCAGTTTTAGGATATTTACCCCAATGAGAGGCTCTCTCGATTCAGAATCCGTAATGATTCCGCTTATGGTTTGTCCAGGACATGAATAGACTAAAGACCAAAAGAATAAAAAATTTAATAATTTCATCATTACTATCAGTTGTGGCTTTTAATTTTGTTCTCTTCAGTTACAGCAAAACATTATGTTGAAATGCAATAAACTGAACAATACAAACATACAGAAGTCGATGGTACCAACTAGGGGGTAAATCAAGCAATTGTGGGGGCTATTTCATACAATTAGTCCAATATCACCCCTGTATGCTAAGATATGTAGACATTTATGGCATGAGATATAATTTTTTAAATTCTTCTCTTTTTGTACCCCTGTTTCGTTCTATAATTGTAATCCAGCTAAGCCTTATGGTAATAAGTTATGCTAGTGCAATGCAAGAGAGTCGACCTGGAAGTTGTATTTATGATAAAATAGGTATGACAATAATATGCAACTCAAATTCTATTACAGACACCATTACTATCCCTTATGAGTTAAATGAGTCATATAAGCTAGAATACCTCGCCTCGGGGGATATTGTGATGCTAAAATCTGATAGTGGTACTATTCTAGAATATGATCTAGTCTCGGATATATGGAACAAATATGAGGTTGTGAATGATAGTGATCATAAGAATATTAATAGCTTCCAATATAACCCTCATGGTGATTCTCCCAAAAATCCATTTTCCAATAAGATTCTATTGCCCATCTATTTCTTATTGGGATCTAGCTTGATTTATGGCCTTATTCGGATCGTTCTCCTGAAAAATGAATATGATACGAAGTTAAATCTCGAAAAACTCGAAAGGAGCAAAGTCGAGGAAATCAATAAGGTAAAGGTTGACTTCTATAATATGGTCTCTCATGAATTAAAAACACCGCTGACCCTGGTTATCGGACCAATTCAAGAACTGAAAAACAACTTAACGACACAGAAAGATAAAATTTTGCTTGACCTCGCAGAGAAAAATGCCCAGAAGTTAAAGAACCAAATAGATGAAATCCTAGACTATAAAAATCATGAATTTGAATATTTTGATATTAAGCTCGAGTTTAGATCCTTTTCAGATTTTGTTGAAGAAATCTGTCTGAACTTCACAGATAATGCTGCAAGAAAAGCGATTAGAATAGAATATATATCTGAGATAAGTGAATCGTACTTTCACTTTGACTCCAAGCTTATGGAGCTTGTGGTTAATAATCTAATTGTAAATGCCTTGAAGTTTTCTTCCGTAAAGAGCAATATCGAAATTCGCCTCTGGGACGATAGCAAGGCTGTATACTTTAAAATAACAGATACAGGAACAGGTATTATGTCTAAGGATTTGCCATTCATTTTTGAAAAATATTATCAAGGAAATAATAAAGATTCTGGCAGTGGCATCGGTTTAGCTCTAGTCAAAGAAATAGTTGAAAAGCATAAGGGGGATATAGATGTAAAAAGTAGATATCGTAAAGGCTCAAGTTTTACTTTCCATATCTCAAAAAACTTAGAGCAACTTCTTCCTCATTACGTAGATGATAATAGCATATTCTTAGACCAGAATGTTAATGTAACAAATTCTACCAATAAGAGTGCGACTATTCTTATTGTAGATGACAACGATGATATTCGCACTTATTTGACACTAAGATTACAGGATACCTATAATATTATTAATGCAAAAGATGGGGTCGAAGGTTACAAAAGTGCAGTTAAGAATGTCCCTGATGTCATTATATCAGACGTAGCAATGCCCAATATGGATGGCATAACAATGTGTGAGAAAGTAAAAACAGATGTTGTCACTAATCATATACCTGTAATTCTTCTTACTGTTCGTGCACGAGATAAATATCTAGAAAAAAGTTTGAAAAATGGCGCTGATGCCTATATGAACAAGCCATTCGATATAAATATCTTACAACAGAAAATTACAAATATCCTTGATCAAATTTCAAGAATCCAAAATAAATCTCAAACTCAAATTACTAAAGCAGAAAGTACACTTGGTGGAATAAAACATAAAAACGAGTTCGTTTCAAAATTCATTTCAAGTATAAAAAGCAATTTAGAAAATCCTCAATTTTCTACAGATTACATTGCAGAACTTTTGAATTTAAGTTCTTCTCAAAGCTACAGGAAAATAAAATCATTGACAGGTTTAACTCCAACTCAAATTATCCAAACTATAAGATTGGAAAAAGCTTATTCACTTATTTTGAATTCAAGTTTTACTATAACTGAGATTATCACCAAGGTAGGCATGAATGACCCTAAGTATTTCAGAAAGAAATTTAAAGAAAAGTATAAAAAAACGCCTAGTGAGGTGAGAAAACTCAGGGTCATGGATAGCTAGTATAGCTACTTTTGCATGTGCTACAATTCATAAAGATATTGCACCTACCAGGTTGCATTATATAGAAGCCTAGCTGCATAACTTAGATAGTATCATACTAAGGCTCTATACTAGGGCACAAGTCGGTCTTCATGAGTAATCATAACAATTATAAGCTCTCGATCTTATCCACGTGATATAGGACATCATCGTTAAGTGATGCGGGGTCAATAAATATATTCTTAGCTAATTCGAATTGATGAGCCATAGATTCAAAAAAATGCATCATATATCCTGCTGTATTAATGAACAAGAATAGATCACCTTTACGTGGTACTGTTTTAAACTTAAGTTTCCTTTTTAGTATGATGTCCCTTTCTAAGCAGTAGGCTCCTGTGAGATATCCATATGCTTTTTCACTCTGCTCTGAGGTACGTCTTATATGTATAGGGTCAACTAAAAAGTCTCTGCTTCCACTGGCTAACTGTGACATATTCATCTCTAATCCCACTAAGTAATCATTTCTGGCATCCTTTTTTATGTGTGCAACTCTAGCTACTGTAACACCCACTTGATCCAATAACGACCTACCTGGTTCTATCCTTAATTCAATAGCTTTTTCTACAAGCTCATCAGCTATCGATACGTTAATTTTACTCTCAGCATTTAGAATGTATTTTAAAGCGTTCCCTTTATTAAGTTCATTATAGTAAGGGTAGACATTAGCCTTTCCTATAAGTTTATTATTGTGGTTAATTAATCCTAACCCATCATTTTTATACGTTATTGGCGGAGTTTTTTCGAGAACGGCACTTTTCAAACCTTTGTGAAAAGCCTCCCATTCGTCACGGCTTTTCAGGTAATTCATCAGCAATCCACCTCCAATATCGATAAACTTCGTAGTTAATCCCAGAGCTTTGAGTTCTTCCGATTTTCTAATGCATTGAGTTAGTGCAGCACTTCGTTGATCAAGACTATATCCATCCAGATGGAAGTGAAGACCTTCGTATTGCAGGTCATGTTGATCCACGCAATATTTTTCAGCAAGTTTGTTTATTTGATTAAAATCAAAACCAAATCTACTCTGCAAAGCCTCACCTTGATACATAAAACCAGTAACCCTAAATCCGATTCTAGCTCCATTCTTTTCCTGCCGAGCGATTGAAATGACATTTTCGAGTTCATCTTCATTATCGACAATTATAAGTACATTATTTGAGATTGCTATTGATAAAGCCTCATCCGTTTTCACCGCTGCAGTAAATACGATATCGTCTGAATGAGCCCTCTCTAAAGATTGAGTTAACTCTCGCAAACTTGCTGTATCGATTCCATATCCACCTTTTTCAGTTTCACCTAAAAGAGTTAAGCACTTATTACTTTTCCTTGCATAAAATACTTTTCCTTGCACTCCACAAGACTCGAAAGCTTTTTGATATTCGAGCACGTTCTGTAAAAATGGGTCTATGTTCAGGATGTTGACAGGACTCTTGAACTTCTCTATCATATTGTCAAGAAAGTCTTCCCGAGTAATTAATAATTCTATCCAATCGTGAATGAGCGGTTGTAGTGGGAAATGTTTCATAGTTTTTTGAAAATTTTCTTTAGCCAATTGCTTGTGAAATTGTTGTATGACGGTGATAGTGTATCGTTATTATACGTCTTCGCTCCTGCGGGGATTCCATACGTAATAATATCGTCGTTTATGGATAAGTGGTCATTGCGTATGTGTCCTTTATTGTCGATTTCGAGATAGTTAACTCGACTAGCGTCAAAATTTGTTCCTGATGAAATCGCCATCTTTCGCATGATCAGACTTTTATATGGCATATCGTTCTTACAAGCCGTCGTAGTAATTCTACAGTCGAATGACACATCATAATTTTCTAGATCGCTTTTCCAGCTTACCAAGCCAGCTCTAGTCGCTATTAATAATTTTTTGAAGTTGATCAAAGGTGGTCCATACGCAATCCGCTGAAATGCAGATTTCCATATCCTGTCGAATTCATCTATTGACTTCTGGTCCATAGAACTAGTTAAAAGCAATTCGTTAATCATAGGACCAACATATCGAATTACTGAAATTGCGCTTACAAAGTGGCTGCTAAATCCCATCGAAGCATGAGAAAATAACGCTTCAAGATACTCTTCAACAATAAATTTTTTGTTGTTAGTTAAATGAGGAAACAGCAAATCATAAAATGAAAAGGCGGTGACATTATATTCTTTATGGAAGGTGGATATCTCACTTTCCAGATGTTCCTTACAAATACTGTAAGGTATTACTTTACCATAGTCTTTCAACAAAGCTCGATAGTAATGAAACCTCATTTCATCTTGAATCAGTGGCAGTATTTCATCTGAGAAACTGATTAGTGAGTCTGATTTTTTTTCAGTTAAAATATATTTAATGGCATTTCCTATTTTCCATGAGTGGTAGTCGTGAGGAAGAATTGTACTCAACCTAGGAATCATTGGTAAGTTAGTACGAGAAAAGGGAATGATCATTTTTGGTTCTTTACCACTAGGTATATAGCTATCGTTTTCTAAATCATAAATACCCCCATTTCCCTCAGTCGAAGCGATCACAAAATCTATGAAGGTTAAACCGATACCCTTACATTTTACAATCTTACCAGATAAATCAGTATGGAGTATCCTAGAAATAGGATAAATCAAAGCTGGTTGATTAATTGAGCTCCCATGTCCTGTAGTGAGACAAATTTTATCTACATTAATAACTTTTTTGCTAGCAGTGCTGATAGCATAACCAGTCTCTGATGTCTTAATCTCGTTTGCTACTTCTCTAACAATGTCAGTCTGAAGATTTCCACTTGAAACTCTCATTCCTTCCTCAAATAAATAGTTCAAATATTCGCCGACATACGAACGTGGCGAAAATGCCGTATTAAATTCTGGAACACTGTAATTATATTTTTTTTGGATAAAATCCTTATAACTCTTCAAAGAAGCTAGCCCCACCTCGATTAGAAATTCGTTGAAATTGATATGAAAATTACAATAATTCATTAATAAAAATGCGGGTTGCTTCGTATTATAAGCAATTCCACATCCGATCTTATTTTGGGGTTCAAATATGGTTACACGGACACTAACACCTGGATTTTTTCTGGCGAGATGAGCGATTCTAAGATATGTATACAATCCCTTTGGGCCACCACCAATAATACCTATCCTTATTAACTTGCGTGAGCCCATTGATTACTTCCAATTATATGTTGACTTACCCACTCACTATCATAGATCGTATCCAGGTAGCGATCACCACGATCACAAAGGATCAATACACAGTTTTTAGCATGCTCATTATCTTGGAGGAAGCTCTTCGCTGCGTAGTATACCCCTCCACTTGATCCACCTGCAAAAATTGATTGTTCCTCCAAAAGGCTTTGACAACCACTGATACAATCTCTATCCGATACATGAATTACATCGAAAACCGCAGAATCATTTAAGAAGGCAGACTTTTTGCTAGCACCGTGTCCAGGGATGAGTCTCTTGCAAGGTTTATCACCAAAAATTGCACTTCCTTTCGCATCGACGGCTATAATTTTAGTATTTAAATTTGACTCTACTATATATTCGTAGCATCCCATTAATGTTCCACAAGTACTTGTACTTACAAATAGATATTGCAGATCATGACCCACCTCGCTCGCTATCTCAGCCATGGTTTGTCGGTGAGCATTGGGGTTAGCTTTATTGGAATATTGATTAGTCCAGTATAATTGATCATTTGATTCCATCATCTCCCTTACCTTGCTAATTCGTGCACCGAGCCAACCATCCACATCACATGGCTTATCTACCTTTATAACTTTAGCTCCATAGGCTTCCATTATTTTAACATTAGTCACATTAGCCATGGGATCAACTACTGCGATAAACTGCAAGTTATAGTATTTGCATAGTTGAGCTAGCCCGATAGCCATATTGCCCGAACTAGATTCGATAAGGGGATCACCTTCCTTAATCTCACCGTTTTTGAAGGCATTCTTAATAATTGACAACGCGGTACGATCTTTTATAGACCCTCCAGGATTCAAAAACTCTAATTTTCCAGAGATGACGGCATTACTTCCTTCAATACTTTTCATTCGTATTAAAGGGGTATTGCCAATAGCGGATATCAGATCATTATACATCCTGTGGTTTTTAAAATTTTGGTTGATTGACTGTTTCTATATTGGAATTTCGTTTGCAATTTTCATTCGATCCCAATTTCTATGCTTAGCTATAGCTTTACTAAACATTTCAGGTTTCTCATTAATGAGTATGGCAGAATCATCTTTGTGCTTTTCAATGAATGTGTGATCTATAAATTTCTCACCTTCATTGTCGGCAGCTATAGCCTTACAATGTTTAAAAGCTTCATTAACGAATTTTAAAAATTTAGATTCCTTCAAGAGTTGATCTATAGATTTACTCCCTCCTGGGATATACACAGCATCATATAAGACACTCTCTGTAGTGGATATTGCTTCATCAACTTCGTGATTCATGCCTTGATCACACTTGATAGTGCCTCCATGCGGGGCAATGAGCATTGTGCTAGCTCCCTCTGATTCTAAGCTATTTATCATTGTATCATAATCCTTCATATTAAATCCATCAGCTGCCAAAACTGCTATTTTTCTAGTTTTAATACTTTCAAAGACTGTATTAGCTTGACTTAACGCAGGTGATTCTTCGAGATAAATCTTCTTTTTGCCTGGCTGGTGTTTGCTGGCATCCTCATCTGCACCTATCGCTTGATTAATTGGCTGTTCAATGCTCTTTGGAATTTCAAGCCCTATGCTATTAGCTACCTTCGAAGCCAGTTCACTATCGATTTGCTTAATTAGCCATAACATTCTCTCTTTAATAGGCTTCACTTTACATTTCCCTAATTCAAACGAATAAGCTCCTACGACATGTTCTTTTTCCCAGTCCGCCAGGCTGCGATAAAATAGCGCAGGTTGCGAAAAGTGGTCGTTAAAACTTTCACTTCTGGTTCTGACTTTCTTAGCATCTACTCGCTCTTCGTATGATGTGAATGCACCTTCACTCATTTTACTCAAATGTGGACAGCCTCCTCCTAACGTATTTGGAAAGTATGCCGTTCTACCTTTTGGTATATCCATCTGCATATGAGCATCTCTCTGGTTATTATGGGATTTTGCTATAGGTTGATTGATCGGGATTTGGTGAAAATTGGGAGATCCAAGTCGAGATAATTGTGTATCTCTATACGAAAACATCCTTCCTTGAAGAAGGGGATCATTAGTAAAATCTATTCCAGGAACTATATGCCCTGGTAAAAAGGCGACTTGCTCCGTTTCAGCGAAAAAGTTGTCTGGGTTACGATTTAAAGTCATCTTACCAACAATAGTAACTGGAACCATCTCTTCGGGAACCAACTTAGTAGGATCAAGTAGGTCAAAGTCGAATTTATGTTCATCTGCCTCAGGTATAATTTGTAAGCCCAATTCCCATTCAGGAAAATGCCCATTTTCGATAGCTTCCCATAAATCTCGTCTATGAAAGTCTGAGTCTGCGCCGTTAATTCTAACAGCCTCGTCCCATGTTACCGAATGCACGCCCAACGTTGGTTTCCAATGAAATTTTACAAAGTGAGATTCATTTTTATCATTAATTAATCGAAAGGTGTGTATCCCAAAACCTTCCATCATTCTCAAACTTCTAGGAATAGCTCTGTCACTCATCGCCCATATATGATTATGTAGGGTCTCGGTCGTCAGAGATATAAAGTCATAGAAGGTATCGTGTGCAGATGCAGCTTGAGGAATTTCATTGTTCGGCTCAGGTTTTACAGAATGAATCAAATCAGGAAATTTCATTGCATCTTGAATAAAGAAGATGGGCATATTGTTACCTACTAAATCCCATGTTCCTTCTTCGGTATAAAACTTGACTGCAAATCCTCTCACATCTCTAGCTAAATCTGGAGATCCCTTTGATCCTGCAACTGTAGAGAATCGGACAAACACTGGTGTCTTTCTAATAGTATCATTAAATATTCCCGCTTTACTAAATTCGGGAATTGCTTTATATAATTCGAATACGCCGTGAGCACCACTACCTCTAGCGTGAACAATTCGCTCTGGAATACGCTCATGATCGAAACTGGTAATTTTTTCGCGAAGTAAGAAATCTTCCAAGAGTGTAGAACCCCTTTCCCCGTTTTTCAGGGAATTATTGGTATCATTTACCTTCATCCCTTGATTGGTGGTCAAAGGTTGATCGTTATAATCCTTCTTACTAGAGATCAACTGTTCTTGTTTCTCATTATCTGACTTTTTCATATCTAAAATTTTGTAAAGACAACAGCCATCGAGCTGCATTAAATGAGGTAAACGGATCATACAAGATCCTGAAATATTTTATTTCAATTATTATGGCTAATGACTTGGAAATGTTGATAAAATAAATTAAGACGCTATGCTTCATCTTTTTAATCACCATTCCTAAGCAGTAGTTTCCATGTTAAATCTATTTATCCCTAATACCAAGTAATCGCTTTCAGTATCTGAGACACATATTACTTTAGCACCCGTTTTATGGGCCTGCATAATATCTCTGGTTATCTTGTTTATCTCATCAGAGTCGTATTGACTTAATTTGGATTCGTTCAGCAACACAGAGTCAACATTTTTCATTTTGATAGCATTTCTGAAATCATCAAGCTTATCAAAAATGATATCACCAGCCGCCGTTTCATTGTATCTATCTAAAAAATTAGTGACCTTTTTGCCTAGTTCATCTGTCATGATACAATTAGCTTTATCTACGATTTCATCATGCGTATATTGATCTGGATTTCCAGAAATCATTTCAGAATGTAAATGATTATAAGCAGTTACTTCTTTATACATCGGATAGTAATCATCAATGCTTGCAAGAACTAAAGGAATTGTCTGACCCTGAACGACCTCCATTAAACCATCATCGATTCGTCTGAGATATTGTTTACTTCGCGTATCATCCATATCTCCTTGAGCACTGTTGGCATGGAAAATCGCATTACCACCCCTTCCTGAATGATGTTGAAGGCTCTTTTTCGATTCGTCGAAATTCATTGCTTCATCATAATCTTTCACCACATTTTTAGAGATATCAACAGGGCTCAAAATACCACCCTCAAGTAAAAATAAACATGTCTTGTTTTTACTAATGCATAGAATATATACACTAGAATGGGCTTGAAGCTCTGACATTAAAGGATACAAATTAAATGTATCACTCACATCGCTGATAGGGATTGTTTCGTGATTCAATTTTACAATCTCACTCACATTTTCCGAAAAGTATCCAACTATACCAAATTTCTGGTGTGCCCAAAAGTCCGTAGCACTGGTCATGTTTTCTATCTTGTCGAATATCGTCTTATCATATGAATCCTGCTCTTCAGCCGTCTGCTGCAATTTACTAACAGCATTTTTCCATCGAATTCTATTCTTTTCATAATCACCCGTCATCACCGTGGGAATAGAAATAGAAAAACGAGTTCCACTACAATTTTCCTCTAAGGCCTTAATTCTATCTTCAATTTTCATTTTTAATAATTTTAGTTTAAAATCAATATTGGGACATCTTGGAGAATTCTACATGCTACATATTTCAAGTATTTTGTAGAAAAGTATTTGATCCCCATCCTCTGTGGAGCTATACTTACCAAACCTCAAGTTTGTTCGGTTGTTTAGTTACCTTTTTCATAACTCATTTACTTTGCATAATTATATTTATCGTGTTTTGAACTTAAATTTTGGAATTTCTTCGGCTTAACCTACGTTGAACAAACCGCCCACATTTAGGACCTCAAACGTTCTAATTTGGCTTGTCTGTCACACAATTTAATTTTAGAAAGCGTCGCTGTATGTATATTTAAGAGAGTCGCTACTTTCCTAAGAATTAGCCCTTTATTTCCTCGAAGTTTTCGAATTTTTTTGCTATGCCTTAGCTATCCGTTTACCCTAAAGCCAATATTTGGAAATATGTGATTTATTATAGATCATTTGAATGGTGTGGGGATTTAGATTGCGGGTCGCAGAAAAAACACTGTGTTTGCAAGTATCTTTGCTTTTTCGAGGGTGGGCATTATGCTGTACCTTGTCCTGTCAGAGGTTTAGGGTGAAACTCCCTTTAACTACCTGACATGATAGTCTCCCATCATTCGGCTCTTGTTGTACAAAGGTCAAGAGTCTATGAAGCCATACTTCCAATGTATAAATAATTCAGGATTTACTAACTTATATCCTCGCAACCATTTGCAAGCCTTTACATAAGACTTGTTTAATCTCTTATACTGATTCCTCACCCAAATGGTCAGTTGCATTGAATATCTTATATATACGATTCAACTTCCTTCTCCTGAACTTCCCAAAACAATTAAGCCAGCCTCGTAGCTTTGAGTTAAAATATTCTGCTATTTCTTCAATGCTCCTTGCTGTCCATCTCTGGAAGTTACTAGACTTCAGTTCTTTCGCAATCTTTGCCTGACTTTCCCTACTGATTGCACAATCATAACCAAGAAATATCTTCCTTGATTTTGTCACACTTGTTCTTGGTTGAAATCCATATCCAAGAAAGGTAAAACTTATTACCTTATGTTCACTGCGCCTTCTACCGCTCTTACAAAATACAACCTTTGTCTACCTTTCATTAAGGTCCAATTGATACCTCTTTAGTCGACGCTTGACAGAGACTAATATTCGTTCAGCTTCTGACTTTGATGTAAAGTGTACAATTACGTCATCTTCATAGCCTACGAGCCTAATCTCTGGATGCATTTTATCCATCCACTTATCAAGAGCATAATGTAAAAATAGATTTGACAACAGTGGACTTATTACCCCTTCTTGTGGTATTCCCTCCCTTTCTTTATTTACTTCAATCCCTTCTACTTGCTTTGGACAATTAAGCCACCTGCTTATATACAGTTTGACCCAATTCTCTACAATATGTTTTGTCAAGGCTTTGATTAGTAAATCACTTGAATCTCTATCAAAGAAACTTTTGATGTCAAACCACCACAAGGTGCTGTTCTTTCAAGGGGTGGTACTAAGCGTTGTGGGAACGGTGTTGACGTTATTTGTTAACGGATGACATCAGGTATTATCCAGGTAGATGAATGCAAATGAACCACTGTTGAGGCACCGTGAGTAACGAATATTGCTGTTCAAAATCTGTAGGGATCAGCGGCCCAAGGAGACTAGTCCATACGAGCAAATCCCATTATGGCTAAGGGTAGGCGGACAATCGGTGTAAAGGTGGCATGAATCTGGATTGGGCTTGAATACGGCACAGCGGAAGCTTGTCGAGGAAAAGAGATGAAAACCATAAGCCATTGAGTTGATGGAAATAACTGTCAGCGGTAAAGTGATTACTCCAGTACTCGGTATCCGTCCGAGCAACTACATATTGAAGTTCTGTGGTAAGTACTGTTCTAACTCTTGAATACTAGACTGGCCTATGTTTTCAAGTGTATGCTTAAGCCATTGATAAGGGTTTATGTCATTGGCTTTACAGGTTGCCATGAAGCTGTACATGATTGCAATTCTCTGAGCAGCCTTGTGTGATCCCGCAAATAGATAATTCTTCCTTCCCAGTGCCAGTGGTC
>Ga0209185_1001172_pt1 | contig 24118 bp, 17 predicted proteins | sample SidtaG_2_FD_187425 | JGI IMG/M metagenome (GOLD analysis project Ga0209185, IMG submission 187425) | Marine algal microbial communities from Sidmouth, United Kingdom - Sidmouth_Asex2 metaG (SPAdes) (version 2) | ecosystem: Host-associated > Algae > Red algae > Unclassified | place: Sidmouth... | reverse complement strand
CCGGGTGATAACACTGAGATGTCGGTGGAGTTGATCAATCCGATTGCCATGGATGAGGGACTTCGGTTCGCTATTCGTGAAGGCGGCCGTACTGTTGGTGCTGGCCGTGTCACCAAAGTCATCGTCTGACCAGAAAAACCGTTTGAACTGCACTCTCTCGAGTGCGCCGTCTGGTTCGCCGGACGTGCAACGACAGGCCCGGGGCATCGCCTCGGGCCTGTCCTGTTTTGCCACTAAGGTCTTCGCCAGGGGATTGGGCGTAACCATTCGGGTACGCCCACGGTCATATCGGAGGACCAATGCGCGACATCGATGAACTCATCGAAGAGGCGAAGGGCGGAAGCCACGTTGCCTTCGAAGAGATTGTCCGACTCACGTATCAGGACACCTACACCCTTGCCTATCGCCTCACCGGCGACGAAGAGGATGCTTCCGACGTGGTGCAAGAAACCTATCTCCGAGTGCACAAAGGACTGAAGAAGTTCCGAGGCGATGCTCAGTTCAGCACGTGGTTGCACCGCATCACCGCCAACTGCGCCAATACGTTCTTGGGCCGCCGCGGCCGCAATCGCACCGATGAACTACCGGACGACTCGGTGGTCATAGATCTCAATCCAGCGTCAGACCCGGTGCACCGAGCCGATGTTGGTGACCTACGGAACCAGATCACCGACGCCCTTCGCACGCTTCCTCCCAAGCTCCGAGCGGTCGTGGTTCTTCGGGACATCTACGACCTCCCGCACGAGATGATCGCCGCTGAACTCGGGATCACCGAGTCTGCGGCGAAGGTGCGACTTCACCGGGCTCGTAAGCGACTTCGCGAGCGCCTGTACCCACTGAACAGCGAACAAGGGATCAGCTACGAAGGCGACGGAGAAGCTCGTGCTGTCTGAACCCATGCAGTGCGACGACGTCGGCACATTGCTGGCCGCTTCTGCAGACGATGCTTCGCTGCTCAGTCCGCCGGCTGCAACTCATGTCACGAGCTGTCTTCGCTGCCAAGCTGAGCAAGCCCAGTACCGGAGAATTCTGCGCACGATGAAAACGTTGCGCACCGAAACCGTAGTCGTTCAGCCCGAACTGCTCAGCGACGTTCTCGACTTGCTTCGTCCGCCCGCAGAAGTGGTCAAGTTTCGTCGTCCGGCCGAGGATCGTCGTCGGGCTGCCATCGGTGGAATTGCGGCTGCAGCCACTGGTGCTGCTGCCGGAGCCCTGGTGATTGCGAGCAAGATAGCTGGCGGCCGCCGGCTCGCCAGCTGACCATCCTCGGGAGATCCGCAGTAGCGAACCGCAACGGCCAGCGGCCGCTGCTAGCCTCAGCGCATCCGAAGGGCACTAGCTCAATTGGTAGAGCACCGGTCTCCAAAACCGGGGGTTGGGGGTTCGAGTCCCTCGTGCCCTGCCACCGTCACATCGAACGGCCTTCGGACGTTCGACAGGCTTACATCATCCTCCATCACGACAAGGCATTCCCATGGCAATGAACCGTGAACAGCGGCGCATGCTTCAGAAACAAGGACAAATCGACGCCGAAGGCAATGCTGTTCGGGCACGTCGAGACCCTCGTTCGTCTGCACCGCCCGAGCGAGTCGGCCCGGTCGACTACGTACGCGAGGTCCGATCCGAACTCCGACGCGTCAATTGGCCCACCCGCCGCGAAACCATCAACTACACCATCGTGGTGATGGTGACGCTCGTGGTTCTGACCATGTTCATCGCTGGACTGGACTACACGTTCGGTGAAGGCATCATCCGTCTACTGAGGCTCGCAGACTAATGACCGACACACCGACCGCTGACGAAGCCGCTACTGAAGAAGTAGTCGACGACGTCGCCGCCGCTCCCGAGCCTGTGGCTGAAGAGGCGCAGGCCGACGAACAAGCATCCGACGCTGACACCGGCGCCGACGCCGCTGCTGGGAATGCTGTGGCTGAAGCGGCCGCTCCCGAGGCTGCTGAGGCAGGCCAAGACAGCACCCCGGAAGAAGAAGCTCCGGCTCCTCGGCCAATCTCGCCCTATGACCGCCCAGGTCGCTGGTTCGTGCTGCACACGCAGTCGGGCTACGAGAACAAAGTTCGCTCGAACATCGTTGCTCGTACGTCATCCATGAACATGGAAGAGCGGATCTACGAAGTCGTCATTCCCATGGAAGACGTCGTCGAGTTCAAGAACGGTAAGAAGGTCGTCGTCCAGAAGAAGGTCTTCCCCGGTTACCTGTTGTGCCGGATGCGTCTCGACGATGACTCATGGTTCGTTGTTCGCAACACTCCTGGTGTCACCGGCTTCGTCGGTGCTGGCAACAAGCCGTCGCCGCTTCCTCGCCGTGATGTCGAGAACTTCCTCACCGTCAAAGAAGAAGGCGAAGACACCACTCGTAAGGGTCGTGCCCGCCTCGAGTTCGACATGGGCGAGACCGTACGTGTCAAAGAGGGCCCGTTCGCGGATTTCCAGGGCGAAATCGTCGAGATCAACGAGGACCAGCTCAAGGTCAAGGTCCTCGTCAACATCTTCGGTCGCGAGACCCCGGTCGAACTCGAGTTCTCTCAGGTCGGCAAGGTCTGACACTTTTTTGCGGGCACCGCTTCACTGGCGGTGCCGCTATCATCTCCAGTCGCACTTGACGCGGACCCTCGTCCGCGTACCCGAATCGAAGGCGTTTGTTCTCATGGCCAAGAAGCAAGTAATGGCACTTGTCAAGATCCAGATCCAGGCCGGCGCTGCGTCGCCCGCCCCACCCGTGGGTACCGCTCTGGGCCCATACGGCGTGGCGATCATGGACTTCTGCAAGGAGTACAACGCCAAGACCGAGGCTCAGCGCGGCGACATCGTGCCCGTCGAGATCACGATCTTCGAGGATCGCAGCTTCAGCTTCATCACCAAGACCCCTCCGACCTCGCAGCTGATCAAGAAGGCCGCCGGTGTAGAGAAGGGCGCTTCTGACCCCAAGCGCGACCGTGCCGGATCGATCACCGACGCTCAGGTCGAAGAGATCGCTCAGGTCAAGATGCCTGATCTCAACGCCTATGACATCGAAGCTGCCAAGCAGCAGGTCCGTGGCACCGCTCGCCAGATGGGCATTCGGGTACGCTGAAACGCGTCGGGCCCTAGGGGCCCTTTGGCGTTTCTTGGAGTTGTTCGCTGGCGCTCACAACGTCCCTCCCACTCGGGTCGGCCATCAGTGCCCACCACTCCGAACGCAGTCCAAATCACAATCGCAAGCAAGGCTCGGCGTGTTCACCTCGACCGTCGGCCGTAACTCTGAGGGAGCCAATCATGGCAAAAGGTAAAAAGTTTCTCGATGCAACCAAGCGGTATGACCGTGAGCATCTCCACAGCCCAGCTGAGGCAATGGATCTGGTGAAGAGCTTGGCCCCGGCCAAGTTCGACGAATCGGTTGATGTCTCGCTGCGCTTGGGTGTCGATCCTCGCAAGGCAGACCAGATCGTACGTGGCACCGTTGCACTGCCAGCTGGCACCGGCAAGACCGTTCGTGTCGCCGTGTTCGCCACCGGTGAAGCCGCTGCTGCGGCTACCGAGGCCGGCGCTGACTTCGTCGGCGGCGAAGAACTCGTTGAAGAAGTCAATGGCGGAATGCTCGACTTCGACTTGGCCATCTCGACCCCTGAGCTCATGCCGAAGGTCGGCACGCTCGGTCGTGTGCTCGGACCCCGTGGTCTGATGCCCAACCCGAAGACCGGCACGGTCACCCCCGATGTTGGCAAGGCTGTCAACGACTTCAAGGGTGGCACCGTGGAGTACCGCACGGACCGTTACGGCAACATCTCGGTCTCCATTGGTAAGGCGAGCTTCGAGCCCGCCGACCTCCTCCGGAACTTCAACACGCTGATGGACGAGATCATCAAGGCTCGCCCGGCATCGTCCAAGGGTCGTTACATCCTCAAGCTCAACGCTTCGAGCACGATGGGCCCTGGCGTCAAGATCGACCCGAACCGCGTCGGCACCGCCGACTGATCGATGCCTCACCGGATCTGTCCGGTGTGGCACGTCGAACGCAGACGTCTCGAATGGTCTTCGCTCTCGAGCGAAGACCATTTGCGTCTTTGGGCTCAGAGAATGGTCGACAACACCGAGAACACTCCGAGCATCAGGACGATCGCGAGGATCACGGGAACCACGACAAAGCCAGCATCGAGCTCCCGATGGTGAAATCGTCCGCTGGATAGCTCAACGCCTGAGCCCGATAGGCGGTCCGAATCTCGGTCTCGGTGGCTTCATGTGCAACTCCAGAGTGGTGAGCTCCTCTGCCCTGGTCACGCCATGGAGTGGAGGCGTCAGACCGGGGAGCGGGGTTTGGGCTGCACCTCGCTAGCCTCGGCATCCGCAATACATCGAAGCTCGCCAGAGATGTTCGGGTGCCGCGATTCCAACCTCCGGGTCGGTCTCAGGTGTAACTCCGAATGAGGTGATTGGCTTCTCTTCTTTTTTCGTCCTCGCATTGCTGCTCTGTCTTGCTCAGAGTCAACAGCGACGTGTGTCTCGGAGATGGATGAGGATCGATCGACCTTGGCGTCGATCTTGCGAATCCCATCCATCCACAGAACACATGAGAGGAGGTGCAATGGACAACCCACGACCGGAAAAGGTCGCCATCGTCGAAGAGGTCAAAGGCCGACTCGCTGCAGCGGAAGCTGTGATGGTCACTGAATACCGCGGGCTGACTGTTGATGCGGTCTCGCAGCTCCGGATCAACCTGCGTCCAGCCGGCGGCAGTTACAAGGTGTACAAGAACACGTTGGTCCGTCGCGCCGCCGAAGGTCTGAACGACGAGTTCTCAGAACTCCTCGTTGGCCCAACGGCACTTGCGTTCACCGAAGCCACGCCTGAGGGCGAGGCCGGTGACGTCGTCTCCGTGGCAAAGGCCTTGAAGGACTTTGCCAAGGACAACCCCAACCTGATCGTCAAGGGTGGCCTTTTCGAAGGTCAGTTCATCGATGCCGAGGGGCTCAATCAGCTCGCCGACATCGAACCACGCGAAGTCCTGTTGGCCAAGCTGGCCGGAATGATCGCTGCACCGATGAGTCAGATGGCTGGCCTGCTTCAGGCCCTGCCACGCGACATGGCGTATGGCCTCAAGGCCCTCGTCGACCAAGGTGGCGCTGCCCCCGCGGCCGACGTACCTGCTGAAGAGTCAGCACCCGCTGATGAAGCTCCAGCTGACGACGCTGAGGCGTCGGACGCACCCGCTCCCGTTGCAGAAGATGCACCGGCAGCCGACGAAACCCCTGAATCCACCGAAGATGCTGCAGCCGCAGCTGATGAAACCGAAGAGAGCTGAAGATGACCAAAGAAGAAATTCTCGAAGGCATTGCCAACCTGACCGTCCTCGAGCTCTCTGAGCTTCTCACTGACTTCGAAGAGAAGTTCGGCGTGACTGCTGCAGCCCCCGTGGCCGCTGCTGCTCCCGCTGCTGGCGGCGGCGACGCCCCGGCAGAAGAGAAGGACAGCTTCGACGTCGTGCTCACCGCAGCCGGCGACAAGAAGATCCAGGTCATCAAGGCCGTCCGCGAGCTCACCAGCCTCGGACTCAAGGAAGCCAAGGAGCTCGTCGAAGCTGCACCCACTCCCATCATCGAGGGTGCATCCAAGGACGACGCCGAGGCAGCCAAGGCCAAGATCGAAGAAGCCGGCGGCGCCGTCGACCTCAAGTAAGAACCCTGCGCATCACGCGCACTGCTTTGACTCGAGCCCCCGCATCTCTGCGGGGGCTCGAGTTGTTTTTGCCGTCGATTGATGTCGGAGAGCGCACGGGCCTACAGTTTCGATCGGGGGAGAAGCGGTACGCCTGGCGAGGCGCTCTCGAAACGAAGGCAGGGTCAAACAGTGGTGGAACCAGCGGAATCCCCGATCGGCCGTCGCCGGTTCTTGAAGGGCGCAGCAACGGCAGCGGCTTTGGCAGCGCTGCCAAGTGCCAATCCGTTTGCAGCAGTATCGGCTGGAGCGTCCCAACGCATCATCGGTGAGAATCAGCAGGCGGGTAGCACGGGGTATCGGCTGCGGGCCCCCACCACTGATGACGAAGTGCTCTCGGGCTATGCCCGCCAGGACAGTGTGAGAGCTGGCGACGTGCTTCAGATCTGTGTTCTGTCGAACCAGTCAACGAACGTTTCGGCAGAGATCTATCGATTGGGCTGGTACGGCGGCGATGGCGGCCGGTTGATGCATCGGATCAGTCCGGTGAGCGTGGTGAAAACAGGACGAGTGACAACGCGTGGCGACACCGGCGAAACCGATCTTCGCATCGACCCGACGATTCGCACCACGATCCCGTCTGACTGGGTCAGCGGCTTGTATGTGATCCGGCTGGAGAACGAGAGCGGCGTCGACGCGCACGTCACCTTTGCCGTGACCGACGATCGCAACGCCGACATCGTGTTCTCTCAGCCGATCCTGACCTACGCCGCCTATGCAGCGACGCCGGGTCCCAATGGCAAGAGCCTCTACGATCACAATTCGAATGGGGCAGCGACGTCGCGCGGAACTCAGCGAGCGACCGAGATCAGTCTCGACCGTCCGTATCGGGGGAACGGATCAGGCGATCTGTTCGTGTTCGATCATCACCTCGTCATGTGGCTCGAACAGCAGGGGTACGACGTCACGTATGTGACGAACCTCGATGTTGATCGGTCGCCGGCAACATTGCTTCGGGGCAAGGTCGCCGTGCTTTCTGGCCACGACGAGTATTGGACCCAGGCGATCATGGATGCCTACCTCGACGCTCGCGATGCTGGAGTGCACATAGCGAACCTCGGAGCCAACAACGGCTACTGGCGAGTGCGGGTGGCGTCGTCGCGAGATGGTCGGGCACGGCGCAAGGTCATCTGTTTCAAGTATGCCGACGGCGAAGTCTCCGATACGCCGACGGTGCTGTTCAAAGACACCGACACGCCGTTGCAATCTCTCTTCGGTGTCGACTTCATGGACTTCTTCAGCGACACCGAGTCTGGACCGTATGCGCTGATCGTTCCGGTGGAAGTCGATCACTGGTTCTGGAAAGGCACTGACGCTCTGCGCGACCAACCCATCGTAGGCGCACCCATCATGGGGTACGAGGTCGATCGCCGGAACTTGGATGTTCCGCTTCCGACCAACACCGAATACACGCTTTTGGCGTCGTCGCCGTTCGAGGGGGAGTGGAAGGGCCGGAATTGGTGCCACTCAGTCATCTATCGATCGGTCAGCGGGGCCTGGGTGTTCTCCGGCGGAACCACATCGTGGGGTTGGGGCCTGAACCGGCCAGGGTTTGCCCATCCGGCGATTGATCGAGCGACCCGCAACCTCTTCGACCAGATGATCGGGACTCCTCGAGTCGTGGTGGCGAGCACAACGATTGCTGGGGCCACGTCGGTCGCCGGGATCCTCGCAGCCACCGATTACCAAGCCTCAGACGCCATGGTCCTGCGGCTGTACCGTGCATTTTTCGATCGAGAGCCAGAACTCGGCGGTGCCAAGTTCTGGCTCCAAGCGCTTCGCGACGGTTGGACCCTCGACCGCATTGCTGCGCACTTCTCGGTTTCCGACGAATTCGTGCAGACGTACGGGCCGCTCAGCGACAATCGATTCATCGACGTGATCTACGCCAATGTTCTCGATCGCTCTCCCGACCCTGGCGGTCGGGCGTTCTGGCGTGAACAGCTGCAGGAGGGCATGTTGCGGTCACGTTTGGTGCTGTTGTTCTCTGACAGCCCCGAGTTCATCGGGAACCACTCCTACGCTCCCACCCGCTGACCGCCACGTTCACGCCGAAACCGCATCCGAGGTGGTTCGTTTTCGCGCCCTTCGTTTTCGCGCCCTTCGTTTTCGCGCCCTTCGTTTTCGCGCCATGGTGTTTGACGTGGTTGTGACAACATTGCGAGAGATGCTTGACCTCTGGGGAAGGCTTCTTTACCATCACGGCCCGCGGCAGTTGTGGGCAGAGAGTGGCGCCCCTATGCTGGCACGAATCGTGCTCGCGCCTTTGTGCTTTCTCGACCCCAGAAATCTGTCCGAACGGCCTCAGCAGCCAATCGAGACAGACCATGAGTTCCAGAATGTGAAGAGGATCCACGCGCGCCGACTTCCGACTGCTCGTCGTGCAACCTTTGGTGGTGTCCTTTGCCTGCTCGCACTCTCGCCCGTGACCGTTACTCATTCGGCAAACTCTCGGAGGCTCTCGAGCTTCCCGATCTGATTGCTGTCCAACGGGAATCATTCGAATGGTTCCTCGAGGAAGGTCTGGCTAATGCGTTCCGTGATATCAGTCCCATCAAGGACTTCACTGAAACGCTTCAGCTGGACCTCGAGTTCGATCCACATGATGAAGACCTGAAGCCCTATCCGAAGTTCTCCGTCGAGGAGTGCAAGGAAAAGGACATGACCTACGCGGCGCCGATCTTCGTGCGCGCTCGGTTCTTCAACGCCAATACTGGCGAGATCAAAGAACAGACCGTCTTCATGGGTGACTTCCCCATGATGACCGACAAGGGAACCTTCGTCATCAACGGCACCGAGCGGGTCGTGGTGAGCCAGCTCGTTCGTTCGCCCGGCGTCATCTTCCAGCCTGGTGAGCGTTTCCGCCTGCGTAATCTCGCCAAGCACCAGATGGTCACCGGCACCATTCACCCCTACCGCGGTGAATGGATGGAGTTCGACGTCGAGCAGAAGCCCGGCAAGGATCCGACCGCCGGCGTGCGCGTTGCCCGCAAGCGTCGCCTTTCGCTCTTCACCCTTCTTCGTGCGATTGGCTTCGACGAGGAAACCGTTCCCGGCTTCCTCGACGCATTCGTCGAGCACTTCGACTTCCTCGAAGGTCAGTGGGAGAAGGATCGTGAGATCGCTCCCACCCGCGAAGAGTCGCTGATCGAGATCTACAAGCGTGCCCGTCCGGGTGAACCGCCAACGCTCGAAGCTGCTCGCAGCTACCTGCGGAACGCCTTCTTCGAGAACCGTCGCTACGACCTCTCTCGTGTGGGTCGCTACAAGCTCAACCGCAAGCTCGGCCCTGAGGTCCAGCGCCTCATCGAGATCTTCCCGATGTTGGCCGACGTCCTCGAAAAGCCCGAAGACGACCAGCCGGTCCTCTCCGAGGCCGAGGTGCTTGCCGCTGCCAGCTACCTGCTTCACCTCATGATCGCCGAGCCGGGTTACCGCCTCGACGACCAGGACCACTTCGCCAACCGTCGTGTACGTTCGGTCGGCGAGCTCATCCAGAACCAGGTCCGAATCGGCCTGTCCCGGATGGAGCGTGTCGTCCGTGAGCGGATGACCACTCAGGACGTCGAGGCCATCACGCCGCAGACCCTGATCAACATCCGGCCCGTCGTCGCTGCGATCAAGGAGTTCTTCGGAACTTCTCAGCTGTCGCAGTTCATGGACCAGATCAACCCGCTGTCGGGTCTGACCCACCGCCGTCGCCTTTCAGCGCTCGGACCAGGTGGACTCAGCCGTGAGCGCGCCGGCTTCGAAGTTCGAGACGTTCACTTCTCGCACTACGGCCGCATGTGCCCGATCGAGACCCCCGAGGGTCCCAACATCGGTCTCATTGGTTACCTCTCGAGCTACGCCAGGGTCAACGACTTCGGCTTCCTCGAAACCCCGTATCGTCGGGTCATCGATGGCAAAGCCACCGACGACATCCAGTTCCTGACTGCCGATGAGGAAGAGGAGTACGTGGTCGCCCAGGCGAACGCACCGCTCCTCGCCGACGGCAGCTTTGTCAACGATCGAGTGCTGTCCCGGCGTTCGCCGCAAGCTGCCTCGCTCCGAGATCTCAAGCTCCAGCTCGAACGCGACATCTTCTTCGGCGCCACAACCGAGATCATCTCGGCCAAGCCCGAAGAGGTCCAGATGATGGACGTCTCGCCGAAGCAGATCGTCTCGATCGGCACCGGCCTGATTCCCTTCCTCGAGCACGATGACGCAAACCGCGCCCTCATGGGTGCGAACATGCAGCGTCAGGCTGTCCCGCTGCTCACCGCTGAGGCGCCGTACATCGGCACCGGCATCGAGAAGCGTGCGGGTCACGACGCAGCGGACACCCTGGTTGCCACCGACGACGGCGTTGTCCTCGACGTCGATGGCACCCAGATCACCGTCGAATACGCCAAGACCGGCAAGTCCATCTTGCGTCTTCTCAAGTTCGAGCGCTCCAACCAAGACACGTGCATCAACCAGAAGCCCCGTGTGGCGGCTGGCGACACGTTCAAGATCGGCGAACTCCTCGCCGACGGCCCCTCCACCGACAATGGTGAACTTGCCCTCGGCAAGAACCTCGTCGTGGCCTTCATGCCCTGGGAGGGCTACAACTTCGAGGATGCGATCATCCTCTCCGAGCGCTTGGTGAAGGACGACGTTCTCACGTCGATCCACATCAAGGAGCACGAGATCGATGCTCGTGACACCAAGCTCGGCCCAGAAGAAATCACGCGGGACATCCCGAACCTCAGCGAAGACATCCTCGCTGACCTCGACGAGCGCGGCATCATCCGTGTTGGCGCCGAAGTCGGACCTGGCGATGTCCTCGTTGGCAAGGTCACGCCCAAGGGCGAGACCGAGCTCACACCAGAAGAGCGCCTCCTGCGGGCCATCTTCGGTGAGAAGGCTCGTGAAGTTCGAGACACCTCGCTGAAGGTTCCGCACGGCGAAGTCGGCAAGGTCATCGACGTCAAGGTGTTCAATCGTGACGACAGCCATGAGCTGCCGCCGGGTGTCAACCAGTTGGTTCGTGTCTACGTTGCCCAGAAGCGCAAGATCAGCGTCGGCGACAAACTCGCTGGTCGCCACGGCAACAAGGGCGTCATCTCTCGGATCCTCCCGATCGAAGACATGCCCCACATGACCGACGGCACCCCCGTCGACATCATCCTCAACCCTCTCGGTGTTCCGTCTCGAATGAACATCGGTCAGGTGCTCGAGTCGCACCTCGGCTACGCCGCCCGTTGGGGTTGGGATGTCGAGATCACCGAAGGCGCCACGGGTCATGAACCCAAGCGGGGCACCGAGTACAAGACTCGCCCGTTCACCACGCCTTCCACCCTCGTCAGCACCCCGGTGTTCGACGGTGCGAAGTGGGATGAAAAGGAACTGTCCGGCGACAAGCCGACGATTCAGGACATCTTCCGCAACCTCAACCCTGAGGCCAAGGACGGCACCCGCCTCATTGGTGACGATGGCAAGGCAACCCTGATCGACGGTCGCACAGGCGAGTCCTTCGACAACCCGATCATGGTCGGCATCATGTATGTGCTGAAGCTCAGCCACATGGTCGACGACAAGATCCACGCTCGTTCCACCGGCCCGTACTCCATGATCACTCAGCAACCGCTCGGTGGTAAGGCCCAGTTCGGTGGTCAGCGTTTCGGAGAGATGGAAGTGTGGGCCCTCGAGGCCTACGGCGCCGCTTACTGCCTGCAGGAGCTGCTCACCATCAAGTCCGACGATGTGCTCGGCCGAGTGAAGGTCTACGAGGCCATCGTCAAGGGCGAGAACATTCCCGAGCCCGGCATTCCCGAGTCCTTCAAGGTGCTCATCAAGGAAATGCAGGCGCTTTGCCTCAACGTTGAGGTGCTGGCCGAGAACGGTCAAGAAATCGAGATGCGGGAGATCGACGACGAACTCTTCCGCACCGCCGAGGAGCTGGGTATCGATCTCAGCCGTCCAGAGCGTGGAACAGACGAAGACGACGCGGCCCGTGCGGCCGGTCGTCGATAGGGGAGACGCCAATGCTCGACGTCAACGATTTCGATCAGCTGAAGATCGGTCTGGCTACCGCCGACTCGATCCGCATGTGGTCCAACGGTGAAGTGAAGAAGCCGGAGACCATCAACTACCGCACGCTGAAGCCGGAGAAAGACGGCCTCTTCTGTGAGAAGATCTTCGGTCCGCAAAAGGACTGGGAATGCGCCTGCGGCAAGTACAAACGTGTTCGCTTCAAGGGCATCATCTGCGAGCGTTGCGGCGTTGAAGTCACGCGCTCGAAGGTTCGCCGCGAACGTATGGGCCACATCGAGCTCGCTGCTCCCTGTGTGCACATCTGGTACCTACGTGGCACCCGTTCTTGGCTTGCGTACCTCCTCATGGGCACTGAGCCCCGCGAGGAACTGAAGGCCAAGCAGCTCGAGAAGGTCATCTACTTCGCTGCTTCCCTCGTCGTCCACGTGGACGAAGAGAAGCGCGACGAAGATCTTCCCAACATCGAAGCTGAGGTCGTCGCCGAGCGCGAAGCGATCATCAAGGAGATGGAACTCCGCCTCGCTGAAGAGCACGAAGAGGTCGAGAAGCAGATCGCCGAGCTCGAAGCCGGCGGCGCAAAGGACACCGAGCTTCGTGCTCGCCAGCGCTCCGCTGACAAAGACTTCGCTGCCACTCGTGAGCAGTACGAGATGGAACTCGACGTGCTCGATCGAGCATTCGACGAGTTCAAGGATCTCTTCGCTCGCAAGATTCTCGAAGATGAGATGCTCTGGCGTGAGATGACCGACCGCTGGGGTGAGTACTTCGAAGGCGGCATGGGTGCCGACGCGATTGCACAGCTCGTCGAGCGCATCGACTTCGACGTCGAAGAGGTCAAGCTGCGTGCAGCCATCGACCCCGAAGAGGGCGTCAAGCCACTCAGCGCTCAGCGCAAGCAGAAGGCCATCAAGCGCCTCAAGATCGTCGCTGCGTTCAACCGTCGTGACGAGAACGAACGTCGGATCAATGATCCTCGGGCCATGATCCTCGACGTGGTCCCGGTGATTCCGCCGGAACTTCGCCCGATGGTTCAGCTCGACGGTGGCCGTTTCGCCACCTCGGATCTCAACGACCTCTACCGTCGTGTGATCAACCGCAACAACCGTCTCAAGCGTCTGCTCGATCTCGGTGCTCCCGAGATCATCGTGAACAACGAGAAGCGCATGTTGCAGGAGGCCGTCGACGCACTGTTCGACAATGGTCGCCGTGGTCGTCCCGTCACCGGACCGGGCAACCGCCCGCTCAAATCGCTCTCTGACATGCTCAAGGGCAAGCAGGGGCGCTTCCGTCAGAACCTTCTCGGCAAGCGTGTCGACTACTCGGGCCGTTCGGTCATCGTGGTCGGCCCGACGCTGAAGTTCCACCAGTGTGGTCTCCCCAAGATCATGGCGCTCGAACTGTTCAAGCCGTTCGTCATGAAGCGATTGGTCGATCAAGAGCTGGCGCAGAACATCAAGTCGGCCAAGCGCATGGTCGAACGTCGTCGCCCGCAGGTGTGGGAAGTCCTCGAAGATGTCATCCAAGAGCATCCCGTGATGCTCAACCGTGCACCCACGCTGCATCGTCTCGGCATTCAGGCCTTCGAGCCCGTGCTGGTCGAGGGCAAGGCCATCCAGATCCACCCGCTGGTCTGCACCGCCTTCAACGCTGACTTCGACGGCGACCAGATGGCGGTTCATCTGCCGCTGTCTGCTGAGGCTCAGGCCGAAGCCCGCGTGCTCATGCTGAGCGCCAACAACGTGTTGAGCCCGGCCCACGGCCGTCCGCTCGTCACACCCACCCAAGACATGGTCATCGGTGCGTTCTACCTCACCGAATCAACCGACGATGATCCAGACGCCTACGTCCCCACGTTCCGTCGTGAGGATGAAGTCGAGCGGGCATACGAGGCTGGCGACATCACGTTGCACCAGCCCATATTCTTCCGCCGCCCCGATCTGCTTCTCGAGCCAGCAAATGGCAAGGCTGCGGTGTACGCCCGCACCACGGCGGGTCGTGTGTTCTTCAACGAGGCGCTCCCCGAGCGTTTCCCGTTCGTGAACCACCTCATCAAGAAGCGTGACATGGGCGTCATCGTCGACGAGTTGGCCACGGGCTACCCCAAGGCTGAAGTCGGCGCCACGCTGGATCGTCTCAAGACCCTCGCCTTCAAGTTCGCAATGCGCTCCGGCCTGACCGTTTCGGTCGACGACGTGCAGACCCCAGCCGAGAAGAAGGGCATCCTCGATCTCCACGAGATCGAGGCGGACAAGATCGAGTCGCAGTACCTCAAGGGCATCATCACCGACGGTGAGCGGCGCCAGAAAGAGGTCGAGATCTGGACCAACGCCACCGACGAAGTGCGTGCGGCCATGGAGGTCAACCTCAAGTCGAAGCGCTTCAACCCCATCGACATGATGGTCGGCTCGGGTGCTCGAGGAAACATGATGCAGGTTCGCCAGATCGCGGGCATGCGAGGCCTGGTGGCCAACCCTCGAGGCGACATGATTCCTCGTCCGATCAAGTCGAACTTCCGTGAAGGTTTGACCATGTTGGAGTACTTCATTGCTACTCCTGGGGCCCGCAAGGGTCTGGTCGATACGGCGCTTCGAACCGCTGACTCCGGCTACCTCACTCGTCGTCTCGTCGACGTCGCACAGGAAGTGATCATCAACGATCGCGACCCGTTCGCCGATGGTCGTCCGGTTCGCGGCCTCATGCTTCATGACATCAAGCCAGACGGCTACTACAACAAAGACAGCGGCGCTCCGTCAGATGCGTCGGACCCCGATGCTCGCATGGTCCGTACCTACGTCGAGACTCGTCTCTACAGCCGGGTGCTCGCTGACGATCAGACCCTCGCTGACGGCACCGTCATCGCCAGGGGCACCATGGTCACCGAGGAAGACATGGAGGCGCTGCGAGACGATCCGGAGAACAATTCGATTCGTGTTCTCTCGCCGCTCACCGACGATTCCCCCATCGGTATCTCGGCAGCCAGCTACGGAACATCGTTGGCGACCGGCAAGGTCATCGAGGTCGGCGAGGCTGTCGGCGTCATCGCTGCTCAATCAATCGGCGAGCCTGGTACTCAGCTCACGATGCGTACCTTCCACACCGGTGGTGTGGCTGGCGGCGCTGACATCGCTGGTGGTCTGCCTCGTGTGGTCGAGCTCTTCGAAGCTCGTAGCCCCAAGGGCAAGGCCACACTCGCTCGCGTCTCCGGCATCGTTCGTGTCGCCGAAGACGAGGGCAAGGGCAAGGTCATCACCGTCGTCACTGACGATGGCGATGAAGACGTCTACACCGTGCCCCTGGCGGCTCGTCTCGAAGTGGTCGACGGCCAAGAGATCACCGCTGGCGAGCCCATCGTCGACGGGCCTCGTGATCCCAAGGAGCTCCTCGAGATCCGTGGAATCCGTGAGACACAGCAGTACCTGGTCGAGGAAGTCCAGAAGGTCTACCGAGATCAGGGCGTGTCGATCCACGACAAGCACATCGAGCTGATCGTGCGTCAGATGACCCGCCGTGTGGGTATCCACGAGCCAGGCGAGTCCGACTTCCTGCCGGGCGAGCGTGTTGATCAGTGGCAGTTCGCAGACGCCAACAAGCGTCTGGTGCAAGAAGGTGGCCGCCCCGCCGAGGGCCGCCCAGAGATCATGGGAATCACCAAGGCCTCGCTGGCAACTGATTCCTGGCTCTCCGCTGCTTCCTTCCAGGAGACCACCCGAGTGCTCACCGAAGCTGCCATCGAGGGCAAGTCCGACTCGATGATCGGCCTCAAGGAGAACATCATCATCGGCAAGCTGATTCCAGCTGGTACCGGTCTGATGCGTCATCGCGAGCTCGAGACCAGCGCTCCCGAGTACGAACCCATGGAGTTCTTCAGCTCCGAGGGTGAGGAAGTGGAAACCGCTCAGTGGCTGGCCTCGGTCAGCAACACACTCGATGCGGCTCCCGAGCCGACCATCGGCTGACATCACAGGCATTCGTTTCGGCGGACGGGCTTCGGCCCGTCCGCCGTTTGCGTTTTGGCGAGCGTGAGCATTCGTTGTGCGCGATGGCGACCTCAGCGTTTGCACCTAACCTTCGGCATGGTTCTTTCGATGTCCCGGTTCGCTTCCATCACAATGGCCGGCGCTCTTGCCCTCGCCGCTTGTGGCTCCGAAGCCACGATCGACGCAGCCAAGGACACGGTGCCGGAGAGCTCAGAGACGACAGAATCCTCCAGCACCGTGGCGCCGGCGACAACACCGACCACCGCCGAGGAACCCACAACCACGACCGCTGCTGAGACAACGACGACGGAGGCATCGACCACGACAGCCGCTGTTGTCGAGGGTCCAGCTGGCAGCGTTGCGTTCGTTGGGGTGGACGGTGACTACACCGTTCGAATCGGCAGTGACTGGGTCGACGCCACAGCCGAGCTCGGTGGCGTCACCGGCTGGTTCACCGGCGAGACCTCGGCCGACTTCGCCGAAAATGTCAACATCTTGACATCCACGATGCCGAGTTCGACTCCCCTCGACGTCATCCTCACCGCCAGTACAGGTGAGATCGAATCCCAGTTCGAGGGGTTCGACCTGCTGGCGTCGGACGTCATCACTCGACCAGGCCAGCCGGACCTCGGGTTGCTCGAGTACTCGGCCTTGCAGGGCACCGTCGAGGTTCGCTTCGTGCAGGTCTTCGGCATCTGGGACGACACGTTGGTCGTCTTCACGGGCTCGACCGACGGTCGCGATGGCAACGAAGGGGCTGATCGCTTGCGGCCGTACGCGTTGACGCTTGCGCCAACCGCCTGATCTGACCCATGGCGAGAGATCCCGGTGCACTTGGGCGAGCGCTCCGACCCCGGTTGTGGGAGGGTGTGACGAACGCCACTGCCAGTCCGGTCGGTGGTGGGGTGGAACACGTCCACCATCTTTCCAACCGAAGGAGGACCTGTGAAGGTCGAGGCAACGGTCAATGGTGCGGCGCGCAAAAGCGACGTCGAGCCCAGAACACTTCTTGTTCATTTCCTACGTGAGGACTTGGGCCTCACCGGCACCAATGTCGGCTGTGATACATCGTCGTGTGGTGCCTGCACAGTCCACGTCGATGGCGAATCAGTGAAGTCCTGCACCATGCTCGCTGTCCAGGCTCGAGGAGCTGAGATCACCACGATTGAAGGCATGGCATCAGCTGACGGTGAACTGCATCCCATGCAGGCGGCCTTCATGGAATGCCATGGTCTTCAGTGCGGCTACTGCACGCCGGGGATGGTGATGGCAGCGACGTCGCTGCTGAAGGAGAATCCTGCACCGACCGAGGTCGAGATTCGTGAAGGGCTCGAAGGCAACCTGTGTCGTTGCACGGGCTACCACAACATCATCAAGTCGGTTCAGACCGCAGCGGGAGTTGCGTCATGACCGCCGTGATGGGCACGCCCATGAAGCGCAAGGAAGATCCCAAGCTGCTGACAGGCGAGGGCAAATTCGTCGATGACATCCATGTGCACGGCCAGCTCTGGATGGGCATGGTCCGCAGCACGATGGCGCACGCCAAGATCTCGAGCATCGACACCACTGATGCTGCTGCGATGCCTGGCGTACACGCTGTCTTCACCGGTGCCCAGCTCCAAGAGATGGAGCTCTGGGCAGCACCGCTTCCTTGTGCCTGGCCGGTCACCGAGGACATGCTCAACCCGCCGCACTACCCCGCAGCAGCTGAGGTGGCCCACCATGTCGGCGACATCGTTGCCGTGGTGCTGGCCGATTCTCGCTACGAGGCGGCCGACGCCGCCGAGATGGTCGTTGTCGACTACGAGCCACTTCCCGCTGTCGCCAGCCTCGACGATGCCATCGCCGGAGCAAAGCTCGCGCACACCGACCTCGGAACCAACAAGGCCTTTCACTGGCCGTTGATCCCCGACCCTGACGCGCTCGAAGCGGCGTTCGCCAACGCCGCGCACGTCATCAAGGGCGACTTCGTACAGCAGCGGTTGATCCCCGCAGCCATGGAGCCCAGGGGCGTGCTGGCGATTCCGTCGCCCGCGGGCGGTGACATCACGCTGTACACCTCCACTCAGGTGCCCCACATCTTGAAAGTGATGATCGCGGCGACGACGGGACTGTCCGAATCCAAGCTGCGGATCATCGCTCCGGCGGTGGGAGGCGGCTTCGGTGCAAAGCTCAACGTCAATCCAGATGAATTGCTCGCCGTCACGCTCGCCAACAAACTGGGCCGCGCCGTGCGCTGGACCGAAACTCGCAGCGAAGCGGCGTTCTCGACGCACCAGGGTCGTGGCCAGCAACAACACATGCAGCTCGCCGCCGATGAGAACGGCAAGATCCTCGGTATCAAGGCTCACATCGACGCCGACATGGGCGCCTACATGATGCTCATCACTCCGGGTGTGCCGCTGCTCGGCAGTTTCCTCTACACCGGCGTGTACGACGTCCCCGCCTTCGGGTTCACCTGCGACGGGTACTTCACCAACCTGACACCGACTGACGCCTACCGCGGCGCCGGCCGACCCGAAGCCAGCTACGCCATCGAGCGGATGATGGACTTGCTCTCCTACGAAATCGGTGTGGGCCCCGACGAGATCCGTCGGCGCAACTACCTGGCGGGGGGTGACAAGTTCGAGAATCTCGAAACCGCCTCCACGCTGGTGTTCGACTCGGGCCACTACACCCCGAACCTCGATGCTGCGTTGGAGTTGTCGAAGTACGACGAGCTCCGCGCTGAGCAGCAACGTCGTCGAGATGCTGGCGACAAGAAACTCCTCGGCATCGGCATGTGCACCTACGTCGAGATCTGCGGACTGGCCCCGAGCCGAGCGCTTGCTGGTCTCAACTACGGTGCCGGTGGCTGGGAAGCTGGCACCGTGCGGTTGCTGCCCACGGGCAAGGTCGAAGTCGTTTCCGGATCGACCCCGCACGGGCAAGGTCACGAAACGGCGTGGTCTCAGATCGTTGCCGACAAGCTCGGCGTTGATCCCCACGACATCACGGTGCTGCACTCCGATACTGCCATCAGCCCGCTTGGTCTCGACACCTACGGGTCACGCTCGCTCGCTGTTGGTGGCGTGGCGATCTCGATGGCCTGTGACAAGGTCATCGACAAGGCCAAGCTCATCGCCGCCCATCAGCTCGAAGCGAACCCCGACGACCTCGAGTTCGACAACGGTGCGTTCTCGGTCAAGGGATCACCGGACAAGTCCACGGCAATCCAGGAGATCGCCTTCGGAGCGTTCACGGCCCACAACTTGCCCGATGGCATGGAGCCGAATCTCAACGAGCAGATGATCTTCGATCCGCCGAATTTCGCCTTCCCATTCGGGACACACATTGCGGTGGTCGAGATCGACTCCGACACCGGTGAGACCGTGCTGATCGACTACATCGCCGTCGACGACTGTGGCAATCAGGTCAACCCGATGATCGTCGAGGGCCAACTGCATGGCGGCATCGTCCAGGGTGTTGCGCAAGCGCTCTACGAGGGTGCGGAATACGACACCGAAGGCAACTGCAAGAACCCGACCTTCATGGACTATCTCGTTCCGTCGCCAACCGAGATGCCGATGATCCAGACCGGGTTCACCGTCACCCCGTCGACCAGCAACGTCATGGGAGTGAAGGGGGCGGGCGAGGCTGGCACGATCGGTAGCGCTGCTGCGGTGATCAACGGCATCTGCGACGCACTTCGGCCCTACGGAGTGAAGGACATGAGCATGCCAGCGACACCAATGAAGGTCTGGCGAGCGATCAACGCTGGTCCCGAGAGCGCTGGCGCCAACGATGGAGGTGCAGCATGATTCCCGCAGCGTTCGACTACGTCGAAGCCGAGAATGCCGAGGCCGCCATTGCGGCGCTCACCGAACACGGTGACGAAGCGAAGCTCATGGCCGGCGGTCACAGCTTGATTCCACTGATGAAGTTCCGCCTCGCCACGCCCGGTGTGGTCATCGACATCGGCCGTATCACCGACCTGAGTTACATCAACGATGGCGGCGACCATGTCGCCATCGGTGCACTCACTCGCCACATGGCGGTCGAGAACAGTTCGATGTTGGCCGAGCAAGCGCCGATCCTGGCCCACGTGGCCGGTGAGGTCGGTGATCCATCAGTTCGGCACCGAGGAACCATTGGTGGCTCACTTGCCCACGGCGATCCAGCCTCTGACCTGCCCGCTGCGATCTTGGCGTTGAATGCCACGCTCGTGGCGAGAGGGCCGAACGGCGAACGCGAGATCGCCGCCACTGACTTCTTCACGGGTTTCTTGGAGACGGCGTTGGCCGCCGACGAGATGCTCACCGAGATCCGAGTGCCGAAAGTGCCAACCGCTGGCTGGAGTTACCAGAAGTTCAACCGTCGGGCCCAGGACTGGGCCATCGTTGGTGTCGCCGCGGTTGCCAACGGCAGCACCAACATCGCGATGGTCAACATGGGACACACGCCGTTGCGAGCCGCAGCGGTCGAGACAGCCCTGGCCGGTGGTGCTTCGGCTGCCGATGCTGCCGCTGTTGCAGCCGAAGGGTTGACCCCACCAGACGACCTGAACGGCGATGCCGAATACCGGGCCCACCTCGCCCGCGTCCTGGTTGGTCGAGCGCTCGGTGAAGCCCTGAGCTGACCTTCTCTACTGGTGCCGGGGGTTATCAAGTTATCAACTGCGCTTTGGCGGTCGAGACCTTGACACCCCCGGCACCAGGCGCGTTCGGGGAGGGTGCGGGGGAGTGGCTAGTCTCCACCGGGTGACTTCGAATGCGAATGGCTCGGTCTCCAGTGTCGATGACGTGAAGGCAGCGCTTGCAGCCCACGACTACATGACCGACGAGGGTCTGGCGACGTCGATCTTCTTGGCGTTGACCCTCCAGCGGCCGCTGTTCCTCGAGGGTGAGGCTGGCGTCGGCAAGACCGAAGTGGCCAAGGTGTTGAGCCGTATGACCGGCGGGCCGTTCATTCGATTGCAGTGCTACGAGGGCATCGATTCGAGCCAAGCGGTCTACGAATGGGACTACTCCCGCCAGTTGCTCCACCTCCGCACCGCTGAGGCGAGCGGACGCGCTGGTGAGGATGGTGTCGACCTCGAGGCTGAGCTGTACGACGAACGCTTCCTGATTCGTCGCCCCCTGCTCGAAGCGTTGTCGCCAACTGATGGACCTCGCCCCGTCTTGCTGATCGACGAAGTCGACCGGGCCGACGACGAGTTCGAAGCTTTCCTCTTGGAGGCGTTGTCCGACTACACGATCACGGTGCCCGAGATCGGAACGATCAAGGCCGAGGTGCCGCCCATTGTGATTCTCACCTCGAACCGCACTCGTGATGTGCATGACGCGCTGAAGCGTCGTTGTCTGTATCACTGGGTCGAGCACCCTGACTTCGAGCGCGAGGTCGCCATCGTTCGCTTGCGAGCACCCCAGGTCGGTGAACCGCTGGCCCGCCAGGTTGCAGCGTTGGTCGAGTCGGTCCGCGGCTTCGGCCTCTACAAGCCGCCAGGCGTCGCCGAGTCGATCGACTGGGCGATGTCGCTGGCTGCACTTGGTCGAACCGAGCTCGATGAAGAGACCGTGAGAGCCACGCTCGGCACCGTGTTGAAGTATCGCGAAGACCAACAGCGGGTAAGTCAGCAGGGCATCCAGGAGATGGTGCAAGCAGCGCTCCTGCGCGGTGGTTGATGACCGTCCTTCCCCCTGACGCCACGTTGTCCGAAGATGCAGGATTGCCGAGTGAACCAGCGGAACGCATGGCAGTCGGGTTTGCTCGTGTCCTGCGCGGCCTTGGTGTGCAGGTGCCAGCAAGCTCGACCATCAGTTTCACCGAGGCCATTGGCTTGGTTGGCATGGCCGACCGCACCGCGGTGTTCTGGGCGGGACGGTCCACCATGATCCAGCGGCCAGAAGACATTCCGCTCTACGACACGGCGTTCGCCATCTACTGGCAGCAACGCAGCCCCGAAGCGATCACCGTCGAAGGGTCGCCTCCGCCGATCACACTCGCTGTCGACCTCGAAGACGAAGAGGAAGAGGGGCCGGAGGATGAAGACGATGGCGACGAGTCGCCAGAAGACATCCAGGCGCTTCGCTTCAGCCGCATCGAGATCCTCACGGAGAAAGACTTTGCCGATTGCTCAGATCAAGAGCTGGCCGAGCTGACCCAACTCATGGCTCGCCTCCGTTTCACGAATCACACCAGGCGCAGCCGACGACAGGTTCCGACCAAAGGCCGTGGCGACAAGCCGGATCTTCGGCGCACGGTGCAGCTGGCACTACGCAATCACGGTGAGCCCTATCGCTGGGCCCACACCACGGCGGCATCTCGGCCTCGTCGGCTCGTCCTCCTGCTCGATGTCTCCGGGTCAATGGAAACCTATGCCCGGGCCCTCATTCGTTTCGTGCATGCGGCAACAGCGTCGCGTGGGCGAGTCGAGGCGTTCACCATGGGGACCAGGCTGACCCGCATCACTCGACATCTGTCGAGTCGAGACGCAGACGCTGCACTGAAGCGGGCGACCCCTGAAGTGCAGGATTGGGCCGGCGGCACGCGCTTGGGCGATGGTCTCGCACAGTTCAACGACGAGTGGGGCATACGCGGAATGGCTCGTGGCTCGGTTGTTGTTGTGCTCTCCGATGGCTGGGAACGAGGCGACGCCACCGAACTCGGCGAGCAAATGGAGCGGCTGCAACGGGTGACGCATCAGCTCGTGTGGGTCAATCCGCTGAAGGCGTCGCCCGGATACGAACCCCTTGCTGCGGGAATGGCTGCAGCCCTGCCGTTCGTCGATCTCTTCGTGCCAGGCAACTCGTATCGCTCCTTGGAACAGTTGGCAGCGATTCTTGCCGGCTCGGCTGAGCGATGATGGCGCCGTGAGCCTTCCTCCTGACTTTTCAGCAGTGCCCACTGGCCCGCCCAGCTTCGGCCCGTCCTCATCCAGCCCGTCGTCATTCAACCCAGGGCCGGGCGAGATGCCGCCACCACCCAACGGTGCGCCTGCAGATCCGCTGTGGGGCATTCCCGACATCGTGCTCGGCATTGTCTTCATCGTCGCAGCGGTGATCCTCGCCACCGGGCTCGGCCTTGCCATCGGCGGTCTCGACACGCTGGACGACTTGGCCAACGGTGATCTTTCCGGCACCGACGCCATCGTCTTCCTCGCCCTGACAACCTTTGCTCAGAGCGGAGCGATGGGGGTTTGGCCGGTGATCGTCGCTCGGTGGAAAGGGCGTGGCGTCAAGCTCGACTTTGGTTGGCAATTCCAACCGATCGACATCGCATACGGCCTCGGGGTCGGGGTTCTCATGCTGTTCTTGGCCGCGAGCGTCAGCTACGCGGTGAGTTCGCTCGTCGGGCTGGATCCCGGGGCCGAAGAATCCACGAACACCCAGATCATCAGCGATGCCGCCGATGGGCCCGCGTTCGTGATCATCCTCATCGCGGCGGTGCTGTTGGCACCGATCGTGGAAGAGCTGTTCTTCCGTGGTCTGTGCCTGCGGGCGATCGAGAAGCGGTTCGGCACGTTGGCAGGCGTGCTCGGCTCGACCTTTCTCTTCACGCTGCCCCATTTCACGAACCCCAGCCTTGCCGGCACCTCGGTGTTGTTCGCTGCGATCGGCACGGTGGGCTTGGTGCTCGCAGTTCTCACGGTGAAGACCGGGCGCCTCGGAGCAGCCATCATCGCCCACGCCGTCTTCAACGCCGTGGGCGTCGTTGCAACTCTGAACGCGTCGGCGACTGGTGCGGCCGGGAACTCTGCGAGTTCCTTGGCGATCCTGGAGTTGCTCGCTGGCGCTCTCAACTCCCAGCTTTGGTGAGTAGGGGTTAGGTTCCCGGAGATGGAACGCTACGAACGCTTTGCCAGCTTGCGACTCGATCGGCCCGAACCCGGCATTCTGCGGATCGTGCTCGACACACCGGGAAAGCTCAACGCAGTCGACGCAGAGAAGCACGCCGACCTGGCTGACATCTGGCCAGTGATCGATCGTGACCCCGAAACGCGCGTCGTCGTGATCCACGGAGCCGACGGGGCGTACTCCGCTGGTGGCGACATGGCCATGATCGAGGAGATCATCGCTGACCCCGAGGCCCGAGCGAACACGTTCCGCGAAGCCAGAGACCTCGTGTACAACATGATCAACTGCTCGAAGCCGATCGTGTCCGGCATCGAACGCGTCGCCGTTGGTGCTGGGCTTGCCTCGGCGCTCATGGCCGACGTGTCGATCGTTGGTAAGAAGGCCAAGCTCATCGACGGTCACACCAAGCTCGGCGTTGCCGCCGGCGATCACGCTGCGATCATCTGGCCGTTGCTGTGCGGGATGGCCAAGGCCAAGTACTACCTGCTCACCTGCGAACCGCTGCTCGGAGAAGAAGCTGAGCGGATTGGTCTGGTGTCGATCGCCGTTGACGACGACCAAGTCCTTGATCGCGCAATG
>Ga0209185_1001169_pt1 | contig 24170 bp, 25 predicted proteins | sample SidtaG_2_FD_187425 | JGI IMG/M metagenome (GOLD analysis project Ga0209185, IMG submission 187425) | Marine algal microbial communities from Sidmouth, United Kingdom - Sidmouth_Asex2 metaG (SPAdes) (version 2) | ecosystem: Host-associated > Algae > Red algae > Unclassified | place: Sidmouth... | reverse complement strand
ATCTTTTATCGCTTCAATAGCAACCTTGGCTTTGAACGATGCACTAAATTTTCTTCTTGATTTTTTTATGTTTGACAGGGTTAAATTACAACTTAACTTACTGTCCTAAATTTGGGGAGTATTATATTTTCTATAGAAAATAATTATGATCCTAGTTTAGGAGTGTTTTACTGGGTTAAATATTCTTCTAAATCTAAATAGAGCGCAAATACAACAAGACCGTAGAGTTTTAAATACTAGTGCTGTTGTAATAATAGGGTTTGGTTTACCCAAAAAGAAAGACAGTCAATTCTAAGAAGATAATAATTTTTTAAATAACATTTTTATTAAAGACCTTCTAACCTATTTTAATAAAAAACGCTAGTAAAATAAATCTTACTAGCGCTTAAGTATTTACAAAATAGCTATTTAGCTATTTCCTTTAGCATAATCTTCTAAGAATTTAGCCAATCCATTATCTGTTAATGGGTGCTTTAATAATCCTTTAATAGCACTTAATGGTCCCGTCATTACATCTGACCCTAATTTAGCACAGTTAACAATATGCATATTATTACGTACAGATGCTGCTAGTATTTGAGTTTCATAACCGTAGTTATCATAAACCGTTCTAATTTCATCTATAAGATTTAAACCATCCATAGAAATATCATCTAAACGACCCAAAAATGGAGAAACGTAAGTAGCTCCAGCTTTAGCAACTAATAATGCTTGCCCAACAGAGAATACTAATGTTACGTTTGTTTTTATTCCTTTATCAGAAAAATACTTACAAGCTTTAATACCTGCTTCTATAACTGGTAATTTAACAACAATCTGAGGATGTAAAGCTGCAAGCTCTTCTCCTTGTTTTATCATACCTTCATAATCTGTAGCAATAACCTCTGCAGAAACATCCCCGTCTACAATCTCACAAATTTTCTTGTAATGGTTTAAAATATTTGCTTCGCCAGTAATGCCTTCTTTAGCCATTAATGATGGGTTGGTTGTTACACCATCTAAAACACCTAAATCTTGTGCTTCTTTAATCTGTTCAAGGTTTGCTGTATCAATAAAAAATTTCATTTTTATTATTTTTTAAAATTATGAATATTTGTTTCTAGTGACTTTCTATAAAAAATCTACTACAAAATTACAACTTATAATGGTTTAAGAGTAGTTTCTCATACATTTTATCGGGTAAAATTCTCTTTAAAAACAATGAAAATTGTTGTAAAAATTCTCCAACAGTGTAATGTACCCTCGGTTTTTTGGTGTTAATTATTTTTAAAACTTTTTCCGCAACCCTTTTCGGATCTCCTCCACTTTCTACATGATCATTCATCATTTGCAAGGTATTACCATAAGGTTTTGCATAAGGCGAACTGCTAACAATAGGCGCATGATAGCGACCAGAAGCTATGTTAGTAGCAAAATCACCTGGTGCCAAATTGGTAAAATAGACTCCAAAATCTTTCGTTTCCATTCGTAAAGCTTCTGTTACCAACTCTAGAGCTCCTTTAGAAGCCGAATAAATTCCACGGTATGGCAAGCCCATATACCCAGCAATAGAGGTAATATTAATAACAAGTCCCGCTTTTTGTTTCCTCATTTGTGGCAATACAGCCTTCGCCATATGTAGTGGACCATGAAAATTGGTTTCAAATGTTTTTAAAATTTCATCATGAGGTGTTTCCTCTATAGGGCCCGTAATACCTATTCCTGCATTATTTACCAACACATCTACCCTACCCTCTTTTTCTATTAATTTAGAAACTGCTTTTTCTATACTATTTGTATTTCTAACATCTAATTCTAACAAATTAAATTCAGTAAAATCTGGGTATTTATTTAAGCTACGTGTTGTACCGTAAACAGTAAAGCCTTTAGATTTTAAATAAACTCCTATTGATTTGCCTATACCAGAAGACCCCCCAGTAATTAAAACAACTTTACGCTCCATCTATGATTTGTATATATAGCTACAAATTAACAAATAAAAGAATAGATTTAAGTTAAGCAATAGACTAAATAAAAAATGTTGTTTTGGAAAAAGTAATGAATGTCAAGAAGATTTCTTCACTTTGAAGCATAAAAAAAAGGCAAGCTACCTACATCGCACCGCTCAACCACATACCCTTGCTGCGTTCCCACCCTGGGGGATTCTGCAGGAGCTAGTCGTGTAGGACTTGCCAGCTGCAAATATACAATGATTTAATTTTAATACAATCATTTTACATTCTAAATTTAATTAAATACCTTGCTCAAAATAACGCATACTAAGCATTAAAATTATAGTTAATTGATTCTAAGCGATTTAAATTATCATATACGTTATTTGCACTTTTAACTAATTTCTAAAAAAGCTTAAAACGATGAAAACTCGTAGACAAACTAATAAAATATCTCTTTTAAAAGCTATCTTCTGTAGCATTATCCTCCTATCTGTCATGTCTTGTGGTGGTGGAAACACAGCAACTTCTAAACTTTTTGATATTAAATTAGAAGGAAATAAAAATACATTTAAACAAAATGAGACCATTAAAATTCAACTAATCAATAAAAAAAATAAAACTGTAGATAAAATTTCTTATTTTATTGATGAAAAAGAGTTAATTGTTACAAATAACACCATCACTTTAGATATTCCTAATCTTGGTAATAAAACCTTAGTAGCAAAAATAAAGTATGATAACTCCTCTGAAGAGCTTGGGATAATTTCTAAAAAAATAAAAGTTTTAGCTCCAAAAGGACCAGATGTATATACCTATGAAATCATAAATGAATATCCGCATGATATAGGTGCTTATACCCAAGGTTTAGAGTTTTATAAAGATACACTGTATGAAAGTACTGGAAAAAGAGGCGTTTCTTCGCTTAGAAAAGTAAATTATAAAACGGGAGAAGTATTAAGAAAAACAGCCTTAGATTCTATTTATTTTGGAGAAGGTATCACCATTTTAAATGATAAAATATACCAACTTACTTGGCAAAATAAAACAGGCTTTATATATGATGTAACCGATTTTAAAAAGGAAGGTGATTTTCAATACAACCAAAGTAAAGAAGGGTGGGGCTTATGTAATAATGGAGAAAAAATATTTAAAAGTGATGGTACAGAAAAAATATGGATTCTAAACCCCGATACTCTAATTGAAGAAAGCTATATAGAAACAGTTACTAACAAATCTATCTTTAATAAAGCCAATGAGTTGGAATATGTTGATAGAAAAATATATGCCAACGTTTACCAAAAAGAAAGCATGATGATTATTGACCCCATTAGCGGTGCTATTGAAGGTGTTATTAATTTTGGCGGATTAAAAAATAAAGTGAAAAAAGGAGGCAATTGGGATGACAATAATTCGGTTTTTAATGGTGTTGCTTATCACCCAACTAAAAAAACATTTTTTGTTACAGGAAAAAACTGGGACAAACTTTTTGAGGTTCAGATAAAGAAAAAATAATGCGGACGTACGAAAAAATAATCCAAGTTTGCAAGGATGATCTAGATGAGTTAAACCATGTAAACAATGTACGCTATGTGCAATGGATACAAGATATATCAAAAGAACACTGGCAATTTAAAGCCCCTTCTACCATGAAAAAAGAAATTGTATGGGTGGTATTAAAACATATTATAAACTATAAAAGTGCTGCCGTTTTAAATGATATTATAAAAATTAGCACCTATATTTCTAAATCTGAAGGAGCAACATCACTTAGAATAGTAGAAATGTATAACACAACTACAAATAAAGTTTTAGTACATTCCCAGACTAATTGGTGCTTATTAAATGCAACTTCTTTAAAACCTATTCGTATTCCAGAAGAAATTAAATTTTTTTTCACCAAAAAATAATTCATCATTAATGAAAAAAATACTCCCTCTTATACCTATTTTTCTTTTGCTAGTACTATGGAGTTCTTGTAGAAAAGATTTTGAGTACGATACTAATACAGGCAACTTAACTTTTTCTAAGGACACTGTGTATCTAGATACCATATTTTCTACTATTGGAAGCAGCACCTACTCGCTAACCGTTTATAACAAAAGTAATACTGATATAAATATACCTAGCATAACACTAGAAAATGGAATAAATAGCAGCTACAGATTAAACGTAGACGGAATTGCAGGAACTACATTTAATAATATTCCCCTATTGGCAAAAGACAGCCTTTTTATTTTTATTGAAACAACGTTTAATATTTCTAACGTAAACAAAAACGAATTTTTATATATAGATGCTTTGCTCTTTGAAGCTACTGGAAAAAACCAAAGAGTTCCGTTAGTTACTTTGGTAAAAGATGCTATTTTTTTATATCCCAGCAAATTAGCCAACGGATCCAATGAAAAAGTAATTTTAGAGGTAAATGAAGATGGGGAAGAAATTTCTGTTGATGGTTTTTTATTAAACAACGAGCAATTAAATTTCACCGATGAAAAACCATATGTAATTTATGGTTATGCATCTGTACCCAAAGACAAAATTGTAACAATAGCAGCAGGAACAAGAATACATTTTCATGAAAATTCTGGAATATTTGTAAAAGAAGGAGCTACAATAAATATAAATGGAGAATTAAGCACCAATAAGGACACTTTAGAAAATGAAGTTATCTTTGAGGGAGACCGTTTAGAACCAGAATTTGCAAATGTTTCGGGACAATGGGGAACATTATGGTTGGCAAAGGGCAGTATTAACAACACTATAAATTACCTTACCATAAAAAATGCAACTGTAGGCATCTATGTAACAGGGAACAAAACCTTAACCTCTCCTACCCTCCTTATTAAAAACACACAAATACATAATAGCCAAGAAATTAATTTATGGGCGAAAACAGCCATTATTAATGGCGAAAACTTAGTGTTAGGCGCAGCAAAAAAAGCATCTCTATACTGCAATTTAGGAGGTAGCTACTCCTTTACACACACTACTATTGCTAATTATTGGAATTCTAGTTTTAGGGAAAATTCAGCATTACAAATAGATAATTTTAAAACTTTAAAAAATGAAACACTGCTTACAAAAGATTTAATACAAGCAAATTTCACAAACTGTATAATATACGGTAATAACATATCAGAATTATTTTTAAATTCAAATACAACCAAAACATTCAATTTTAATTTTTCTAACTGTCTTTTAAAAAATATAGAAAATAACAATAGCACCCCTTATAATTACAGTGACATTAATTTTTATGAAAACATACTTCTAAACAAAGACCCCGATTTTATAGCTATTGAAAAAAATAATTTTAAAATTGGGGATAAATCCGCAGCTATAAATAAAGGAAATATAGAAGCTGCTATTTTAGTTCCCACAGATATACTTGGAACTAGCAGAATAGAGAATCCAAGTATTGGTGCTTACCAATTAAGCATAGAATAATAGTTTCTTAGATACATTAACAAAAAAACTCATTATATATAAAAACCATAGATATTCTATGGTTTTTATATAGTCCTTTAACATTTAACCTTACTAATTTGCAAGAAAATTATAAAGGTTATGGAATACACATACACCATATTAGATTTTAATAATAGCATAAGCTTAGAATTACAAAAACAATTAGAACAATATAAAGACTTCTATTGCACTAGTATTTCTAATAATTCTATAGATGCATTAGACGCAATTTTACAGCATAAACCAGATATTGTTTTTATTTATTTAAATGAAGAAGCTACAAGTTACTTTCATATGGCGTCTGAGTTACACCTGTATTTAGAAGCTTTACCATTAATAATTGGAGTATCCAACACTAAAGAACATGCTTATAGCGCTATAAAAAACAACTTCTTTGATTATATGGTAAACCCTTTTAATGAATTTGAAGTCAGAAAATCTATTTTTCGCATAAAAAAGAACGTCTCAAAAATAAGTGTATCAAAAACCATTTGTTTAAAATCATACCAAGATTACAGCTATATAAACACTAGTGAAATACTTTTTTTAAGAGCAGATAATAATGCTACCGATTTTATTTTAAAAGACGGTAGCACCATTAGTGCATTCAAGACACTTAAAACTTTTGAGTGTGGTTTACCTAATAACTTCATACGTATTCACCAAAGCTATATTCTTAATTGTAACTACGTTGCTAAAATAAGTTTTGGCAAGGGTATATGTGTGCTAAACTGTAATCAAACCAAAGTTCCTTTCTCTAAATCTTATAGAGACAATGTTAATAAAATAAAGAATAAGCTTACTAATAATGTAATTATAAACCTTAATTGATAGAATACTCATAAAATTAAGACAAATACTAACCCTTAGACACTATACACTAAAATACCTGAAATAATATAACTAACACCTTTTATATTTTTTAATTTTAGTAGTGTAATTAGAATAATATTAACCCTAAAATAAAAAAATGAAAAAAGTAACAAGTATTTTAGCAGTAACAGTTTTTAGTTTAGGAATGCTTTCGTGTAATGCAGACAGTACTGCAGAGACAGATAATTTATATGACAATATTGAATCCCCAGATAGAACCAATCACAATCCAGATAGCGGTGGAGATTAAATAGTTGTTTTTTAAAATATAGAAGCCTTAAATGTACTATTTAAGGCTTTTTTTTTATCTTGTACTTTTTTCATATTCTAAGTATTAATTGAACTAATGGTTTATAAAAAAATTATTGTCTTAAGCTTTATACTAGGAATATTTTTAGCTTGTACCAATAAATACCCTAAAGGGAATGCATCTAACTCTAAAGTAGATAGTATTGCTATTTTGATTAAGCAAGGAGGAAATGCTAATCTTAATTTTATAGAACGTAAAAAAGCTATAGAAAAAGCCTATTTAAATTCACTTCAATTAGCCAAAGACTCTACTAAACTTACACTTTTTTCTAAACTTTCATGGGCTAGTTATAAACTTAAAGACTCTTTATTATTTAGGACAATAAATAAAAAATATATACAATTAGCTATACATTTAAAAGATTCTAGTAAACAAGCTAGAGCTCATTGGGATTATGGTGCTTTTTTTAGAGCAAAAGGAATTAAAGATAGTGCTTATTACCACAGTATAGCTGCATATAAACTCTATACGGCCAAAAGTAACCCGTATAAATCAGGTAGAGTATTAAACCTTATTAGTGCCATACAAGCAGATGTAAAAGATTATACTGGTAGCGAAATTACTGGTATAAAAGCCTTGGAATCGTTAAAACCAACAAAAAAACATAAATATATTGCTTCCAGCTATACTAATCTTGCTATTGCAAATACAGAATTAAAAGAATATGATAAGGCTTTAGAGTTTTATAAAAAAGTAGAAGAACATTTAAACAAATATATAGGAAAAGATAAAAAAGAGTTAAAATTATCTTTACTAAATAACTTTGCTGTTGTTTATTCAGATAATAAAAATTATGAAAAAGCTATCGCTAATTATGAGCAAGTACTTATTAGTGATAGTTTGTATATTAAAGACCCAAAGTTTTATGCAAAAGCGTTAAATAATTTAGCCTACAGTAGATTTAAAATAGGTGATACTATAAATTTAAAACAGCAACTTCTAAAATCACTATATGTTAGAGATAGTATTGGAGATATAGAAGGCTTATCTTCTAGTAATTACAATTTAGCAGAATACTATTTAAGCAATAAAGACACATTAAATGCTATAAAATATACTAGAGACGCAGAACTATACGCTAGAAAAAGTAGTAGTTATTCTAGATTATTAGAAACATTTCAACTATACACTCGTGTAGACCCCACAAATGCAACCCATTATACACAGCAATACATTGCTTTAAACGATAGTTTACAACTTGAAGAACGTAAAATAAGAAATAAATTTGCCCGTATACGCTTTGAAACTGATGAATTTATAGAAGAAAACGAAATTTTAGAAGAACGTCAAAAAATACTCTTAGGACTAATAGCTGGTGTTATTTTACTCTCTTTTGCGATTGTTATTATTATTGGACAACAAATAAAAAACCAGAAACTAAAATTTAAACAACAACAACAAGAAAATAATTTAGAAATTTTTACTCTAATGCTAGCTGAACAAGGAAAGCTTAAAGAAGTAAAGCAACAAGAACAGCAACGTATTTCTAGAGAGATACATGACGGAGTTGTTGGTGATTTTTTTGGGGTACGCCTTATGTTAGAAGGTTTAAACGATAAATCTGGAGATGAAGCAATAAAAGAAAGACAATACTATATTAAAGAATTACAAGCAATAGAAGAAAATATTCGTTCGCTATCTCACCAACTACACACGTCATCACATGAAAAAATTCACAATTTCATAAACACAATCGAAGTCCTATTAGAAAAGATTAACAGATATAAAACCTTAAAATGTCATTTTAGTTATGATAATAATGTAGATTGGGATAAATTTAACAACAATATAAAAATAAATTTATACAGAATTACACAAGAATGCTTGCAAAACTGTATGAAGCATTCAAAGGCTCTAAATGCGTCATTAGCATTTAACGTAACCAAAGAAAATATAGAAGTTACTATTAAAGATGACGGCATTGGTTTTGTTGTAAAAAGGAAGAAAAAAAATGGGATTGGCATGAAAAATATTGCCTCACGAATAAAGGACTTAAATGGTACTTGGTGTATTAATAGTAAAAAAGATGAAGGTACTACTGTAACACTTGTTATACCCATTGTAAAAGAAGAAGGAACTAATAATTATTAAATGGAAGACATACGTATTTTAACAGTAGATGATCATGAAATGATTTTATACGGGTATAAATATATATTGGAAGACCCTAACTTTTGCGATTTTAAAATTATAGTAGATACCGCCAACACTTTTGATTTGGGAATAAAAAAAATTGAAGATGCTGCAATTTCCTATAAATATGATATCATATTATTAGATGTACAACTAGCCACTACAGAAGAAGAAGTTGTTTTAAAAAACGGAGAAGAACTGGGTGTTTTTGCAAGAAAAACTGTACCAGGGTCTAAAATTGTTTTCATGTCCTCCTTTAGTGATAATTACAAAATAAATAATTTACTTAGAATAGTTAATCCAGATGGGTATATGGTTAAATCTGAAGTAGATAAAAAAACATTGCATAATATGGTACATGATGTATTAAACAATATACCTTTTTATACACCAAAAGCATTACAAGCAATACGTAAAAAAATGGCTAATACTATCATAATAGATGAGAATGATAAAAAAATTATCTACCACCTGTATATAGGAACCAAGACAAAAGACTTAACAAAACACATTTCTTTGTCATTAGCCAGTATAGAAAGTAAAAAACGACAGCTAAAAACTATTTTTGGAGTCGAAAAACAAAATGACCAAGCATTAATTACCGAAGCAAAAAAACGGGGTTTCCTATAATTTCTCAACTAAATTATTAAAAAAAAGCATTTTTTTTCCACTTTTAAATAAAAACCCTAGAAATACTATGGTTTTTATATAATACAATCTTATTTTTAAAAACTAGCTTTGTTAATATAGAAAACAAACAACAAAGCATATGTTATTTAAAAAGTCTTCCAACGTAAAAAAAAATTTCCCTATTACTAATGAAAAACTAATTACTAGTATCAATGCTTTTAAGAAAAAATTAGATAAAAATTTCTTTGCAACTACTTCAATTAAATACAGCACAAATATTCAAGGTCTTGTTATAAATGTACACTGTAACTATAATCTATCAGAAATTGTTACATATTTAAGTAACGGAACATGGGGTAATATTTTTGAAAACCAAACACCAACGCCCTTTGTAAAAGCTTTTAATGAATTGGAAAAGCAAAACATACCTTATGCTATAGATATTGAAGAATTTAATATTCATTTTAATGATACCACAGTCGTTATTAATAGAATATATAAAAAAAGTATTCCAGACCAATTGGAAAACATATTAACACAATTAGCAAATCATTATATCTATTATACCAAAGGACATACAGAAATGCCATATGAAATATATATTCCTATTTTTGAAGAAAATCTTTTTACAAATAAGCTAACCACATTAAATACAGAAAATACCAAAGAAGGTTATTATAAATTCTGGTGTTTGTATTTTTCTTATATGGAGGACGAGGCAACTATATATGACTTAGAAAAACATGTTGACCTTAATAACGCCCCCTTATTCATGGTTAACTCATAAACATATGACAAATTATTATTGCAATAATAAAAGCCAATAACAAACTTATGTTATTGGCTTTTTATTTATAAAGAAAGTTTAGATTTAACAACTATGCATTAAACAAAGCTCTTCCGCTCATTAATTCATTTACTTTTGCTTTTACATTAGCAATAGTAGTTGCATCTTCTATATTACTAAGAACTGTATCTACTAAATCTACAATAGTAGACATATCATCTTCTTTTAATCCCCTAGTTGTTATTGCTGCTGTTCCAAATCTAATTCCCGATGTAATAAAAGGAGATTTATCATCAAAAGGAACCATATTTTTATTAGCTGTAATATCTGCTTCAACTAAAACTTTTTCAGCCTCTTTACCATTTATGTTTTTGTTTCTCAAATCAATTAGCATCATATGGTTATCTGTACCTCCAGATATTATTTTATATCCTTTAGCAACAAAGGCAGCAGCCATAGCAGCAGCATTCTTTTTAACTTGTAATTGATAATGTAAAAAATCATCTGTTAAAGCTTCTCCAAAAGCAATTGCTTTAGCTGCAATTATATGCTCTAAAGGGCCACCTTGGTTACCAGGAAAAACAGCCAAATCCAATAAGGCAGACATTTTACGCAAATTTCCATTCTTTAATTTAATTCCAAATGGGTTTTCAAAATCTTTACCCATCATAATTAAACCACCTCTAGGCCCACGCAGTGTTTTATGCGTGGTGGTTGTTACAATATGGCAATGTGGTATAGGGTCATTTAATATACCTTTAGCAATAAGACCAGCAGGATGAGAAATATCTGCTAATAATATAGCTCCTACACTATCCGCTATAACTCTAAAACGTTTAAAATCTATATCTCTAGAGTATGCAGAAGCACCAGCAATAATTAATTTAGGCTGTTCTTTAGTAGCAATCTCTTGTATTTTATCATAGTTTAAAATTCCTGTTTCTTCTTCTACACCATAAAAGACTGGATTGTATAATTTACCCGAAAAATTAACAGGAGAACCGTGTGTTAAATGCCCTCCATGAGAAAGATCAAAACCTAAAATTTTATCTCCTGCCTGTAAACAAGCATGATATACAGATGCATTTGCTTGTGAACCAGAGTGTGGTTGTACATTTACATATTCAGCACCAAATAATTCTTTAGCTCTATCTATAGCAATTTGCTCAATAACATCAACAACCTCACAACCGCCATAATAGCGTTTTCCTGGATATCCTTCGGCATATTTGTTGGTTAATACAGAACCCGCAGCTTCCATAACTTGTGGGCTTACAAAATTTTCAGAAGCTATAAGCTCTATTCCATTAATTTGACGTTCAGCTTCTTCAGCTATTAATTCAAAAATTTGATTGTCGCGTTGCATAATAAATTGTTGCGTTAAAATAAGGAGCAAAAATACGAATTGACTTTATTAATTATGCAAAAAAACAATTTTAGATTAAGAATTTTTCAACTAATATCTTAAAAATTGTATTTTATAAAGTTTCTATTTTGCAAGTGCATTTAAACAAAAGAGAACTAAAAAACTTTATTATCTTTGCGCATTATTAAAATAAGTCTTAAGTAATTAACAAATGAAAAAAATTCTGTTCTTCTGTTTTCTTATAAGTAGCTCCATTTATGGGCAATTAGGATTTTGCACAGGTAGTAAAGGTGATCCTATTCTAAATGAAAATTTTGGAGCAGGTGATAGTTTTGGCCCACAACTCGCCACAGGTATTACTAATTACACATACAAACCTGGTAAACCAACTGATGGAGAGTATACAATACACCATCAAAATCTTTGGTGGGATTGGCACGCTAATGAAGATCACACTCCTGGAGATACTTTTGGAAAATTGCTAATTGTTAATGCTGCTTATTCTGCTGGTGAATTTTACACAAGAAAAGTAAGCGGTCTATGTGAAAAAACCACCTACCAATTTTCTTCTTGGCTTATTAATATTTCTTCTAATGTTGATAAAGCCTCTTGTAGTGGTAACCCACACAATCCCGTTAACGTTACCTTTCAAATTCTAGATACTAGCGGAGTTGTCCTAGCTACTGGAGACACTGGAAACATACCTGCAAAGGGCTCACCAGAATGGGAACAATATGGGTTAATCTTCACAACAACTAGTGAAACCGAAGTAATTTTAAAAATGATAAATAATGGTACGGGTGGCTGTGGTAATGACTTAGGAATAGATGATATATTATTTAGTACCTGTGGTGACCTAACTAGTATCTCTTCCAATTTAAGTGGTACAGATGATTACAATATATGTGAAGACAATGGCCCTTTAGATATTACTTTAACAGCTAATGTGGATGTTGCTGTATATGATACACCTGTATATCTTTGGCAAGAAAGTACTGATGATGGTGCTACATGGAACAATACCTCCCCAATGGAATCATCAAACACCTATAACGCAACTGGGATTGTTAAAGATCACTATTACAGAGTAAGAGTAGCAGAAAATAGTATAGATTTAAATAAAGTTGAATGTAGTAGCATGTCTAAACCCTATAAAGTTTCTGTTGTAGAAATACCGCTTGCCCCTACCAACCCAGTAAGTAGAACATATTGTGAAGGTGATACTGTGCTACCTTTAAGTATAGATGTACAACCAAATTATTCTGCCAATTGGTATGATGCACCTACAGGTGGCGTATTATTAGAAAATAACAGCACTACTTTTACTCCTACTAAAACAGGAACATATTACGTAGAAACCACTCACCCACTAATAGCATGTAGAAGTACATCTCGTACTCCTGTAGATTTTGTTTTAAACGAAAAACCAAAGGTCATAGATGAGGATTTAAAATTTTGCCAAGGTCAACCACTTACAATTACTGCAGGTGTAGATAATGCAACATACTTGTGGAGTACCTCAGAAAACACTAAAGACATAGTAATAAATACTCCTGGAACATATACTGTAACCGCAACATCACCAGGCAATTGTGCTGCTACCAAAACTATTACAACCTCCCATTACGAAGTGCCAATAATAAAATCTATAACTTCTAATGGCTTAGATATTATTGTTCTTACAGAAGGAGAAGGAGATTTTGAATACTCATTAGACAACGCAATTTACCAAGTCTCTAATATTTTTGAAAAAACAAGAGGTGGCAAATATACCATATATGTTAGAAATAAAAGCGGCTGTAATATTGTATCGCAACAACTTATACATTTAGAGGTTCCTAATTTCTTTACACCTAACGGAGATATGATAAATGATACACTTATTTTTTATGGCCTAAAAAGTTACCCATCTTCTACCGTGAGTATTTTTGACCGTTATGGTAAACTTTTAGCTTTTGACAGTGGAGACACCTTTTCATGGGATGGGACTCATGATGGAACACCTTTACCTTCTGCAGATTATTGGTATAAAATTACACTTGATGACGCCAACGAATTAAAAGGTCATTTTTCTTTAAAAAGATAATCTAACAAAAATTAAAAAAGCAATTATAATTCAAAATTTGATTATATATAAATTATTATAAATCTACTTTTTAGAGCCTTTAGACTGGCACACTTAAAAGCACTCAAAACAATATGCTTATCGTAACATGCAAAAAACTCTGTATTTCGTTATTTGTGTAGCTTTTGGTATGGCCATTGAAATATAGCTATAACAAACTATAAAATCAATGTAGCATGATAAAATTATTCCTAGGACTAGGTATCCTTTTTTTATTCCTTGCGGAGGAGTTAAAAAACGCAAGAAGATCAAATAAAAGTGATTACAGAAAAGCATATGATAATTTTGGATACTTGAACGCTATTAATACTGGCTATTTAGATTTCAGGTACAAAATGGCAGAAGCACACGCAAAAGGTATAGATTATATTAAAGTGATCCTTATTAATGATTCTGAAAAAAATTATTCCAGTACGTTTTTGGAAGAAGAATTGTTAAATTTTGATACCTACGGATTAAATAATTTATGAACAGAATACAATTCTAAAACTGTAAATAAAATTCGCTATGATTACGAAATGAAAATTGCTTTTAGGAATACTGATGTTTCTCCTGAACAAGTAAATGAAAAACAAATAATTAAGGAGAAACAAATTTAAAGATGGCTATAAATGTGCCTAAGACAGAAACGGAAATATTGTAAAAGATAGTTTAGGTAATAAATTAAAGTAGATAAGTTTAAAACTTTTAGATGTAATTTTTATCAATTCACACAATTTAAAGCTGCACGAGAAGCTGGAAATATAAGATTTAAACTCAAAACAAGTAATAAACTCATATCCATTGGCTAGCGAGTTTATATTTGAATACATCTATTCAAATTACGATGGCGATAAAAAAGCTTTGGATAATGATTTAGTATCCCCGTTAAATTTAGCTACAGTACCATTTCCTACCAATGAAAATATAATGTATGATGCAAGAGAAAATCTAAAAGCAAGACTTAAAGATATTATTACGCAACAGCGATTCATTCTAATGGAAAATAAATCTAAAATTCTAAAAACTCCTTTTATATAGGTAGGTTACACAAAAGGAGTTTTTTATTAAATATACTTATTAAAATCTACTTCATTAATTCCACCATGTGAAGTATGAAAAACGGTGATTTCGTTTTTAATTACCAATAGTTGTGGAGACTCATGAATTACTTGGAATTTAACCCCAACTTCATTAGAAACACTACGGTATGATAGTAAATCTAGGTAATATAAATCAGCCTCTTCTTCATTTAAAGAATAATTACTTAAAAGTGAGTTTAATACCATTCTACTAATACCACAGGTTGTAGAATGTTTATAGATAAATTGCGTCTTAGTTTTAGATTTTTCTTTAATGTTATCCAACTGCTCTATAGATATTAGAGAAATCCAAGGAAGTGTTTTTTCTTCTTTTTTCCCCCCATCGTTACTAGTCCCAAAAAGATTACCAAATATGCCCATTTTTTATTTTTTATTTATAAGTCGAACTAAATTTAAAATACTTACTATATGACTAAATGTCTTGAATGCATCAGGTTTAACCGACATTTTGTCTGTTTTTATATACTGGTAAGGTAATTGACATTTAGTATCTCAAAAGTAAACAATAACTATAAAATATAAGCTCAATGAATTTTAATAATTTCACTATAAAATCACAAGAGACCTTGCAACAAGCTCAGCAACTTGCGCAAGAACTTGGACATCAACAAATAGAAAACGAACATTTATTTAAAGCACTATCTATTGTAGACGAAAATGTATTGCCCTTTATACTAAAAAAAATAAACATAAACATATCATTAGTAAACCAAATTTTAGAAAAAGAATTAGAAAGCTTTTCTAAAGTAACTGGTGGCGATATAATGCTATCACCAAAAGCAGGCAGTACCCTTAATGAAGCTAGTATTATTGCTAAAAAAATGGAAGACGAATATGTTTCTACAGAACACTTACTCTTGGCTATATTTAAATCTAAAAGTAAAATTGCCCAAATACTAAAAGACCAAGGTGCTACAGAAAAAGAAATTACTGCAGCAACAAAAGAATTACGCAAAGGAGCTAAGGTAAACTCCCAAAATGCAGAAGAAACATACAACGCCTTAAACAAATATGCTAAAAATTTAAATGAATTAGCAGATAGCGGAAAATTAGACCCCGTCATTGGTAGAGATGAAGAAATAAGAAGGATTCTACAAATTCTTTCCAGAAGAACAAAAAACAACCCGATGCTAGTAGGTGAACCAGGTGTTGGTAAAACAGCAATTGCAGAAGGTTTAGCACACAGAATAGTACAAGGAGACATACCCGAAAATTTAAAAGAAAAGGTTATTTTTTCTTTAGATATGGGAGCACTTATAGCAGGTGCAAAATTTAAAGGTGAGTTCGAAGAACGTTTAAAAGCCGTTATTAAAGAAGTAACAACATCAGATGGAAATATTGTTCTTTTTATTGATGAAATACACACACTAGTAGGTGCTGGTGGTGGACAAGGAGCCATGGATGCTGCAAATATTTTAAAACCTGCTTTAGCAAGAGGAGAACTACGTGCAATTGGAGCCACTACCCTAGATGAATATCAAAAATATTTTGAAAAAGACAAGGCATTAGAACGTAGGTTCCAAAAAGTAATTGTAAACGAGCCAGATACAGAGAGTGCAGTTTCTATACTTAGAGGTATTAAAGACAAGTATGAAGCACACCATAAAGTACGCATTAAGGATGAGGCTATAATTGCCGCTGTAGAATTATCCCAACGCTATATTACCAATAGATTTCTACCAGATAAGGCAATAGACCTAATAGACGAAGCTGCCTCTAAGCTAAGAATGGAAATTAACTCTAAACCCGAAGGGTTAGATATTCTAGATCGGAAAATAATGCAGTTGGAAATTGAGATTGAAGCCATAAAAAGAGAAAATGATGCTACAAAATTAAAAACACTAAACATAGATCTTGCTAATTTCAAGGAAGAACGAAATGAAATTTTTGCCAAATGGGAGAGCGAAAAAACGGTGGTAGACAACATCCAAAAAATTAAGCAAGATATAGAAGACTACAAACTAGAAGCAGAACGTGCAGAACGCAATGGTGACTATGGTAAAGTGGCAGAGTTACGCTATGGAAAAATAAAAGACGCTACAGTAACCTTAGAAAAACTAGAGAAACAACTTTTAGAGCAGCAAAAAACGGAGACACTTATAAAAGAAGAAGTAACCAATGAAGATATTGCTGAAGTTGTAGCTAAATGGACAGGCATTCCTATAACAAAAATGTTGCAAAGCGAAAGAGAAAAGCTATTACAGTTAGAAAACGTACTTCACAAACGTGTTGTAGGACAAGAAGAAGCAATAGAAGCTGTTTCAGACGCTATCAGAAGAAGTAGAGCTGGTTTGCAAGACACTAACCGCCCCATTGGCTCTTTCTTATTCTTAGGAACTACGGGAGTTGGTAAAACAGAACTAGCAAAAACACTAGCATCCTATCTTTTTGATGATGAAAATGCCATGACTCGTATTGATATGAGTGAGTACCAAGAAAGTCACTCGGTTAGCAGACTTGTAGGAGCGCCTCCAGGATATGTAGGCTATGAAGAAGGCGGACAATTAACCGAAGCGGTACGCCGTAGACCCTATTCTGTTATCTTGTTAGATGAAATAGAAAAAGCACATCCAGATACTTTTAATATTTTATTACAAGTTTTAGACGAAGGTAGATTAACAGATAATAAAGGACGTATAGCAGATTTTAAAAACAGTATTATAATTATGACCAGTAACATGGGAAGTCATATAATTCAAGAAAATTTTGAACAAATTAAAGATGTAACTATTGCTACCGAAAAATCTAAAACTGGAGTATTAGAAGTATTACGAAAAAAAATACGCCCAGAGTTTTTAAATAGGATAGATGATATTGTTATGTTTACGCCTTTAAGTATGAAGCATATTATACAAGTAGTGAAAATTCAATTAAAACAATTGAAAAAGATTGTAGCACAACAAAATATTACAATTAATGCAACAGATGAAGCTATAAAATATTTAGCAAAAAAAGGGTACCATCCAGAATATGGCGCAAGACCTGTAAAAAGAGTAATCCAAAAAGAAGTATTAAATAATTTATCCAAAGAAATACTTGGTGGCACTATTCATACAGATAATATTGTGTTGATAGACTGTTTTGATGATAAACTTGTATTTAGAAATCAGAAATAACAAAATAATATATAAAAAACGCTCTATTACAGAGCGTTTTTCCTTCTAATTCTAAGTATTTTTACGTAAAAAGGAAAGAGACGATATAGATTTTTTTATATTAGCGAAAAACTAAACTAAACTTAAAATGTCAACTAAAGCTGAAAAAACTGCTGCATACATCATAGAAACTGTTGCTCCAATTTTTAATAAACTTGGCTATGTTGCTACAAGTATGAGCGATTTAACCGAAGCTACAGGACTAACCAAAGGTTCTTTATACGGTAATTTTGAAAACAAAGAAGCACTAGCACTAGCCTCTTTTGAATATAATAGCAAGCTCTTACTTTTAAAGATTGATGAAAAACTAAATGTAGAAGGTACTTCTCTTGATAAAATTTTTTCACTTACAAATTTTTATAAAGAGTATGATAAATTTACTATAAAATTAGGTGGTTGCCCAGTTTTAAATGTGGGCGTAGATGCTCAAAATAATAACAAGTTATTAGCTGCTGCTGCCAAAGAACTTATAAAAGCAATAGAAGGAAAAATAGCATTAGTATTAGAAAATGGTACTCATAAAAATGAACTTAGTATTCCTGTAAGTCCATTACAATTTTCCAAACAATTATATACCATGATACAAGGTGCAATTGCAATGGCAACCATAACAAAAAACACAAAGTACTTAGCAAACACAATTACCTACCTAAATCTACTAATTACAAAGGAAATTAAAAAATAACTCTCATATATACTATTTCATTATTTTTATAGTTACTCATTTAGTTGGTTAGCTGCTGCTAACTTGAAAATATCACAGTTATGAAAAATTTAAAAACGTTGTTTCTTATAGTATCACTTATTTTAATGACTTTTAGTTGCAAAGAAGATAAAGTTGTGAAAAAAGATACTACTACTGTTTCTACTTTTTATTTTATTAGACATGCAGAAAAAGACCGAAGCAATCTAGAAGATACCAATCCAGAGTTAAATCAAGATGGATTGGGCAGAGCTGTACGTTGGGCAGAAGTTTTTGACCCCATTGCTTTAGATGAAATTTACACCACAGACTACCAAAGAACATCAATGACAGCTGCACCCACTTCAGTAAAAAAAGACATCGAAGTTAAATACTATTCCCCAGAAGATGTAAACATTAAACAATTTATCCAAGACCATAAAGGCAAAAATGTGTTAGTTGTAGGGCATGCTAATTCTACACCTAGTTTTGTAAATAAAATAATTGGTGAAGAAAAATATGAAGCTATGGGTGATTATGACAATAGTAGTTTTTTTATTGTTAGATTCATAGGTGATAATCCTACCGATATTCGTCTTAAAATGGATTAAAACTTCCGACCTAATTCAAAAGATTTAAACTATTAATACTTTACACAAATTGCATATCGCATATTTGTTCCTATTTTTGCGGTATATATGCAGAAGAATATCAACATAAAAAACAAAAAAGCAAGGTTCGAATACGAACTGCTTGATACTTATATTGCCGGAATTGTGCTTTCTGGTACAGAAATAAAATCTATTCGCCTAGGAAAAGCTTCTATAACCGAGAGTTTTTGTGAGTTTAATGACCATAGAGAGCTTTTTGTTGTTAATATGCAAGTAGATGAGTATTCTCATGGTTCGCACTACAACCACAAACCAAAAGCAGAACGTAAATTATTATTAAACAAAGGAGAATTAAAAAAATTAGAACGAGAAGTACAAAACTCAGGGCTTACCATCGTTCCTTTAAATTTATTTGTAAATGATAACGGACTTGCGAAAATAAAAATTGCGCTAGCAAAAGGTAAAAAACTATACGACAAGCGAGAGACAATGAAAGACCGCGATAACAAACGCGATTTAGATAGAATAAAGAAGAGTTTTAATAACTAAAATTTTGAGCTCAAGTTTCAAAAAATAATGGAGTTAAATCTCGACTACGGTCGGTCACTCAAACAACTGAAATAATTTCAGCTATGCTAAATCAAAAACACTAATCGCTTTTCGCCAACTACAATTGCCAAATCAAAAAACTAATTTTTATTCTCTAGCAAAGGAACAAATCGGAACAACCCAAGTTCTTTCTTTTCAAACTCTTTCGCAGATTTCCGAACAAAAAGTGTCATAATTTGATCATCACCGCCAGCACCCACAGGAATAACAAGCCTACCCCCTACTTTTAATTGTGCTAATAATGGTTTGGGAACAAAAGGAGCGCCCGCAGTTACAATAATAGCATCAAAAGGAGCTTCTTCTGGTAAGCCCTTATACCCATCTCCAAAAATAGTTTTCTTAGGGCGATAGCCCATTTTATCAAAAAACAACTTTGTTTTCTTAAACAATTCCAACTGCCGCTCAATAGTATAAACATGCGCTTTTAAAGCTAATAAAACAGCCGTTTGGTAGCCACTACCAGTGCCTATTTCTAAAACTTTATGGCCGCAAGATATTTCTAAAAGCTGAGATTGGAAAGCTACCGTGTATGGTTGTGATATAGTTTGGTCTGCTCCAATAGGAAACGCCTTATCTTGGTATGCATGCGCTTCAAAACTACTATCTAAAAATAAATGTCTAGGTACTATACGTACAGCATCTAAAACACTTTTAGCAGTTATTCCCTTGGCAGCCAACACATCTGCCAACTTGTTACGCATTCCACTATGTTTTAATGTATCTCTCAAAGGTACGTTTGATTTAAAACACTAAGTTAAAAAAAGATTAGTAGCCTTTCCTAATAATAAAACTAAAAATATGAACAGATTTAATTTTAGTTAAATATTATAGTTTGAAGCAGAAAGAAACCAAACCATATTCTTATTTTTGATAAAAAGACAAAATTTATGCTTAAAGTTGGAGTTTTAGGTGCCGGACATCTTGGGAAAATCCATTTACGCCTCCTTAATGAATCTACAAAATATACATTAGTAGGGTTTTATGATCCAGATGTAATCCATAGTAAAAAGGTGGCCGATGAATTTGGTTATGCCCATTTTGATAATATTAATACACTTATAGATGCTGTGGATGTTATAGATATTGTAACACCTACACTTTCGCATTTTGATTGTGCTAAAAAAGCCATTGAAAAGGGAAAGCATATATTTATAGAGAAACCAATTACCAACACCCTTAAAGAAGCAGAAGATTTATTGAAATTAGAAGCCGAGTACAACATAAAAGGACAAGTGGGGCATGTAGAACGTTTTAACCCTGCATTTATAGCTGTAAAAGACAAAATTGCAAATCCAATGTTTATAGAAACGCATAGGTTGGCAGAATTTAACCCTAGAGGAACTGATGTGCCTGTGGTGTTAGATTTAATGATTCATGATATAGATGCAATTCTTAGTGTAGTAAATTCTCCTGTAAAACAAATAAACGCAAGTGGTGTATCTGTAATTAGTAATTCCCCAGATATTGCCAACGCACGAATAGAGTTTGAAAACGGATGTGTAGCAAATTTAACAGCTAGTAGAATATCATTAAAAAACATGCGTAAATCACGCTTTTTTCAGAAAGATGCCTATATCTCGGTAGATTTTTTAGAGAAAAAAGTAGAAGTGGTAAAAATGAAAGATGCTCCCGAAGTACCTGGAGATTTTGATATGATTTTACAAAATGCAGAAGGTGTAAAAAAACAAATCTATTTTGAAAATCCAACTATTGATGAAAACAATGCAATTCTAGATGAATTGGAGACATTTGCCTATGCTATAGAAAACAACACAACACCTATTGTATCCTTAAAACAAGGAACCGAAGCTTTAAGAGTAGCTTTACAAATAATTGAATCTTTTTAAGTAAGTTCAAGAGCAATACTCAAGTGCAAATTCAAAGTGTAAAAAATCAGGGGTTTTTCTAACATTATACGAAAGGCAAACACTATTTTCATTGAACTTTACACTTTAATTTTATAAATTAATATGAAAAATATTGCTGTAATTGGTGCCGGAACTATGGGAAACGAATTGCAATTGTTTTTGCGCAAAACTGGTATAACGTAAACCTCATAGATATTTTCGAAGCTTCCTTAAAAAAGGACTAGCTACTATCTCCAAAAACTTGGATAGAATGGTGGCTAAGGAAAAAATTACAGCAGCAATTAAACAAAGTACACTTTGCCAATATTACTTTGCATAACCAATTAAAATAAGGTGTATCTAAAGTAGATTTAGTAATTGAAGCTGCTACCGAAAATCTGGATATTAAACTCAATATTTTTAAAGGATTAGACAGCTTTTGCAATGGCGAGACCATTTTAGCTAGTAACACTTCATCTATCTCTATAATACAAATAGCAGTTGTTACCCAAAGAGCAGAGAAAGTTATAGGAATGCATTTTATGAATCCTGTTCCGCTAATATTATAAGAGGATACAACACATCAAATACCGTTGTCAAAGCAATTTTTGCCATAACGCAAGAACTTGGTAAAACCCTCAAGGCAAAAGCATTTAAAACCCTAAGACTTTATCTCTGTATATTTGATTTATTAAAACCTTCAGTAAAAATCCTACGTAAGGTATCCTGTGAAGGGAGTCCTTTACTGAAATCACCATGCTTTCTGAGCCATGTTAATTCTTGTTCTCCAAAAACTAAAATACTTTCCCATTCTTAACAACCACATACCACTGCACTAAGGGTTAATAACAATAAATCGGACAATAAGTGTTTTAAATTCCCTTTGCTTGTTTGGCATGGGGCTTTCAAATCTTTAAAATAAATAGTAAGTTAATTCTTGTTAAAATAAAATTCAAAAGTGGTTTGATTTTTTTTTCGTCCCCTAGCGATGTAGAGATAAAAACTCATCGCACTAATTTAAAAATATTTTTTAATGTAAAAGTTATACGATTTACCATTAATTATTTCGCATAAAAAGCATTTAATTAGTGATGATTGCCAACAATAGATTTAATGGTATTCGCCTCCATTTCAGAAACAAACTCAGATAGCCAATCCTTAATTTGCTCTAAGTCTTTGAAGCATCTATCCTTTATATCCTTTCATATTTGTTTACAAGGATTTAGTTCTGGAGTATAAGGAGGTATACTTAGTAAATGAATATTTTCTGGAATTTTTATATTTTTAGTAGCATGAAACCTTGCATTATCAATCACTACAATTTTATATTCTGTAGGTATATGCACAGCTAATTGATTTAGATAAATTTCAAAAGCCTTCGCAGTTACACTTTCTATTTCACAAACCATTGCATCTCCATCAATGGGAAAATAACTTCCATAGAGATAAGTATTTTTAAATTCTTGCTTAAAATCTGTAATTGGAGCTACACCTTTTCAGTAATCATACTTCCAATATGAGTGATTAAACCAAATCTTGCTTCATCTTGAAAATAAAGATTCATTGTTGAATAATTATCTTTATTAGGACGGTGGATTCAATTGATACCTGTAAATTGATTTACGAAGTTGTTTTGATCTTTCTCGAAGTACATTAATAGCTGAAATAGGGTTTGATTTAGATAAACTATGTGTAGCATCCACAATGATAGAACTAGTTTTGATAATTCCTTTTTCTATAGCAATACTTACTGTTTTGTTTATAAATAAGTCTAATAGACTGGTGTTTTTTAGGCGCTGTCTCCGGAATTTTGTTAATGTACTAGGGTTAATAACATCTTCTTCGGGAAGCATCTCTAAAAAATACTAAAAAGACATATCGTAACGAGAACGTTCAATTACATCAACACCTGAAATAGTATAAATCACTTTTAATAATAAATACTTTAATAGGGCATTCTGCAACGCGATCTTGGGTTTGAGAATACTTGGTCTGAGTTCTTCGTAAATAAAATTAAAGTCGATTAAATCGTATAAAGAACTATACTCACTTAACCGCAAAACTTGTTGCTTAACTATCATAGTTCAAAATACAAAATAGAGCAGAATTTATAAAATCCTGCTCTATTTAATTAAAAAATGACTTTTTAGTAGCCTCGCAATTACGCTGGCTTTTTGTATAATGAGAGACTAAGTCTTTAGAAAAGTAATAATGGTTTAATCACAAAAACGGCTTTTGGCTTTTTCAATAGAAGAGTCATCTACAGTAAATGTTGAACCATTTGCCGAGATAATTACATTTCCGTCCCCATCGTTACAAAGTTGCACGAAGTCACCATCAATTTTACAAGTATCACAAGTTACTTTTTCACTACTAGCATCCGAAGAACAATTAGAAAAGGAAAGAATAGCAGTTACCGCGATAAATAGAGCAGGGCAAACTCATGCTTTGCTAAATTCTCTTAAATTAAGAGTTATTCAGTACACTCTCATACTTTTACATTTAGAACTTTGTTCAAATAGTCTTGATCCCAAGCTGCTTTGAGTCTTTTTCCTTTT
>Ga0209185_1001165_pt1 | contig 24213 bp, 20 predicted proteins | sample SidtaG_2_FD_187425 | JGI IMG/M metagenome (GOLD analysis project Ga0209185, IMG submission 187425) | Marine algal microbial communities from Sidmouth, United Kingdom - Sidmouth_Asex2 metaG (SPAdes) (version 2) | ecosystem: Host-associated > Algae > Red algae > Unclassified | place: Sidmouth... | reverse complement strand
ATAGCGCGCAAGATGAAGACGAGGGTTACCCTTTGCTCGATGTGCTGAAAGAGGTTGTGCAAGCGCGCGAGGAGTGGGAGATTCGGGCAGAGCTCAAGCGCTGGGACGCAGATGAGTCGCGTGATGAATATGTCTCGTCTGCGGGAATGATGCAGCAGATGTTCTTTGGGAATTTATTTAAGAAGCGGGTAGAAAAGCGTGATGAGTGAGGATATACCGGCTGCAAAAGTCGCACTGATAGGCCCAGTATTTCCATATCGGGGTGGTATTGCCCACTACACTACATCGCTTGCAAGAACGTTTCAAGAACAAGGACATCAGCTTTTACTGGTTTCATTCAAACGTCAATATCCTCTTTGGCTTTATCCTGGTGATACAGATAAAGATCCGAGTGCGCAGGGCTTTGAGGCTGACAATCCAAATTACTGGATTGATTCGCTCAATCCGATTACATGGTTCCGCACATTCTGGCGCGTTCGAGCATTTGGTCCACAAGTTATTGTATTGCAGTGGTGGACTACATTTTTTGCACCGCTGTGGCTCACAATTATACTACTAAATAGATTCTTCTTAGCTGCGCCGATTGTGTTTATCTGTCACAATGTGCTTCCACATGAGGAAAGGCGTCTGGATCGTTGGATAGCCTGGCTGCTGCTGCGCTCAAGTTCGCATGTTATTGTACAGTCAGATACTGAGTATGAGTTAGTCAAAAAAATCTTATCAGAGACAACGGTTTCGATTGTGCCTCATCCCGTACACAATATTCTCGTGACGGATCTGTTTTCAACAAAAGAGGTTAGCTTTCTTGAGGCTCGCCATTCGTTTGGGTTAGAATGCGAAGAGTTCGTTTTGCTATTTTTTGGTATTGTACGGGCGTATAAAGGATTACCAGAATTATTATATGCTTTGGCTCGTGTTCGAAAGAGTTGCCCCAAAATTCAGCTACTTGTTGCCGGTGAATTTTGGGAAGATAAAGAGATATATCTGGCGATGATTCGGAACTTAGGGTTAGAAGATTGTGTAAAAATTGATGATAGATATATACCAAATGAGATGGTTAGCTTCTATTATGCCGCATCAGACCTTCTGATTGCACCGTATCGTCATCATACTGGTAGCGCCGTAATTCAAGTTGCCACAGCATTGAATCTGCCTCTTGTTACGTTAAATAATATGCCCGTTGAACCAAATGATGCCTTTTTGCCAATCGAATCCAAATTATTTAACAATCGTGTCCGGCAGCTTGAAAACACAATTTTATCCCATACATTACAAAAGTCCACGTATCGTACTAAATGTAAATCAACCAGCGAAGCGTGCAACATAGCCTCAGCAGAGCCTTTTAGCACAACACCTTCTACATGGTACGAGCTTGTAGACGATATTTTGTCAAGCGCAATTAAGTTGTAACCGATAAATGAACCGTGTATCTACTATCAATTTAGCCTGCCCCATATGCAAGGTAGAATTAATTGCTCAACATCAAAGCTATTTGTGCAATAGATGCGGGCGTGAGTATTTTTGCACAGAAAGTATTCCAGATCTTCGAGTGCCTACGCAAATCACCCCGGATGCGGAGCAGACTTTAGTCCAAGAGTTAATTGAGAAATACCCGTTTACTGAATTTCAAGATATGGCCCTACTAAGGGTGAAATCAAGGCAAACTACAGAGCAGCGAAAACAGAAATTTGCGAATTATAATCGAACAATTAAAGAGCGAAGCACTCGGTTTCACTCAATGTTTACGCGACGGATAGAGCAGCAATGGAAAATCTCAAACCGTCACATAGCACTAGATATTGGTTGTGGAATTGGCCCCGGCATTCTGGCTCTTGCAAAAGAATATGATTTAGTCGTTGGTTTAGATATCCATCTTTCAGCTCTTCTTGTTGCAAAAAAGCTAATCGAAAACGAAGGGCTGGATAATGTAATTCTCATTCAGGGGTCGGCGCTTGCGCTGCCATTTGCAGATCAACAGTTTGATTATATTATGGCTATTAATGTGTTAGAGCATATTTTCGAGCCAGATGTAACGATAGCGGAAGTTCATCGCACCTTAACGATAGAGGGAATATTTGGAGCCGATTCTCGGAATCGATACGATCTTTTTTTCCCCGAACCGCATGTCGGATTGCGCTGGTTGGGATTTCTGCCGCGAAGGTGGATGGAACCCTATGTGCAGTGGCGGATGGGTGTGAATTATGATCACACGCATCTGCTTTCGTACTGGGATCTAAAACGCGCTGCTGTACGCTCGTTTGGGCAAAATTGGCGGGTGGTTCTTCCTGATATCACCGCATATGGTATAGAATCGCCACTTATTCACAAACTGGTTGAATGGGCTAACAATAGCTGGGTTAAAGGATGGATACGCCATTTGTCTCCAACGCACCTATTGTTAACGCGCCGGAGCATAAAGGGATGAACCAATCTGAAAGTTCAGATGATACTGTGCAGATTGTTTTATCGATTATCATTCCAACATTGAATGACACATTGATTCGAGAAGTCGTCAACCAAATTTTGGATGAACTGTCAACGCTCGATAAGCAGGTTTACGCTAGCGAAATCATCGTAGTAGGCAAGGATGATGAATTGCGGCTTGCAAACCTGCTCCCTGCACAGCAACCACTTATCAAGTTTATCGATACACGGACGCCAGTTGGGGCATCGGTTTCGCGTAATATAGGAATTTGCGCTGCATCTGGTGACTGGTTCATCTTTATTGACTCTGATTGTTTAGTTCAACCCGGGTGGGCAGAGGCAATGACGAAACGGCTCGCAGCAGGCGAAAATATTGTGGGGGGAGGCGTAAGCTTTTCAACCAACAGCTACTGGCCATTAGTCTACAACCTTTCGATGTTCCATGAATTTTTAGCCTCGCGCTCAGCATGTGAAAAGCGTTATTTGCCGACGTTAAATCTAGCAATTAAGCGTACTGTAATTGATCAAATAGGCTATCTAGATGAGACATTAACACGTGGACAAGATATGGATTGGACAATCCGGATGGTTCAAGGTGGTTTCCGGCTCTTTTTTGAGCCGACCGCCACGATTTCTCATCAGCCTACCCGGGCAGACTGGTCAACAGTCTGGCGTTATTGGATAAAAAGTGGTTATTACAGTAGTCGAAACCGCAGGAAATATAAAGACTATTATCAAACACCTAAATTTTTATCATACCCATGGATGATGCGCCTTTTATCGCCATTCATAGCACTTATAGTAACGACAAGAATCTTTTTGCGATTACCCAAAGAACTTAAATTTGTTTCTACCATCCCACCTATCTATATGACAAAAATTGCTTGGTGCTTAGGGGCAAGCTCATCCATAAGTGAAGAAAAATCTAATTCTTTACTTTAGGTATCTACTTTGATGAAAATTTTAATAACTGGTGGCGCTGGTTTCATTGGCTCGCACACTGCAGATGCTCTATTAAGCCAAGGTCATCAAGTTCGCATTTATGATGCATTAATTCCACAAGTCCACAATCATGCAAGTAGTAGCTGTAATGACGCTCGATGGCCCGATTATCTCGCCTCAGATTGTGAGAAAATTCACGGTGATATGCGTGATCGAGTAAAGTTAGAGAGTGCCCTTGAAGGTGTGAACGTAATTTATCACTTGGCTGCGCGGGTCGGGGTTGGGCAATCCATGTACGAGATCCAAGAATATACGGATGTTAATGTAGGCGGAACCGCTACACTACTCGATATCATCGCAAACGAACCCCGCATACGCGAGAGATTGTCAAAAATAATCGTAGCATCTTCAATGTCTAACTATGGAGAAGGTGCTTACCACTGCACAATACATGGTGTGGTCGCGCCTCCAGTTCGAACAGTTGAAAGACTTGCAGCCAAAGAGTGGGAGATACGCTGTCCACATAGTATGGAAAATGGTAATCAGTGTGCTGAATTGCTGCAATCTATCCCTACAGATGAATCTAAACCATTGAAGCCAAATAGTATTTATGCTTCAACCAAAAGAACTCAAGAGGAATTGTTTTTGATTACAGGTAGAGCCTATGGAATTCCTGCTGTTGCGCTTCGATTTTTCAATACCTATGGTTCACGTCAATCACTTTCGAATCCATACACCGGTGTTTTGGCAATTTTTTGCAGCCGATTATTAAATTTGAACGCACCTATTATTTACGAAGATGGCCTACAAATTCGTGATTTTGTTCATATCAGCGATCTAGTTGATGCAGCCTTACTGGTAATGGACCATCCTAATGCATCGGATAAAATTTTGAATGTCGGTACAGGGCAACCTATCACAATTTTAGATGTAGCGTCGACGCTCTCAGAGTTTATGGATGTTCAAATCTCACCAGAGATTGCACATCAATCTCGTTTAGGTGATATTCGGCATTGTTACCCCGATATTTCTGCGTTGAAGGCATTAGGGTATACGCCCAAGATGAGTTTTGAAAAGGGGTTAGATGAGCTCGTTGACTGGGTCCAAAGTCAAACATCTGTGGATTCTTTTGATAATGCACAGCGTCAATTACAGAAGCGTGGGCTCTCGATTTAGACGCAATGACTAACCTATGTTATTCGCACCCTTCCATGTATCTTTTCAATAAATAGCGATGACGGTTTCGGCTTCGACCATTTCACTCCGTGAAAGCTCAGCTTACGCTATCTGTGCCCACTAAATATTGAGAAGATACCCTTCCATATTAAAAAGATAACAATGCGAACATATATTTTGTAGGGAAAATAGATTAAATGTCTGTACCTCACGTATTTGCTGTTGTTACAAATTGGAATGGATTAGAAGACACTACGGAGTGTATAGAGTCTTTACTTCAATCCAAGTATGAAAACCTATCGATTGTTATTGTGGATAATGGATCCACTGATGGGTGCGCGGAAATCTTATCTCAACGATTTCCTACAATTCCTCAAGTACAGACAGGTCAGAATGCCGAAGTGACTGCTGCGTATAATAAGGGTCTAGAGTATGCTCTTTTACACGATGCAGATTATCTATTAATGCTCAATAATGACACAACATTACATGCAGACATGATTCGCCATCTCGTAGATACTGCACAAGCGAAGCCGCAAATTGGTGTGCTAACACCAAAAATATACTATTACGATCGCCCTGATGTGATCTGGTTTGCAGGCGCACGCTGCCACCCTTGGGATTTTGGTGCTTATGATCGTGGTGAAGGGGCAATCGATAGTCCATCCAACAATAGTACCCGAGAGACAGAATATGCTTGGGCCTGTGGTATGCTTTTTTCACGAGAATTGTTAGAGGAAATCGGGTTATTCGATACTCGATTTTGGCTATACTATGACGATGTTGATATTTGTTTACGTGCTCGGAAAGCAGGCTATAAGATTTGGTATGTTCCCGAAGCAAAAATGTGGCATAAGGTTAGCGGAAGCACTGGTAGCAAACGATTTGCTCGTACTTGGGCACGAAGCAAAATGCTGCTTTATCGAAAACATACGCGCGGACTCCATCAAGTTGGGCTTATTATCTACGCATTTTTTCACTCATTTTTTCGGCTTATTTTCCCAAGCCCATTCAGTAAAAAAATAAATAGTCACTATGGCGCGTACCTTTCTGGGCTGTGGGAAGGGCTGTTCTGGTGCAAGTCAATAAAAACGAATATTGCGGGCTGAAAGATTTATGAGCAAACGTGTTTTAGTAATTGGATTAGATGGCGCAACGTGGGACCTTATGACGCCGTGGATGAATGATGGTCTCTTACCTAATTTGCGCGCGCTGCGCGATGGTGGCCTTTCTGGCAATTTAGCATCAACAATTCATCCTGTAACAACACCTGCTTGGACCTCATTTTTAACTGGTCAGCAGCAGGGAAAGCATGGGATCTACGATCATGTCCGCCGCCGGCCCGATAGTTATAAGATGGAAATTACAAATGCGACCATGATCAAATCTCCGTTGTTGTTTGATTATATTGGGGAGCATTTTGGTTATAATCATCATGAAGATCATGATTGTGGTGATGTTAACCAATCGAATAAACCTCAGGGGGGAAGAACAATTTCGGTAAACGTTCCATATACATATCCACCCAGGCCTATCCCTGGAGATATGGTTAGCGGATTATTTGCGACAATCGTTGGTCCTGAAATAACAGAACCACCTGAGTTATACCGTGAGATTGCGCAAGTTGCGCCAAATTATGTTGTGCATCCTGACTTTGATCCGAAAGCAGATGATCCGCTACAGGATTTTCTATCTCGATATTTAGATTGTATTCGAGATCGTGTAAAAGTAGCGCTTTATTTGATGCAGAAAGAGCCATGGTCATTTAGCATTGTTGTTTTTATGGCGACCGATCAGATTCAGCACGCGTACTGGCATTTTATGTCCGAGCAGAATCGGAATGACCCAGTGGTTGGTCATCTGCATGATGCAATTTTGCAGGTATATCAAACAATTGATGCCGAAATCCCCGCTTTATTAGAGTTAACCGATGAAGAGACACTTGTACTAGCTATGTCCGACCATGGTGCAGGTCCTCTACATCGCTTTGTTAACCTGAACCGCTGGTTAGCCAATGAAGATTTGCTCACATTCAAAAAGCAAAAAAGCAGTTTGCGCTCTTCACTACTCAAACAGAGCGCAACACTCTATAAGCGATATCTTCCTGCTACGTGGCGGTTTTATATTAGAAAGCGACTTGGGCGTAATTTTGATCGCGTGAAATCTGAGATGGAATCTCAATTGTTTGCTTCACCAATTGATTGGGGGCAAACCAAGGCATATTCTATGGGTGCATGTGGCAATATTTTCATCAATCTACAAGGGCGTGAACCTGAAGGAATTGTTGAAGAGGGTGAGGAATATGAGCGAGTACGTACTTTGATTATTGAACAATTAATGAAATTGCGTGACGCAGATACCAACGAACTCATTGTAAAAAATGTACATAAACGTGAGGATTTGTATCAGGGCCCATATCTTGAACAAGCACCCGATCTTGTAATTGTATGGCTCGATTATCGTTACTGGGGGCGTGGCAGATATGATCAGAATGATCCGCCGCTTTTTCAAGAACCAAAAACATGGGATTTTAGCGATCTGCCTTTAACTGCCACACACCGCCCGGAGGGTATGCTAATTGCTTATGGGCCAAATATTGAACCAGAATCATTAATAAATGACGCTTGTTTGATTGATCTTGCGCCAACTATTTTGGCCTATTTAGAAATTCCTATTCCTTCTTCCATGGACGGAAAAGTATTGTCTTCTATACTCCCTAATGTGCTACTTCAGGAATCAAGAATTGAGCGGGAATTTGAACAACACAACGTGCAGAATTTTACCTTTTCTGAAGATGATGAAAACAAGATTATGAAACGTCTTGAGAATTTGGGGTACCTATAAATCTGATGTCGGACTCGACATTCTCGCCTCAAGCCGACTCTACAAACGTAAAAAAAATACGCAAATTTGTCCGAAATTCTGGATATACGGCTCTCTCCGATTTATTTGATCGTATTGCCAATATTTTTGTTATTGTTTACTTGTCGAATAGCTTAGGCGCGGCTGCAGTGGGAACTTACACGCTGGCCATCAGCTATTTTTTCATCGGCTCACGTTTTGCATTCTGGGGTCTTGATCACTTACTGATCCGCAATGTTGCTCTAAGGCCCGATACAGCTAATAAGTACGTGGTTAATTTTGTGATTCTGCGTGCTCTCCTCTCACTTGGTGCAATTGCCCTTCTTTCGTTGCTACTGTTTTTCCTCCCTTACACAACTGATGTGCGTATTATTATCATCGTTTTTTTATTTAGCATTCTAGGCGAAAATGTCATAAATATTGCGGAGGCTGTCTTCATTTCTGCCGAGAGGATGGAGTTTTTGAGCATCTTAGCGCTTTTTGGTGGCCTGCTCAAACTAATCAGTTGCATTGTTGTGATAGCGTTAGGGGGAAAGATATTGCATGTTGCCATGGCATTCTTATTGACCTCACTTTTAAGCTTAGTCGTCTCATTATTCTTGCTGCGCCGTCTTCTCGGAGGCGGTGTTTTAGAGTTTGATTTGGAGTTTTGTCGGGAACAGCTGACCATCGCAAAACCATTTGTAGTGGTTGCAATTACGTTTATATTGAATAGTCGACTGGATACAATTTTGCTTTCACTATTTGTTAGCAAAGCCGATATCGGTTTCTATGGCGCTGCGGTTACTGTTGTGACAGCACTTACGATGGTCCCACAAAGCATTGCAACGGCTATATTTCCAGTGCTTGCTCGAAGTAGGGCTCAATACGATTTAGGTGATAAGCAGAAGAACGGTGACTCGCTCGCTTCTACCATTCATTCCACTGAGACCACTAATCAATACAGACAAATATTCAAATATATGGTTATTATCGTTATACCGCTTAGCTTAGGACTCATAGCTATTGCTGATCGAGCCATAGACTTTGTTTTCTCTGCTGATTTTTTAAACACCATACCGATTCTAAGAATTTTGGCTTTATTCATCGTCTTTAATGGGCTTAATGTTCTTAATAGCCGACTATTAATTGTAGCAAACCGCCAAGATCTCATTGCACGCTATCAAGCAATAACATTATGTTTAAATGTGCTACTTATATTCTTACTTGTGCCTTTATTTGGATTGATTGGTGCAGCAATAGCAAAGCTTATAACGATAGCAGGACTTTATGCTTTCATGCATCGGGCTGTCTATAATTCCATATCTGCTTTTTCAATTGTAGATTTGCTAAAAAAACCTGTGCTTGCTGGAATTGGTATGGTACTGGTTACTTTTTTACTACACACAGTTCCACTATGGTTTCAAATCGGTATGGGGGCTATAACATACGTAGTTTTGATCGTGATGATGGGCACAATCACGCCGACAGAACAAGTTCTTTGGCGAAATGTATTAAAAAATTGATACAGTATACATGTTTTTACTTGCAATTTTATAATTTGTAAATTTAACTAGGAGATGTAAATGGATGCTCAATCAAAAGGCCGTCTATTAATTGTTGGTTGGGATGGTGCAACATTTGATTTAATAAAACCATATATCGATGAGGGTCTCATGCCAAATACGGCAAAGCTCTTAGAGGATGGAGCCCATCGCATCTTGGAATCCACAATTCCTACCCTTTCGCCAGCAGCTTGGACATCGTTCTTTACAGGAAAGAATCCCGCACGTCATGGAACATTCGATTTCGTCTATCGCCCACACGGAACATATGAAATACTTTCTACTAGAAATAATTTGCAATCTCTGGGAACGTTATTTCACTATGCCAGTGAAGCCGGTCGAAAAGTTGGTTCTGTAAATGTCCCCTTTACCTATCCGCCTCAGCCTGTCAATGGGTTCATGATTTCTGGTCTGGGTGCTGATTTGGATTGGGCGTATACATACCCATCTTTCCTGCGCGATGATCTGCTTAAACAAGATTATCGGATAGACAATCCTGTCCATTACAACGGGCATAATGATGAAGCCTATCTAGACGCGGCAATAGAAACAACGAAAATTCGTGCACGCACGACAATAGATTTGATGAAAACTCAGCCATGGGATTGTTTCATGGTTGTATTCATGAATATAGATCAGTTGCTAAGTTTTGTCTGGCACCATATGGATGAAAGTCATCCACGGCATAATCCAGCTCAGGCTCATTTAGGGGAGAAAATTAAGGAATTGCATAATTACCTTGATGAAATTCTGGGAGAGATGTTAACGATTGCCGGTGAGGATGCGAATGTGATTTTAGCTTCGGATCATGGAATGGGGCCACTTTATAAAGAGGTTTTTCTCAATAACTGGTTACGAGAAGTTGGCTTTATGGTAGACCAAAAACCGCAGGTTGCTCGTGGTACATATTGGCGCATTATGCGTACCTTCGGCATTACGCGTGAAGGGATTTGGCGCAAGATTGGACGTGCAAGGACGCAACAGATGAAAGCGCTATTGCCGAAGCCCCTTCACTGGATTGTACCCACAGAACACCCTGATTTAGCGAACGAAATCGACTGGTCCCAGACGAAAGCATACGGTTTCGGCAACATCGGCCAAATTTATATCAATTTAGTTGGGCGCGAACCACATGGAATTGTCAATTCCGGCACAGAGTACGATTCGGTGGTCGCTGACATAAAGGCACAACTATTCGAATTAATTGATCCGGAAACAGGTGAAACGATAGTAGATAAGGTCTATACAAAAGATGAACTTTATGCCGGACCATTTTTCGACAGCGCGCCCGACTTGAATGTCATTATGAAAGACTATAGTTATATCACGCAGATGCGACGCGAATTAGCATTTAGTGATGTAATACGCCCATTTACGGGCATGAGCGGCTTTCATCGGCGGGAAGGCATATTTGCGATCAAAGGTCCTGCAATTAAATCTGGTCATTTTGATCCAGCCTCGATACTTGATGTAATGCCTACTTCTCTCTACCTTATGGGGCTTGCTATCCCTAATGATGTGGATGGACAGATTATGTCAGAAATTATTGAATCCAATTTTTTAGAAAACAATCCAACTCAGTATGTTTCATCTCTCACCATAGCCCAACAAGGTGAAGCGCTAACAGATAGCGATGAGAAAAAGTTACAGGAACGCCTGCGGTCTTTGGGGTACTTACAATAGTGGTAAATCAAGGTTAACCATTCAGCCCCTCGCCGGTTGAGTGCCCGCCGCTAACGCTATAGCAGTTTCTGGCTTGTATCGAAACCCAAGAGGGGCTGAGCGATTACGATTAGGGTAAAAAAGATATTCTCCAATACCATCTGCTATGCGAATGCTTTTCAGCTGAACTGCTTGAAGGGATGGTTACTTTATACGTTCCGGTCCATAGATACTGTAGAATACCGCTCGTAATTTTGAAAATTTCGCCCCCTTGGACATAAAATTATGCAAAATATGGCTAAATTATAGTACCCCATATGGGGTATTACCCCTCTTTTTAGGCCCAAATACGGTATTTTAGGTATTGTTCAGCCATTTCAGCGATGGTAAAATTATTTTTAGTTGCTTTTCTGCTTTGCATACTTTAATCTTTGGCAGTAGCAATAATGATGTCAATTAATATAGTTCCCATACAAAAATTATGTACTATCAAGGAGTCTAAATTCATGATACGTAAATTAGCTGCAACCATAGCAGTTGCTGTATTAGCTATTGCCGTTACAATTATCCCAAGTTCTGCTCAAAATATTCCTGCTGGCCCTCCAGGAACGGGTTTTTGGGTTTTTTGGCAGCTTCAAAACATTGATACAACAGCAGGATCTGTTTCAATGACTGCTTACGAAGTGGAAGGTGGTAGCGCAAATCAAGTTGGTAGTGAATCTTATGCATTAGGCTTAAACAGCGCTTTAGCATATCACCCAGGGCTACCCGTTACCTTCCCAAATGGTGATCGTATTGGCTTCAGCAGTGATGTAAACTTCACGCGTGGTTCTGCGGTTATCAGCTCGGATGTCGATGTTGTGGCAATTGCACAGCTAGGTAACAACAAATCAGGTGAAGTTGGCGATCCATCAGGTCTTGGTAAGGCAACATCCTTCTATCAGGGTATTGGTTCGACCAATGCATCTACCATTGTTAACTTCCCATTGGTCAAAAATGACTTTAATGGACAGACAACAACATTTTATATCCAGTCAGCTGGTAGCGATGCCGACGTGACTATTACGTATAAAATGAATGATGGTACGTCGCATACAGAAAGTCGCACAATCGGTGCAAACCGCATGTGGGAATTTAGTCCGCTAAATGCAGCTCCAGCTATTGCAAGTGGTTGTTCGGGTGGTGGTGCTACATCACCATGTCAAGGTGCGGCTACAGTAGAATCATCTTCTGGTGCGATAGTTGGTGTAGTTGTAGAGCATCCAGCGCAAGGTGTACCTGTTAAGCTAGCACTGAGTACCCGTGGTCTAACAGATGCTGATCAAGGAACGAAACTGCTTGCTCCAATTATCAAAAACGCATTTAATGGTTCAACCACTGGCTTCTCTGTACAAAATGTTGGGAATGCTGATGCAACGGTTAAAATCGACCTTACAGTAACAAATGCAGCTGATGCATCATTGATTGGTAATCAGTATAGCGAGACGGTGACAATTGCTCCAGGCTCAGCCGAAATCTTCATTGCTGCTCGTAACAATCTGGGTGGTATGCCTGCCGGTACATTTGCATCAGCAACAGTTGAATCTACAAATGGCCAGAAGCTGGTCGGTGCAGTTAACGAGAATAATAAGGGCCAGAAAGCTGTATACGCTGCATTCTGTACAACAGGCTGTGGCACAGCAGATACAGCGGCAACAAAGACACAAATTGCTGCACCATTGGTAAAAGATTTCTTCAATGGTAAAACAACAGGCTTAGTTGTTGCGAATGCTGGTAACGCTCCTACAAAAATGCGAGCAACATATGTAGATGCGGCTGGCGTATCTCGCACGATTGAATCATCACAAGACATTCCTGCTGGTGGTGCTGTATCATTCTTTAGCGTAAACACAAATCCAGGTGGTCGCTTTACAGCAACTGGTGGGGTTAACTTTGCCGATTTCTTCAATACAAAGAACTCTGTAACAGTTGAGTCTACGACAGGTCAGCCGATTGTCGCCGTGGCACAGGAATCTGCACGTGATGGCACAGGCCTTGACATCAAAAATTACGAAGGGTTTAACTACTAAATCAAAACCTTTGGGGGCCTTACTGGCTACCAGTTGATTAATTAATATGTAATAGAAGTGTCAATATTTACAGAAGCCACCCTAATAGTCGGGTGGCTTCTGTACTTCTATCGCCTTATTAGAAATTTTCCTAGTTCTGTCAGATTTAGTGGGGATGTCCAATAATTTAGTAAGGGAACGATATATCGTGCCCAGCATAGTTGACGGGATCACCAGTCTTGGGCACGATATATCGTTCCCCTACAGGTTTAAATCATTTTTTTCGAACCAATTAATAACCCCACCAAATCTGACAGAACCAGGAAAATTTGAATAGCTTGTCTAGGGATTAGCATAAATTTTTTCCAGTTTTTATTTCTTTGGTAGACTCCTCAAGATTCTACTCCTCTCAATCACCTACATTGATGTACTTGGAAATTGGCCAATAAGTCCTATTGCATTTTGCTCACCCAAATGTCATGATTTTCACAAAATTAATATATACTAAATGGCGCTAATCAGGAGCAGCGGCTCATAAACAAATCATGCATGCTCAGCATAATTCTCGCCAATATTGTCAGAAATTACTATATGAAGGTATTTAAATTATGAAGCAAAATAATAAGTTTTTTGCCATTTTCTTAGTGCTTGTCGCTTTGCTGGTGCTTGTAAGTGCTTGCGGTGGCGCAAATAAACCAGCCCCAACGCCCACAGAGGAAGTAGCCGTACCGACTGTTACGGATACACCTATAACAGACTCTGAGGCAGAACCAACTGAAATGGCACCTGCTACGGCTGAACCCGTAGAAGAAACTGATGAAGAAACCGATGAAACAGCAGATGAAACTGAGTCAGCATCAACTGATGATGCATATCCAGAACCAGATGCATCAGACGCCGTCGCAAGTCCAAAAGATTACCCAGAACCAGCAAATGCACCAGAAAAACCAAATGAAGAAACGGAAGATGATGTTAACCCCGATGACTATCCTGCTGCTTCTGAGGTAGAGACAGAGGCGGATGCATTAAGCATCGGACCCGATTTTAATATAGACGAGCCAGTTTTGCCTGGTGTTACAACTGTTACGGGTGATGGACCAAAGGGTGTACCGATCCGTTTGATAAATGTTTCTGAACTGGGCATACGCATTGGCGAAACTGTGATTGACGAAAATGGTACGTTTGTGTTTGAACTTGAAGAGCCACTTGGCGATCAGATTTCTATCGGAATTCAAATTGGTGACTTTCGGGATGTAGACAATCCTGATGGCTGGACATATGATGACTTTCTTGTGAGCCCTAATTATTACCATCGGGCATTCGTCGGCATATTGTTGGATCTTGTCAGTACCTCACAATAAACATCGCTTATACGCAATCTTTTCAGACATCTTTTTATAAATTTACCACCCAAACAACGTGGACAATTTATCTTTGTCTCATCTACAATTTATTCTTCTTGTCGCGGTTACTACCGCCTGGCTCCTTTGGTGGCCAGGCGGTTTGCTTTTTCGGCTCATTGGACTTAAGACAAGGACAGATCTGCTCGTCACCATATCGCTTCAATTTGCACTTGGTATGGTCTTCTGGCCTCTTCTTTTCCTGTGGACCTCAACCGCAGGCTTGCATTGGTCGACCAAGTCTGCCCAACTAATGGTTGTCGCTGTTACATTATTTGGGGCCATCGCCCTAATTGGAGTTAAACGCCAAAGATGGCATCATCGCTATCAATTATTACGCAAAGCAGATGCTCGCACCCTTTCCTTTGTTTTCCTCTTATTTCTCACTTTTTTTACACGCTATACGCATATCCAATCGCTAATTTTACCGGCGTGGGTTGATTCTGTCCACCACACAATGGTTATAACTGTATTGATGGAACAAGGATATCTGCCTGATACATATGCGCCCTATCTACCAAGTGGGCGGTTCTTTTATCACTGGGGATTTCACGCTATCGTTGCTTTTGTCAGTTGGATAACGGGGGCAAACAACGCCATTGATGTCGCACGGGTTTTGCTAATTGTAGGACAGGTATTCAATTGTTTAACGCTTGTTCTTACCTATACAATGGGGCGAGTCTGGTTTGGTAGCCAGCGCGTTGGTTTATGGGGGGCAGCATTGGCAACGCTTGTATCATGGTTTCCCGCCTACTATGTATCGTGGGGGCGCTATCCTCATTTAGTCGGTATGTTACTCCTTGCAGCCATAGCAATCTGTTTCCATCGATTGTTTAGAAACGGACAATCATATCGTTCGCTACCAGCATCTCTATCCGCATGGTTTTCTATTTCTCAAAAGCAGCTTCCAGGGTTGATTGCAGCAACTCTACTGTTGAGTGGTTTGATTCTTATTCATGTTCGCGTCGCCTTTTTTGCCTTTACACTTGGGATGATTTTCGGATTGGTCGCGCTGATTAAGCAACGTTGGAAAGATGTTATTCATTTAGTGTATATATTTACAGGGGCTGCTCTGCTATGCTTGCCATGGATCATCCGCCTAGCATCCAACGCTCGACTGCAAGAAATGGTCGTGCGGTCAGACACGAGCAATAATGACTGGTGGGGACAGTATAACTCGATTCCATGGGGGTTAGTTTGGATTAAGGGGCAATCTTTATTACTGGCTATTGCAACGGGGGGAATATCTGTATTTCTACGTTGGGACGAAAATTCGATGTGGATGCACCTATTGGCTGTGAGTGGCGTTATAGTGCTTTGCGGCGCATTGTGGAATACGTGGCACTTTAGTCGCAAAAATTCTAAACAACAGAGTATTGTCAAACAGGCTAACCGTCGCGAAATTCTCTCTCTTGTTATACTGTACAGTTGGATTATTCTCACAGGACTTATTATCAACGGTGGTCAAATAGGCCTACCCGTGCCGCGATTTGTACATAATAGCTCTGCGGTGATCAGCCTTTACCTTCCATTGAGCTTAGTAGCTGGATCGCTGCTTGCGTGGACAACTGGATTATTTTTCCGTCACAAAAAAAGTTTGATACCCGTTACTGTTTTCTGCGTCTCTCTTGTTAGCCTAACGGGTGCGTTAATGATGCAGTCTGTTGTGAATCCAGAAACTGTTCTGATAGACTCTAGGGATATCGTCGCAATGGAGTGGATAACAGAGGAGGTGCCGGCTAATGCAAAATTTGCTGTAAATAGTACAACGTGGCTACGCAAAACTCACCGGGGAACAGATGGTGGATATTGGCTAACAACGCTAACAGGACGCGAATCAATTTTACCTGTTGGGATTTATTCGTTGGCGTTACCAACCGATGAACGAGAAAGGGTGAATAATATTTTGGAGAATTGGACTGATATTACTAGCCCGCAAGAAAAAAATCTACAATCTCTTTTAAAAGCGGAGGCTATTACACACATTTATCTAGGGTCAAAAGGTGGTCAGCTGAACGAACTGCCGTTAAATATGTATCCATTTTTGAAGGAGATTTACTATGATGGACCTATTAGTATCTACAAAGTGGTAGAGGACCAACGTTCGAATACTCAATCGAGTAGCCGATAGATTTGTACACCTTCATTTTGAAATACAAGCTCAATTGATTCAGCTTGCTCTAATGCTGCGGATTGAAGACCTTTCTCGAGGATACTGTTAGATGGTGTTATGTAAGCATATCTTACCCCCTGTACGAGCATTGCGTCTATCGCGGCTGGAGCTTCTTCGAAGGCGAGTACGGTATTTGAAATTTCAAGCATCTTAAGCCTCTCTTCACGCGCTGCCAAACTCATTATCATAGGAGGAGCGGTCGTTTGATGATTGGTGAAGTATGGAATCCAATATCCCCCATCTTCTCCATTAACCGCTGCTGCACGCCAAAAATCAGCATTTACGGCAATAATCTCTTCTGATTGCACATTGTCTTGGATCCAGTCCATTGCCGCCAAATCGCTATCCGTAACAAAGAATCTTGTCTCCTCAATATCGTTTACCCGATACCATCCCGAAATCGTAGAAAAGAGTATAAGCGCAATCAAAAATACTCTTTTCATTGCCACATAATATCGATTCGGTAAGAGATCCCATATCTCGCTAAATGCAGCGCCAATGACCAAACCGATTGGTATGTACAGCATAATTAAGATCGTGCCAAAATTTGTAATATTGAGCATTGGCACATTGAGCCGATAGGTGTTACCTAAACCGATGAGCAAGATTGTCCATAAAACGGTACATATCGTGAGCCAGTTACGTCTCCAAAGCCCAATTAACGTGCTGCCTGCTGCTACATAAAGCAGCCATGGACGAGCCACTAAAATTGGGATAGATGAAAGCGGGAAATTATTGTAGCTATCTTTGTATTGAGCATTTATTTGTGGATCCGTGATAAGCGGAGGTGATTGCCGGAAAGCAATGTACTTTTCTAGCGCGCCCCATAAAGCTGGCAAAACACATATAAGCGCGATAATACCGATTAGTATTAGACAGGAAAATAGCGGCCAGAATTTTCTATTGCGATATGCTACCCATAAGCTGTATGGTAGCGTAACACAGAGCAACAGCACATAAAGCGCGGCAACGCGAAAATGCAGCAGGAAAACGCTTGCCGGAAAGATTGCTGCCAGTACGACAAGGCCAATCTGCTGCCGATTTGAAACAGACCACTTGGCCGAATCATTCTCTTCTTTCTTATCTGTCCACTGTTGCAATGCCTCTAGCACGCTAAACCACCCAATCAGCAGAATAGACTGACTAGCGATTTGAGTAAAGCGCCCCCAGTTGACGTAATAGGCAGGCATATGACAAAAGAGACCAACCGTTGCGGCACCCAGTAATGCGCTATAGCGATTCTTTGTTTGCCTTTCAATAATTAGATAGACCCCAAGCCCAGCAAGCCCATTTAGCATTTGAGCAGTCCATTGTACCGCTACATGAGCCGATACACCCGTTAGCCAAGAAACGGGTGCAGTGAGCGTATACAAGCCGAGATGATACATAGCCAGCGGAATGGCGTTATAGGGCTCCAAGTCAAACGGAATTTGTCCATTTTGAATCGTAAGTTCAGTAATTAAGACGTGATGTAGTGAATCAGTCCATGCTGGAATAGGCCGCTCGTGTGTGATCCAGAGTCGCGTTGCTACCGTTAAAATGAGGACGAACAGAAATACCCAATCAACGGGTTTGAATTTGTTTTTTACTATCTCCTTAAATTGATGTGGCTTATTTAAGTCCCTCGTCAACATCGCCATAAGCAGACCACCGTAGCTATAAAGCGCGCAGGCAGACAAAAACAGGGCAACTAGAGTCGCGTTTAAGCGAAAATTTGGAACCCAAAATCGTAGGTTGTAGAAGAGTACAGGAGGGAGAGCAATGCTAATACCGATAGTAACAATGGCGGTGCTGATTGTTGACCAGCGTTCTCTCAAATCAACCAACGTCAATAGCGCTGCCCCAGGCAACCAAAACAGCGCAGCCATCGCCAAAATTAATTGCAGCTCAACTAAAAAAGAGGGAGCGCTATTTGCTAGCATCAATCTCTCTCTTCTGTTTTATATCAGTAACTTTTAGAAATTTAGGCATACTTAAATTAAAGAGTAACGCCATTCTCAGTTTATAATTTTGACTCTTTACACTCATATGAAACTAGGCTTTTATGTAACCGTTCAGCCCCCTTGGTTTCGATATACCCACAAACAGCTGTGGGCACTCAACCGGCGGGAGGGAGTGAATGGTTACGATTTTAACTAGGACCAAACCACCATGACCAACCAACCCATAACCATTGTCTCCGGCCTGCCGCGGTCGGGGACGTCGATGATGATGAAATTATTAGAAGCGGGCGGCATTCCCGTACTAATTGACGGTATCCGCACGGCAGATGATGACAACCCCAAGGGCTATTACGAGTTCGAGCGGGTCAAGCAGCTACCTGACGGCGATGATGCTTGGCTGGCTGACGCGCAGGGAAAAGTCGTGAAGCTAATCTCTGCGCTGTTACACCACTTGCCCTCGCATTATACGTACCACATCGTCTTTATGCGGCGTCGCATGGAAGAGATCCTGCGCTCGCAGCAGAAGATGCTGGTCAACCGCGACGAGTCAACAGATAAGGTGGACGACGCCGAGTTGACTTTCCTCTTCCAAAAACATCTGCTCAAAACCGAAGCTTGGCTGATAGATCAACCTAATATTGAGGTGCTGTACGTGGATTATAATCAGATGCTGCTCGACCCCACAGAATTTGTGCCGCAAATTAACGAGTTTCTTGGCAGCACGCTAGATGAAACTGCCATGCTTCAAGTTGTGGATCCAACGCTTTACCGCAACCGCGCATAGTAACCACGCATAGTAACCACGCATAAGCGTAGCTCACCAGAACAGTTTACTCGCCCCACGTTGCGCGCAGCACGCGGATCCAATTTTCGTGCGCGATCTTGCGTAGATCCGCATCATCGAAGCCATGATCTTCGAGTGCGGCCATTAGCTTGGGCAAACCCGCCGCATCGCGCAGATCGTGGGGCATGATCGCGCCGTCAAAATCCGAGCCGAGCGCAATATGCTCCACGCCGATGCGCTCGGCCATATACGCAGCGTGACGCGCAATCTCGCTCAACGACGTTACCTGATTCGACTTGCCATCGGTGCGCAAGAAGCCAATATGATAGTTGACGCCGACGACGCCATTCGTCGCTTTGATCGCATCGAGCTGCTTGTCCGTCAAATTGCGCGGGGTGGGGCTAAGCGCATGAGCGCACGAATGGGTGGCAACCAACGGTGCATCGCTCAACGCTTCCACATCCCAAAAGCCTTTTTCATTGAGATGAGAGAGATCAATTATCACTCGCAGGCTGTTGCATTCCTTCACCAAGTCGCGGCCTGCGTCCGTCAGCCCGGGGCCAATGTCCGGATCGCCTGGAAACTTGAACGGTACACCGTATGCGAATGCATTGGGGCGGCTCCATACGGGGCCAAGCGAGCGGAGCCCCATGGCGTATAAAACGTGCAGCGAATCGAAATCGGTGCCGATTGCTTCTGCCCCCTCGATGTGTAACAACATCGCGAAGAGTCCATTTGCCAGACAATGTTCGAGTTCGCTTGCCGTACGCACAATTTTCACCCGGCCCGCCGAACGTTTCTCCACGCCCAATAGCTCCGCAGCCGTCTTTACAGTCCATTGGAGAGCATCTGCATAGGCAGGCGGGGCAGGCATCTTTATTTCATAAGAGCCGTCGTCGCCACTCTCTTCGCCGGGCATGGTTGTCATACCCTCAGCGGATCGGGTGTACATGGCGAAGAAGCCGCCCCCCAGCCCGCCTGCCTGCGCCCGTGGCAAATCTATGTGTCCATGATCCGCATGGGCGAAGAAGTCACGCTTCTTTTTAGGATCCGACGCACAGAGTTCGAGGACGGTGTCGTTGTGGCCGTCGAAAATTAGTGGGTATTGTTTTTCTGGCACGATGTCACTCTCTTTTGGTGTGGTTGAGCATCAGTAATACTGGTCTATTTAATACAGACTTGATAAAGAATCAAACGCATCATATAATAGAAAAATGAGTAATCTGTTATTTTCGACCCATGATCCAAGATTACTAAATGTAATTTTGCATAGGTCACGCTATGTGGAGCACATTCAGTTGCGTCATTTATTTGTAGACGTGGATTCTATTCGTGAAACGGTTGAAGACCCTGACTTTATTGCAACTGATGTCAGTAGTGGCTCGGTCGAAAATTACTATGCTCAAGGATTGGTGGAGAACGATCCCGAATCTTACTTGAAAGTCAGTGTCCTCTTTATAGATGAAGTCGGTCGAGTAATTACAGCGTTTGGTGTTGATAGACCAAAGATTACAGAAGAAATATTATGGCAAAAATGATTGATCTATTTGGTGAAGAACCGCGACTTAAATTTAATAAATTCGACTCAATAACTCTATCACCGGAAGATATTTGGGCCGATTATGACGAGTTAACAGACAGCGTGATCTTTTATTTTACGGGAAAGCCTGTAAGTGCGATTTCGGTCTATCTTCGGGATGATGTCTACGCAATGGTTGATCCTGGCAACCAGAATGTTGTGGGGATTCACGTTGAAGCTTTTGAGCGTAATTTTTTGGCACAACACCCCTTGCTTCAATCAAGTTGGCCCCATGTGAAACGGTCACTGTCGCAAGAACGCGGCGCTGAGCCGAATTCTCTTCTCAAACTCTTCTCTTTCGGGATGACCTTTATGGTTGATGAAAACTACCCAAAAGCAGCGTAGATCTACTCCCCCGCCCACAGCTGAGCCAGCTTAATACATGTATCCGCGGCCTTTGCCATATCCTGCACGCTGACCCATTCTAGCGGACCGTGAATGTTCTGCATTCCGGTGAAGAGGTTTGGCGTGGGGATACCCATTTGTGTCAGGCCGGATCCGTCGGTGCCGCCGCGGATCGGGTGGCTGAAGGGTGTTAGGTCCATCGACTCGATTGCCTGACGCGCCAAGTCTACTGGCCGCATATCGTCTTCGAGCCAGTAGCGCATGTTGCGATATTGTGACGTGATCTCGCAGCTGATCTGCGCCCGCGGTTCGCTCTGTTGCACTGCTGCACACACCTCTTTTATTAAAGCCCCATGTGATTCAAGTCCATCTAGCTCGAAGTCGCGCAGAATAAAGTGCGCTTCGGCTTCGGCTGCTGTACCGCCCGATTGATAGACGTGGATAAAGCCGTCACGGCCGTCTGTGGTTTCGGGCGTGCGCGTCTCTTGGGGCAGCCCGTCGATGATCTTCGCGAGTAGGTGCAGCGCGTTGACCATTTCGCCCTTGGCCGTGCCTGGGTGAGTCGAGACGCCGGTCACTTTAACATAGGCTTTGTCTGCCGAAAAGGTCTCGTAGACGATCTCGCCCGCATTGGCCCCGTCAAGCGTGTAGGCCACATCTGCATTCAAATCCTCTAACTTCAAATGCCTGACCCCTCGCCCAATCTCTTCGTCTGCCGTAAAACAGATCCGGATGTCACGATGTGGGATCTCAGGGTTGTCGATCAATTCTTGCGCCATGGCCATGATGATGGCGACGCCCGCTTTATCATCCGCACCGAGCAATGTTAAGCCACTTGCGGTAATGATCTCTTCGCCGATGTGATTGCCAAGCTCGGGGATCGTGTCGGGCGACAGCACCTTGGTGGGATCATCGGGCAGCGTAATCGGCTCGCCGCTGTAGTTGCTGTGCAGGAGCGGTTTGACGCCTGTACCGCTGTACGCGGGCGCGGTATCTACGTGTGCCAGAAACGCCACGGCCGGGATCTCTTTATCTTGGACTGTGGCGGGGATGGTGGCAAAGAGGCAGCCATACTCGCTGAGAAAGATGTCGCTTGCGCCCATCTCTTCGAGTTCGGCTTGCAGCACGCGTTGCAGATCAAGCTGCTTGGCGGTGCTGGGAATTTCGGCTGACGCTTCGTCGCTCTGCGTGTCGATTTGGACGTAGTTTAGGAAGCGGTCGCGCATTAAGTTGATGGAGTTTGGGTTCATGTGGGTACACTCGTAAATGGGTTGTGGAACGTGATTCGTGGCAGGAGCGGCAGTGCAATGCCCGCTTCGGCTTCGACCATTGCACTGCCGCTCTGCTTCGTGCAAGCTCAGCCTGCACTATTGGTTGTCCACCACGCACTACGTCCCTATATCATCACTTCAATCAGCCGCGGGCCTTTCTCGTTCAGGTCGCGTGGGAACTGTTTGTTGAACTCTTCGGCGGTGCGCACGCGCGTGGCGGGGACGCCCATGCCCTCGGCGATTTTCACCCAGTTGATCTCCGGATCGCCCAGATCGAGCATGGCTTCGGCTTTGGGGCCAATCGCTTCTGCGCCCACATTTTCTAGTTCGTGCTGCAAAATGGCGTAAGCGCTATTGTTGAAAAGCACCGTGGTCACATCGAGCCGTTCGCGCGCCATGGTCCACAAACCTTGCACCGTGTACATGGCGGATCCGTCGGCCTGCATGTTGATTACTTTACGGTCGGGGCAGGCAACTGCGGCACCCACCGAAAGAGGCAGCCCAATGCCAATTGACCCACCCGTAATCGTCAATTCATCATAGGGGGGGGCACCCGCCATAAATTTTTCTGAACCAAAACGGGATGTGATCGCCTCGTTCACGAGGATCGTCTGTTCGGGCATGTTGTGCGCGACGGTGGCCCACACTTTGGCCGCGTCGAGCGATCCGGTTGGCAATGGCGGCAGCACGCGTTCATAGATGGCGGCTGGCTCGGGGGGCGCATTGACGGCATCGGCCAACGCTTCGAGCGCGCCGAGCGTGTCTTCGTTTAGGTGGGCCAAACGGTGATATTCGCAATCGGGCGGGGCCATGATGCTGGGCTTATCGGGGTAGCCAAAGAAGGCAACGGGTGGGCCACTTGGGCCAACGTGGATAATGTGCTTGGTGCCAGCCAAAGAGTCGAGCGCTTGGGCCACAACGTAGGGCTGGGTTTCGACAATCGCGCGCCCGGCCCCGCGTGCGATCCGTGCGTTGGAGGTGCGTCCCATGATGCGTGCGCCGGTTGCATTGGCGATACGGCTAGCGAGTCGCGCGCCCTCTTCCTGCATCGCAATCCCTTCCATGAAGAGAATGGTTGGTTCGCCGCGTTGCAGAATCTGGGCCGCATTATCTACCGCGGCGGCGTCGAATTTGGCGGGAATGGGCATGGGTGGGGCGGGCGACGGGGCCACACTCTCATTCCACGCACAATCTCCAGGCAAAATAAGGGTAGCCACTTGGCCTGGGGGTTGCATGGCGGCCACAATCGCGGCGGCAGTATCGGCGGGTACGTCGGCAGCAGTGCGAATGGTGCGCACCCAATCGGAGATGGGCGCGGCGGTGGCTTCGATGTCGGTGGTGAGCGGGGCGTTGTGTTCGAGATGCCAGGTTGCGTGCTCGCCCACAATGTTGATCATGGGGGTGTGGCCCTTGCGGGCGTTATGGGCGTTGGCGTATGCGTTGCCAAGCCCCGGGCCCAAGTGCAGCAGCGTAGTGGCGGGTTTGCCCATCATGCGGGCGTAGCCGTCTGCCGCGCCGGTGCAAACGCCTTCAAAAAGACAGAGTATCGTGCGCATTCCGTCGACGCGATCTACTGCCGCAACGAAGTGCATTTCGGATGTGCCGGGGTTGGTGAAACAGGTGTCGATGCCGCCATTTACCAGCGTTTGGATCATGCTTACTGCGCCATTCATTGTGGTTCCTTTCGCGTATGTTATTTCTCACAAAGATAGAAAGTATAGGGCATTATACGTTCTGTTCAATGGTTTGTGGAATTCCCAATTATAGTAAAATTCGGGGCGCTCTTCGCTCGTCGAGTTATCTTCCCATCGATCATCGAGCTAACTTCCGCACTACTTTCAGCCTCGACCCCATTTTCATTATCAGCCATAAGAATTCCCTATTGACAAAAGATAATAGTCCTGCTAATATCAATTTAGCTATTTAGCTAAACACAAAAACACATTATATAAATCATCAACACATATAGATATTGCATACGGACATTTCTGGGGCATCCCTATGAAATTCCCAAAAGCCCATTTTTAAATTAAATGTCTTCATAGCACCGATTGAAAAGG
>Ga0209185_1001152_pt1 | contig 24362 bp, 9 predicted proteins | sample SidtaG_2_FD_187425 | JGI IMG/M metagenome (GOLD analysis project Ga0209185, IMG submission 187425) | Marine algal microbial communities from Sidmouth, United Kingdom - Sidmouth_Asex2 metaG (SPAdes) (version 2) | ecosystem: Host-associated > Algae > Red algae > Unclassified | place: Sidmouth... | reverse complement strand
TGAAGGATTGGAAGGTGAACCAATTAATGATATTGTTATTGGGCAAGCTCCTCAAAATAACTTTACACATTACGTCAAAATAACTGATACCAATGGTTGTGTACAGTACAAATATTTTTATGTAGGCGTCGAAAATGAAGCTCCTTTCTTTTATTCTTTTGGCACCAATATAACGCAAGCCAGTTGTGCTGCCGATGGTAGTATTGAAGTCAATGTTTTTAGTGAAGGGGAATCTTCTTATCTGTGGAATGATGGTGTAACGAGTTTGCATCGTAGCGATTTGCCCGCAGGAACATATACTTTAACAGTAACCAATGAAGTAGGCTGTTCTTCCACTCAAACCTTTGTGGTAGATACAGATTGTTCAAGCACACCTTATTATACGTATTGGAACTATACGACGATGTACAATGGTTTGTGTATGTATCTCCCTACAAACTATAATGCGAATAATTTTACGGGAGATGATACTTTCATTTTCTCAGGAAGCAGCAATGACAGTTCAGTAGATTTCAGTATCGAAATAGGACCAGGAACGCCCTTTTCTCCCTCAACTTTAACAACGCCTTTGCCAGATACTTATACTCAAGAAAGCAATGTTTATGAGGAACAAAAAATAGTTTATAGTGCCTTTGACTCGATGCAAGTAACTGGTGTTTTGTACTACACAATTGCGCCTGACATCTCTTTTAGAAATGTATTTTCCAGATATTTTGTAAAGGATGGAGCTACTTATAATGAAATATTAGGGCTAAATTTTGCAGAGGAACATTTTGGGGAAGTTTGCCAAATTCTTGGAACAATTGAAAACTGTACAGAAACACAAGACCTAATTTGTAATGGTGAAAGTGCATATATAGAGGCTCCGATTCAAACAGTAGATACAGATGATTGTCCTACGGCTTGTGATAATTGTGGCGTACTGTCGGTAGAACCTTCTGAAAATGTAATGATAGATGATAACAATGGCTTTACGGTTTCTCCAACGGCAACAACACTCTATACATTAACCGTTTCTTATGGCGATGGTTGTCCTACACAAACAACAACGCACTTAGTAACGGTAGATGGAAATTGTGGGGCAGATGACTGTATTGTAACCAATCCTTTTGACTTAGCTTGGTTTCAAGAACTACTTGGTGAGGCAAATAGCTGTGAGGTACAAGAAATTTATCAATTTGAATTTGAGGGAGCAAGTTATTTCACCACGCAACCTGTCCATGACTTTGTCGATGGTTGTCCTGTGGATTTAGCTAGTATAACTTATGATTGTGAAGGAAATGTGATTTGTGTAAATAGTGCAGAACTCAATACTTGTGGTGGTTTATTTATAGGCGCATCTCCCTTAGAACTTATTTGGACAACCAATTGTGAGTTTCCTATTTGTACCATTGGTGTATTGGCGATAGAACGCTATGTCAATGCGAACACTGATTTTACAGAAAATGGTGTTAATTCTTTATATCCTCCATGTTTAACGCCATTAAGCCAATTCAGAGAAAATTTAATGGGTATCAATATTGTAACACATCCTATTAATGGTGATTTGGAAGTAACGGGAGATAGCACTTTAAATTATGTACCTTTTGTAGATTATGTGGGCGATGACCAATATACGTATGAAGTTTGTTATAGCCATAGTAGTCCCATTGTACAGCACTGTTTTGACATTACAGAACCAGAAATTTGTTTCGAGCAAACTATCTTTATTACGGTGGTAGATGGCGAATGTATTGATGCTGCTTTGGTACAACCTTATGTAGCAGGCTGTACCGCAGGGTATGCGCCTGTTTGTGGCTGTAACAATGTTACTTATGACAATGGTTGTAGTGCAGAAATTAATGGTGTAACGACTTGGACTGCTGGAGCCTGTGATGCTGCCTCCACATGTAATCCTAATGATTTAGTATGGTTACAAGACCTTATCGCAACAATGCCTAATTGTAATGCACAAGCTGTTTATCAATTTGAATTTGAAGGGGAAACTTTCTTCCAAGTTCAACCCAATTTTGGAGATGGATTTGCTGACTTTCCTTGTCCGACAGATGCACCTGTACGTTATTATGATTGTGAAGGTAATATTGTTTGCGTTGTAAGCTTCTCTCCTGACCCAGGTTGTGAACCAGAATTTACAATGGCTGCCAATGAAGGCTTCTTAATTGCGCCTTTGGTAGAACCTGATATATGTGGTGGCTATCAAAGTATAGAGGACATTGAGTGGTTGCAACAAATTAATAGTGTTTGTTTTGGTAGTGTTTACAGTTTTGAATTAGAGGGACAAGAAGTCATTTATGTATCAACAAGTTCAGGCGGTTGTATTGATGTAGGTGGTGGTTTGTACACTTGTGAAGGTGACTATATTTGTTCTGTCGGTGGCTTTACGCCATTGGAAGCGCAATGTAGCAACCAAGATATTGATATAGGCCCTTATCTTACAGAAGATAATTTAATTGGCAATCTCAATACACCGCTCGATTGTAATACGGATGATCCTTTATCTTTGGAGTGGTTACAAGCCCTTATTGCAGAAGCTGATGGTTGTACTGTTTACCAAATTATCCAAGTAGAAATCAACGGACAACTCTTCTTTAAAACACAATTCTCTGACGAATGCAATACACCATTTGCAGTGAACACTTATTATGATTGTGCAGGAACTGTTATCTGTGAAATGGGCGAAAATATTTTCAGTCCATTTTGTAATATTCCGCCTGGTCTTGCTATAGAAGAAGTGATTTGGACGTATGAAGAAGATACATGTGGGAGCTGTTCTTATATGGATATTTGTGCCAATGAATCTTTTTATGTAACGGCATTTACAGCAGGAGATGAAGTGGGTGCAAATGTTGATGGCCCTGTCAATGGTTCTGTTGAATATGTTCCCAATCAAGGTGGTTACAATGCTATATTCCAATACAAACCTAATGGATTTATTGGAAACGATACATTTACCCTTTACACCATAGAATTAATATTGGGACCAGACTATATAACATCAGACACTACTAATGCTCGAACATATATTGTGACAGTGAATGACTGTGAAGCAGAAAATTGTTCAACCTATGATTCTCCTTTAGAATTGTCTTGGCTACAAGAAATTATAAGTGCTAATGAAAATTGTATTGCAGAAATTGTACAATTTGATTATCAAGGAGAAAGTTTTATACAAATTACTCCTTATGAAAACAACAACTGTAATTTAATAGAGCAATTTTATACCTGTACAGGTGAGTATCTTTGTTTTGGTTTTGGTATTGTTTCTGAAACGGAAACAGGATGTTCACAACCACCTAATTTTGGCAATGCGCCTGCAAATGGAACGACGATTTATACCTATACCCCACCTTCGGCTTGTGGTTTTGACAATCCTATAGCAGAATTAGAGTGGTTGGATTACAGTATTAGCCCTGATTGTCACCAATATGTATACAGCTTTAACTACAATGGAGAAGACGTATTCTATTTAGCCACCAATGATTACTGTTCTATCCCTAATTACTTATTCAATTGTAATGGTGATGTCGTTTGTACAAATGAGGATTGTGAAGGAATTGAAGCATATTTAATTCCTCAAAACATTATTTGGACGGCACTTCCTTACAATAACATTCAATATCTATCAATTTGTGTTAATGAACAATTTGATAGATACTACGATGAATTGGGAGATGAACAAGGTGTAAGTTTGCACCAACCTGCTATTTATGGTACAGATGACTTACTGCCTTATGGACCGTTTAATGGCGTACACTATCGTTACCGTCCTGATGGTTTTATTGGTAAAGATACTGTTATTCTTTTATGGACAGACCTTAATCTTTTTGGTATTGGTTTAGATTCGTATAGCCCACAGACCTTTATCATCACCGTAAATGATTGTGAAGCAGAAAATTGCAATAGTGTTGAATCGCCTTTAGAATTAGATTGGTTACAAAATTTAACAGCGAATAGCAACGGTTGTAGTGTTTATCAAATCATTCAATTTGAATACGAAGATGATACCTACATACAAGTATCTCCTAACAATGGAGATGGCATACAATGCCCTACGGATATGCCTGTCAGCTACTATACTTGTGATGGCGAACATCTTTGTTCTTATAGTGGCATCTCTCCATTCCAAACGTGCGACCCTAATTTTGCGCCTACTGCTGCGAATGAAGGAACAGTTATTTGGACATATGAACCCTCAAATAATTGTTTAGCAGATGCAGGAATGGTCGTTACAGACCTTAACTTTTGCAACAGTGGAGATTTCTTTTCATCTATTTCTATTGAGGTAGTCAATACGAATCCTGGTGGATTTGAATATGTCTTTGTACAAGATTTTGGAAATGAATTTGTTGTATTAGCTGACAATCAGATTGATGTACTCTCTATAGATTGTTTTTATGGTGTCGCCTACAATCCAGAAAATCCACCAAATTTTGAAGCAACAACTTGGAACGAATTTTTACAAAGTGAGGGCTGTTTTGCAACAACTGAGTGCTTCTACCCTAACATTCAAAATTCTCCCGAATACCACATTTCAACAGAACCATATTGTATCGGTGAAGGACTTTTCAATGTCGGTGTCACTGTCTATGGCGTCAATGCCTATGTGATAGATAACTATTTAGGCGAAGAAGTCATTGCATATAATGGAGAAGAAGCCATCTTTACGCTATCAACAGAAGAACCCTATTATGATATTTATCCTGTTGCCCTTGAAACAGGTTGCGTCACAGATTATGTCGAAATTGCAGAATCTCCTGACTGTTCTAACTTTAACAGCAATAGTTCTTGTACACTTGAAAACCCCGTTGAGGAACTTACTTGGTTACAAGAAGTAATTGAGGAAGCCAATCAAGATGATATGCTTTGTGATTGTGATTTTGAGATAAACTATCTTTGCTATGACGGCAATGGTTATATTACTTACGGTCCAGGTGCCAATACTATTTGCAGTGATTATCAAACCTATGTCTATAACACAGATGGTAATGTAATTTGTATTGATGGCGGACTTTCAGGTGGCAGTTGCTTTGGTTTGTACCCTGACTTATTCGACAACAATGATTCTCTTGGCACTTTCTGGACTGCTTGCAGTGATACAATGACGACAAATAATTGCAATTTTGCAAGCGTCGAAGATTTGGATTGGATAGAATTTTACTTACAAAACACTTGTTATGATAGTATCTATTTAGTCAATTTAAATGACGAACAGTTTATCTACATACAAGTGACACCTTCTTGTTTTGCAGCCGATGCAGCCAATCTATTATTTACTTGTAGTGGCGAATTGGTTTGTTTGGATGGTGGATTTACGATTGTAGATGACCAATGTGTCAGTCAAGGCTATGAATTTACAGGTGAATTAGATCCTGCCAATGTAATTTGGACACAAGGAGACATTCCCAATATTACCACCTACGAATATGTCGAAATTTGTGCGGATGAACAATTTATTTTAGATATTGGATTTTTAGGAGATGAGGTTGGTGCAGGGCTTACACAGCCTGCTACTTATGGTAATGATACTTTAGAATTTGATGGTGGAGATATATCTTATACATATAGCCCTGATGGTTATATCGGAACAGACACCGTTACCATTACAATAGGCGGTTTCAATATCCTTACAGGACAAGATGAAACTTTTACCATCACTACTTACTACATCACTGTCAATGACTGCATCAGTAATAATTGCAATGATCCTGCCTGTATAGAGCTTGCACCTGTTTGTGGTAGCGATGGCATTTTATACGACAATGCATGTTTAGCGGAATGCAATGGCGCAGAAGTAATTGATTGTTCAGAAAATTGTCCTTTCCAAAATATCGGACGAATCGTTGAAAACACCACTCCTTGTGAAGAAGGTTTGGCGATTGAAATACTCAATTTTGGATTTCCTACAACGTTGATTCCTTATCCTTCGGCTGATTTTGCCATTGGCGATGCCATCAAATTTGCCTATACCGTTCCAGAACAAAATCCTTTTATTTGTCCAGAAACAGGCGATGAAGTTGTTTATTTTGACATATTGTGTGCGGAACTTGCCGATTGTCAAGACGAATGGCTAATCTCACAACTTGCACTTATCGACATTGCTTGTACTCAAGAATATGCCCCTGTTTGTGGCTGTGATGGAAATACTTATAGTAATGGTTGCGAAGCTGAAATAAACGGTGTTACCCAATATACAGTAGGCGTTTGCGATACCCTTATAGACTGCATCTGTACAGATGAATACGCTCCTGTGTGTTATGAAGGAACAACTTATAGCAATGCTTGTCAAGCAGAATGTGAAGGAATATTTGGCTATTCAGAAGGGGAATGTAATGATGATGTCATCGAAGTCGAACCTTGTGCTGATTTAGCAGATGTAGACTTTGGACTATGTGATGCCATTATGGGTATAGGATTAGTCAATAATGTATGTACGTACATTAGCGGCTGTTTAGATCCTGTCATTGATGGTGTTGATTATTCCAATGCACTTTACGAAACAATGGAATTGTGTATGGAAGGTTGCGAAGAAGATATTAGCATACCTTGCGAATGTACAGATACCGAAAATTATGTATGTGGCAACGATGGCAATACCTATTTAAATCCTTGTGAAGCTGCTTGTGCTGGCGTGGAGATTGCATCTTTTAGTCCTTGCATAAGTGAAGAAGCCACATGCAACGCCAATGCAGGCTATGTCGAAACCTACAACTACGATTTATGCGAAGGGCAAGACTGGTTTGAGCCTACCCTAAACTTTGACGCTACAGACGACGAAAATTACGATTACCTCTATATTTTAACGGACGAAGATGGCAATATCGTAGAAACAAGTTCAACAGGACTAATGACCATGAAAGATGTAGATGGAACTTACTTTGCTGGTGGCGACTACTGTTTATATGGCGTCTCTTATCTTGCCGAACAAGGCTTAGATACAAGCAACGGCAATATTGATGCATTGGTAAATGAATTTGGTACAAGCCTTGAAGATGGCGCATGCATAGATATTAGTGGCTGTTTCAATTATCGTTATTGGGCAAAACCCGTCGTAATGTTCCAAGATATTTCTTGTAATGGCGATGGCACTTTCTCCATAAAACTAAGCATCAGTAGCAATACTTGGAATAGCTTTGATGTACACAGCGATGACTTTGAAACAATTTCTGTCGATGAAAATGAAAGCTTTATGCTCACATACAGTGCAGCAAATCCTACATACAGTATCACCATTATAGATAGATCTGATGCAGGATGCAGCATTCCTTATGAAATTCAAACACCTGAAGGTTGCGAAGGACCAACACCACCAACACCAGAAGGCTGCGACAATGATATAGTAGAAGCATGTACAGAAGCCTTAACCCCCGTTGTTTTATGCCCAGAATTTTGTTTATTTGATGGAAGCGATTCAAGCATTGATCAAAATCACACCATCACCAACATACAATCTTTCTGGACAGAATGCTCTATCAGCAACATCGACGGCGAATGCTTCCGTTACACACCACTACCCTCCTTTGAATTATTTGCAGACATACGAGATAGTGTTATAGTCGTTGCTTGCAATCCAGAAGGAATTTGTGATACCGTAACTTACTTAATGAAAGTAGGCAATTGCGGAGACGAAAAAATCGAAGATACCAAAATCACAGGAGAAACGATTTTCCTCGAACCCAACAGACCTGCCAACGAAGAGCGTTTAGACAATACAGAAGAGACTTACCACCTAAGTTTATATCCGAATCCTGCCCAAGACGGTCATTTCAATATCAAAATACAACAGGCTTCAACTGTCCCCCAATACATCAACGTATTTGATGTCAGTGGAAAAATTGTTTATCAAACCAAAGTTCCAGCGAACAGCACGATAGATATCATACCCATCCACTTAACGAATGCCGCCAAAGGACTTTACCTAGTCCAGTGGTCCTCTAACAACGAACAGCAAACACAGCGAGTTGTTATTGAATAACTAAGGATTGTTGTAGAAATAAATGTTCATTTTTATAGCAATCCTAAACTTGAACAGAGAATAATGAATCCTGTAACCTCTTCGGAAGTTACAGGATTTTTTTGCTCTTTACTTTCTGTTTTTTTGGAGAGAACGGTGGGTTACTCCGTTGTCACGCATGCTCCCGCTGTCCGCTACTATAGCCGCCTCGCAAAATCTCTTAGCCATACACAGCTATAACACTACCATCGGGTCTATCTTACAAGGACAGAACCAAAAACTTATATGATCTTAAACAAAACTTACATCAACTTATATGGTAAAAAAACAGCAAATAGCAGTCCAAACCACCCAAAATAGACCTGATGGTAGCGGAATGGTACTGTGTAGGCGCAATCCCTTGTGGTTGCCCGAATTGGCTACCATATTAGCGGACAGCAGGACTTAGCGTCACGACAAAGCAACAAACCGTTCTCTCCTCAAATTAATATAAAAATTTCCCTAAAAAAACATCCTTTACTTTGGACAGCGATATATTTTAACATAATTTTAAGCCCTCAAACATAAACTATTTGAAATAGTTAATTGTTAAAATATTTTTGAAGTCAAATTTACAAACATAATTTTTATGGAAATCAAAGAAGTTTTAGACAGATTGAAAGACGGAAATGCCCGTTTTGTAGAGGATAAATTGGATGGAAAATTACAAAATAGCCATCGTAGAGATGAATTGACAAGCGGACAATCGCCGTATGCCATCATCTTGAGTTGTGCGGATTCGAGAGTCGTTCCCGAATTGGCTTTTGATGCAGGATTGGGCGAGTTATTTGTGATTCGAGTGGCGGGTAATGTTGCCAATACTTCGACGATTGCAAGCATCGAATATGCAGTGGCACATTTAAAAACATCGGTGATTGTGGTGTTGGGTCATGAGAGTTGTGGTGCGGTAACGGCTGCTTTAGATGGTGGCGATAATGGTCATAACCTCAACCATTTATTGGCGCATATTCTTCCTGCAAAGGTCGCTTCAGAGGACAAATCAGTCGATGGCGTTGTGAAAACGAATGCACAATTGACGGCAGATACTTTGTATAGTCGTTCTCCAATTATCAGTGGTGCGGTAGACAACAAATCTTTAGTTATCGTTCCTGCTTATTACAATTTGGGTTCAGGTGCGGTAGATATTCTTGAAGGCAAACATGCTTAAAAAATATTTTTTTTGGAGCGAACGGCCAAGTCCTTCGTCGTGACAGAAAGTCCCGCTATCCATTACAATACCAAGCCATCTTTGGTTTAAGTGGTTTTTGTAGTTTTTGTGGTTTTGCCTTGCGCTTTGGTATTTCCATTACTATCGGGGCTATTTTTGACGGAAGATTTCTTTAACCACAAAAGACCCAAAGAGTCATAATAGAATTGTTCACTGTCTAACCTTATCGCTTCAAAAAATTTCCTATCAACAAATGCAAGGCAAATTCGTCTTGCATTTGTTATTTTAATATAAAATTTCCCATTTACTTTTTCGTTACTTCATAAGTAACTTAAAAAAAATCAACCTATATGCACCAAAATAAATTCCCCCTATTCTGTTTATTCCTCTTTTTGGCTTGTTCCAACCTCTATGGACAAAAAGACAACATTGACCAATTTGACCAAGCATATATAGACTGGTACAATTTGGATTATAAGCAAGATAAAGTTGTCGGTACAAGCGTGGACAAAGCATATAAGGAGTTGTTGAAAGACAAAAAGCCGTCAAAAAAGATTGTGGTAGCCGTCATTGATAGTGGTATTGATATTGACCATGACGATTTGAAAGGGAGAATTTGGACGAACAAAGATGAAATTCCCGACAACAATATTGACGATGATAAAAATGGTTTTGTAGACGATATACATGGCTGGAATTTTATAGGCAATAGCGATGGGGAAAATATGATGTTTGCACATTATGAATATACTCGTATTTATAAGAAATTTCACGAAAAATATAAGGACGTTGCTTCCGCTGATAAATTGACAGGAAAAGAAAAAAAAGACTATTTGTTGTACAAAAGTGCGGCGGCAAATTATGACAGAGAATGGGCAAAACACACGGAAGAGAAAGAGCAAATTCAGGGATTTGCTGACAATTATTATAAGGCAAAAGAATTGATTGAGCCGTTGTTGGGTGGTAAAAAACTTAGTCTGGAAACTGTCAGAAATATAGAAGGTGACGATGAATTATCAGTGGCTTTGAAAGACTTCTTTTTAAAACTATTTGAAAATGGATTCGAAGAGTCGGGCTTGGAGCATATGCAAAAAACCAATAACAATTACTTAGAATATCACTTAAATTTAGATTTTAATCCAAGAGAAATTATTGGGGACAGTCCTTATGATATGACCAATGTAAGTTATGGCAATCCTAATGTCAAGGGACAACGCTCAAGTCATGGGACTTCTGTGGGCGGCGTCATTGCAGCCTTACGCAACAATGATTTGGGCATCAATGGCATCGCTGAGAATGTGGAATTGATGGTGTTGCGTACCGTTCCCAAAGGCGATGAGTATGACAAAGATATTGCCTTGTCGATTCGATATGCGGTAGACAATGGGGCCAATATCATCAATATGAGTTTTGGTAAAGGCTATTCGCCTAACAAAGAGTTCATTGATGAAGCCGCAAAATATGCTGCCTTTAAAAATGTCTTGCTGATTCATGCAGCAGGAAACGAATCTACTAATGTAGATGAACAACCTCGTTACCCAAGCGATAAATATTTGGATGGAACAGATATTCCTAATTGGATGAATGTAGGGGCTTCGGCAAAAAATTTAGATAAGAATTTGCCCGCTTCTTTTTCTAATTATGGTAAAGATGGTGTAGACCTTTTTGCACCAGGTCATCAAATTATTTCGGTACATCCTAAAAACCAATACAATACGGGTAGTGGAACAAGTTTGGCGGCACCTATTGTGAGTGGTGTTGCTGCTTTGGTTTGGTCGTATTATCCTGATTTAACTGCCGTGGAATTAAAGGAAATTTTGGTGCGTTCTGCTTATCCTATCAAGCGTCCCAAAGTGATTAAACCAAGTAATGGTAAAAGTAAAAAAACGAAATTCAAGCATTTGTCTATTGCAGGTGGTGTTGTCAATGCGTATGAGGCTTTGATTTTGGCGGAGAAGTTTAGGTAGTTTTTCGTTTTAGTTGTTTTTAGAAACCGATTTACTGATTTACGAAAACAATCGTTTAGACCATTTAAGCTAGACCCGATAGTAGCGTTATAGCTTACATTGGGTACTGTAATTCTTAGTGCTGTGGTTCTTAGTTCGGTTCTGCTGTGGTTTTCGGTTCTTATTGTAAGCTATAGTAGCGGATAGCGGGCCTAAACGTAACGACGAAGCAATTGACCGTTATCTCCTTATTAAAAAAAAAAAAGCCCCTACATAAATTATGTGAGGGCTTTTTTAATAGTTTATTTATTAGAGTTTGCTTACCCTTCAGGATAACCTGCGTCTTTCCAACAAGTTAAAATCTCTAATTGTTCTGCTGTCAATTCTGATAGCTTTTACATCACCGTTGTATGTAGCAGTATAGGAATCACAGGCTACCACCATATCATCGTCGTCATCATCATTACAAGCTGCAAAAAAAGTAACATTGCAAATCGTAAAATTTTTAATTTCTTCATGAAGTTTTTTATTTATAAATGAATATTTTTTGAGAGTATCAATACTATGGAAGACGACACACTTTTCAAACGAATTTTTTTGAGATTCTGTGCATACCATCCTTTGGTTTCTTGTAAAATCTATATTCTCTCTCCACTAATTTTTTTTAGGACTTCAATCACAATATCACGCTCCTCCTCTCCTATTTTATCCTTATAAAAACCTTCCAAAGTTTCCTCAATTAAGGGCAAAACTTTTTCAGTCAAATCCAAGCCATTTTGTGTAATCTCAATATCCATTTTACGGCGATTGTTGGGACAAATATTGCGGCTAATCAGTTCTTTTTTTTCCAACCGATCCAACAAACGAGTGACATCCGATTTTGTAAATAATAAGCGTTCTTTTATTTTTCCGACAGGCAAAGGCTCAGGAGCTGCCCCTTCCAAAATACGCAAGATATTAAATTGAATATGGGTAATGCCGAAGTCTTTGAGCACAGCAGATACTTTGCTGTCCAAATAATCGCCTGTTCGCAATAGTTCAACTATCAATTTCAGATGTAAATTATATGTAGCGGAATAGTTTTTCAAAATATGTTTAAAACAATTGTTGTTCAAAACAAATATAGGGCAAATTCTCTAAAAAAGCAAATATGACAACTCTTTGAGTTAAATGCTAAATCTTAATTTCTAATTTTATAAATAAGGAGCGAAAGGTAAAGTACTTCGTCGTGACGCTCAGGCCTGCTATCCATTCTTATGGCAAAAGGACTGACCATATAATAAGCAACAACCACAACTACTAAAACAACTAAAACCACAAAAACTACTTAAACTATTTTGCCATACCATTCCTATCAGGGCTATTTTTCATGGTCTTCCTCTCTATCTGCTTTAAAAAAACGTTAAAAACCTACTAAAAAAACAAAAACTTCGTTCTACACTATGTAATCAAAAAAATGATGGAAATAGGAAAACTAAATAACTGATTAAGAAATAATTAACCACTCGTCACCAATCACTTGTCACACTAAATTCGTCTATGTTATCATCAATTTTAAGAATTCGGTTTCTTCAAATTTTACGAGGAATTCGGGAGATGGGTTGGATTGCCTTTCTTCTTTTTGCCATTATGGGGTATGCAGCCTTTTTTATGTTTATTCAACTGGGCGCATCTCCGACTAATTATATGATTGTTAGTGCATTTTTATTGATGATGCTCTCTATGCAAATTTATCGCAAAGACAAACGGTTTTTGAATCAGCTTTCAAATCAACCAAATCTTATTCCTTTTGCAGAATACAGTGTTTTATCCATTCCCTTATTGGTTGCTTTAATTTACTATCAATATTGGTTGTTGTTCTTATTGATTCCCATTGCATTATACGGCATTTCTCTGGTAAACTATACCCCAAAATCAGTGACTTCTAACTACTCCATATTACAGTATCTTCCCGATGATGCTTTTGAATGGAAAGCAGTCATCCGAAAGAATTTTTATGTTTTTGCCTTATTGTTGGGTGGTGGTTTCTTGGCTTCTTTTTTGGTTGGCAGCGTACCCATTGCTTTGTTTTTTATAGGCACTTTCTTTTTTGGCATGTACCATGAAAGCGAACCCATCTCTTTTTTACTTGCCAAAGAATTGCCTCCGAAAGCATTTTTATGGCACAAAATCAAACAAGGTCAATTGATTTTTTCTGCCCTTAGTTTTCCGCTCATTATTGCTTTTATCGTTTTTCATATACATCTTTGGTACGTTCCTATTATAGAGTACGTTCTATTTTCGGTGCTGATTCATTACGCCTTAGTGGTGAAATACACCTTCTATCGCCCCAATGAAACTTTAACAAGTTCACAGCTTTTTCTTAGTTTTGGCATTATGAGTTGCTTCATTCCCTTCATGTTGCCCGTCATGATTATTTTAGGGATTCGCTTCTATTTCAAGTCAATCAATAACCTCAATTTTTATCTCCATGATTTCCATTAAAAACCTATCTGTTGCTTACGATAGCAATACGCCCGTTCTAAACCAACTCAATCTGTCGATGCAAGAACATTGTGTACATGGCATTGTGGGGCTGAATGGCGCAGGAAAGACGACGTTGCTCAACACCATTTTTGGGTTTATACAAGCGGACAGTGGCAGCATCGACTACCAAAATCAGCCGTTAACGAAAAAAGAAATTTGCTACCTCATCACCGAAAACTATTTCTACTCCAACATCACAGGACGAGAGTTTTTGAGCTTATTCAAAAGTAATAATTTTGACGAGAACCAATGGAACGAACTCTTTCATTTGCCGTTGGACAATATCATAGATGGCTACTCTACAGGGATGAAAAAGAAATTGGCATTATTGGGCATGTTGAAACAAGACAAGCCCATCATTATTTTGGATGAGCCTTTTAATGGATTGGATATTGAGAGTTGTCGCATCATTCGCTCCATTCTCTTAAAACTAAAAGAGCGAGGCAAAATCATCATCGTCACTTCCCACATCATCGAAACCTTAACGAATCTTTGTGATTACATTCATTATTTAGAAAAGGGACAAATTAAATACAGCAAAACGCCTACTGATTTTGCTAATTTTGAGCAGGCGATTTTTAAGACGATTGAGGAACAGCATGAGGACTTGATTGAGGTTTTGTTGGGTTGAACCATATAAGTTATTTTAGCTTTTTTGAGTTCATATAAGTTTTCGGTTCTGTCCTTTTAATATAGACCCGATGGTAGCGTTATAGCGGTGTATGGCTAAGAGATTTTGCGGGGCGGCTATAGTAGCGGACAGCGGGCCCATGTGTGACGACGGAGCATTTTACCGTTCTCTCCTAAAAAAAATAATAGAAATGATTCCTTTTATTATCGAAAAATCTACCATCCCAAAAGTCTTTGAATTGTCAAAACAAATTCCTGAATTTGTGCATAAGCCGAAGCCTTTGGCGGAATATTATGAGCGGTTGCATGATGTGACGCACTTGATTTTGGTGGCGAAGGATGGGGAGCGTTTAGTGGGCTATAAAGTGGGTTATGATCGGTATGGGGATGGGTCGTTGTATAGTTGGTTGGGGGCGGTTGTGCCTGAATATCGTGGAAAGGGCATTGCAACTTTATTAGCTATAGAACAAGAGCGTTGGGCAAAAAAAAAGGGCTTCGAATCGGTGAGATTCAAAACCCTTAATCGTTTTAAAAATATGTTATGTTTTGCGCTGAATCGTGGTTTTTATGTCACGGATTTTAAGGCGCATGTGAATCCTATGGAGAGTGCTATTTTCCTTCGGAAAGTGCTTTAGTTTATGTGGTTTTTGTTGTTTGTGTAGTTTTTGTGGTTACAAAATCATATAAACGATGGAAGCTTCCTCATTATTAATTATCCTCTATATCATTTCCTTAACCGCAAGATTCGCAATTAGTTTTTGTGGTTGTATTAACCGAACCACATAAACTACAAAAACCACTTAAACCACAAAAACTAAACCCTACCTAAAAACCTCAATAGATCCTCTTGGGCAGTCTTTTGGATCGACGCCTTCTATGTCTATGGCGTAAAAGTAGGTGCCGACGGGGACGGCTTCTCCATTGTTTTCCCAAGTACCATTCCACCAAGCACCTTCACTTCCGTAATTGTTGGCATCGAATACGACGTTACCCCAACGGTTGAAGACTCGAACGAAGTTATTTTTGAAGGCGTCACAGATAATTAAATCTTGGATAATCCATTCATCATTTAAACCATCACCGTTTGGTGAGATTCCGCCCATAATGCCGTCTTTTAATTCATCGAAACCGCAAGAAGGTGCGAGGACGGTGATGTAAACTCTTCCGAAATCGGATAAGCCGTAGGAGTTACAGACACGATATAAAATGGTGTCCATTCCGTAGAAACCATTATCGGGCGTATAGACTAACATGCCGTCTATAATTTCGGCAGTTCCGTTGTTGGGTCCATATTGTATTGGATCTAAGTCTTTGATTTCGAGGCTGTCGCCTTGTGGATCAAAATCATTGTCTAAGATATCTATGGTGACTTCTATGCCTGGATCGGTAGTGGTTGAGTCATTTTCTGCGATTGGTGGTAGGGCTTCGGTCATATTGATGATGACTAAGGCAGGGTCACAACCAATTGATTCGACGCAAATTGTATAGGAAAATTCATCTTCCCCTACATAACCATCGTCTGGTATGTATGTAACAGTTCCATCTGCATTGATAACAAAATCTCCGTTAATAGGCGGTTCTTGAATTTCGATTGTAATGCTATCTAATGACGGATAAATATCGTTGTCTAAAATGTCTAAGACGATTGGGGTATTTTGTAAAGTAGTGTATTCATCGAAATTAGCATCTAATAGATTTTGTACATTCAAAATCCAAAGGGCTGTATCACAACCTAAGGCTTCTACACATATTACATAAATGACGGTATCTAAACCTATAAAATCGTTCTCTGGGTTGTAGCTTAATTCGCCATCGTCAATGACAGAGGCTGATCCATTAGAAGGCTCTCCGATAATCAATAAATCATCTACCACACTTGGTGTATCATTCGCAACGACAACTTCACTGGTCGTTTCGCCATTTTCAACGTCAGAGAAATCATCTACTGCTTCTAAACCATCTTCAACGCTTATGCCAATGGTTACTTCACCACTACAAAGTCCTTCATTGTTGCAAGGATCATCGCAAAAACCTGTGGTACATGGGCTATCATCACATGCTTCTAAAACAAAACTATCTTCTCCTTCAAATCCCAAATTTGGGGTATAAAGGAAACAAGAATCAGTCAGTTGTTCTAAAGTTCCGTTGCCTGCTGTTGTGATTATCTCTGTTGTCACAATACTTCCTGCATCATCTGTAATGTCTAAGCAAAATTCAATCGGTAAACCTTGTATGGTATTGATAGGCATTGTTGGGATGTTTGGCGGTGCATTTTCGGCGTAAATATTATAGTTTACGGTGATGGTGTCACATGCGCCATCGCTATCACAAGCCTCCACAACAGCATATTCAGTCAGTCCTGTAAAGTCTTCTCCTGCGACATAGACCAAACAACTATCTTCTATGGTAATGCTTTGTGCAGAAGTCACATCATCTTCGGTTGGGTATAAAATCGTCCAAGTAAGGTCTTCAAAATCATCTTGTAAATCTTCAACTCCAAAGCATTGTGTAGAGGTTGCGCCACTTGCTAAGTTCAAGCAAATTTCCTCACCAAATCCAACAAAGTTTGGTGCAGTATTAATGATGGTTAAGCAAAGTAGCAAGGTATCACATTGTACAGGGAATGCGGTATCGCAAGCAATAACATAAAGGCTGTCATTTCCTATAAATCCTTCATTTGGTGTATAGGTTACAGACGTTTCGCTTATGTCTGACACTGTACCGTTCAATGGTTCTATGATTTCAATAGATAGTTCATCCTCTCCATTGGGAATATCCAAGTCTTCTATATCTGGTAATTCTATGACGGTAACCTCATCTTGAATGATTTCATCGCATTGTTCGGAGATAGATGCGCCTGTTGCATCTTGCCAATCTGGACCGCTTAAATCGCAATCAAAGACGGTAATGGTGACCGTCTCTGTATCCACACAACCACTATTGGTCACGCTGACAGTATAAGTCGTTGTTTCTGTAGGGCTTGCGGCTGTTGTTCCACTATTTGGGTTGTCTAAGCCTGTAGTTGGCGACCATTCGTATGAATCTCCTCCTGTTGCCATCAAAGTCGTTTCTTCGACTGAACAGATTTCGTTTTGTGTGACATTGATTGATGCAAAATTTTCTGTTACTTCGATGGTTACTTCATCAACGGTATTACAACTTGTTGGCGTGTCGTATTGTACCGTCAAGGTATAGGTCGTTGTAACGCTTGGTGAGGCGGTTGGCATTGGGCAGTCTGTACAACTTAATCCTGTTGCTGGTTGCCAAGTGTAGGTCGTTGCTCCGCTATTGTTTAGGTCTGATAGTGTCGTGCTATCGTTTGGACACAAGATGATGGTATCGCCTAATTCGGGCATTGGATCGACTTGTACGGTATAGCTCATAACTACTTCCTCACAAATATTGTTGCTTCCTGTATAGATGTAGGTTGTTGTTGTTATTGGAGAAACCGTTATTTCTGTAGTGGTACTAATTACTTCGCTTCCTCCTGCGATAGTCCATGCATGGTCACATAAATCCGTATCGGCAGTTAAAGTGGTTTCTTCGCCTTGACACAATAGATTGTCTCCCATAATTTCTAAATCAACAGGAATGATGTTTACTTTGTCAATGTAGTAGTAAGCAGTGCCGTTGCCACCTGGAATTTCTAAGACTTCTAACTCATTGGTGTCATAGAAGTTACCCAGTGTTAGATATTCATAGGCTTGATTGGCTGTGAAAAGTGCTGCTACTTCTACCCATCCTTGTTCTGACAACACGCCTAAATCCTCCTGAACGGCTTGTGGTGTGATTGTATTCGGCTGTGGTATGTTGGCATCAACTGAGAAATAACCGCCTAATTTGTCTATGGCAAATCCGCTATTGGGAGCGAGATATACTTGGAAACTTAGGCAATATTGTTGTCCTGTGGTCAATGGTGTTGGTAGTGGTGTTGTGATGTATTCACTTGTCGTGACACCATTTTCGTAGGCTACAATTCCTGCATATCCTTGTCCTTCAAAAGCATTGACAGTTCCATTCGCATTGTTGGGAACGCCTGTAATACCATTGGTAGAACATCCATTGTAAAAGTCAGGATCTCCTGCAAAGGGCGAGAACCAATCTGTTGCTTGGGCAATTTGTCCCAATTCTGTTGGACAATCTCCAAAGAATTCAAAGCCTGGATTAAAGGTTAAATTTGTAGGGGTACACTCATCACATTCATCTGCTACGTTGATTTGCGTTGCATAAGTATCTCCGCAACCGCTTGGTGTAGAGATGGTGACAGTGACGGTATAGATACCACCTTCGCTATAAAAAGTAGATGCACTGCCTTCATTCGTTTCGTCTATCGTCCCATCTCCATCAAAATCCCACTCATAAGTTGAACCTGCTTCTACATCACTCGAAAGGTCTGTAAAAACAGCTGCTTCGTCTACACAAGTTGCTGCAACATTGAAAAAGGCGTCTGGTAATGGAGCAACATCGACATTAACAGTGTCAATCACCGTACATGCAGCAATGCCTCCACTAACTGCTAAGATGATTTGCCCTAATTGATTGGGCATCCACTCGACTTCGTTGGTGTTTCCTAAGACCATATTTGGGTCGTCTGCTAAATACCATTCATACGAACAGAAGCCTTCTGGTGCGCTTAAAGTGATGGTTTCGCCTGCACATGTTTCGATGTCCTCCACCATAATACTTGGGGCTACCGATACGGCTATATCATCTAAGTAATAGTAAGCTACTTGATTGTACCCAAAATCAGGAATACCTCCACTTGGGCTAACGCCTGTTGTTGTATTGTCATCATCATTAAAGTTTCCTATGGTAAGGTATTGAACGGGCGTGGTTGGAGTGACGATACCACTGATTGTTACCCAGCCATTTGTTTCAGTGATGATGCCGTTATCGTTTTGAATTTGTGGGGTAAAAGTTAGATTTTGAAAGGTGTTTTGATTGATAGCGTTGTCAGAAAAGTAAGCACCTATTTCTTCTACGCCATACCCTGCATTGTCGGCTAAACTTACATTGAAGCTCACACAATAGGATGTTCCTACTTCTAAAGATTCTGTTAATTGAACGCTTAAATATTCTCGGTATAGTGTATTGGTTCGATAAGCATAAAAACCTAAGTAACCATTGCCTGATAAAGCTGCTTCATTTCCAAAATTATTGGCAGGTACACCTGGAAAATCGTCGGGTTCTCCACTTAATACGCAAGAATGAAAGAAATCAGATGTTCCTGATGTGGCTTGTACCCAATTTAGTGGCTCTGTGAGCATTGTTGCATTCAAGCTATCTGGGCACATGCTAAACTCTTCTACTTCGCCATTTGGCACAAAATTAACAGGGTTTTCACACGGGTTGCATTCTTCTGATACGGTGATTTGATTGACGATAGAACGGAAACAAAATTCATTGTTGTGAATCGTTAATGATACGTCATAAACACCTGGTTCTGTGAATATGTAGGTCGCTGCTCCTGATGAAGTAGACTCTATCGTTCCATCGTTGTTGATGTCCCATTCATACATCGCATTGGGTAGTACGCTTTGGGATAGATCAACAAATTGTGTACCAACGTCTACACAGGCATTTTCTACCAAGAAATTGACCATTGGGGCAGGTACAGCGTCTACATGGGCGGTATCTCGTACCAAACAGTTCCCTATCATGGCTTCTACGACATAATTGCCCGTTTCGCCGATGGTAGTGCTTAGTGTTGAGGTTGTGCCTAAGATGTTGTTTGGGGTGTTTTCTTCGTACCAGATGTATTCTCCTGTGGTAGAGCCGTTGGCGATGAAATTGACCAAATCGCCTATACAGACGAATTGTGAGTCTACCCCAATGATTAACTGCTCTTCGATGCCTTGTACGTACACATCGTCGATGAAGTAATAAGCGTCGAATATGTCTGGTGCGCCTGGAAATGTACCGCCTCCTGTGGTATTGGCATTGCTAAAAAAGTTGCCTAATGCCACGTATTGATAGGGCTGATCTGCCGTAAATACTGCCGTAATCTGATACCAATCATCTGTTGTTGTGATGATGTCGTCCATATGGTATATCTGTGGAGTTACGTTCAAGGACGTTGCGCCATTCGATATATTGATGGGATTGGTGGTAAAATACATGCCCATTTCTTGAATGCCGTAAAAGTCATCGTCGGATAGGCTTACTTTGAATTCTACACAGTAACTTTTGCCGACTTCCATCGGTTGTGTTAGCATCGTGCCGATATAGTCTCGGATTTCATTTTCACCAAAAGCAATGAGTCCTGCATATGCGCCACCTGTGCCTGCTCCTTGTGTGCCATAGACGTTGTTAGGGACATCTATGTCATTATTGTCGGTACAGGCATTGAAATAATCGGGTTCGCCATCAGTGATAGAGAACCAACTTGTTGCCAGGTTGATTTGATTGAGGTCTGTGGGACATGTGGTGAAGTCTTCAAAACTTGGGTTGGCAATCAAGTTTTGAGCTTGGCTTGTTGGGCTGTTGCTTATGATTAATAATAAAACAGTGAATGCTTTCCAGAAATAGGATAGTTGTTTCATCATTTGTTAGTTTTTTTGAGGATTGAGTACACAATACGTTGTTTCTGTAAGTAGATGGAAAAGAGCATTTTTATACGTTTTTAAAATTCCAATTTGGAGCGAATGGTTCAGTGCTTCGTCGTTACAGAAAGTCCCGCTATCCGCTACTATACCAAAAGCCCTTGCAGGCCTTAGACGTTGCAGTGCAACGTCTCTACAATGCCTTTCTGCGCCTCGCTTCTTTTGGTATAACGCTACTATCGGGGCTAATTGGAAAGGTCTCCACTCTAAATGCGTATAATACTTGTTCTACATCATTTTGTTTGCAAAAATATTAATATTTATCCACTTACTTATTTAATTAATAAATAATATAATTACATCTTTCACACACTGTGCTAAAAATGCTTGTTCAAGAACTGTTCTTTTGTGAATTCCTCCCCCTTCGCCCCCTCCAAAGGGGATAAGGTTTGAACCTTCTCTTTGTGTAAGAGGGATTTTTTGGTGGGAATTTTGCTTTCTTGACCAATATGAGCCAAAAATTAATACTTTGGGCTGTTGGTGATTTTCATAGAATCATCAAATAGCATTAGTGGAGAGTGTTTGTATGGTATTATTTGATTTTATCAACTTCCTAATAATCAAAGGATTAATGCTCGGCACTTACTACATTACTTCAAATATCAGCTTAATCTGCAAATATATCAAATTGCGTTGAATTTATTTGGATTTTTGTAGTGTATTTTTTGTTTTACCATATAAGTATATATAAGTTTTTTATATAAGACCATATAAGTTGCGGTTCTGTCCTTTTAAGCTAGACCCGATAGTAGCGGTAGGCGAGAATGTATTCGCCTTTAGCGGATAGCGGGAGCATGCGTAACGACGGAGGATTTTTACCGTTCTCTCCTTATAAATATTAGTTTTAAAATGATATTGTTTCGGCTTCTTTATGTCTTGTTTTTTACCTATATTTGACGGTTTTAATTATTGAAGAATGCTCTAAAAATAAATGTTCATTTTTAGCTTCGATATTTTCCGATATATTTCGTTAAAAAGCCTCGTCGATGCCCTGCATCGCCTACGTTTTTTGCCTCATCTATCAAAAAATCTCTTTACTAAAATTTGTACCTTTATTTCTAAAACATTCTTAACCAAAAACACCCTAAATATGAGCAGTAGTAAAGCTTTAGAATTGATTAATCGGGCGAAAAGCTCGAATCCGACGTATCTCGAAATTGGGCGGTGTGGGATTTCAAAATTGCCTGATGCGCTTTTTGATAAATTGCCGGATTTGGAGACGCTGATTGTGAGTGATCGGTGGCAGGAATTGAAGGGCAGTCAGTGGAATGAGCAGCGTAGTCGGAATTATAGTGGCTATAATAAATTGACGGCGATCAATCCTCGTATTAGTGAATTGAAGAATTTGAAGCGGTTTGTGTGTTCGACGACTAATAATGATTTTAGTGTTGCGGATTTGACGCCTTTGCAGGGTTTGACGAATTTGGAGACGCTGGATTTGAGAGGTAATAAGATTTTTAACCTTGCGCCGTTGGAAAAACTGACGAATCTTAAAACGCTTATCCTTCGAGAAAATAAGATTATAAAAATTGATAGCTTGGCGAAGCTGACGATGTTGGAAACACTGTCTTTGAGCAATAATAAGCTTGGGTCGCTTCCTGATTTAAGTGCGTTGAGATTCCTCAAATATTTGGCGTTGAATGCCAATCAATTAACGAAAATTGATGGATTGGATAGTTTGACGGCTTTGCAATATCTGCATCTTGATAATAATAAGATTACAAGCATCGAAAATTTGGAGAAATTGACGCTACTCACTGCGCTGAGTCTCAATAATAATCAAATTTCGACCATTGAAAATTTAGAGCATTTAACGGATTTGAAAGAGCTTTTTTTGAATAAAAATAAAATCAAGAAATTCGATAATTTGCAGCGTTTGCATCGCCTCAAAAAGCTATTTTTGAAGGATAATAAAATCAGTAGTGTGGACAACATGGTGCTTCCGCCTACTTTGAAAGCATTGGATTTGTCTAACAATAAAATAAAGGATATTACGCCTTTGCGTTCAGCGATTGAGGACAAGAAACTTACGTTGGTGTCTCGTTATTATATGTCTGATAACAATAATAAATTGGAGATTAATTTGTACGACAACCCGTTGGTGACCCCTCCTGATAATTACATTAATCAAGGCAATGAGAAGATTGCTTGGTGGTTTACGATTAAGGACAAGGAGCGTTTGTATGAGCCGATTAAGGAACTTTTGGTGGCGGACAAAATCCCTGAATGCTTGGCGTTTTTGAAGGAAAATTTCCCGAAAGAAAATTGGACGAAGTGGGAAACAAAGTATCAGAAAAATGAGGCGAGAAAGGTGAAGAATAAGACGTATTATGAGGTGCATGATGAGATGGTGTTTGGGTTGTTTGATTTTGTGGGAGAATAATATTTGAACTTAGATTTTTTTTGAACCATATAAGTTATAGAAGCTTTGTTTTAGTGCATTTTAGCTTTTATAGTTTATGTGGTTTTTTTGAACCACATAAGTTATATAAGTCCATATAAGTTGGTATATTTAGGCTAAAAATCCCCAATATGAGCGAATTAGCCCTACAACTGATACAAAAAGCAAAAAAAAACCATCCGACTTATTTGGAGATAGGTTATTGTGGATTGACGGACTTACCTGATGTGCTTTTTGACGAATTGCCCGATTTGGAGACATTGATTGTGAGTAATCATTGGGAAGAGTGGAATGGCGAAGAATGGATACACAATAGAAGCAAAAATAGAGGTGAAAAAAATCAATTTGCTTATTTGCATCCTCGCTTGGGGGAGTTGAAAAGTTTGAAGAAGTTGATTTTTGGAGGCTGGAATATTAGATGGCAAATTTCCGACCTCTCTCCTATTGCCAACTTAATCCATCTTGAACATTTAAATCTTGGATGGAATCAAATTCAGAAGATTGAGAATTTAGACAAAATTCCAAATTTACAGTCATTATACCTTTCCTCTAATCAAATTCAGAAGATTGAGAATTTAGACAAAATTCCAAATTTACAGTCATTAGACCTTTCCTATAATAAAATTCAGAAGATTGAGAATTTAGACAAAATTCCAAATTTACAGTCATTATACCTTTCCTCTAATCAAATTCAGAAGATTGAGAATTTAGACAAAATTCCAAATTTACAGTCATTAGACCTTTCCTATAATAAAATTCAGAAGATTGAGAATTTAGACAAAATTCCAAATTTACAGTCATTATACCTTTCCTCTAATCAAATTCAGAAGATTGAGAATTTAGACAAAATTCCAAATTTACAGTCATTAGACCTTTCCTATAATAAAATTCAGAAGATTGAGAATTTAGACAAAATTCCAAATTTACAGTCATTATACCTTAGAAATAATCAAATTCAGAAGATTGAGAATTTAGACAAAATTCCAAATTTACAGTCATTATACCTTAGAAATAATCAAATTCAGAAGATTGAGAATTTAGACAAAATTCCAAATTTACAGTCATTATACCTTAGAAATAATCAAATTCAGAAGATTGA
>Ga0209185_1001150_pt1 | contig 24384 bp, 28 predicted proteins | sample SidtaG_2_FD_187425 | JGI IMG/M metagenome (GOLD analysis project Ga0209185, IMG submission 187425) | Marine algal microbial communities from Sidmouth, United Kingdom - Sidmouth_Asex2 metaG (SPAdes) (version 2) | ecosystem: Host-associated > Algae > Red algae > Unclassified | place: Sidmouth... | reverse complement strand
TTTATTTTGAAATGAATCGAATCAAAAATGACGCGAATACTCACTGTATTTAAGGATTTTTTGGTGAAGAGTCATTTTAAAAGAAATACTCAAAAAAGTAAATAAATTTGTGAAACAGTGTACTAAGTAGTGGGACAAAAATAGGCTTACAATTTTGACGTGGTTATTTTTTCGATATTTTTTCTTACAAAAACCGCACATAGCCTACGCTACAGCCTGTCCCGTACTTGATTCGGGATAAGGATTTTTGTAGGGAAAAATAGCGGAAAAAGAAACCGTCAAAAAGTAAGGATATTTTTGTCTCACTACTTATACAAGGATTTTCATAACGCAGAAAAAGGGAAAAAGAAAAAGTCAAAATCTGCATTTATTGAAACCCTGTTCCTAAGCCTATTTTTGTCCCACTACTTATTAATGTCTTGAATGTTATTATGCCGCTCCAATCACCGAATTATGCTCAATCACTGCCCCTTTTTTCAAAATAATAATGCCGTCGCGAATGCAATATGTATCTGTCTCGGCATCTTCGAGGCCTTCTTTGCCTACGATGCGTACATTGTGTCCTACTCGAGCATTTTTGTCGATGATGGTGTTTTGGATGAAACAATTATTGCCAATTCCAAGTAGTTCATTATCAGGGAGTTGTTGAATGTCATTTACGGTTTGGTAATAATCATTGCCCATGATAATCGAATCACGAATCACCGTGCCTTGTCCGATACGCGAACGTATGCCCACGACTGCCCGTGAGATTTCTTCGGCATGAATAATGCAGCCGTCTGATATTAAACCATGTGTTACTTTTGTCCCGAAAAACTTGGTCGGCGCGAGCATTCGCGCACGGGAGTAGATTTTTTTGAAATTATCATACAGGTGAAATTCAGGCAGAAAACCTGTCAATTTCAGATTGGAATCAAGAAAAGAAGCTATGGTCCCAATATCCGCCCAATATCCATCATAAGGATAGCTCGCTACACTGTATTTTTCTTCTTTTACTGCATATGGGATAATTTCTTTTCCAAAATCATTTGACTCTATGTTTTCACTAAATAATTGGTTTAATATTTTTTTGTTAAATACATAAATACCCATCGAGGCGAGGTAATGCTTGTTTTTATCGGTGTATTTTGCAGGTAGTGGCGACTTCCAGTTTTCGACTTCATCTGCCGACGGTTTTTCTATAAAACTTTCGACTGTACCCGTTTGGTCTACCTTCATAATGCCAAAACTGGTCGCGTCTTTTGCGATTACCGGAATAGTAGCTATGGTAAGGTCAGCTTTCTTTTCAACATGATATGCCATGATGGCTTCAAAATCCATGTTGTACAATTGGTCGCCTGATAAAACGAGGACATATTCGTATTTTATATTTTTCAAGTGTAGCATTGATTGTCGTACAGCATCGGCAGTGCCTTGAAACCAATCACGACTATTAGGCGTCTGCTCAGCTGCCAGAATATCCACAAAACCACTGGAAAATACATCGAAATGATACGTATTTTTGATATGTCTATTTAGTGAAGCCGAATTGAACATCGTCAAGACAAACATTTTTCGAATGTTTGAATTGAGACAATTGCTGATGGGAATGTCGATAAGGCGGTATTTTCCTGCGATGGGGACGGCAGGTTTGGAGCGTTCCATGGTAAGCGGGTATAGGCGAGAACCTACTCCCCCTCCGAGTATAATAGCAACGGTTTTGTCAGTCATAGCGTATGTTTGAACAATTCAGACGGGTAGATTATTTTTTTCGTCTTCCCTAAAGTAAATATCTATACAAATATAATAAAAAATACCTTTCAATTGTTTATTTATCGCTAATTATTTTTCGTATTATTTTTTTCTTAGGGTTAAGAATAAATACTCTTAAGTAGCTGATAATTAAGCCTATAAAATTTAGGAAAACCTTACAGGCTTAACCCAAAAGTTTATTTATACTTCAAAACTCTTGATAGAATCCACAAAGATTTTTACATTATCAAGCGGCGTATCGGGATAGACACCATGACCGAGGTTGCAGATATATTTGTCGCCAAAATCGCGCACCATCTGATGCGTAGCGGCGCAAATCGTATCTTCTGGCGCATACAACATACAAGGGTCGAGATTGCCTTGTAGGGTCTTCTCTTCGCCGACCAATCGACGGGCTTCTTGTGGTGTCGTGTTCCAATCTATACCGACTACATCGCAGTCCAATTGACCGATTTCAGGCAGCGCAAACCAAGCATTTTTGGCAAAAACTGTCACAGGAACTTCCGTAATTGCTTCGCAAATTTGACGAATATAAGGCAGTGCATAAACTTTATATTGTTCCGGTGTAAGAATGCCCGCCCAGGAGTCAAAAATCTGCACGAGGTCTACCCCGGCTTTGATTTGACCACGCAAATAATCAATCGTAGTGTCGGTTATTTTTTGTAATAAAACGTGTGATGAGATAGGTTTTTTATACAAAAAACGACGCGCTTTCGAGAAGGTTTTGCTGCCCGAGCCTTCGAGCATATACGCCATAATCGTCCACGGCGCACCTGCAAAACCGATGAGCGGCACACGTCCGTTGAGTGCAGATTTCGTTAGCTTGATGGCTTTATAAACGTAGTCCAATTGCACCGCTGCTTTTTCGCCTGCGATGAGTTTATCGACATCTTCTTCGAGCTGAATCGTCATCGGAAACATCGGTCCTTTGCCGGGAATCATCTCATAACGCAAGCCCATCACCTCTGGCACCACGAGGATGTCAGAGAAAATAATCGCCGCATCTACGCCCAGTTCATCCACTGGCTGAATGGTCACTTCGCAAGCCAGTTCAGGCGTCTCCACCAATTCTTTGAAACCCGACAAACTTGCACGTAACTCTCTGTACTGCGGCAAGATACGCCCCGCCTGTCGCATCAACCACACGGGCGGACGCTCCACAACTTCGCCACGCGCGGCGCGTAAAAGAAGGTCGTTTTTCAGAGCTGGTATTTGGTTTTCTTGAGTAGTTAATTGCTCATTATTCATAATTCATCCCTTAAATATTGCTTTGCTTTTCATTTGAAAATATTGCTCAATAAACGCTGCTATCGCGATATTGTTTTCTATCAAAATATGCGGGTTGGTCAGTGAGTGAATGACGATACTATCGGTCAGCGCCATCATGTGGACATCAAAGTTTTCTAATATATTTTCTTCAATACCTTGCTCATAAAAATCTCTAAAACTCTGCGTTCCAAAATCGACCAAAGTATCAATTTTTTGCCACAAATCTGGATGTCGCACTTTCAAGTACATCAAAAAATCGTTGGAAATCTCCGCCAATTCTCCCGAAACGTTTTGCAGCGCATTATCGTACCGCTTTAGATACGATTCGTTTTTATCAAATAATAAAATCGCAAAACGTGCGATTTGTTCAATTTTCAAATCTACGGCATCGGCAAGCAGGGCTTCTTTGGAATCATAATGCTTATAAAAAGTCGCTTTGCTGACGCCCACTTTTTGGGCTATTGTCACCATCGTTTCGCCATGTAATCCGCCCCCAACCAATAATGGCATCAACTGTCGCAACCAAATTGCTTTGGTCTGCGGGTCTTCAATGCGTTGTTTATTTATTGATTTTCTTCCCATATTTGACCGTAGCATGGTGCTTCCAGCCCGTGCCGCGCGTACTATCGCGGCTCGGGCTGGAAGCACCATGCTACGTTTATTTTTCATCAAAACTTATAACGACCTTCTCCGTTCGCGGATGCGCCTGACAGGTCAGCACAAAACCTGCTGCTACTTCATCTGGTTCGAGGGCGTAATTTACGTCCATTTCTACTTTGCCTTCGAGTACTTTTGCACGACACGTGCAGCACACGCCACCCTTACATGCAAAGGGCAAATCTGCGCCGTTTTTCAATGCGGCATCCAAGATGTTTTCGCCCACCGAATTGAGAGGGAAATCAAAGGCATCACCATCCAAAATGACGGTAATCTGGCTGTCGGATTCGGATGGAGTGGGGGAGTGGTCGGTTGTGATTTTTGGTTTTATTTTTTTTGATGTAGCTGTTGTAAATAATTCAAAATGAATGCGTTTTGCAGCTACATTTAAATTTTCTAAGGTTTCTTTTACGGAAAAAATCATTTCCTCTGGTCCGCAAAGGAAATATTCGTCTACTTCTTTGGGCTCAAAAAGTACTTTACAAAATTGTTCGCATTTTTCTGCGTTAATTCTGCCATTAAATAGCGGACTGCCGAGCGTTTCCCGACTTAAAATGTGGTGAATACTTAGTCGCCCTAAATACTGATTTTTGAGTGCTTCGATTTCTTCCCGAAAAATAATGGAATCGAAATTTTTATTGCCATAAAATAAGGTAAAAGTACTTTTGGGTTCGCTTCGCAACACCGTTTTTAGTATCGACATCAAGGGTGTTATACCACTTCCTGCCGCAAATCCGACATATTGTTTTTCGTTGTTTTCGTTTACTTCCGTAAAAAATTTGCCCATCGGCGTCATCACATTTAGCGTATCGCCTGCTTGTAATTTTTGATTGGCAAAAGTCGAAAAAAGCCCTTGAGGAACATGCTTGACCGCCACACGCAATTCGGCATCCAAAGGACTGCTACAAATCGAGTAAGAACGACGCACATCTTCCCTCTCAATATCTGTCCGAAGTGTAAGGTACTGCCCTTGTACAAATTTGTAATCTGACTTCAACGCAGTCGGCACATCAAAGGCAATTGAAACACAATCAGGCGTTTCACGCCTAACTTCTGTGACTGTTAATATATTAAATTTTGGCATAAATCAAAACGTAACACAGACATTCTTGTCTGTAAGCAAGTACGCACAGGCAAGAATGCCTGTGTTACGGGCAAAGATACACATTTGGCTTACTTTTTAGCAATATGGAGACTTTTTAGATTTCAAACGCAGCACTACCGTAGCACGGTGCTTCCAGCCCGTGCCGCGATAGTACGCGAGGCACGGGCTGGAAGCACCGTGCTACGTGGGTTTGTTTTACATTGTTTTTCGTCCATACAGACTACAGATTGGGCAGATTTGCGGGTCGTGCCCGCGTGCGGGGCAATATTCTCTACCAAAAAAGATGATTTGTAGATGAAGTTTATTCCATGTCTGTTTTGGAAAAAGGCGTTTGAGGTCTTTTTCGGTTTGTACGACATTTTTACCTGTACTAAGTGCCCAGCGATACGCGAGGCGATGAATATGCGTATCGACCGGAAAGGCAGGATGCCCAAAGCCTTGCGACATGACGACAGAAGCGGTTTTGTGACCCACGCCGGGTAGTTCTTCGAGGTCTTCAAACGATTCGGGTACTTCGCCGTTGTGCTTGTCCAAGAGGATGTGTGATAAGCCGTGAATAGCTTTGGATTTGCGCGGAGAAAGTCCGCAAGGTCTGATGATTTGGCGGATTTCATCGACTTCGAGTTGTATCATCGCCTGTGGTGTGGCAGCCTTCGCAAATAGGTGAGGAGTGACTTGATTGACGCGTTTGTCAGTGCATTGAGCCGATAATAATACGGCTATCAATAAGGTGTAATTGTTCTGGTAGTCTAGTGGAATGGGAACTTCCGGGTATAATTTTTCGAGTATCTCCGCAATATGATTGGCTTTTTCTTGCTTTTTCATTTTAGTGACTGGTGATTGGTTTTTTGCTTCGCAAAATCGTAGGGACGGCTGAAGTCGCCTTTGTGGGCAAATATACGAATAAACTAATTCTACTTTTAGTGAAAGAAAATAAATAACTTGCCCCATTATGCTTGTTCTTTTCCCTTCTAAAAAACACAAAAAATAGTTCCGTAGCTATGGCTGTGCAACGATTTTTTGAATTCTTTAGAAGAAAAAATTACGACGCATTATGGAACAATTTATTTAATTTCTTTCACTTATATGTTTTTCGTCTGTTCGTTTGTTTTTTTTGCGTGAGGGATAGGAGGTGTTGTTTGAACGTAATGTAGCGATAGCGGAATGGAGAGAGTGCCGGATAGCCCGACCCCCGACTGGTAAGGAGGGGGACACGCCCTAACTGATACTAAGGGAAGCCGAAAAAAATAATCTACCCGTCTGAATTGTTCTTTTTCTTATATGTTTTACTTAGTGAAGGAAAATAAATAACTTGCCCCATTATGCTTGTTTTTTTCCCTTCTAAAAAACACAAAAAATAGTTCCGTAGCTATGGCTATGCAACGATTTTTTGAATTCTTTAGAAGAAAAAATTACGGCGCATTTTGGAACAATTTATTTAATTTCTTTCACTAAATCTTCCTTAGGTAGCTCGGCTATGCGCGTCAAATTTAGCTAAACATATAAAAAAAATAACGGCTTCATTTGGGGTAGATTATTTTCTTCCTCTTCCCTTAATGTAGAACTAATCACCAATCACCAAAGCGAATTAAAGGAAGTTACATTAATCAGTTGGTCGTATCGTGCGCCGAAGGGTCGATAATAGACGAAGATATGATAAATATTTTCTGTTTGAAACCAGTTACCGGTGGTAAAATTATCGTCTACTTCGTTGGTTTCATCGGCTACGTAGGCGTAGGTGTAGTTGTAAATACCTTGTTTGAGGAGGGTTTTTAGGAGGTAGGCTTGTTCGGCGGGTACGTAGCTCATTTCGTATTCGGGCTTGATTTTCCAGTCGGTCAATTCGCTGAAAAGATAGATACTGCCGTTGGGATATGCCTTTTCTGCTTCTAAAGTAAAAAAGGTCGTGATGTAGTCGGATTCGAGTGCGTCATTGGATTCGTGGGCGTTATTAACGATATATTTCCCGTTGATGTCCGGTTCTTCGTGAATGCGTGCGAGGTCTTTCATATCCACGTCGCGGCGGACGTGCATGTAGTGCATGCTGCCGTCGTCTTCGAGTTCTTGGACGTAGTCGCCGCGTATGCGTGTGCTACTCAAATCGACAAAACGATATTCGCGCCCTGCCGGAAATACGATTTTATCCTGATAATCGTACATCAATTCTTTACCACGTACAAAAAGCGGTTTTAGCCCTTCAAAAGCCTTGTCCCAACGTCCGTTTTGCAAAATAACGACTTTCACATCTTCGCGTGGCGCACGTATATCGAGGTTGGTATGGTTGATACTGAAATCAATTTCGTGATGCGTGCGTTTTTTGCCTACCGAAATAGGAATGACCATATCAAACGCTACACTTACCTGATTATCAGCGACCATAAAACGGCGCGTGAGTGCTACGTCATTTTCATTATTATCCAAAAATACCTTTAACACATAATTGCCCGACTTGGTGAATGCCATGCTGTTATTTGGCAGAGTGAGTTCGTAATGTGTGTACTCGACGAAAGTATTGAACGAATATTCGTAGTCCAAAATCTCCTCTGTTTCAAAGCCGTCGATATACTCCATTTTACCAAGTCCGGAAGGTGTCCAATCGGCATTGCAATGGGTAATTGTATAATAATAATCTTTTATATCCGCATCCATATCATCAAAAGAAAGTCGCACAAAGCCACCTTCTAAGTTTAAAATCGGATAGTTGAGCCTATCGTCTCCGGCATAGCAGCGCACCGTGCGAATGTTGTCTTTATATATGTTGTCGGTGTTATAGGCTTGCTTTTGTGCCGTCAAATTGACCGCAAATGAAGCGAAAGTAAGCAGTAGCAATAATTTTAATCTATTCATGGTTGGTATTTTCGTGGCTAAAATACAAATATTTCGCCAAAAGTAGTTTTGATTTTGGAAATGTTGGGTGAAACAACTTGGAGGTACGTTTAATAATTTACTTAGACGATGATTTATTTTACTCAGACGTAATTTTCTTTTGTTTTAATTTTTGAAAAAAAATACAGATTAAAATAGCTATGTTTCACTTGGATGGTTGCGTAGCGCGATATTTCAGGTTCGCCACTCCCGTATGTACAGGACGAGCCGAGAGCGTCGTTCTACGGTGCTCTTATTTGGTTATTTTGTAGATGTGTTGTAGTTTTAGGGCTTGGATAGCTTCGGAGGGATTTTGTTTACCTTCCGAAAACTTCCCTAATAAAATTAGTGATGATAAAAGATATTTTCGCTTTAATTAGAATAAAGTTATATCTTGTTGTATTATAAGTATCAGGAACAACGTGAAGAATGTACATTTATTTAATTCCTGATACTAAACGAATATTAAGATACGAATGATAAAATCAGTTATTATAAAAAATTTCATGGCTCATTCAGATTTAGAAGTCAAAGATATTCCTGCCATAAATTTAATAATTGGTAGAAATGATACTGGAAAAACCGGATTATTAAAGCTCCTATACTCTATTGCCAAATCCTTAGAAATTTATTCAAAAAAAGTAAAGACTACGGAGGTTGTTTTTTCTAAAGAACTTGCGAGCAAAATGTCGAGTACATTCATGCCACGCAATAATGGCTTGGGAGATTTGGTGCAAAAGGGAAGCCGTGAAAAATTGAGCGTAGATTTATCAATCAAGGGAGATAGCGGAAAATACAGCCAAGACATCTATTTTTCATTTGGCGAGAGAACAGAAAAAAAAATACCGGATTGTAGCGGTAATATAAAACCGATGCCTGAAAACATTATAAATGCCTTATTCATTCCTGCAAAAGAAGTGCTAACTGCATTTTCGGATATTCGTATCATAAGGGAGCAAGAATATGGCGTTGGTTTTGATGATACATATTTAGATTTAATTAAATCATTGGATATACCGACTAAGGGGAAAGTTGAAAATGGTTTGAGTTCGGTCAATAAATCGCTTGAAGAGTTATTTGACGGGAAAATCGAACAAACCGGAAAAGCTGACCAACCGTTTATATTCAAAAAAGGCAATCAAAAATTTGCCATTCAACAAACCGCAGAAGGGATAAAGAAAATAGGTATTTTGACCACCTTAATCAATAACAGACAACTCGGTAAAGGTACGATACTATTCATGGATGAGCCTGAAACTGCACTACATCCCGATGCTGTTCGCCAAATGATTGAAATGTTGGTAGCGATGTCTAAAGCGGGTGTACAAATCTTTTTAGCTTCCCACAGTTACTTCGTTGTCAAGCAATTAGCTAATAGTTCCAAACGTGAAAATATTGAAACACTGTACTGGAGTTTAGAGCGTGAAAATGGACAGCCGGTGACCAGTAATTTCAAAAAAATCAACGATGGCGTACTTCCTAAAAATTCAATTGTGGATGAAGCCCTCAAAATGTATGAAGAAGAAATTCAAATCAACTTAATGGATTAAACAAAATGATGCCCTTTACTGAAAGTTCGATAACATTAAATTTTCCTGACAACAATTACTTTCGATTAAGCGAGTGCGATGCTTACAAAAAGCTACAACACATCAGAGAAATGGATTTTTGTTGGTACGATAAAAATGACACAAATTATACTTAATTGAACTCAAAGATTGGGGAGATGCAAGTATCAATGAAGAAGACGACCCTGATATTAGCCCTGAAAAAATAGAAGAAATGAAACAAGGCATCACCAAATATAGAATCAAAAACCTCTTGGAAAAATCAATTGACACACTCTGTATTTTCTCCTCAATTTTACTCAACAGACCAACAGGACGCAGCATAAACGATTGCGCTCCATTCGATATTACAGTAAACACCGAAATTATCTTGCTTTCAGTTATCAATTGGAATGTGCCGGACTTTAACTATGTATCGGACATCAATTCAGCGTATCGCTCCCGATTAAATTCTTATGCCAAACTATTTGGAGTTAGGAAATATCACGTCATCACGAAACAGATAGCTGCGGATATGTTTGAGTGGATTACCTAATTTCATTCGACTACTTCGCAGATGTGTACGTAGCGTAACGCCTTCGGCTTGCGCCCTCGCGTATGTATGCCACACATAAGGCGGCGCGTGGAAGTGTCGCACTACGAAATGTATGAATTGCAAAAACAGGTTTTTCGAACTTTTCAATGAACGATTTCAAGTACTCCGTCAACAACATTTTCGTAGAATGTATCAATCGCTTCCTTTGAGGAAATTAATAGATTTGCGATAATTTAAGCATAAACTACTGTTTTAATATTTCGCGCTCTATTCGCTGAAAAAGAAAGTGTAGCAAGGATATGTTCTCGCTTAATCTCCGGAAAATCCTCCTCAATTTCTTCCATAGATACATCCGCAGCCAACCAACCGAGTATATCCGCAATCGTAATGCGCGTCCCTACAATACAAGGCTTGCCGGAACGTATGCCCGGTGAAATAGTGATATATTTTGATATAGGGCTAATCATCTTGTCTTTGCTATTTGAATCTACCATGCCTGATTTTTTTTCAAAGATAACAAAATTTCACGCAAAAAGCTATGCTTTTTTTGTGCCAGATTGAATTATGTTCGCCCGAATACTCCATCATTTTCGACTACTTCGCAGATGTGTACGTAGCCTAACGTCTCCGACTTGCGCCCTCGCGTATGTATGCCAATGATATTTATTCCCAACCCTTAGCCTCCTCAATCAAGGTATCAGGATTGCGACTACTATGATGTATTTTTACAACATTCACGGTTTTCTTTTCCTCGTTGATGTAAAAAATAATCTTGTATTTCCATTTTTTGGTATAGCGATAAGGGATGAGGCATAAATAAATTAAGTTTTTTGACGAAGTTATTTTTTCTTTAGACGAACTAAATTTGACGCGAATAGCCGAGTTATTTAAGGAAAATTTGGTGAAGTATAAAGGAAAAAGAACGAGTCAAAATCTGAATTTATTCTTGTCTCATCCCTAAGTCCGTTCTTCGGTGCTGATTTCTGCAAATAGTGAGTTTGCCGAAGGCATTTTTTGGAGTTTTTCGGCTTGCGCCAATATGCCGTTTGCGACTTTTTCGGCGGTGAAATCGGAGGCGTTTGCTTTTAGGTACTTTTTGATACTCCGCAAATCCGATTTCGCACGACTCGATATTTGAAGGTCGTATTCTACCATTCTTTCATTTCTTTACGAATTTCCTCAATGGTATGGTAGTTACCGTTTTCAATATCTTCCGCAGCTTGGTCGCATTGGTCTTTTAGTTCCTCGTAAGAGATAGGTGTACCGTCAGCTTCGTAGCCTGCCACTTGCTGTTGTCGGTATTTATCAAACATTGCATGGACGATTTCTAAAAATGAATCATCCGCTTCATCCACATAACGATGCAGACGCTCTTTGATTTTTAATGTTGCATTCATACAATTATTTTTTCCAAAGATACTAATTTTTTTAGAAAAATGTAGCGCGATATTTTCATCTCGCGCCCTCGCGTATATATCCACACTCATGCGGAACGAGCTGGAAGCGTCGTTCTAAGGTGCTTTTATTTGGTTATTTTGTAGATGTGTTGTAGTTTTAGAGCTTGGATAGCTTCAGAGGGATTTTGCTGCACACTTTTATTCGTAAAAATTTACTTTTGAGGTAGTTGGTATGGGGAATATCACAATGTGAATATTGGGGGATTCGGAGTTATAAATGTGGATTTAAGGAAAATATTTATGGATAAATTATCATTTGAAGATTGGAAAAATAGTATGTCATTTATGGTTGATGACGACTTTGATAATACATTTCTCGGAACTATCATTCCACTTACTGAATTGATTAATAATAATTGTACTTCATTTTCAAATATTGATAGTCTAACCGAATTTCTCACTACCGATACAAATGGAATAGCAGCCTTAAAGAAATTAAAAGCTTTTATTTCCGTTATTGGGCTTTCTGAAGAAAGGCTAAAACGTGTAGTTTCATTGGTGCGGTTTAAGTTTTTTCATAAAGAATTTAGGTCTGAATGGAATGTTGGTCAAATTAGCAGAGCAATTATATCCAATCAAGAACTTGGACTTCTTTTAGTTGATTTCTTTATTAACGGTAGGGATTCAAGAATTGGAAGAGAAATGCCTCTATATTATATGAGAAATTTCAAGTTGAATAGCCCTGATTTTATTAAGGATTTGAGCCAATTTAATTATGTAGAAAGGATTTTGAATGACAATGAGATACAGGGAAAATATTCCAATCGAGTAGGAGACTACGTAGAAAAAGAGTTAATAGAAAAGCATCTGAAGCATTATAAAAATACGGTAAACGCTGATTTGGTTTACGAAACACAAAAGGAATTTCCATTATTGGCTAAAAATCTGGACTTCATTATCCCAAGTGTTGATGCGCCAACTATATTGATAGAATCCGTTTACAACATAACAACAGGCAGTGGTCAGTCAAAAAGAGCCGACCAATTAGTTGAGTTATATGGAATATTGATGCGTCACAATGCGAACAATCGACACCATAAAATAATCATGGTCAATTATGTTGATGGTTTGGGTTGGGTAGGCAGACAAAATGACTTGCATAGAATATATGATTCCAGTGATTTTGTGCTAAATCAAAGTAATATTCATTTACTTAATGGTGTTCTTGATGAGTTTTATTAATCGACCAAAAGCCCTTTTTCTACGGGCTTTAATTTCTCAATATATTCAGAAGACAAAAAACTTTCTGCAAGTTTGGCAGCTACGTGTTCAACAACAGGAATGGCGACTGTATTCCCTAATAAATCAAAAGCTTTTGTCTCTTTAACGGGAATTTCGTACCACTCCGGATAACCAAATAAACGCAAGCCCTCTCTTATTGTCAATCTTCTCAAACCGCCATTATCCGGCACAGCTAATCGAGAAACATCTGTTGCAACAATCGTAGGAGCAATATCATTGGGGTCCAATATTTTGTTAATTTCAAAACTCAATTTACCCGTGACTATATTGTACCCTTTGGGTTTGGTTTCATCATAAGCCCGATATTTTCTTTCTCCATTGTCAGTTTTTTCCCGAACCAATTTTTTGGGATGTTCAAATTTCAAATATCCCTTTTCAACCAAATCATCCAATAAGGCTTTCAGTTTACTATTCTTATGAAAGGTTGATATTTGCCCCAAAGTCAAAGTCATACCATCCATCCAATCAATGCCTATTTCTTCTGCCCAATGTTTTCTTCTTCTTTCTCTAAAAAGCTTATTCAATAAAACGTTTTGCTCCTCAGAAATTTCTCCCTTAAGCCCAATATCCCAACTATGAATATTATTGACACCGCCTCTTTTGTCCTTAATAGACTTTCCGTACAAATCTTCTATTTTAAAATGATTAAAGAGCTTTTCTGTGAAATCTGATTTGATAGTTTCCAGACCACTTTCTAAGATATTCTTCAAGGGATTAAATTTTTGATTAGAGAAAGTAAGATTTACTTTTTTATCTTTCGTTCCTACGATAAAAATTCTTTTGCGAGATTGCGGTAAACCAAATTCAATAGCATCCAAAACTTTCCAAGAAACCTTGTACCCTAATTCATTTTTAAGTTTATTTAAAATAGTAGATAAAGTCCTTCCAATTTTATCTCCCTTATTTTCTAAATCATGTTTAACAAGCCCTTCCACATTTTCGAGTATAAAACCATAAGGTTTTTTTTCTTTTAAAATTCGTTCAATTTCAAAAAATAAAGTACCTCTTGTATCTACGAACCCTTGACGTTTGCCACCCGCACTAAATGGCTGACAAGGAAAACCGCCCAACAGAAAATCAAAGTCAGGAATTTGTTCATTTTCAACATTAAATATATCGCCTACAAAATAATTATCCGTAAAATTATGCATCAAAGTCTTAACCGCATGTGGTTTAATTTCAGATGTCATTACACATTCCGTTTCAAAACCTACATCTTTAAAAGACTTTTCAAAACCTAATCTTATTCCTCCCAATCCGGCAAATAAATCTATAAATTTAACTTTTGGCATTTTATGCTTTTTTTAGCTTAGTGAAAGGGTAAGAATAAATTAGTCCAAGATGCGAAATGTTTTTTTATTAGACGAAATCATTTTAGAGGCGCATAGCTGGGCTACGCAACGAAAAAATGATGAAGTCTAATGAAAAAAGATACAGTAGATTGGATTAAGTTATTCTTATCCTTTCACTTATACTCCGCTTGTGGTTCGGCAGCTATTGATAATTGATTTTCGTATGTTTCGATTTCTATCTTCTCACAACCGATTACAGTTAAACATTGCAGAAAAAAAGACGCGCTAAATGTTCCACGACTGATTTTGCTATCAATGCTTGATTTAGTTTCTTCTATTCCTATTCGTTCCAGCATTATTGCCAATTCAGAATTTGAAATTCCTCTACGAACTAACTCTGACTTTAATAAACGCTTAACTTTGCTATTCCAATCTGCCATAATTTGCGATTTAGTTTATTGCAAATATAAAATTATATTTGCAAATATGCAAATAATTGTACAAAAATAAAAATACGATAGATGGAGATAATGAAGAAAAAACGCCTTTGTCGCACAACGAAAACTAATTGAGGGTTTGAAAAAACAGCTGAGGAAATAATTTAAAGGGGTCGAATTCGACCCCTTTTTTATTCCATCCGACTACTTCGAAGATGTGTACGTAGCGTAACGCCTCCGGCTTGCGCCCTCGCGTATGTATGCCACACTCATGCGGAACGAGCCGAGAGCGTCGTTCTACGGTGCTTTTATTTGGATATTTTGTAGATGTGTTGTACTTTGGAGGGTGTGGATAGCTTCAAAAAGATTTTGCTGTACATTTTAGAAAAGTCTTATTTTATATTTCCTATTTTTTAGTTATTGGAACTAAATAGTACCATAACATTGTTATGTTCGGGTACTAATTTTCATCAATAAAAGGATAAATTAATATGGATACACTTGAAGAATTCAAATTATTTCATGAGAAAAGGGTTGATAAATCTTTGAAAGAACTAACTTCAAAAGTCAAGCAAATAAATACTTTCGATCTTGTTGCTAATACCTTTTATTACAACAGTTTGCACGACACTGCAGAATATAGAGATTACCGTGGGGACAAGAATTTTTTTATTCCAGAGGTTTTATCAATGCTGACATTAAAAAACAATTTTGTAAGTGAGACAAGTATAGATCCTTATAAACTTGGAGAAGAGTTTATTCAAATACAAAATCTGTTATCCGATTATTGTGCCTCTAAACAGGTTTTAAACTATAAGCCAAAAAATGACGGTGATTTAATTTCACGCATAACCGCCGATATCAGTCGTCATGAGCATACTATTAGGAATCCAGGGCATCCTCTGCATCATTATCAATTTTGTGTGGAAATGTTTGCCCCAATTGATGAACTAATCAAGCAAGTATTTGGATTTTCAATTTATGAAAGTGTCAAATTGAGAGAGACGTTTGATGATTTTTTGAACGAGAAATATAATATAGAAGTTGAAAAATTTGATAAGAGAATTGACATCCACATTCAGGAAATAAATGAGTATAAAAAAACAGGTGAAATCCGAGAAGACTCGTTGTTTGATGTAGATACAATGATTGAATTTTATAGGAGAAGCACAAGTGAAAATAAACAAGTTATAGAGAATTACTTACTTACTGAATTACACTTCAACTTTGGAGACGTGATGTCTTTCACGGCTGAAGAATTGGCAGAATATTCCGATGTTGATGTAGAAGCCACATCAAAATTTCTAAATACTTTTTCAAATGACTTTCCGTCATTGGATAAAGACGCTGAGGTATTTCCTCCCGTTTCAATCCTCAAATCTAAACCTATCTTGAGACATGATGGAAGATATTTAGTTCCCTCTTTTCCGCTTCTAAGTTTTTGTGTCATTGGGTTCATTGAATCAAATCTTCCAAGAAATAAATCATTATCCAAAAGATACAGTAATATCAAACATGATTTTATTTTGAATAAAGGTTTGGAGTATTTTAAACAAATACTACCTTCTGCCGAAATACTACCGCCAAATTTATACTATGGATTAGGCAAAGACGAAGCGGAAACAGATGGTATGATTATCTGGGATAGGGTTCTAATTATCATTGAAGCAAAAGGCATTAGTATTTCGGACAAGGCTAAACGTGGATATGAATTAAAAATGAAAGATCATATCCGAAATATAATCGAAAAATCATACGAACAGGCAAAGAGAACTTACAACTTTATTTTAGAGAATGAAAATGCAGAATTTAGGACGAAAAAGAGAAAAAAGTTTACTGTTAAATCAAGTGATTTTGATGATGTTATTTTTGTATCGTTGAATTTAGAGCCTCTTGGAAGTTGGTCAATGCAAGTAAAGGCTACCAATGAGATAGGATATTTTCAACCTAATCATTTTCCACTAATTATCAGTTTATATGATTTAGTAATTTTTGCTGACATAATAGATAATCCAATACTGTTTTTCCAATACATAAAAAAACGTAAAGAATTTCTAAGCGAGGGAAAATTTAATGTTTGGGAAGAACTTGATTTATTTGGGCATTACATTGAAGGTGGCTTACGTGTTAATCATTTGAAAGAAATGACGGAGAGAGAAAATGTTACCGTACTTCATATGGATATTACAACAGATAAATTCAACGATTATTATATGCAAGAGGCAGGTCGAAGATTAGGGCGTATTAGCAAACCTAAAATAGAAATAAATTATGATTTAAATAATCTACTTCTTCGACTTGAAAAATTAAAAGTGCCACATCGTTTGAAAGTTGCACTATTACTTTTGGAGTTTAATGAAGTGTCACACAAAAAGCTTTTTAAATTGGTTAAGAAAATAAAAAAATCGTTTTCCAAAGATAAAGAGAGACATGATTGTTCAATATATTCAGAAGATGGAGGAGGTATTGGTATCACATTTATGACCTCAACTGACGTTCCTTCTTTGGAAGAAAAGTTGTTTAAATATTGCAGCTTTAAAATGCAACAATATAATTCAGAAGCATGGGTAGGGCTTGGAGATACATCAATTAATGCCAAAAGGTATGATATTAAAACTGTATTTGTAGCTTTGAATGGTAACATTGAAAGAATAAGCATTTAATACCACTTTTAAAACATGTAAATTCCCTACCTTTGCGAACTAAAAAGTAGCATTAAAGTGTTATCACAAACAACACAACAACACCACAACACGAAAAAGAAAAAATGAACATATCCGAGCATTACACCCCGCAGGACACAGAGGACAAATGGTACGCACATTGGATGGAGAAAAACTACTTCCGTTCGGTGCCGGACGAGCGTGAGCCGTTTACGATAGTCATTCCGCCGCCGAATGTGACGGGTATGTTGCACATGGGACACATGCTCAACAACACGATTCAGGACGCGCTCACACGTAAGGCGCGATTGGAGGGCAAAAACGCCTGTTGGGTGCCGGGAACTGACCACGCTTCGATAGCGACGGAGGCAAAAGTCGTGCGGATGCTACGTGAGCAAGGCATCAAAAAATCTGACCTCACACGCGACGAGTTTTTGGAAAAGGCATGGGAATGGAAGGAAAAATACGGCGGTATTATCCTCCAGCAATTGCGTAAACTCGGTGCGTCCTGCGATTGGGAACGCACCCGTTTTACGATGGAAGACAGCCTATCGAAAGCCGTCCTCAAAACATTTGTTGACTTATATAAAAAAGATAAAGTCTATCGCGGTTTGCGTATGGTCAATTGGGACCCGAAAGCGCAAACGGTGCTGTCGAATGAAGAGGTGATTTATAAGGACAAACAACGCAAATTATACAAAATTCGCTACCGCGTAGAGGGAACGGACGAGTGGCTAACCGTAGCCACGACGCGCCCCGAAACCATCATGGGCGATACTGCCGTTGCGGTGCATCCGAAAGATGAACGTTACGCGCATTTGAAGGGCAAAAACGCCATATTACCGCTGATAAACAAGCCTGTACCCATTATATTTGACGATTATGTAGATGTAGAATTTGGAACGGGCGCACTCAAAGTCACGCCTGCACACGACATCAATGACTACGAAATCGGCTTGCGTCACGGCTTGGAAGTCGTCGATATTTTGAACGATGATGCTACCTTAAATGACTTAGCACAAATCTATGTCGGCGAAGACCGTTTTAAGGCACGAAAACTCGCTATTGCCGACCTCGAAGCTGCCGGGCAGTTGGTCGAAATTGAAGATTATGCGAGTAGCATTGGTTTTTCTGAGCGCAATCCTGATACCGTTGTTGAGCCGAAATTGTCGCTGCAATGGTACGTTCACATGGACGCACTCGCCAAACCTGCCCTCGATGCGGTGATGGATGACGACATTCAATTTCATCCGCCAAAATATAAAAATACCTATAATCACTGGATGTCGAATGTACGTCCGTGGTGCATTTCGCGCCAATTGTGGTGGGGACAACGCATTCCGGCGTGGTACTACGGTGAGGAGGTTTTCGTAGCCGAAACCGCCGAAGAAGCCCTCGCCGATGCCCGAACCAAAACAGGAAATCAAAGTCTCCAACTCGCTGATTTACGGCAAGATGAAGATGTTTTTGATACCTGGTTTTCGTCTTGGTTGTGGCCCATTTCGGTGTTCGATGGCTTCGAGCGACGCGATGAATTGGACTATTATTATCCGACAAATGTACTCGTAACGGGTTGGGATATTATCTTCCTTTGGGTGGCGCGAATGATTATCGTTGGCTACGAATGGGAGGGCAAAATGCCTTTCCAACACGTCTATTTTACAGGCATGGTACGCGACGAAAAAGGTCGCAAAATGAGTAAACAACTCGGCAATTCGCCCGATGCGCTTGGCTTGATAGAGAAGTTTGGTGCAGACGGGGTACGCTTCGGGATGTTGTCTTGTTCGCCGGCGGGTGGTGATTTGTTGTTTGATGATAAACTGTGCGATAACGGCAGTAAATTTTGCAATAAAATCTGGAACGCCATGCGCCTCATTCGTGGTTTGGAATTGACCGATGCACCCACGCCGCAAGCCAATACGGTTGCGATGGCGTGGTTTGACCATAAATTTAACCAAAGCCTTGCGGATATAGAGGCGAATTTTCAGGCTTTCCGTTTGTCGGAGGCGTTGATGTCGCTGCGTAGTTTGATTTGGGACGATTTCTGTTCGTGGTATCTCGAAATGATAAAACCCACCTACGGGCAGCCGCTTGACCGCGCCACTTACACGCACACGATAGGGATTTTTGAGAAATTGATGACGACCCTGCATCCCTTTATGCCTTTCTTGACAGAGGAAGTTTGGCACAAATTGAAGGAGCGAAAAGACGGCGACGATTGCGTCATCAGCCAATGGCATACCGCAGGCGAGTTCGACGAAGCCTTGATTAAAAATGTCGAATTAGCGAAGGATGTCATCGGCAAAGTCCGCGACATTCGCAACCAAAATCAGATGAGTCCGAGAGATGCTTTTGTTCTAAAAGCACAAGCAACGAAAGAGTCGGATTCGCTATTGCAAAATGAAGGTTTGAAAAGCATCATCAGCAAATTGGCAAATCTCGAAGATTTTACGCTACTCGCTGATAATGAGGAAGGTATATCATTCGTTTCCGGCGCGACAGAGTATCACGCCATGATTGAAATCGAAGTGAACGTAGAAGAAGAAATCGCCAAAATCAACGACGAATTGAAGCGTCTAAATGGCTTTAAAACAGGCATCGAAAAGAAGTTGTCGAATGAGCGTTTTGTGAGTGGTGCGCCGGAAGCTGTTGTTGAAAAGGAGCGTAAGAAACTGGCAGATGCAGAGGCTAAGATTGCGATTCTTGGGGAGCAGTTGAGGAAGTTGGGGTGAGCGTGAAGGAACGCGGATGATGCAGATTTGACGGATGGCGCGGATTTTTTTATTCTTCCTCATACAAATGAAAGTAGGGACAGGGCATGCCCTGTCCCTACTTTCGTGAAGGTGCATATTTTTCATTTTACAAACCCATTAAATGCTACTTTTTTCTAATGTATTTTAATCTTAAAAACCATGCTACAAACCATAAAATACAACGACTACAAAACACAAATTCCCCAATCCGGCAAACACATTCTTGCCCAACAAACGGATGACCAAATTCTTGTTTATCAGGCTTTTAATCACCGTATTGCCAATTATGCTGTAGCCAATCAGTGTTTTGGTGGTGAGCATTATAGCTATAACAGGATGTCGTGGATAAAGCCCAATTTTTTGTGGATGATGTATCGCTGTGGTTGGGCAGACAAAGAAGCGCAAAAACATGTGCTTGGGATTTGGATAGATAAGAGTGATTTTGAACGGATTTTAAGTGAAGCTGTTTTTTCATCATACCGAGCAGATTTGTACGAAACCGCTGAAATGTGGAAGGCAGATTTGGCAGCAAAGGAAGTTCGTTTGCAGTGGGACCCCGACCACGACATTTATGGCGAAAAACAAGAACGCAAAGCCATACAGCTTGGTTTAAAAGGGCAAATTCTCAAAGATTTTGGTACGCAGATGGTACGAAAAATCATTGACATCACTGATTTCGTAAAAGAACAAAAAAAGAAGATAGACAAGAACGAAATTGATGAATTGTATGTGCCACAGGAATATGTATATGTTCCTGAAGATGATGAATTGAATCGGCGAATTAGGGTTTCAAAAAACCATTAAACGCCGCTTTTCGCCAATTTTCGATGTGGATATTTTCGATTCTGGAAAGGTGTTTTTCGTTATTGGTTACTAAGATAAAATCACCCGAAACGGCAGTCGTACCAATCAGTAAATCGAAGTCGGGTATGAGTGTACCTGAGCGTTGTAGTCGTACTTTTTCTTTGGCGAATTTGGTCGAGGTGTTCGATAATTGGAATGACACCAAACAGTTCTCGTATTTCTTCGACCTCTTGTGCGTGTTTTGCGTAATTGTCACTTTTCTCTGCACCGTATTTTAGTTCCGCTATGGTGATTTCGGAAACGAAGCAATTATCTGTACCGACATCATATATTTTCTCACTAACTTTATGCTTCTTTTTGAAAAAAGATATACAAATATCGCTGTCAAGTAAATATCGTATCATTCTTCAAAAAGATTTTTGTCGGAAATCGTCCGACTATTATAAATTTCCTCTTCCAATTCATCCGAACTTAGAACAGGGTCATCTTTCCATGCACCGGATAGCTTATTGAAAAGAAATTCTTTCCTACTTTTATCTGCATTAGAATTTTTTAAATCTTGTATAGGTAGTGGCGTACCGCTAGGCTTAGAGCCACTTTGTTCCACTTGCTGGAGTACCTTGTCAACGGCTTCGATGACTGCAACATCATTAGTGTTGAGTATTGTTGTGGCAAGTCTTATTTTTGCTGTTTGAATATCTACCATGTTGTAGTAATTTTTTTCAAAGATAATGAAAATTCAACAAAGTTGAAAGTAGCCACTAACTCGCTTCTTCAAAACCCATTAAACGCAGCTTTTCGCCAATTTTCGATGTGGATGTTTTCGATGCTTTTATTCGGGAAATTCCTCTACCAACTTGTCGGGGTCTTGCCGAGTGTCAAAAAGGAAAACCACTATAATTGTATCATTTTTCGAGTTAATTCTGTAATAAATTCGATGGATTTCTTCAATCAAATAACGATAAGGATATTCGCCCAAGTCATCTTCATCAATCTTACCAAGTTTCGGAAAAGTTGTTAATGAATATGCGCTACGGATGATGTTCTCCCGAATTTTGAGACCATAATTCGGATGCCCGATGCCGTCATAATAGCGACAAATTTTATCAAGTTGCGCTTCAACAAAATCAGAGATGATAACGGTCATAGCTCGATATTCCATTTGTTTGCCAATTCTTCAACCGTAGAATATTTCCCCTCTTTAACCTGTTGCTCTGAAATGGCTATGCCTTCTTTCAAATCCTGTCTGGTCATTTCCCGCAAAGGAGTCACATTCCCCTCTGCAATATCACGTTCAGAAGCAAGTGCGCGTTCGTGTAATTCATCCGAAGTTAATGGTGCAAATTGCTCATTTTCATCTTTCAATGCTTTCACTTGCTCCAAAACAGCCGTATCCTGCAACTGAATCAACCATTCAATGAGTTGAAATTTTTGTGTTTGAACATTCGTCATAATTTAATTTTTTTTCAAAGATAATGAAAATATCGCTCACATTCAACCTTTCAAAAACCCATTGAACGCCGCTTTTCGCCGATTTTCGATGTGGATGTTTTCGACGCTGGAAAGGTGTTTTTTTATTCAAGTTTTTAAGCATTTAAATTTTCCGTTGTCTAATTTGGTTTTCATCAATCACCGTAAAATAGCCAATAATTTCAAGGGAATTATTGTCAAATAATTCAAGCAAATATTTACCGGGATAATCGGGTGTAAACTCTGCTCAACGAAAGTAAATCACACCGATAGGTCGTAAGCCAAATTTAAAAACCAATTCGCCGAAATCACTATCAAATGTAACGATAACTCTTTGTTCTTCAATAGATTGTTCAATGACTTCATCATCCGTTATACTTGGATTAGTGATGCCCATATGAATAATATCCCAATCACTTTCAAGAAGCAGTCGGTAACTCGCAAGCGGAAAATTTTCGTCAGCCAGCCACCTCATTTAAGCGCGTTTTTGAGTGGGAAGAAAAAGTAATCCGTCTTTCATACACTCATGCGTATAGCTAAACACTGCTCTCAAACCCTCTGCCGTCAATCTCGGATAATTCTCCAAAATATCTTTTTCCGACCAACCTGTAGCCAGTCGTCCGAGAATAAACTCAACAGAAAGTCTTGTACCTTTGATGTGTGGTTTACCACTCAGGACTTTTTCGTCTGTTCCTATATGATTTTTCCAATATGTCATAATCTTATTTTTTCAAAGATAATAAATTTAATACGAATTTGCTACTTCAAAAACTCATTAAACGCCGCTTTTCGCCAATTTTCGATGTGGATATTTTCGATTCTGGAAAGGTGTTTTTCGTTGTTGGTGGCTAAGACGAAGTTGCCTGAAACGGCAGTTGTACCAATCAGTAAATCGAAGTCGGGTATGAGTGTACCTGCGCGTTGTAGTCGCACTTTTTCTTTGGCGAATTGGTCGAGATGTTCTATGATGGGAACGACAGTAAATATTCGTGCAATGTGATCGGCTTCGGCAGCGTGTTTTTCGTAATTGTCGCTTTTTTCTGCACCATATTTCAGTTCGGCTAATGTAATTTCTGACACAAAACAGTTTTCTGATTTGATGTCATACACTTTCTCACGGACTTTGTATTTACCACGAATGAAAAAGATGCAAATATCGGTATCAAGCAAATATTTTTTCATTCTTTAAAAATCTTCTTATCAGAAATAGTACGACTATTATAAATATCCTCAATCAATTCATCAGAAGATAATACAGGGTCGCTATTCCAACCTTCAAACAATTTATCCAACATTTCTTGTTGACTTTCCGGTTTAGTATCAAAATTTGTTTTCAAATCTTCTGATAATTCCGATAGGATTTCCAACTTAGATTTTGTACTTAACGGCTTAATAATCCGCATGATGTGAGGTACTGTAAGCATATTATTTAATTTTTTTCAAAGATAACGAATTTAGCTTAGATTTGCCAATGTACATTTCAAAAACTCATTAAACATCGCTTTTCGCCAATTTTCGATATGGATATTTTCGATTCTGGAAAGGTAGCTTACTTCTTCATTATCTCTCTCAAATCACTTAAATTCACGACATCATCAAAACCCTTTACTTTCAGACCTTTGTATAATTTTTTGTCGCCTGTCCAGAGTTTTGCGTTCAATTCGATAGCGAGCGCAACAAAGCTAACATCTTTAACATCAATGTCTTCGGTTAATTGACGGGCTTGTTGTTTATTGGCTGCGGAGATTTGATTTTCATTAAAGAATTGAATCTTTTTGAGCGTTAACAAAAGCAATTCAAGGACTTTAGCTTCTTCCATACGTGCGTATTTGATGATTTTTTCCTTCTTATCAAATACCTCAACGAATAGAAAATAACAGGAATATTTCGGCACATTCACCAAGCCACGCATCAACATTTCCCCTATTGAGCTATTGGGGTTGAGCAAAGCACTTATCAGAATATTTGTATCTACGATAATAGTCATGCTTGCTTATTTTCAGCGTTTCGCTTGGCGATTCCTTCATTGATTTCCTCAGACAAAGACTCAATTTCCTCCTCCGTAGCCTTACTTTGAGATACCAATTCTCGATAGCGAATATAATCCAAAAAGTCTTGAATTTCATTTTGTGAGATAATGCCTTTCGGTATCGTTATCACTAAACTGTCTACGTTATTTTGTATTTGCATAAATTATTTTTTTCTAAAAAAAAACGATGTTGTTTGTTGTTTTTTATTCTTCAAAAATTTTCTTATCAGAAATAGTGCAACTATTGTAAATATCCTCAATTAGTTCATCAGAAGATAATACAGAATAGTTGTAGCAAGTCTTATTTTTGTTGTTTGAATATCTAGCATAAGTGATTTTTTTGGTTCTTTGACAAATCCCGTGATTGTTCGTTTTTCTGCCTCGCGATTGTTCGTCCCTTGCGTAAGGGATAGTAGGTGTTGTTTGAACGTAACGTAGCGATAGCGGAGTGGAGAGAGTGCCGGATAGCCCGACCCCCGACTGATA
>Ga0209185_1001147_pt1 | contig 24397 bp, 13 predicted proteins | sample SidtaG_2_FD_187425 | JGI IMG/M metagenome (GOLD analysis project Ga0209185, IMG submission 187425) | Marine algal microbial communities from Sidmouth, United Kingdom - Sidmouth_Asex2 metaG (SPAdes) (version 2) | ecosystem: Host-associated > Algae > Red algae > Unclassified | place: Sidmouth... | reverse complement strand
GGAATTTTCTTTCACGCAAAGACCGCAAAGAATTTTGACGCAAAGACCGCAAAGCTCAACAGAAACCAATCTCTTTGCGACCTTTGCGAAAAACTCTGCGACCTTTGCGTGAGATACACTTTTTCTGTTTTCAGATAGGACTGCTATACTTAAACCACAAAAACTACAAAAACCACTTAAACCAAAAGAGAAAGCTTCTCCATCACCCACGGCTTATCAACAATTTCCTTCGTTTTTTCAAGTTTAAGCACAGTCTTTTCAACTTGTTCCGCATCCGTATATTGCAAACGCACCAACTGCCGAGTCGCCTTAATCAAATTCAGATAACCTGTACAATGGTAGCCCAGCGTTTTCTTTTTGCGTCGAATAAACATTTGAAAACTATCTAAAAAAGAATACAAGACTTCATACTCTTCCGTCTCATAGTATGTTTTCATCAACAAATTTTTTGCAGACAATTCCAAGAAAATTTCCCGATATTCCATTTGATTGAGCAAAGCAATAACCTCTTCAAATTCCCTTTTATCAAAATGCAAACGAGCCAAATTGAAAGCATGCGTACTTTCTCTAAACTCCTTTGCGAGATGCGCTTTATATTGCTCAATAAATGCTTTGGTCCAATCGTATTTTTGTAGCTTAATGCCCAAAGTGACGATGTTTTTATACGCAAAAGGCGAAATTTCATCATTATTGAGCAAAATGCCCATCTTTAATTCCGATTCATACAAATCGAACAAATCGTGTAAATATTGTTTATTCCCTTGATTGGCTTGTTTGATACAATAGTTTCGAGCCAATACAAACATATCCACGACTTCTTCTTGCGCCAAAGATGCATTGGCTACCAAAAGCGTTTTCTTTAAATCTTGAAAATGTTGAGGCTCATCGGGATCTAAAAGCGTCAACAATGATTTATGATAAATGACCACCAAAGGAATATGACTATAATCCTTTTTTTCTAAATGTTCCAAAACCTCTCGAATCATTGGAACTTGATATTCTACCAAAGCCAAATTCTTATAATTGAAAATCGAACAACAACATTTCAATTTATTGATAAGATAAAACGCATCTAAATGATTTGAAATTTCTTGGAGATTTGGTTCAGTTGTACGAATGTGTTGCTGACTGATATGATTGGTAATTTCATTATTGATTCTCAGCTTGTGAAAATGATGCCAAATATCTTGTTTATGATGTTTCTTCTCGTATTTCTCAATATCGTTGATTACCGTATTAAACTGCTTCGGTAATTGATGCATACGATAATATTTCAATAAGTTCGTTTGTACCTGCATCGGTTCAGCCCGATACATTTTCCAAGCCACAAAATCCTGACAGACTTTGAGCAAATCAGACATAACTCTCCTAAGCCGAATATCCTTAAATTTCTCTTTCGGGTATAATCTATTCCAAGCTTTCTCCTTTAAAAGATACTTTTCGTTAAATTGTGGCGCACCTTCATAGATATAATGATACAATTGAGTGACATTCATTTGCTCATTATGGAAAGGCGATTCCACAAACTTCTTCAACGCTTTTAGCTCCTTATTAGAAAAAGTCTTTAATAGACTGATTAGTTTACTACTATTCATTCTAATGATACTATTTACGTGTATTGTGTTGTCAATTTTTCATCCCAAAAAAATACATTTCTACTCTTCTATTTTTTTTTGGAGAGAACGGTAGAGTGCTTCGTTGTGACGTTCAGTCCCGCTATCCGCTTATGCAAGGCATTTCCAAAATGCCTTACATTTTTTCACATTCCATTCTGTGAAAAAGCCAATCTATTGCCAATCTCACTTGCAACCACTACTATCGGGTCTATCTTTCCTAGTCAGAACCTCTATCCTCAATATTGCTTCCTTTTTGGTAGTAAAATTTGGCTAAAAAGGTAAGGTAATGGACGTCATTTTTTAAATGGCTTTCATTTACCATGCAAAATGCAAAACCCTTTTTCACTACTGAATACAATGGTTCAAACCATGCAAAATAGACTCGATAGTAGCGGAATGGTGGCAGCGTGTAGGGGCAGACCCATGTGTCTGCCCGCAGCGCAGGCAAGCCACCATATTAGCGGATAGCGAGACCCTGCTTCACGACGAAGCACCCCACCATTCTCTCCAAAAAAACAGACAACTTTATCCAATCATCAGCACCCCAAACAAATTCCCCAATTTGTTTGACCTTATTATTATTTGATACCCATAACCCCAAAATAGGCTCACAGAGCGACTATTTGGTTTTATTCTAAAATGCTGATAATCAAAATATTGTGCAAATATAAGAAAAGTATCGAAACAAAATTAACTCACAAAGGTGAAAAAAAGTACTTTAAATCAATAGAAATAAGCCCGATTATTGTCTTATGATTTCATCATGGTTCACGCTCTAAAATCGTATAATGAAATATGTAATTCATAAACTACTAATAATAAAAGTACTATCTGTTTTTTGTCTCAACATTGTCCAAGCACAAGGTTGGTTTCAGACGTATGAGATTACAGGACAGGGAAATACTGTTGTGCCAGGAGAGGATAATTCAAGTTCGGGCATAAAGGGCCCATTACTTGGTAATATACAAGCTACTCAAGATGGAGGATATGTAGGACTTGCGGTGAAATCTGCGTCATCTTTTGGTGAGGAGATTGATACATTTAAATATGATTTAATATTGACAAAAACAGATCAATTTGGCAATATACAATGGATGACAGATATAGAAGGATCTTATTTTGAAATTGACCCCGTTTTAGATGATGGTGACTATATGGAATTTGCAGTGGGTTTGCCTCATGATTTGATTGTAACTCCAGAAGGAGAGTATCTGGTAGTTATTGCAATTAATACTTTGCATGTGAGTACTGGAAAAGCTCAAATCTATCTGCAAAAATATGATGCTTTTGGCAATTTAGTTTCTGAAAATTTAGCTTTTGATTCTCCAGATTATTTGACCAGCGTACAAATAATGGTACAGCCCAATGGAAAATATGTCATTTCAGCTATTTTTGATTATGGAGTGTTTTATATTTCAGATGTTGAAGAAAATGGAAATACGACAAGCTCTCTTTGGCTTCCTGATTTAACAACTGAAGCGTGGTTAGCTGCCACAGATGTTATTGTATTAGAAGATGGAACAAGTTTTACAACAGGAGTAGGTAATAATGACCAAGCCCAAATTTGTGCTGTTGATGAAGATTTCTCAGAGAAATGGAGTGAAACTTACGAAGCTCCAGCTTCAATTGAAAATTCTGTTACTTTAGAAGGAGACAATGGGAATCTCTTACTATTCTTATTCACAGGAGATGAAGCAGGCGGTGGTTTTAGAATGATTGACATAGAGCCATCAGATGGAAGTATTATCCAACAAATAGACGCTACAGACGACGCCAACTTTTGGAGCGATATAGAAGGTGAAAATGTTCGATTTATAGATGCTTGTATAAAATCCAATGGAAATATTTTATTAGCAGGTATCAAAGAAGACCAAGTCGCCAAAGATAACGGAGAAGAATGGTTGGGTATCCATACAACAGAACTAAGTAGCACAGGCACTTTTATCGAAAACCACAATTATTTTGTATTCAACTCAGCAGATTTAATCGAAGTAACTTCTTTGTATAGCTACAGTAAATTAAATATACTTTGTAATGATGATGATTCTTTTGTAATAAGTGGTAGAGGCGTGGTGTATGATCCGTCTCTACCTTTCATTACTCCAGATGTAAGAATCTCTTATCTTTTAAAAATAGACTCCAACAACGAAATTTACACCACAGAAATATGCGGAACCATCTACGATGATTTTAGTGAAAACTGCCTATTTGAATCCTCCGAAAATGGGATTGATGGAATTGTTGTAGAGTTAAATCCATTAGGATTATATACCATCACTGACTCATTAGGTAACTACTGTTTCAACGTCAATGCAGGCGATTATACCATCACCACCAACTTAGCCAACCACAATTATTGGGGAACAAACTGCCCTGTAACAGCCGTTAGTGTTGCCGACAATGAAATCGTTCAGGATGTAAACATTGGCTATTACATCATTAGAGAATGTCCTTTGATGGGCGTAAGCATCGGAACAGCGATATTACGTCCTTGTCTTGAAAGCGTATACAGCGTCGAGTATTGTAATGATGGAACAATTGGTATTGGAGATATTGTGGTAGAAGTCGATTTTGATACATATTTGCAAATAGACAGTGCAAGCGTTCCCTATACCGAAGTTGCCCCCAATCTATACGCCTTTGAATTAACCAATCTACCAGCGAGAGACTGTGAAACCTTCCAAGTATTTACAACCGTAGATTGCGACGCTCCAATAGAAGCAACCGCCTGTGTGAGCGCACACGTATATCCAGATACTTATTGTGATGACGTTAATCCACTATGGGATGGTTCTATCATAGATGTAACTGCCACTTGTGAAGGAGATTCTGTTGCCTTTGAGATTTCCAATACAGGTGGTGCCATGATTTTGGCACGAGGGTACGGAATTTATGAAGACGATTTATTAGAAATCATCGGCTCTTTTCAACTAGGTATTAACGAATCCGTTATTGTAAAACATCCAACAACAACAAGTGCCACATATCGTTTAGAAGCAGATGCCGCCGATTACTACCCAGGCAATAGTGACCCACAAGCCACCATCGAAATGTGTGGTGTACCACTCCATTCTTTAGGATTTCTAACAACCAATTCTCCAGATGATTATAAGCGTTTTGTTGATATTGATTGCCGTCAAATCATGGCATCTTTTGATCCCAATGACAAACTCGTTGTACCAAGTGGCATCCAAGACGAACACTACGTAAAATCAACAGATGAACTAGAATACACCATTCGCTTCCAAAACACAGGAAACGATACCGCCTTTAACGTTTATCTCTTAGATACCTTATCAGAATTTTTAGACATTAGCACCTTTATCAGTGGCGTAAGCAGCCATCATTACGAAGTAGAAATCTTAGGAAACAACGTGATTCGTTGGAATTTTGATGATATTTATTTAGTCGATAGTATTACGAATGAACCACTCAGTCATGGCTTCGTGAAATTCTTCATCCAACCCATCGCAACCGTAGCAGAAGGAACCGTCATAGAAAACGATGCAGCCATCTACTTCGATTTCAACGCACCCATCATGACACCCGAAAATTTCGTAACCATCTGCGACCCATGCGTAAAACAGCGATACACCCGTTATTGGAATGGACAAGTTTACTTAGAAGGAGCGTATGAAAACGACGGCACCATGCACACCAGTCTAAACGCCCATATCCCAACAGAACAACCCTACGACAAACCACCGTACAACTATTTTGGAACAGAAACTTTAACAAGTATTCCCCCAAACATGGTTGATTGGGTTTTAGTCGAAGTACGCATAGGCGACCCCAACCTATCAGGAGAACGAGGTACACAAACGATAGAAACCCGTGCAGGACTTTTGATGAACGACGGCAGCATTCGTGACTTAGACGGAACAACCGCATTAGGCTTTGAAAGACTAATCGCAGGACACGACTACCACTTCTGCCTCCGCCACAGAAATCATTTAGATGTCATGACAGCCTATCCCACAATGGCAATGGACGAACTCTATTACGACTTTACCACAAGTGGCGACCAATCCTTAGGCTACCTCCAAACCAAAGAAATGGAAGACGGAAAATTCACCTTATTTGCTGGAGACTACAATGCCGATGGCGTCATACAAGTAAGCGACTTTGATGTATGGAATTATCTACCAGCCGCCCTCAACGTTTATAGAAATGCAGACGGCACCTTAGACGGCATCATCCAACTAACAGACTCCGACATCTGGCAAAAAAATAAAGCCAAAATCGGCAGCGTCGAAATCAACTTTGAAGAATAAGCCATAACGAAAAACGAAAACCCTTATTAAGCCCATACACACGAATTATCCCATTTGTTTACGTGTGTTTTTATAAATCCCAGTGTCTCCTACGAGCATTGGGATTTTTTTTGTAAAGAGGTTTTTTTTAGCAATTCAAAATGGTTTTCATTCACGATGAAAAATGTAAAGAACCAAAGAAAATATCCATCATAGCAAAAATATATTGATACAACGATAGCAACGTTTCAAGATAAAAGCTCGTTGATAATATAAGGAGCGAACTGTTTGTTGCTTCGTCGTGAAGGAAAGTCCTGCTATCCGTTCTTATCGTTTTGCCAATGCTTATGCCTGCCTATCAAAAAACGATACCACTGCTATCAGGGCTATTTTTCACGGACAGAACTACTATCTAAATAAATACTCTTTGTACCTCAAATGTTAAAAATAATTGCATTAAATTAAAATTATATATAATGGTGTGCGAAAATATACGACAATATACATGTGATATTTTCTTTATGCGAAATGAGGTGCATTTGTAGTAAAGAACGCTTGCATTTCAGTACTCCATGCATTATATTTGTAGAAAGCATTTTAGATAAGTTTTTATTACTTTTTGGTATCGTCCCCAAAAAAACATGTTCTTGAAAACTTATAATACTTTCACTTTACACATCATCTCACACTTACTGAAAATTTCTTTCTAACTTAAAAATAAACTTTTTAAGCATGATATTTCTATGCACATTATGTTATAAGAACATAGTTTCTATAAGATAATACCAGGCAATCTATATAGTCATTTATTTTTGAAAAAATATTTTTTTGAGCATGGGATTGTTATGTCATAAAATGAATAATGTTGTCAAACATTTGTTCCAATTATTTAATCCTTTAAATTAATATTTATGAAACATTGTATTTTTACTTTTGTATTGATATTTCTAACAATGGGTAATATAAACGCTCAGATTTGTGGGAATACAGGCGGCGGCGGAGCAGGAAATGGTGTTAATGTAGCTTGTGTTGGTGTTCTACAAGGAGACATACAAGAAAGTTGTAGTTTTTATGGAAACCAAGAAACCTATATTCCTGATGGCTCAGATCCATTGAATACACCACCAGATGTAATTACTTTAAAATTGGCATTTCATATTATTCAAGATGCTGCTGGTAATAATGATCATATACTTCAAGATGGTTTGGGTAATAATGATATTGATGAAACAATAGAACGTTTTAGACGCTGGGTTACTCAGATTAATTCGACCTTTAAGTTTGGAAGCCATGGATTACTTGATGATAATGACCCCAATGACTGGGGACCTACTGATCCTGTAACAGGTGTTCCACAAGATTTAAATGATGATTTAAATGATTCTGACTTTGATACAAGAATTCAATTTGATTTAGGAGATAGAATTTATTTTCATGATGGAGATGCTTTGGGTATAAATGGAGTTAATAATTGGAACGCTTTAGAGACTGCAGTTACAGGAATTCTTGAACCTGATGTAATTAATATTTTTTTCACATTGAATAGTCCTTTAGGTGCTGATGGTCGTGTAGAAAATATAGGTAGTTACAATCCAGACGAGCGAATCTTTATGGAAATTACAGAAAATCCAGTTGTAACTCAATATATAACTCTAGTTCACGAATTAGGACATTTGTTTGATTTAGGGCACTTATATGTTGTTGGTAATGGTACGGGAACTCCTGGAGAGTGTATAAATGGAGTAGATTTTTTAGATGACGTTATTCAACAGAATTGTCCTTGTCCAGTTTTTTCTACAATTCAACTAGGCGGTGCAGCACCATTACCAAGTGATGCTAATGATGATTGTTTTAGCAATAATATTATGGCAGGAGGTGTTTGGGTGAATTATATTTCACCTAAACAAATGGGAAGAATGCACAGAATGTTACATTTAGGAAATATGAGAAGAGCTGTGGAAGACTGCCCATATTCTGACGTTCCTCTGGAAATAACACAGGATGAAGAGTGGGATTTTGATATACGGATGTATCGAGATGTAATTGTCAAAACTGGAGCAACACTTACAATTACTGGTAGGCTCAACATGCCGAGTAAAGGACGCATTATTGTAGAAAGAGGGGCAAGGTTAATTGTAGATGATGGTGTGATTACCAATGCATGTACAGATGAGCGTTGGAAAGGTATTGAAGTGTGGGGTAATAGTGCTATTGCTCATACCAATGAAATGAGAGAAGATACCTATATACAAGCTCCTGATGATCCTGGTATTGTCATTGTAAGAAATGGCTCTTGTATTGCCAATGCCAATGACGCAGCCATTACTACAAAAAGAAAAGGGACATATGATGAGGCAACCAATTGTTATCATTTTGACGTTTCTAATGAAGATAAGGCTGACTATTATGGGGGTTTAGTTGTTGGAGAAGATGCAATTTTTCACAACAATGAACGAGCTGCAGAGTTTTTGCGATATGATTTTCCTAATAGAAGTCAATTTACAGGTTGTACCTTTTTAGCAGATGATACTTATGAGAATTTGCCTACGAATCTATTTCGAGGAATTTCTATGCACAGAGTAGATGGTGTAGAGTTTGATAATTGTGATTTTAGAGTAGAAGTGCTGCCTGATGTTAATCATAAAGGTATTAGCACCTTAGATGCTTCTTTTGTTGTAAGAAATGGTTGTAAATTTGACAATATTTCGAGAGCAATTGATGTAGGAGCAAGTATGACTTTAAATACACCTATTCAAATAGGTTTGGAAAATGATAATCCTAATATTTTTACGAATAATTCTAAAGATATTGTTATTGAAGGCGCAAGTGTTGATATAAGACGTAACTTTTTTCTAAATTCTTGGATTAGTACTACGATTGGAGGAGATGGCATTGTATCTATTGAAGAAAATACATTTAGAGATTTTCAGAAAGGTATTTTTACCGATTGTACGAATACAGGAGGTAATAATAATTTAACTATAGATTGTAATACCTTTGAAAGTGACAGTGATATGGCACAAGGCATTCTTTTCCAAAGAGATAACTCAGGAGCTACTTTTGAAAATAATGATTTTGATGTGTCTATTAATATACGTATAAATGGTTCAATCACTAATCCTGGAACCATTCAAAACTTTCAAGGAACTAACTTTGCCCCTGTTGCCAATTTATTTTCAAATCAAGGTGATGGAATAGACATTGAAACAGGAGAGAGTAACTTTTTTAACTATCTACATTTTGATCCAGATATTAATCCAAGATTAGAACCAAGATGTGATATAGATGAATTGAATTGTTTCACTAACTATAGTTTTAGAGCAGATGAATCTGGTTTTGGTACTAGTGCAGAAGATTATTTTGGGTGTTTGGATATTCAACAAGAACCACCACCATTTCCTTGTATGACTAAGAATTGCTTGAATGGACTTCAGGTTGAAATTGTAGATGTAAAATATCCTTTAGAACAAGGAGGGGGACCAGGTATGTGGGAAGCTATTACTTATTATCCTAACGCAAATTCAACACATACTATGTTGATAGATAACAGTCCATATATTGCAGATTTTCATTTGGCTGCCATTGCAAAAAATGATGAAATGCAACTATGGAAGCGAGAAGATGTTTTAATACGTAATGCTCCTTTGAGTGATAGTTTGATGTTGGTTGCTCAAGATGAAGTTTCTGACTATGCTTATCAAGTGCTTTATACCATTAAGTATTATGATGATTTTTCAGATAGAAGTATTTTAGAAATGTATGTGAGTGATAAAGAAAAGGAAAAGGATTTTATTTTAAATACCTTATTGAAAGAGGCACTAGAGCAAAATGATGCAACAGAAGTGACTGAATTACTAGCAGGAGAGCAAAATAGAAGAGCAACTCGACAACTATCCAGTTTACATATGAGAGCGGGAGAGTTTAATACAGCTATAGATATATTGGATATAGAAAATACTACAAATTTAAATGAGCAGTATTTTCATACACTCCAGTCTATCAATACTTCGATTGGCAACACAGGATTAGAAAATTTTAACTTGAGTCTAGAAGAAGAAAATGCTCTGCAAGAAATTGCCAACAGTGAAACAGTATCTGCCGCCCATGCAAGGGCTTTGTTGTCTTGGTTAACAGGAACAATACTTGAAAGAGAAATTTTACCAATGCCTGTAGGAAAGCGAAGCAAACCAACTTATAAAGTTGTTCCCTTGCTTAATGAATGGCAAGAACAAAAAATGTTTGTTTCGCCCAATCCTGTTCAACAGCAAGCACAGGTGTTTTTTAATACCATTCTTGCAGGGGAAGCAGAAGTAGTTTTTTATAATTTGGAAGGTAAGATAATGAATACATTACCTATATATCAAGAACAAAAAACACTTTCTTTTACTACTACAGATTGGCAAAATGGTGTATATTTAGCTTGTTTGATGTTAGATGGAAAATGCTATACACAAAGTAAGTTTCTTGTTTGGAAATAGATAAATTTGATTTTATAATAACAAGTTGGGTAATAGATTCTACCCAACTTGTTTCTTAATACTTAAATTATGTTCCGCACACTATTAATCATATTATTTTTAAGCAGTTATTTATATGGTCAAGAACCATACATAGGCTTAAACTTAGCAATAGATGGTCCAGGAGATGATCCAGGAAGAGGAATTATTATAGTAGAAGATGGGTATATATTGGATGTATCCCATCTTTGTTATGGAGGTATAAGCTGTGTAGGACTAATAAAGACAGATTTTTCAGGAGTGATAGAGTGGGAACAAGTTTATAGTAATTATCCTACTTCATTGTTTAGTTCTATTAATTCAATACTTGAGGATGAAGAAGGACATATCTTAGTTACGGGATGTCAATATAGTGAAATAAGTAAAGAAGATATTTTTCTAATGAAATTAGATGAAAATGGAGATAGCTTATGGAAAAAGACATATTCTCTTCAGCCTAATTTGTTTTTAAATGATGCTGGTAGTCGAGCTGTTACCACTGAAGATGGAGGATATTTAATAGCAGGTTTAACAGAATTATCTGATGAACCGTTTAACGAACTGCAAGAAGTATACTATGTTAAAACAGATGAAGATGGAGAAGTAGAATGGGAAAAAAAATATACTTATGAAGATTATGTTTTTTATGATGTAATAGATATTAGCAAAGATATAGATGGTGGATATATCATTTCAGGAGCAATAGAACAAGATACAATAATAGGAGCATACCGAGCTATTTTTGAACAAGGTTTGATTATTAAAATAGATAGTTTTGGTGAAGTAGTGTGGGAAAAGACTTATGGTTATCCTTTAGAGTATGATAATTTGTTTGTTTGGGGTACTAAAGCAATTCCCGACGGAAGTGGTTATGTGATGACCAGCGCAGTTCCGAAAGACACGGTTGATTATGATTGGGATAATCAAGAGTTGAAAGAGTTTTATGTGGCTCGTTTGGATACAGAAGGAGAGATAGTATGGCAACACAATTTCCCATCAGAAAAGTGGAAATACATCAATGATTTTTTAATAACCAAAGATGGTAATTATGTAATAGGTGTGGGACACAATCGAGACCATAATTTGGAAGTCGTTGGTGGTTGGTCTACAGGTTGGATGTTTAAGATAGATTTAAGTACAGGAGAATTGTTATGGGAACGAGATTATATATCATTGGAACATTTAGAACTTCCAATTTTTGATTTGAATAGTATAGTAGAAGCCGATAATGGAACATTAGTGGCAGTAGGAAAAATACAAGACACAATACCTGGTTCGTCCTCAATATTTGATATGGCTTGGCTACTAACCCTTGATTTAGAGGGCTGTCCCGAAGCAGGAACTTGTGAGGACGCTGATTCGGTTGTATACCTCAATCTCCAAGAAGTGACGGATGATTTTTATATGAATACACAAATTTCCCCCTTCCAAATCTACCCAAATCCCACCCAAGACTACCTCATCATAGAACAAACACAATCCCACCAAAACAAGCCCCTCCACTGCAAAATATACAACGGCACAGGTCAGCTCGTCCACGAACAAAAACTCAATATATCCCCCACAAAAATAGCGGTAAATAATTTGAAATCAGGCATCTACCTCTGCCAACTCCAAGATGAAAACGGCATCCACCACAGCGAAAAGATATTGATTCAAAGATAGCAACGTTTCAAGATAAAAGCTCATTGATAATATAAGGAGCGAACTGTTTGTTGCTTCGTCGTGATGGAAAGTCCTGCTATCCGTTCTTATCGTTTTGCCAATGCTTATGCCTGCCTATCAAAAAACGATACCACTGCTATCAGGGCTATTTTTCACGGACTCACCAATAAGAAAAAGAGTATAAGTACATCTCCACAAAAAGCGGCGAACAACAAACAGGAAAATTGATTATATTGAAATAATACCGTATTTTACAATAGCAAGGACAATTTTGTCCTTGCTATTTTTTATAAAAACTAATATCTGTGAAATATTTATTTTTATTGTTGTTTTTATGTAGTAATGTCTGTATTGCCCAAGATGCATTATTTAATAAATCTATTGAGTTGAATCCTGATATTCAAGGTGATATAGGTAGTAGTATAATTATAAATAGTGGAGGAGATATTATGGTTATTGGTAAGACTCGAAATAGATATGATTATCTCAAAGATAGTTTAGTTGTGACTAAACTCAGTAAAGAAGGAGATATTGAATGGTATAAAACGTATGATTTACATGATGAAACTTGGGAGTTTCCTAATGAGGTTATTTTACTATTAGATGATGCCTTTTTAATAGGAGGAACAGTACAATATCAGGAAGATTTCAATCAAAATGCCTTTTTATTAAAATTAGATAGTTTAGGAAATATAGTGTGGTATCAAGAATATGGAGATGGTAATGAGCAAAGATGTAGAGACTTGATAAGTACCCAAGATGGAGGTTTTATTTTTGTAAGGCGAACCAATCAATTAGGAACTGTTGATGGAAGTTATGATGCTTGGGTTGTTAAGACAGATAGTTTAGGAAATATCGAATGGGAACAAACTTATGGAGATGGTAATTTTAATGAAACATTGTCTATTACAGAATTAGCATCAGGTAATTATAAAATGATAGTTAATAATGGTGATACAGAGACTTGGACAACAACTACTCAATATGAAATAAACGAATATGGGGAAATTATAAACGAATATGTTTTAGAAAATCAAGAAGGGGATGAAGATTATTATATTCATCAAATGGAAGTTGAAAATGGTAGCTTTTTACTTTCAGGTAGTACAGGAAATGATGGTTTAATTTTTAAAATAGATTCTTTAGGAAATGAGTTATGGTCTTTAGTAGTAGAAGAGGAAGGAGCAACTTTAGAATTTCTAAAAAGAGGAGTTTTATTGCCAGACGGAAACTATATGTTATGTGGTACGACACTTCCAGATAATTACACATTTAGAGGTTGGTTGGTAAAGATTACTCCAGAAGGGGAGTTATTATGGAAAAAGCCATTTCAACATGACGAAGACAATATTGAAGAGTATTTTGAAGATATGGCGTTGCATCCTGATGGCAGTGTCGTCATAGTAGGATTTACTCGACAATTACCCGAAGAGGGGCAATTGAATATGTGGCGTAATAATATGTGGATTGTAAAAGTAGATCAAGAAGGCAATGATTGGCTTCCTTTAACAGTGGAAGTTGCTACTTCTGATACATTTGTTTGTGTGAGTGATACAGTATTTTTATCAACAATGGCTTACAATGGAAAATATTGTGCTTATTCTAATGGTACAAGTTGTCCAGATGAAAGTTGGTGGATGGGGAATGGTGTTCCTTATTTAGATGATTCACAGTCTTTTTTTATAGCGAATGAAAACGGTATTTATGACCTTACTTACTCTGTTGTAGATCAAGCAGGTGATACAGCAACAGCAAGTATAACAAGTATAATTGTCTTTAATCAAACAGAGTTATCAGGTCTTGAAGATATTACAGTGTACGTAGGTGATTCATTGGACATAACGCCAAATTTAGTAGACATTAATACACCATATTTTGCCTATGAGTGGTCAGGAAATGGAACTGCTTATTTGTCTACTTTAACAGATACAACAACTTTTGTAGCCCAAGATAGTGGCATATACAATTTGAGTTTTTATTATGAGTTTGGTGCCGATTGTTCCGATATAACAAGTTTTCAAATAACAGTTTTAGATACCTTAAACACAAATTTATCCGAAATTTATTTGGTTTCCCCCTTCCAAATCTACCCAAATCCCACCCAAGACTACCTCATCATAGAACAGCCACAACCCCACCAAAACAAACCCCTCCACTGCAAAATATACAACGGCACAGGTCAGCTCGTCCACGAACAAAAACTCAATACATCCCCCACAAAAATAGCCGTAAATACGCTGAAATCAGGCATCTACCTCTGCCAACTCCAAGATGAAAACGGCATCCACCACAGCGAAAAGATATTGATTCAACGATAAATGAAAAAACGACAAAAAAACGTCCAGACCACCCAAAATAGCCCTGATGGTAGTGGTATGGCTTTTTTTGGTGCTGTAGTTCTTAGTGCCGTAGTTCTTGGTTCGGTTCTTATTTGATTTGTGGTTCTTGTCTTAAAAGCCATAAGAACGGACAGCAGGACTTTCCTTCACGACGAAGTAAAGACCTTTCGCTCCTAATAGAAATGAACCACTTTAGAATTCAAAAATTAGACTTCAGAATTTAAAGATTTTCGCTCCAAAAAATAAAAAAAAGGAACGCCCCACAAAGAGACATTCCTTACCTATTTTAAAATTCTTATTTCACTCACACAAAGCAAACATCACTTGTCACCAGACACTCGCCACCTGTCACCCAAACCCCTACTTCTTATCCTCCTCCTCATTTTTGGGCGCACCAAAAGAAGCGGCAATGTAAGCTCGATTCAAACGAGCGATGTTTGTAACAGAAATACCTTTGGGACAAACTGCCTCACAAGAGGTCGTATTGGTACAACTTCCAAAGCCTTCCTTATCCATTTGTTCCATCATATTTTGTACACGAGTCTGGTGTTCTGGCTCACCTTGTGGCAATAACGCTAAATGGGAAACTTTTGCCGAAACAAACAGCATCGCAGAAGCATTTTTACAAACCGCTACACACGCTCCACAACCAATACAAGCCGCCGCATCCATGGACTCATCAGATACATCTTTAGAGATAGGAATCGAATTGCCATCAACCGTTACGCCTGTATTGACAGAAACATAACCGCCGGCTTGAATGATGCGATCAAATGCAGTACGATCTACCACCAAATCTTTGATGACAGGAAATGCTTGCGCTCGCCACGGTTCAATCGTAATGGTATCACCATCCTTAAACGCTCGCATATGCAATTGACAAGTCGTAGTACGCTGCCAGGGACCGTGAGGCTGTCCATCAATATACATACTACACATGCCACAAATTCCCTCCCGACAATCGTGATCGAAAGCCACAGGCTCATCACCTTTATCTATAAGCTCTTGATTCAAGACATCTATCATTTCAAGAAAAGACATATCTTCATCAATATGATCTACCGTATAATCTACCATCTTTCCCGCACTATTCACATTCTTCTGTCTCCAAACTTTGAGATTTAATTTCATCACATTTTTTTTTAAATTCTAAATCTAAATCAACTTTCCATTTAGTCGGTCATTGAGCGGAGTCGAAATGACAACACTCAAGAAAACAACAGCACCACAGCACCAAGAACCACAGCACCAAGCACTACTTATAACTCCTCGTTTTCAACTCAATATTATTGAACTCAAGACGCTCTTCATGGAGATTAGGCGGATTGTCTACACCCGTATATTCCCAAGCAGCCACATAAGTGTACTCAGGATCAACCCGTAAAGCTTCGCCCTCTGGTGTTTGGTACTCTTCTCGGAAGTGTCCACCACACGATTCGTTTCTATCCAAAGCATCTCGACACATCAATTCTCCCAATTCCAAGAAATCAGCGACACGTCCTGCTTTTTCTAATTCAGGATTAAAATCATTTTGTTCTCCAGGAATACGGACATCTTGCCAAAACTCACGACGCAACGCCTGTATTTGATTAATTGCTTTTTCTAAACCAGGAGCATTACGAGCCATCCCACAATATTCCCACATAATTTTACCCAAACGTTTGTGGAAATGATCAACGCTTTTTGAGCCATTGATTGACATTAGCTTATTCAATTTATCTTGTACGTCTTTTTCTGCTTTGGCAAATGCAGCGTGATCTGTAGAGATAGAAGGGGTAGAGATTTGAGTAGAAAGGTAGGCACCAATAGTGTAAGGAATCACAAAATAACCATCTGCCAAACCTTGCATCAATGCCGATGCGCCCAAACGATTCGCTCCGTGATCTGAGAAGTTAGCTTCTCCTAAGGCATACAAGCCGGGAACAGTTGTTCCTAAATTATAATCAACCCACAAGCCACCCATTGTATAGTGAACCGCAGGATAAATACGCATTGGACGCTCATAAGGATTCTCATCGGTGATACGCTCGTACATCTCAAATAAGTTGCCATATCGCTCGCTAATGGTTTGTTTACCCAAACGCTTAATGGCATCTCCAAAGTCGAGATAAACCGCTACACCCGTTTTTCCAACACCTTTGCCGTCATCAATCATATATTTTGCAGCACGAGACGCCACATCACGAGGAACAAGGTTACCAAAGGCAGGATAAATACGCTCTAAATAGTAATCTCTGTCTGCTTCTGCAATTTGTCGAGGGTCTTTGTTACAATCTTCTTTCTTTTTAGGAACCCATACTCGACCATCATTTCTCAAACTCTCACTCATCAACGTCAATTTAGATTGATGATCGCCCGATACAGGAATACAAGTAGGGTGAATTTGGGTATAGCAAGGATTACCAAAATACGCACCTTGTTTGTACGCTTTCCAAGCAGCCGTTACATTTGAACCCATCGCATTGGTCGATAAAAAGAACACATTGCCATAACCACCACTCGCCAAAATCACTGCATGCCCAAAATGTCGTTCCAACTCGCCTGTAATCAAATTACGAGCAATAATGCCACGAGCTTTACCATCTATCTTTACAATATCGAGCATCTCATGGCGATTGTACATCGTGACCGCCCCTTTTGCAATTTGACGACTCAAAGCACTATACGCTCCAATCAACAATTGCTGTCCCGTCTGTCCTCTCGCATAAAAAGTACGAGAAACCTGTACGCCACCAAAAGAACGATTTGCTAACAAGCCACCATAGTCCCTTGCAAAAGGAACACCTTGAGCCACACATTGGTCAATGATATTTCGGCTGACTTCTGCCAAACGGTGTACATTGGATTCACGAGAGCGATAATCGCCCCCTTTTACGGTATCATAAAAGAGACGATAGACACTATCGCCATCATTTTGATAATTTTTGGCGGCATTGATTCCCCCTTGTGCAGCGATACTATGCGCTCTACGAGGAGAATCTTGAAAACAGAACGCTTTTACCTTATAGCCTAATTCTGCCAATGTTGCTGCTGCCGATGCGCCTGCAAGTCCCGTTCCAATAACAATAACTTCGATCTTTCGCTTATTATTAGGCGAAACCAACGCAACACTTGAACGATATTTTGTCCACATCGTTTCTAAAGGCCCATTATTAGGTTCTTTAGCATCCAAAGCGCCTTTATTTTTTGTTTTAGAAGGTGTATCTACAACTGTAGCCATAATACAAGATATTTTAAAACATTATATTGTCAATCATTTTACTTTTTAATTTGGGTCATCTGGTGATTGAACCAAACGCCCCATCGTCCTTTCGTCCCTGAACTATCCCATAGACTTAACAAAAACAAAAATCGGCTGTATGGCAAAACCACCTATCACAACAGCCGTAAAAACCCATCCAACCGTTTTGATAATAGGTGTGTACTTACTATGTGTCAAACCTAAACTACGGAAAGCACTTTGAAATCCGTGCAATAAGTGAAAACCCAAAGCCACCAATGCAATCAAGTACAAGATGACAATCAATGGATTGCTAAAAGCCATATAAACCGCTTCGTAAAGATTTGTGTACTCTACGCCGTTATAACTGACCATATTCAGTGTACCCATCTTCATTCTAAACCAAAATTGAGATAAGTGCCCAATCAAGAATAATAAAACAACGGTACCCAATACCGCCATATTACGAGAAGCCAAAGAAGCTCCTGCGGGCTTTGTCACTGCATACTTAACAGGTCGAGATTTTCGATTGCCTAAAGTCAAGACAAGCCCCTGTACGACATGAAGAATGATAAAAAAGTAGGTAACATAAGAGATAATTTTAATAGGTAGAAAGCTTGTCATAAACTTTGCATACTCATTAAAAGCCTGCCCACCATCATTTTTTAGTAAAGCCAAATTACCAGACATATGTGCAATCAAAAAAGTACATAAAAACAGCCCTGTAAGGCTCATTATGATTTTTTTTCCTGCCGAAGAAGTAAAAAAAGTTAATATCCAATTCATATTCAATAAAAATTGTGTGAAATGAATCGCTAAATTATCTAATAATGCCCTTCTTTAAAAGTTCTGCTTAAATTCTTTTTAACAATTCTTCGTAAATACAACACAAATGACCCTATAATGGTTGAAAAAGATTAAAAAATATAAGGAGAGAAAGGTAAAATACTCCGTCGTAAAGGAAGGGCCCGCTATACGCTAAAGGTCGGAGATGTAAGGCATTTTCAAAATGCCTTACATCTAAATCCGACCTACCGCTACTATCGGGTCTATTTTTCATGGTCTCAACCATTGTTGACTGGTACGATTATTGACATAGCATTTTTTAAGAGATTTTCCTGTGCAATGTTCCTTTTACCGCAAAGGGCGCAATGATTTTACGCAAAGAGCGCAAAGAATTAACAGAAACCACTTTGCGAACCTTGCCCGAACTTTGCGGTTAATACGATATGTACCACAAACAAAAAACGTGCTGGTCAACAATGGGTCTCAACGCTCCAAAACTTAAAATAGTAACAAAAATCACCATTTATTCGGTCATCGAGCGAAGCAAAGATGAAGAATCACAGAAAAACCACAGTACTTGGTCATCGAGCGGAGTCGAAATGAAAAACCACAGCACCAAGAACTACGGCACCACAGCACCAAGAACTTATATGAACTAAAAAACAAACTCAAATAACTCATATGGTCTCGGTGTCCAAAAAGAACAAATGAATCTCCTGCATCCCCATGCCCCCACTGATTTTTTGCATCCCCATAGATTGCGTGGAGGCAGGTCCCGATACAATACTCAACATAGAAGGCCAAGTCTCAGGATATTTATCATTAAAATCCTTCAATGCCCTTTTAAGATTCTTTTTAACCTGATTGACTGTTGCAACCACAATCCAAACAGGCGGAAAAATCGCCAAAGACCGTCCTGCTTGTAAATCAGAAGAAAAGATGATGCTACCTGTATCAGCCACCAAAGCCTCACAAGTCGTAATACCCGCATGCGCCTTATCCAACCGATGTCCAATTTTACATTGCCTAAAATCTTTTTCTTGCAAAAAATCAATCAATTCATTTTGCCAACAATAGATATATCGCCACCCCGTCTTCCTTGAAATATCTTTCAAATGCTTATGAAACTCCTCCTTATCTTCACAGTAAATAAAACGCCCTTCATTCTGCGTAAAATTGACTGCAAATTCAATATCAATGGATTCATCAGTCTTAGCTTTTTTCAAAATAGACATCTGTGTATCAATATCAGGATACGGCAAAGAGGCGGGAAATTGTTGCAGTCCACTCCTTATTTGGGCAAGAATTGTATTGCGAGATGATGTTTGATTCATAATAAAATCAGAAATACTTGATACTTTGATGAGATAATCATTGTTGCCAGACAGAGCTTTAGAAACAGTACTCTTCCTCATTTCTCTGGATTCATACCACTCGCCCTTTTCGTCCCTTCGCCCTTGTCCCTAAGATAAAAAAAAGCCCACCCTTTTTCAAAGGTAGGCTCAAAGTATTTTAAAAAATGTTTAGAAGATTAGATTCAAATCCTTCTCTACATTTTTTTTCTGCTTGTAAGTAGTGTGACAGAATTAAGGTTAGAGATTATTTTTTTTCTTGGACAATCGGAACGCCGAGGCGGACGAAAACGGAAGCGTAGCCATAGCTACGGTGAGTATTTTCAATGAAGTATAAGGAAAAAAGAAGTCGCTCAAAATGTTAAGATAAATTTGTCAGACTACTTAGGAACCATTATTTATCCTCATCAGGCACATTATTAGGTCTTATATTCGCTGTAAGTGTTGTTTTTTCTGCACCATTACGAGCCGCTCTTTCCTCTTCTAAAACCTCGCTTGGTCTTCTTCCAATAAGACGATCTAAATCTGCTTTAAATAGAATTTCCTTCTCTAACAATTCTTCTGCAATGATTTCCAACTTATCTTTTTTTGCTGTTACCAATTTCTTAGTACGATCATAAGCATCTTGAATAATCTTTTGAACTTCCTGATCAATTAACTCAGCAGTACCATCTGAATAAGGCTTTTTAAAATTATATTCTCCTTTTTGTTCATTAAAAGAAACATTTCCAACCTTATCGTTCATTCCGTATAAAGAAACCATTTTGTAAGCCATCTCTGTGATACGCTCCAAATCATTTTGTGCGCCTGTGGAAATTTTGCCAAAAAAGACATCTTCTGCAACACGCCCCCCCAACAACATACACATTTGATCTTCTAACTGATCTGTTTGGTATAAGTAACGTTCTTTAGGAATATACTGTGCATATCCCAAAGCAGCAATTCCTCTTGGCACAATCGTTACCTTTAATAAAGGATCTGCATGTTCTAAGTACCAACCACAAATAGCGTGACCAGCTTCATGATAAGCAATGATTTCTCTTTCTTCAGGAGAAATGATACGGCTTTTTCTTTCCAATCCACCAATACTTCTATCAATAGCATATTGGAAGTCTGACATATCAATTTCCGTTTTATTGCGACGAGCCGCAATTAAAGCAGCTTCATTACAAACATTGGCAATGTCTGCCCCCACGAATCCAGGAGTTTGTGCCGCTAATTTGGATACTTCTATATTACCAGAAGTTTTTAAAGGCTGAATATGCACATCAAAGATTTCGGCACGTCCATTAAGGTCAGGACGATCTATAGAAATTTGTCTATCAAAACGACCAGGACGCAATAATGCACTATCCAATACATCAGGACGGTTGGTTGCAGCAATCATAATGATACCTTTCTTGCTACTAAATCCATCCATTTCTACTAAAAGTTGATTCAAGGTATTTTCTCGCTCATCGTTTCCTTGCATCACGTTACGTCCTCTGGCACGCCCAATGGCATCAATCTCATCAATAAAGATGATACAAGGAGCTTTTTCTCTTGCTTGTTTGAATAAATCTCTCACACGAGAAGCACCGACACCTACAAACATTTCTACGAAATCTGAACCCGAAATACTAAAGAAAGGCACTTTTGCTTCTCCAGCCATTGCTTTCGCCAAGAGCGTTTTACCCGTTCCAGGAGGTCCTACTAATAAAGCTCCTTTGGGTATTTTACCACCAAGACTAGTATATTTCTTTGGGTGTTTAAGAAAATCTACAATCTCCACAACTTCTTCTTTTGCTTCTTCCAATCCTGCTACATCATTAAAAGTAACACTGACTGAGGTATCTTTGTCAAAAAGGGTTGCTTTAGATTTTCCTATATTAAAAATCTGGCTGCCGCCACCGCCCATACCACCACTGACTCTACGCATAATGAAGAGCCAAATAGCAATAATAATGAAAAGAGGCAACATATAGCTCAAAAATCCTGAACGCCAGTCGGTTCTATCTTCTAACTTAATGCCTATGATATCTTGATTTGCTTTTTCTCGATTATCTTGTAGCTCTTTAAAATCATCTACAAAACTTTCGTAGGAGGCAGGTTCAAAAGTATAATTAGGACCCGTGGTGCTTCCAAATTTACTAGAGGAAGTTAACTCTTTGTATTTTTCTTTTTTGAGGGCTTCTTCTGTTAAATAAACTTCCACCTCCTTCTTATTGACAATGACAATGTTTTTCACTTCATTATTACTTGCCATATTCTCAAACTGATGCTCGCTAGTTTCTTCTATGGTACTGCCAAAGGGTACAAAAAGGGTGGCTAATATTCCTAAGAATAAAAGCCCATAAATCCAATAGTAGTTGAATTTAGGTTTATTATTATTATCTTTTTTTTCTTGTTCTGACATCTTTTGTTTTGATATTTATCAGTATTGGCTTTAAGTTGTGCGACAAAATTAATATTAGATAAATTTGCTACACGACTTACTACATGTATGAAGAGTTCTTATATTCTTATACTGTAGACAACTTTTCATAGATAAAGTTGGCTATATTAAGTTTCTTTAACAATTTTTCCATCATCTGTATAGTTTGTGATGACAGCATCACTCCATAAATCTTCCAATTGGTAAAATTCTCGTTTATCTTTTAAGAAAACATGAACAACTACAGAAACAAAGTCAATCAAGACCCATTCTGAATTTTTCATTCCTTCAAAGCTTAAAGGAAAATCTTCTAACTCTTTTTTTACGTGGTACATTACATTATCTGCAATGGATTTGACTTGTGTAGTTGAACTCCCTTGGCAAATAATAAAATAATCACAAACAGCTTCATCAAGATGACGAAGATCTAATTTGGTAATGCTTTGTCCTTTTTTATCTAAAATACCCTCTATTACTTCTTTTGTAAGTATGGTAGAAGTTGTATTTTTGGGCTTTTGTTGTATTTTCGTTTCCAATAAATAAAAATTTGATTAATCTAATGCAAAATTACGAATTCTTTGGATACTTCTAGTAACGCACTTTTTATAGGAAAGTTTTATCATTACTTAGGTATTGTTTCTTCGACTAACGACTATTTAGTTAATTTAATAAAAACTAAAAAAGTTCCCGAAGGTGCTGTGGTTGTTGCTGGACATCAAACAGCAGGTAAAGGGCAACGAGGCAATGTCTGGTTGGATGAAGCAGGTAGCAATATTGCCATGAGTCTCTATCTCAAACCTCAATTTTTACCGCTTACTCGCCAATTTTACCTTAGCATGTCTGTTGCTCTTGGAATATCTCAATGTATAATAGAATTGTTAGACATGCAAATTTTTATTAAATGGCCCAATGACATCTTGCTCAAAGACCATAAAATTTGCGGCGTTTTAATCGAAAATAGCTCCAGTGGCAAGAATTTACAGGAATCTGTAATAGGGATTGGCTTGAATGTAAACCAAGTTGTCTTCCCACCTTTATTGACACAAGCAAGTTCCTTAAAGCTTTTGACGCAGCAACATTTTGATTTAGATAAAATCATCCAAAAGCTTTTTGTTTATATCGAAAAATATTACTTGTGGCTTAGAGAAGGCAAATATAGGGCTTTAAAAGAGGCTTATCTCAATAATTTGTACCGTTTTGAAGAAAAACATGCTTTTCAGACCAAAGAGGGCATTATTGAAGGGCGAATTATTGGGGTCGATGCTTGGGGACATTTGGTTATTGAGAAGGTAAATGGTAAGCAAGCTACGTTTGGGGTGAAGGAGATTTCTTTTTATATATAAGGGGCGAAAAGACGAGGGGACGAAAAGGGAATTTTGCTTCCTCTGTATTGTTTCTTTGAGGAAATAGGTACAAAATAAGCTCACCATTTAGTCGTTGCAATATCTATGTACACATTCCTAACCGCAAGGTTCGCAAAACCAATTCTTGAAATTCTACTGTTTAATTTCTAAATTCTAAGGGGTTCTGACAGTCCAACATAGACCCGATAGTAGCGTTATAGCTAAATAAGTACTGTAGTTCTTGGTGCTGTAGTTCTTGGTTCGGTTCTCCTGTGATTTGTGGTTCTTGATTAGCTATAGTAGCGGATAGCGGGACCTTCCTGTACGACGAAGCAATCCACCGTTCTCTCCAAAAAAAAATGTTGTTTCTACAACTGGAAAACCAATTATAGAAACAACATTAATAAGGCGTTGGCTTAATGTGGTGAGTACCCAAACTACTTAAACTACAAAAACCACTTAAACTACAGAAACTAAAGTTTAAAATCTAATTTCGATAGAGCCAATTTTTGCTTTGTTTGGAAGCCAAGCGTCAAAATCCGTGATTTGAACCACTCTGTCTAAGTTGGCGTCGGTTGTTTCGTAAGATTCTAAAATGGCGGGCGATGCTTTCCATACATCAAAATCCGAGATTTGGATAACACCATCTTGGCTGAAATCACCTGTGTACATATAAAAATAGCCATCATCACTTGCTTTTAATTGGCTATTGCCTGATGCTTGTGAAGCGGAAGTGGTGAAGTCATACGCCATATTGCTGGAAGCAACGACTGGATTGGCTGAAATAATATCTAAGTGATTTCTGTGGCGAACCACAAAATGGTATTCTTCGCCTTCTACCAAATTATTGAAACCTACCCCTGAAGTTCCATTGATTTCTTTAAGGCTTCCGTCTGCTAACAATAAAGCAGCGG
>Ga0209185_1001144_pt1 | contig 24438 bp, 14 predicted proteins | sample SidtaG_2_FD_187425 | JGI IMG/M metagenome (GOLD analysis project Ga0209185, IMG submission 187425) | Marine algal microbial communities from Sidmouth, United Kingdom - Sidmouth_Asex2 metaG (SPAdes) (version 2) | ecosystem: Host-associated > Algae > Red algae > Unclassified | place: Sidmouth... | reverse complement strand
AAATTGCTGGTACAGAACGGTGCGAGCTTTACTGGGAATTGTGACATGGGTCACAGGCTCAAGAATATACAGGCTGAGGCCATATAAACAGTATGTCTGACATGGAAAATAATAAAGTGCCCGCTACAAAGCAGGAACGCAGGACTAAAAGAATCAGAAAAGTCCATACTTACACCAAATATTCAGGATTGGCTTATCAGATCTTCGGCTTGCTGGGAGTTACTATTTTTTTAGGGCTCAAAGCTGATGCCTATTTTGGAAATGAGTCTCAATATATTACAGCATTTAGTTCCATCATCGTGCTGGTCGCGTTTTTCTATAAACTCAGTATTACCGTCAATAAAAAAGCTTAATGCAATTTTCAGATTTCTTCAAGTTTCTGTTGGTTGCGGCATTGGTTTCAGTAGGAACTTTCTTTTTACTGAATATATTTTTACCTCTCTTACCTTATGTGGATTTGTTAGGCGGCTCAGTGATTTTTTTTTCAGCGATGGCGTTACTTGCATACTTGCTGGGGAATAAATCCATAAAGTCAGGTGGTGCAGGGTACATAGGTCTGGTAATGGCGAATGTTTTTCTGAAGCTCATTGCTTCATTTATTCTTGTAGCGATGTATGCTAAGTACAAGCAACCAGATGACCGTTTCTTTCTTATCCCTTTCTTGATTACTTATCTCGTCTTTACCATTTATGAAATATATTTTATGAGTGCACAAGCCAGAGAGACGAGGTAAGCCTTCTTGTGTATCTACCAGATTCGATGAATCAAGAAATCAATATCGAATCCTCCAGAAGGGATTCTTGTTGCCTTCTATGCTCTCTGCAATGAATTTTTCCAATATTTTATTGAGCTCGGGTTGAGTTGTTTTCTTGCCTTTCATCTTACGCGGGTAAGGAAGTTTCTCTAAGGGGGTCTCTAAGTCTACATCAGTTGCAGTGATTACCGCATCGCCATCATTGATGTCCAGTTCCAGTATCAAACCTGGCAATCCCCCATAACCTTCAGGCCCTCCAGGACTGGGAATAGCATCTGCAAACCAAGCATGAATTGTCTGGCTTTTGATGGAATCCGTAGTCTCAGCTTTCATACAGAGGTAGCCAGCAATTTCTTTGATCTCGTTAAGGATTTTCCATTTTCTTTTTGGGATTTCGCCCTCTACTAGAAAACCTGTACCTATCTCTTCTTTGATATCCTTGTAAGTCCCTTTGGAGTAATCTCTTGTGAGCAATATTTGAGATCTTTTCCATGAGTAGTTTCTGCTGCTCTCTTGTTCTTCAGAATAGGTGTAAAGTGATTTATTGTTCTTTAGGTATAAGGCATAATTAGTGCCTTTATTTTTGTTTTTACCCCAGGTAAGTTTCATTCTGTCTATTTCTTCAGTGCTCAGGTAGGAGAGCTTTGACATGATGGATATCCAGTCGGTCTGCCTGTTATAAGTTATGATGCCTTCAGGGCTCTGCGCAGATAAGCTAGTAAAGCAAAAACTGAAAGCTAATAGTAGGATTTTCATTTTCATTTATTCAAGTATAATGTTGTTCGTCTCTATAGGTCTTAACGTTTGAACCAAGGTGAAGGTATCATTACCACCAGCCTTTTTTTCTGACATCAGTTTTCATACCTCTTATATTGTAAGTTGCGCTTAGCATACCGTAGCGAGCGAGGGTTTGTGTCTGTGATTGCTGGACACTGATACCGAATGCAGATTGGTTCAAACCAAGATTTCTATTGAGTCCATCATATAATGAGAATCTTAATTCTAACTGATTGTCAGGCATAAAAAACCTGTATATGGAACTATCCCAAATGGGAATGGATTGAGACAGCCCAAAACGATCGTTACTATATCGGTCGTAGCTCATTTGCGTACTGATGAAAATACCCGCCACTAACTTGGAATTAAATTCAAAGCTACCCGAAAGTCTTTCAGTTTTTTGGTTCTGGCTAGGTCTGAGATCATAAGCAGTATTAGAGAGGTTGTAGCTGCCAGAAATGTAGATGCTCATGTGATCAGAAGGTGTTATGTCCAGTTTTACTTGCGGTGAGTGCGACGTCACCTTGGTTCTGTTGATTTCCCGATTTATCAATGAATTCCTCTTGTTCAGACGGAGGCTATAGTTAGCTCTGACTTTTATCTTGTTTTTGATTATAGGAAAATTCAAGAAGGTCCATAGGCTTGCAGTAGAACCGCCTTCTACATTGAAAGGTCTGTATGTGGTAACCAGATTATTGTCGACAGACTCGTCTGTGGAGAATTGATTGTCATATTTCTGGTAACGTAATCTGAAATTGATTCTCGTGTCGTGCATAGGAAAATTCTTTCTGAAACTGGCACTATAACTATCAGATATTTCCGGAACCAATGATGGGTTGCCTTCTCTGATGTACAACGGATTGAGATTATCTACGATGGGTTGCAAATCAGCGATGGCAGGCTCTGTGACTTGTTTATTATAACTGAGATTAAAGGAAGTGTTCCTATTAATGCTGACACGAGCTGAGGCATGTGGAATAATTTGGTCGAATTGTCTGTCCACTTCTCCTAATAGCTCTGTGGATTGATACTTGGAAAAGTCACCTAATAGATTGATGCGCTGGTAGGCCGCTCCTAAGGCGATATTGATCCCATTGTGGGAATACCGTAAGGCTGTTCCACCACGATTATACTTGAGGGTGTTCTCATAGCTTCTGCTCAGGTCATCATTGAGTGTAATGGCATTATCGACTCTATCGCCGATAAAGCGGCTGCCACTTTCCAGAGTATTTCTAAAGTTGTAAAAGCTCTGAAGAAAAAATTTCTTGATCAGAGGTTCCACATAGAGTAAGTTGGCTTTGAATAATTGCTTATCCGCATTGTCATTATTGTCTTGATCTCTGATTTCTCTCGATTCTAACATCCCATCCTCTTCAAATAAGTCAAAGGTCGAGAATTGAGTCCAGTTTTCGTCTAGTTGCGTTGTCAGGTAAGAAGCATTGACCCCAGCTCGTCTTCCCTTCTTCTTGAATTCTTTTCTAAATATGGCTTGGCTATTAAGCAGGTAACCAGAAGTATTGGTTCTGTTATCGTAGGTGGTTTGGCTCCTGGCAATTTCATCTCTAGAGAGAAAAGCACTGCCTTGGTCGTTATTGTTTTCGTCTATGTAAGCACCATTGAAATCCAGTTGTATACTGTGTAAGCTGTCTATTTCTTTCTCGAAACTTAATTCTAAACGATGCCCTGCGGACTTGTTGGAGATACTGTTGTTTCTGATTTCTTTCTGTGTGAAAGCTTGGTAGAATTTGTCTTGATCCATATTGGTTTCAGCTCTGATATTGGATTGATTATAATAGTAGACAGAGCTTAGCTTGTTCGTATTGTGATCATAATTGAAATTGATTCCACCATTGTAATTCTCTGGAAACCCTTTTTGTCCATCACTGAAGAATAGATTCTGGACCGATTGTTCTATGGAGCTGGAACTGTTGCCACCCAATACGAATCTATTATTTCTACCGCCGAAGCCATAATCGGTTCCACTACCAAAATTCCAAGATTGCGAGCCCATGAAATCCTGGTAGTCATCCCAAGATAGTCCATTTCTTCCAGTATTATTACCTACACCTATCAGGCTGAACTGAATCTTGTCATTGAATTTATTATAATTTCCTTTAAGTTCTTTACGGCTTTTATCACCTACACCAGCAACTACTTTTCCGAAGCCACCACTCTTGAATTCTTCTTTCAATTCCAGATTCATGGTTTTGTTTTCAGCTTCTCCAGTTGAACCTGTAATTTTTTCTTCCTCAGTTTTGGTATCGAATACTTGAACTTTTGAGATACCTTCTGCAGGTAGGTTTTTGGTGGCGGCCTTAGGGTCAGATCCGAAAAAGGACTTACCATCTACGGTTACTTCATTTACATCTTTACCGTCTGCGAGGATGGAGCCGTCAGATTCTACTTCTATGCCCGGTAGTCTTCTGAGCAAATCTTCCACTGTAGAGCCTTCTGGCACCTTGAAGGTGGAGGCATCATATTCTATTGTGTCTCCTTTCATGCGCATGGGTGCCTTGGCTGCCTTGATGACGACTTCCATGAGCTCGCTGGCGATTTCTGACATTTTCAATGTGCCTAGTTGCACTTTCTTCTGACCATTTACTTTTATTGGAATAGTGAGAGGTAGATAACCTACGTAAGTGGTCTTTACCAGGTGGTCACCAGCAGTTACATCCTTAAATCTGAAAGAGCCATCCATTTCTGTTCTGGTAAAATCCAGTAGGGTGGAGTCAGCTTCCTCCAATAATAGGACAGTAGCATACATCAGTGGATTGCCTAACGTATCCTCTACGATGCCATCTATCTGATAATTTGGTGCCTGTGCCTTGACCGAATTTAGAAGTACAAGTATGGCGGCTAAGAAAACAAGTGTACGGATTACTGGCATGCGAAAATTTATCTCAATTATACGAATTGATTCGTAATTAATGACTAATTAGTGAAACTATAACAAAATGTTATTAGTCGAATATTTAATAGACCAATAATGTGTTATTGTAGATTTAACCAGAGAGAGAGTATAGAGAGTAGATCTCTGGATTGTAAGTCCAGCGTATCACAATCATGCTTTAATCGATTGAGGAAAGTAGTCCTGTAAGGAATTGAACATACAACCCTTGATCGTAGATCCGATGCTCTAACCGATTAAGCTACAAGATGAAAAATTGTTTTGTATAGCTTTTGCAACACTGTATTGTAACGGTAGAAATCGAACCGCAGATCTTCATTTTTCAGATCGACGCTTCAGACTGAGATGCGTTGCCGTGTAGCGACCATAACGAGAATTTAACCAGTAATGAAAAGGTAGATTTCCATTACGCAATGTTTTTACGCAGATGCAATTATATTTGACTTGAATCAAACAGGTACCTTATGGCTAAGGTGAAAATAGAGGGATTTGTAATTGAAATGGAAAAGGAATTGAGAAAAGCGCTAACCTCCACACTTAGAAAACACTTTGAGCACGATCAATATTCAGCCAAGGAAGTGTACAAAACCTTTGAGAAACAGCTGGTGGATAAGTGTAATAGCTGGGAAGCCATACCCAATAAGTTCATCAAGAATGGATAGCTGGATTTAGCTTTTTAGCGTAGAATGCCAAGAACGCATCCTCATTTCTTAGATTTTCATAAAATATTGCTGGAATCACAAAATGGCACGTCATATGAATTTGAATCCGAATATTGCAGTATAAAACCTAAAACTTATTTGCAGGTGCCTAATAAAAGTAACATTTTTCTATATTGTAATCAGCTGATTTCTGGTTTTCTGAGTTCTGCAGGCATCTACTGTAATATCAAGCTTTTTTCACTCTGAAATTGTTCTCAGTCAGCTATTCTTAAATGGATCATCGTTATAAACACTAAGTTTCTACTATCTTAGTTAACTACTTGACGTTTGGATACATAACCTTAAAATGCCACTTTTTTTGTAGTAGTATTGTGAGCATTTAGTTGAAGGTTTAAATACTTTCAAGTATTCACTTTTTCGCTATCTCTTCTTTGCATTGGCTTGTTTAGAGTCCAGTGGTTAAGTATTTACACCCTTTATTTAATATAAGCACCCTTACTTATATGTTAAGAATATTTAAAAGTAAAAAACCCATTGCGGTAGCTTTACTTATAGTTTCGAGTTTTGTTTTAGGAAGTTTTACAAGTATTCTGATAGGTCCAGGCTTGACTCAAGCTGTACCCATCAATGCTTACTTGAATAATAATTTACCCTCCACAACTACAGGAACTCCGCCGCAATTGTTGTCTCAGACAGGTGCATTTTCAGATCTTATAAATTTAACACCAACGCCTGGGGTCATACCTTATGATATGATTCAGCCATTCTGGTCCGACGGAGCTGATAAGTCTCGGTGGATGGCCATCCCTAATAATGGCAGCCATAATACCCCTGCAGAAAGGATACAATTCTCTAATGATGGCAACTGGGTATTTCCTATTGGGGCTGTATTGATCAAGCACTTTGAATTAGGGGGAAGGAGACTGGAAACGAGATTTGAAGTCCGTGCTTCCAGTGGTGATTATTATTACCTTTCCTACAAATGGAATAATTCTGGCACTGATGCCCAGCTTCTTACAACAGGCTTGGATGAGACGATCATAGTCAATGGCCAATCTCAAGTGTGGCATTATCCTAGCATAGCTGAATGTCAGGACTGTCACAAAGCTTCTGTCAATAGGGTACTTGGGCCTAAGACCAGACAATTAAATAGAGATATAAGATACCCTGAAACAGGTATAGTGGCTAACCAACTGGTCACTCTAAGCCACCTGGGTATCATAAGTGAGAACATCACAGATTCCAATGTCAATAATTACATAGCGCTAGCTGCTCAAGATGATCAGAGCTACTCATTGGAGTACAGGGCTAGATCCTACCTGGATGTCAATTGTTCTTATTGTCATCAGCCTGCCACAAATATGAGAGGTAATTTTGATGCAAGAATAACCACTCCACTGGAACAACAGAATCTCATAGATGGAGGTGTATTTGTAGACTTGGGAGTGACTAATCCTCGTGTAATAACGCCTCAGAATACGTCCAAGTCCATTGCCCATATCAGAATGAATTCTACTCAGGCTGGCGTATCCATGCCACCCTTGGGCAAGAACGTCATAGATGATCAAGGTGTGCAATTGATTGCAGACTGGATTAACAATCTGCAAGTGAGTAATAATAACGTGCAAGCTGACATTGCTGCTTCCGTTGTGCAAGGGCCAGCACCCTTGTCCATAAATTTCGATGCTTCTGCTTCGATTGGTAATAACCTTAACTACAATTGGGATTTTGGAGATGGATCTACTGGGTCTGGAAGAATAACCAGCCACGTATATACACAAGCTGGAGTCTATGCCGTTAATCTCACAGTGAATGACGGGTCATCTTCTGATATTCAAGATTTGTTCGTCAATGTAACTGCAGTTTCCACTTCCATAACCTTTGCCGATAAAACATCTTTCTTAAGTGGTGCTAATTTTAGTGGTGTAGCTATGTCGGTTGTGGATATGAATGGAGATGGAAGAGATGATATAGTGAGATATAATCAAGCAAGAAATCTGAACATACAGTATCAGCGCGGAAGCAATCAGAGTTTTTCTTCTTCCATAGTAGGTAATGTCAGTAATTCAGGACAATGGAGTAATGCCATAGCCGATGTGGACCAAAACGGCTTTAATGATATTATCACCGCTGGCTATTATGATGATATAAAACTCCTTACTAATTCGGGCCAAGGTTTTACAACTACTTTAATACCTGATTCCAGAATCTTTATACAAGGAAGTAATTTTGCAGATATTAATAATGATGGATGGGTTGACATCTTTGCTTGTCATGATGATGCTGATAGCCGTGAGTTTCTGAATAATGGAAATGGCACTTTTACTTATGCACCGAGTGCGATCGATACCAGAACTAATCCAGTCAGCGACAACTCAGGAAATTATGCGAGTATATGGACGGACTATGATAATGATGGAGATTTAGATCTTTATATTTCCAAGTGCCGTGGAGGCGTGACCAGTTCTTCAGATCCTAGAAGAATAAATACGCTATACCAGAATGACGGAAATAACAATTATACAGAAGTCGCAGCAGCGGCGAACCTGAAGATAGGAGCGCAAAGTTGGTTGGCAGATTTTGCTGATATAGATAATGATGGCGATATGGATGTCATCGTACTTAATCATGGAAGTGCCGCCAACTTGATGCTCAATAATGGAAATGGCACTTTTGTCGATATTACCGCGAGCAGCGGATTACTGCCTTACTTGAATGGATCGGATAGAGCTCTTCAGGGCTTTTTCAGGGATTTTGATAATGATGGCTTTGTTGATCTACTGGTAACAGGAGAAGATCATTTTCTCTTTCATAATGAAGGCAATAGAACTTTCTCTATTGAAGAGAACCCTTTTACCTCTGATAAGATGGCTACGATGGCCATAGGTGATCTGAATCATGATGGATTTCTGGATGTGTATGGAGGTTATAACCGTCTCTATAATAATCCGAGCAATATACAAGACAGATTATTCATTAATAATGGTAATCCGAATAATCATTTCATCACCATCCAACTTGAAGGAACTATCAGTAATATCAACGGCATAGGTGCAAGAGTAGAATTGTACGGTGCATGGGGAAAGCAAATAAGAGAGGTCCGCTCAGGAGAAGGTTATGGTGTCGTGAATTCATTCGATCAGCACTTCGGTCTAGGAACGAACACGACCATTGCCAAAGTAATCGTTAATTGGCCTTCAGGCATAATTCAAGAAATTCAAAATCCGACAGCCGATCAGTTTCTGTCCATAGTCGAGACCAACAATAACAATAATTGTGCACCTGGCACAACTTGTAATGACAGCGATCCATGTACTGTAAATGATCGTTACGATTCCAACTGTAACTGTATAGGAACTTTCCAGGACAGCGATTCAGATGGGATATGTGATGCCAATGATAACACCAATGGTAATTGCAGCGTAGGCCAAGCTTGTAATGACAATGATCCCTGTACAGTGAGCGACAGTTATGACTCCAATTGTAATTGTGTAGGAACTTTCCAGGACAGCGATTCAGATGGGATATGTGATGCCAATGATAACACCAATGGTAATTGCAGCGTAGGCCAAGCTTGTAACGACAATGATCCCTGTACAGTGAGCGACAGTTATGACTCCAATTGTAATTGTGTAGGAACTTTCCAGGACAGCGATTCAGATGGGATATGTGATGCTAATGATAACACCAATGGTAATTGCATTGTAGGCCAAACTTGTAACGATAATGACCCATGCACGGTAAATGATCGCTTTGATTCCAATTGTAATTGTATCGGAACAGTTCAGGATTCTGATAATGATGGTGTCTGTAATTTCTATGATGTCTGTAATGGATTCAATGATAATTTTGACACCGATAATGATGGAATTCCAAATGGCTGCGATGATTGCAACAATGCATTGATAGGCACCAGCTGCGATGACGGTTCCATATGCACCATTGGTGAATCATATGATCAGAACTGTAATTGCACTGGAGGTACTCAATTGAATGATGGAGATGGTGATGGCTACTGTTCTGCAGAGGATCCCAATGATTCTGATCCTTGTGTTCCGGTGCCAGGCCCGCAATGCGAGCCTTCAAATCAGAACTGTAGCGTTTTCAGTAATACTGGATTCGAGAATGGGGCTATGGACATATGGATAGATGGCGGGGCAGCTGCGAGAGTTTTGAATAACAGCGGATTTGCGAGAACTGGAAACTACTCTTTCTATATACAAGATGGCAATGGAATAGGATCTTCTTTCTATACTTCCCAATTGGATCTGGTTACAGCAGAATCAGTTTCCCTGAGCTATTACCATTTAGGTTATGCCTTAGAAAACCAAGATAGCTATGTGTTGGAATACTCAACAAATGGGACAAGTTTCACACAAATTGCTATCAATACATCTGGAGTAGAGATATCAAATTCCTCATACTCCAAGCGAGAATATAATTTGTCTGGACCATTTTCAAGTACGACAATTTTCAGATTCCGAGCCATATCGAATGATGCTTCGGATTACTTCTTATTTGACGACATCCAGATAGAGTTATGTCAAGGCAACAATAATCCAGGTTGTAATACAGGCCAAGCTTGTAATGATAATGATGTCTGTACAATCAATGATGTCTTGGATGCCAACTGTAATTGTGTGGGTACTTATCAAGACACTGATTCAGATGGCATCTGCAATGCTAATGATAATACTAATGGTAATTGTTATCTGGGTCAGCCTTGTAATGACAATGACAGATGTACAATAAATGATGTCTATGATTCTAATTGCAATTGCTCAGGTACCTTCCAAGACAGTGATTCGGATGGCGTCTGTGATGCCAACGATAATAGTAATGGGAACTGCCAGGTAGGCCAATCGTGCAATGATAATGATGTCTGTACAATCAATGATGTCTATGATTCTAATTGCAATTGCTCAGGCACTTATGTGGATTCAGATAACGATGGTATATGTGATGCCTTGGATACACCATCAGGAGATTGTCAATCAGTAACTGATGATGATTTTGAATCTACGATGGGTCAATGGATAGATGGTGGTGCAGATGTGCTGAGAAATGCATCGAGTACCTATTCGAATTCTGGGCTGTATTGCATCAGACTAAGAGATAATTCAGGGGCAGCTTCTTCCTTAAGTATGGATAACATTGCTTTGTCACAGTCAGGCTCCACCTTTATTAATTTCAGCTTCTATCCAGAGAGTATGGAGCCAGGTGAGGATTTCTTATTGGAAATCGGAGTGGGCAATAATTACAGTACAATCAAGCAGTGGGTCAGTGGGCAGGATTTTCAAAATAATGTCAGACAACAAGTCAGAGTGAACCTGAGTGCGGCAACAACACAATCAGTGATCAATCTGCGTATCAGATGTGATGCCAGTTCTAATTATGATATCATCTATCTGGATGACATCGTTATAGAAAATTGTGGTCAACAGTCAAACTGTGTAGCAGGTCAAACTTGCCAAGATGGTAATCCTTGTACAACGGGCGAGGTCTATGATTCATCATGCAATTGTGTCGGCGGCGTAGTAATAGATAATGATAATGATGGCTATTGTGCTACGGAAGATCAGAATGATAATGATCCTTGTATTCCTGATGATTCTGATTGTAATACTGGTAGCGGCTCTGATCCTTGTGTCCTCTATGACTCTGAATCATTCGAGACAGGTCTGGGATTATGGAATGATGGAGGAAGTGATGCTTTTATAGGGTTGTATGCTGAAAGTACTTCTGGTATACGTTCAGTCAGATTGAGGGATAATTCTGGAATCAATTCATCTATTTATACTAATTCCTTAAATCTTGCAACAGCAGGATCATTGCTTGTCAAATTTAATTTCTTTCCTAGCTCGATGGAGAGTGGAGAAGATCTGATTCTAGAGGTTTCTAATGACAGTGGTTCGAATTTTATTCAAGTAAGAAACTGGGTAAGCGGAACAGATTTTCAGAATGATGTGCCACAAGTCGTGAGTGAAGAGATACCGGCCAATTTGCTGAGTGCTGCGACCATAGTCAGAATAAGATGTGATGCCAGTTCTAATTATGATAGGATCTACCTAGATGACTTGCAGCTGGAGATATGCACTCAAAGTAATATAGTGAATGATGGTAGCTCTGATATGATGATGGTTCATACTGGACAAGCTCAAGCGGAATTGCCAGCTTATGATCTGGTTGTGCCACAGGAAGATATTTCAGATTTGCATTACAGGTTATATCCTAATCCTGCCTATGAAAGCTTGATTTTGGAAACCAATGATCCTTCAGCCAAGGCTGTACTAATCGATAGTAATGGACAAAGAATCTCTGAGTATAAGGTCAATGAGATTCAGGATATTTCAGAATTGGAATCAGGTCTCTACTTCATTATCATAAAAAACGACACTGAAATGAAGACGATGAAATTCATTAAGATATAGAGAGTTATTGAGGGCTAGATTTTTTCTCTGCTTTTCTCTATATTTAAATACAATGCAGAAAGACGCAGATACACAGAAAGCAAAAGAACCTTCCGTTTCTTATGATAAGAAGCTGACTTATGAGGATTATCTCAATTTTGATTTTGAGTATATGGTGGAGCTCATCAAGGGTCAATTGTTTAAGATGGAAGCTGCGCCCAGTTCTGGTCATCAGGAGATAAGCGTTAATATCACTAGGTTGTTCAGTAATTATTTAGTAGGAAAGTCTTGTAAATTATACCATGCTCCCTTTGACGTCATCCTCCCCGTAGCTAATGAGAGGAGGTGTACTTCTACTACAATCGTACAACCAGATCTCTGTGTCATTTGTGATTTGGAAAAGATAGATGAAGCTGGTTGTTGTGGCCCACCAGATCTGATTGTGGAAATTCTTTCTCCTTCAACCCAGAAAAAAGATCTTACACATAAGTATGCAATCTATGAGGAAACTGGTGTCAAGGAATTCTGGGTCACCTACCCTTTTGATCAGATGCTGCATCTTTACAAATTGGAAGAGGGGAAATATTTACGAGCAGAGATTTATGATCACAATGACACAGTAAGTACAGGCTTGTTTCCTGAATTGGCAATAGATTTATCTGAAGTGTTTGGAGCTTAGAATTGTTGTAGATGCCGAAATAATGACCTCACAACTCCTCCCCCTTCCGATGCGCTTTATACCGCCCCTTCCCAAACTTGGTCCCATTGAATTCTGTGGTTACCTTCAGTCTATCCCGCTCCTCTACAGGTAGTAGATTGAATGCTTTGCATTTTTCTGAGCAAGTCGTCTCGTATTTCTCTTGGCACTCAGGGCATTGTATGAAGAGGATGTGGCAAGCATCGTTAGCACAGTTAGTATGATTGTCACAGGGGCTACCGCACTGGTGACATTGTGAGATAGTCTCAGGACTTATCTTTTCTCCCAGCCGCTCATCGAAGACGAAGTTCTTTCCCCTGAATTTATTCTCAAGGCCTTGCTCCTTGGCTTGACGTGCATATTCTATGATGCCACCCTCCAGCTGAAACACATTTTCGAAACCTTTGTGTTTGAAGTAGGCACTGGCCTTCTCGCAGCGGATGCCTCCGGTGCAATACATGATGATATTCTTGTCCTTATGCTCTTGCAGCATCTCCTCCACGATAGGTAGGGACTCCCTGAAAGTTTCCACATCTGGCGTGATTGCATTTTCAAAATGGCCTATCTCGCTCTCGTAATGATTGCGCATGTCTATGACCACACTTTGTTCTTGTTCATCTGTCAGTTCATTGAAGCGGGCGGCGTTGAGATGCACCCCTTTATTTGTTACGTCGAAGGACTCGTCGTTGAGCCCGTCTGCGACGATCTTGTTTCTAATCTTGATCTTGAGTTTGTAGAAGGACTTGCCATCATCTTGGATGGCTTTGTTGAGCCTGACTCCTTTAAGGAATGCTATGCTATCCAGCGCTGCTGCCATTTTATCCCAATTGGTTTCCAGCACAGAGAGTTGGGCATTTATCCCTTCAGTGGAGACATATATCCTGCCTAGTATCTCCAGTTCATCCAGTAGGATGTAGAGGTGATCTCTGAAGAGGGTGGGATTGGGTATATGGGCATAGGCGTAGAAGGAGAGGGTGGTGCGGGGTCTGCTATCCTCTTGGATCTTTTGCTTGAGTACTTCTTTATTGACCTTGTTATGTAACTGCATGGCGATATGAATAGGTGACATGCATAAGAAGGGAAGGATACCTGAGTTGTATTAAAACCACTACTTAGAATAGCGGTAATTGCCGCCCATCTAACCCGCTTTTGCATGAAACGTGTTAACGCCATAAAATTATGACATAAGAGGTAGTATTTCCAATCTAAGTGTCAAGACAAAAGTCCAACGGATTAAGTCACTGGTACTCAATGACTTAGTATATATGGTCATATGGTTACTTATATTAATATTGCTATGTGAAAGCCTCTCATTATGATTATATTACACATAGGAAACTTTTTAATAAGTTTTTCGTTAATATGATTGTGATGTAGAAAGTTCTCTCTATTATTGCAGTATCAAAGGCCTGTAAAGGCAGCTGATAGAACCCGAATACAAGAGAAATGATAGCTCTGAGGCAACTTAGAGTCACTATTATAAAGACGTAGTTTTCTTATTTTGAGACCTTAGTCGAAAGAACCTGAGTAACAGTACTTGGGTTCTTCGCATTTACAGGGGTCTGTGATTGTTGTATCTGGTGTCTGTAGTTTCTTGCCTACTCTTTGAAATCAAACCTTCTAGCATAGATGATATTTGTAATCAGTATATCAGTGATGGTTTATTCAGGCATATCGTATGATAGCCCTTTGTAGCTAGTTATTTAGCTCAATTTAAATCGGCTGACTTCCATAACATCTCCTGCTTCCATCTCACCAAGTCTAATCTCACCAATACGGATTCGGACTAATCTGAGGGTGGGATAGCCGACAACTGCCGTCATTTTTCTGACCTGTCTGAATTTTCCTTCAGTCAGAGTTATGGAGGCCCAGCTAGTAGGGCCGTGTGCTGCAGCTCTTATTTTTCTGGTACGTGGTTTGAATGCTGGTTCGTTTTTAAGAAGAGAGGCTTTACAGGGCAGGGTTTTGTATTCTTTGCCATGTATGCTGATAGTCAATCCACGTTTTAATTTTTCGATGGCGGCTTCAGTCATAAGGCCATCTACTTGAACATAATATTCTTTTTCTACTTTTTTACTTCTAACACGTTGGCTTTCGAGTCCATCTGTCGTAAGGAGTAGGAGTCCTTCTGAGTCTTCGTCCAGTCTACCGATGGACATTATGCCTTCAGGGAAGTCGTGCAGTTCGCCCAAGAGATTCTTATTCTTTCTTCGAGTCTGATTGTTTATGAACTGTGAAAGGTACTTGTATGGTTTGTGGAGGAGAAAGTGCTGGTGTATAGGCATAGGGGGTGATGGGGTAAAGCTATGGTAATTTTTACTTAGAAGTTTCAATTTCAGTTAGGTACAATTGATAGATCACATCGATGGTGCTCCAAGTGTTTAAGTCTGCTGTTTCAATTCCAGATAGGTACAATTGATAGTTCAGTTCCTTGTTTGTTTTTGAGTTGTAATTCAGGTTTCAATTCCAGATAGGTACAATTGATAGTCTATGGTTATGAATCTGAGGGAGTTCACTGAGAGGTTTCAATTCCAGATAGGTACAATTGATAGTCAGAACATCAGAGGCTATATCTGCAGCATAACTCCAGATAGGTACAATTGATAGTACTGGTACGTAGGTGCAGGTGATCCCTATTACAGGTTTCAATTCCAGATAGGTACAATTGATAGTTTTTAACTCCTTCCAATAACCACCAGTCTGAGCCAGTTTCAATTCCAGATAGGTACAATTGATAGCTTTGGGCATATACCCGGTGATATCAAAAGCACCAGTTTCAATTCCAGATAGGTACAATTGATAGTCTGAAGCCAAAAATGTAGGAGATATGGGGTTTGGAGTTTCAATTCCAGATAGGTACAATTGATAGCGCCAATTTTTTCGGTACAGTTGACTTTGAAGAAGGTTTCAATTCCAGATAGGTACAATTGATAGAGTATGCACGACTACACCATCGTATAGATAGGTGAGTTTCAATTCCAGATAGGTACAATTGATAGCTGTGATCGGGGTACGGGTGCCATCAGGATTGATCAGTTTCAATTCCAGATAGGTACAATTGATAGGATGGATGCCTGCATCATAGGTCTTATCATAAGATGGTTTCAATTCCAGATAGGTACAATTGATAGCATTGTTTGTGATAGTGGAGAAGTAGGATTCACAAAGTTTCAATTCCAGATAGGTACAATTGATAGCCGAACACATAGCTCTGTCCATTATGGTTAACCCTAGTTTCAATTCCAGATAGGTACAATTGATAGCAGAAGGACGAACGAATACCGTAGCGAAGGATTCGTTTCAATTCCAGATAGGTACAATTGATAGCTTCATACACCTTGATTAAGAAAATTAGGGTATGCATGTTTCAATTCCAGATAGGTACAATTGATAGTTTCTTTGTGTAGGTGTAAAAAGCTCATGATATGCGGTTTCAATTCCAGATAGGTACAATTGATAGACAGCAAGGGACAGTATTACCAAGTAGTCAAAGATGTTTCAATTCCAGATAGGTACAATTGATAGGCTTAGAACTATACATATATGATTAATTGTAATAATGTTTCAATTCCAGATAGGTACAATTGATAGTATTCGCTGCGGTCTGTAATGCCAGGTCTTTTAATTGTTTCAATTCCAGATAGGTACAATTGATAGATCCAATCTCCATCAGGATCAGTTAAGTATTCTCCTGGTTTCAATTCCAGATAGGTACAATTGATAGTTCAGATAATGATACTGGAACTGGTGATAGTGTAGAGTTTCAATTCCAGATAGGTACAATTGATAGCTTCATCACTCAATTGAAAGCAGTTTCTGAATTGAGTTTCAATTCCAGATAGGTACAATTGATAGGGTTTATACTTCTAGGCCACATGGAGCATATAGCGAGTTTCAATTCCAGATAGGTACAATTGATAGCTGTTCCAGGTCTGTAATTGTAGCTGTTGCCTGGTGTTTCAATTCCAGATAGGTACAATTGATAGCTGGTTTGGACAGTACCTATGCAAAGCTTGTTCTATGTTTCAATTCCAGATAGGTACAATTGATAGCGACGAAACCCAGATAGGCGACGATACTTATACTTTGTTTCAATTCCAGATAGGTACAATTGATAGTTACAACGGAGAAACGGGATAAGAAAACATTTGAAAGTTTCAATTCCAGATAGGTACAATTGATAGAATGGGATCCGATTCAGGTGCCTATAAATTGTTTGGGTTTCAATTCCAGATAGGTACAATTGATAGCATGTCTTTCATATTCATGAAACCACTCTTTTCTAAGTTTCAATTCCAGATAGGTACAATTGATAGTAATTGATGATGCAGGTACTGTTACTACTTTAGATAGTTTCAATTCCAGATAGGTACAATTGATAGTTATTCTGAGGACAACAATAGTATTCAGTTGAGCATGTTTCAATTCCAGATAGGTACAATTGATAGCTGTAGAGGTTTCAGGGAAAAGTTTAACCCTTAAGTTTCAATTCCAGATAGGTACAATTGATAGCTGTAGACCTTCAGGAAATATAACCCCTCTAGAGAGTTTCAATTCCAGATAGGTACAATTGATAGTGGATACTCTAATGTTTAGATCAATGTGGTTCTAGTTTCAATTCCAGATAGGTACAATTGATAGCCACTGTTGCGCACTTGCAGACATCCTCAGACCATAAGTTTCAATTCCAGATAGGTACAATTGATAGCCATCACAAGTAGGACTTTTACACCTCATCCTGATAGGTTTCAATTCCAGATAGGTACAATTGATAGGACGATTACTACTTGTACAGAAGATTACCCGTACACTGTTTCAATTCCAGATAGGTACAATTGATAGAATCTGGCTTAATGTACTTGACCCTTACGTCAACTGGTTTCAATTCCAGATAGGTACAATTGATAGTTTTCACAAGCTTCAAAAGTTATGTTAGGTGAAGAGTTTCAATTCCAGATAGGTACAATTGATAGTTTGTATTGTGCGGTGGCGGTGGGGGCTGCAAATTGGTTTCAATTCCAGATAGGTACAATTGATAGCTGACATGTCTGGGACATCTAGACAGTCTTCTTTTACGTTTCAATTCCAGATAGGTACAATTGATAGAACTATTCACCTGTGTCTCGCAGTCTGCGTCACATAGTTTCAATTCCAGATAGGTACAATTGATAGCCAAATGACAAGTGCCTCTATCATTCAGGAATAGACAAGTTTCAATTCCAGATAGGTACAATTGATAGATCTATTACTGTGCCACTACCACAAGATCCTCCATAGTTTCAATTCCAGATAGGTACAATTGATAGTAATGATGAGCCAGGGCTGTGGTGATGATCCTGTAGGTTTCAATTCCAGATAGGTACAATTGATAGTGTATAGGGTAATGAATTTAAGTACTGCAGATATGCGTTTCAATTCCAGATAGGTACAATTGATAGCTGTGAGACCATCTATCGAGGACGAATCTACCCGAGTTTCAATTCCAGATAGGTACAATTGATAGCTAAATCACTGTGATCTACACATGCCATCCCTAAAACGTTTCAATTCCAGATAGGTACAATTGATAGTGGTTCCAGTGACTAGCTGGGACGGTGGTATCACTACGTTTCAATTCCAGATAGGTACAATTGATAGCGACTCTGGTTCTGTCTCTCTGAAGCAGATGAGAAAGTTTCAATTCCAGATAGGTACAATTGATAGATTCAGAAGACAGATTGTAGTTGCGAACGTATGCCGTTTCAATTCCAGATAGGTACAATTGATAGTGGATTTTTTACGATAGCTCAGCAGTCTTTCATCTGTTTCAATTCCAGATAGGTACAATTGATAGCCTGATCACTAATGCCACGACGTCTGCCATAACCACGTTTCAATTCCAGATAGGTACAATTGATAGCAGAATCTCAAGTCGATGCATTCGCTGATAATAAGTTTCAATTCCAGATAGGTACAATTGATAGGCTTCACGTCGAGCGCTTAATGACTTTCACAGAGTAAGTTTCAATTCCAGATAGGTACAATTGATAGTCCTGTTTGCTCTCATGCCATCTGGATAGATGAGGTTTCAATTCCAGATAGGTACAATTGATAGTCTACTTTCTGATTGTCTTGACCATCGGCTCCAGCGTTTCAATTCCAGATAGGTACAATTGATAGCTTGCTGCTGATGATAGATCACCTTGCCTATGAGGAAGTTTCAATTCCAGATAGGTACAATTGATAGCCGTCCTTGGTTATGTTGAAGTCCAGCTTTCTGTACTGTTTCAATTCCAGATAGGTACAATTGATAGAGTGAAGTGTCTTGCAGCATGGATGATATCAAGCAAGTTTCAATTCCAGATAGGTACAATTGATAGTACTGTCAGGAGTTATGAGAATAAAGTCGGTAAGAAGTTTCAATTCCAGATAGGTACAATTGATAGACGATTTTGGTGGCACATGTATGTCTGAGCATATGGTTTCAATTCCAGATAGGTACAATTGATAGAGATCTAAGAGATTGAAAACACTTGCAAAAAAAAAGTTTCAATTCCAGATAGGTACAATTGATAGGTCATGGTGCAGGCTCCATACCATCCGCTTTAGCGGGTTTCAATTCCAGATAGGTACAATTGATAGCTAAACTACAAGGCTCGTGAATGTCGTTGAAAAACGGTTTCAATTCCAGATAGGTACAATTGATAGCAGCTTGGTACCAGCTGATTAAGAACAACCCCAAAGTTTCAATTCCAGATAGGTACAATTGATAGGAGCTAGGAACATAAGGTTGTCACACAAATTTTACAGTTTCAATTCCAGATAGGTACAATTGATAGCAGGCTAAAGCCGTGACGGGGTTTAGTTCTCTGTGATGTTTCAATTCCAGATAGGTACAATTGATAGAAACGGCAGTCGCAGAACACTAACTGAGTACCAAGTTTCAATTCCAGATAGGTACAATTGATATTAAGAAATATCCACTTTTGCCCTTCCATAAAATCAAGTTTCAATTCCAGATAGGTACAATTGATAGGCCTCTTTCAGAGTCACTTGGAAATAGGTAATCATCGTTTCAATTCCAGATAGGTACAATTGATAGCCAAATCTTATTTTTAAATCATCTACATCCATCAGTTTCAATTCCAGATAGGTACAATTGATAGCCGTGGTAATCTTCCCACGGAATGTATCGTACAGGTTTCAATTCCAGATAGGTACAATTGATAGCTATTCGCTGATCGATGCATATGTCAGTAACATTGAGTTTCAATTCCAGATAGGTACAATTGATAGCTTTGGTACGCCGAAGGCGGAATTTTAGATTGAGGTTTCAATTCCAGATAGGTACAATTGATAGCAGTTCCTTTTCTTCTGCCTGCAACGGAAAAAGGCGTTTCAATTCCAGATAGGTACAATTGATAGCTTTGTGCTCTTTTTCATCGTTTATAATTTTTTAAAAGTTTCAATTCCAGATAGGTACAATTGATAGGAAGTCGTTGTTATTGGTTATGTAGTCGTTATTATGTTTCAATTCCAGATAGGTACAATTGATAGAGCACTTCCAGTATCAGTATCAGCGTCTCACGCTCGTTTCAATTCCAGATAGGTACAATTGATAGAAGCCTTATGCGATGATTCAGGTAATTATTACAAAAGTTTCAATTCCAGATAGGTACAATTGATAGAAAATAATATACTGTATGCCTCTGACGGGTGGTGGAGTTTCAATTCCAGATAGGTACAATTGATAGCTAACGCCTCAGATATATTTACTGAAAGCGATAGTGAGTTTCAATTCCAGATAGGTACAATTGATAGCAAGAACGAGGAAAGGAAAACGAACGACTACATAACGTTTCAATTCCAGATAGGTACAATTGATAGGTCAAAGGGAAAGAGACGGCGGTCTGGCGGATCAAGGTTTCAATTCCAGATAGGTACAATTGATAGTAGGCAACCTCGGAGCAGACCCTGAAATACAAACCCGTTTCAATTCCAGATAGGTACAATTGATAGAGACGTATTGAAAAATAGTACTAGTAGTAAAGTGAGTTTCAATTCCAGATAGGTACAATTGATAGACAACGTGTCCTGTGACAGCAACTATCAATTCAAAGTTTCAATTCCAGATAGGTACAATTGATAGATATAACCGATAACTCATTGGAATACTCCTATTGTTAAATGGCGCCATGTTGACCCCCTAAATGGCGCAAGCTGACCCCCCTAGAAAAGTGCTAAAAAAAAGCTGTCCTTATACTAAATGGCGCAAGCTGACCCCCCTTGGATCAAAAGACTCGAATATTGTCTTATCAGTAGTGGAATAATTAAGTGATTGTGATATAAAAATATCTGATCACATGGCATTTAAACCACTAAGAATGGACAAAAGAGAACTTATCGTCAAGTATAGTAAACAAGGTAAAGCTATCAAGCAAATAGCCCGACTCCTAGGTGTTTCCAAGAATACCGTAAAGGCCTATATCAGAAAACAACCTGCTCAGAATGAGAGCAATTCACATGAACAGAGTAATCATCAAGAACAAGAATTGCCTACCCAAGAATCTGATGCTGACAATGACTTGAGAAGAGACAAAGAGCTTCAGTGCCTCCTTCCACAATATCATAAAGAACTATCTAAAGTAGGCGTAACAAGGCAACTACTGTGGTCAGAATATAAAGAGTCTTATCCCGACGGATACAGTTACAGCAGATTTTGTCGCAAGATGAAACTTTATCGGATGCAACAAGAAGTGACAATCAGACTAGAGCACCAAGCCGCCTATAGACTAAGTGTAGACTACACCGGAAAGAAGATGGCCTACGTGGACACAGCCACTGGAGAAGAAAAGTATGCCGAAGTATTAGTATGTACGATGCCACATTCTGCCTATACTTTTGCCTGTGCTGTGGCATCCCAAAAACAAGAAGACTTCATTGCTGGCATCAATGCTGCTTTGCTTTACATAGGCGGATTACCCAAAGTCATACAGAGTGATAATCTGAAGAGTTTTGTCACAAAAGCAGATAGATACGAACCCACCTTTAATCAGCTATGTGTCCAGATGTCAAGCCACTATGCAGTGGAAATAGAAGCCACGCGATCAGGCAAACCAAAAGATAAAGCCAGCGTAGAAAGACATGTCGCCATCGTATACAATAAAATATATGGCCCATTACGAGACGAAACTTTTACGAGTATAGAACAGATAAATCAGGCATTCAGGCCATTAATTGAGAAGTTGAACACAGCAAAACTACAAGGCAAAGATCATAGTCGTGAAGATCTTTTTATGGAGAATGAAAAACCACACCTTGGACAACTACCTGCACAGATGTTTGAGATACAAAGGACGACCATGGCTAAAGTTCAGATGAACTACCACGTCATCCTAGGCCAAGACAGACATCAATATAGCGTCCCTTATACCTATGTAGGCAAACGTACACAATTAGTCTATACCAACTCATATGTCCATGTATACTGTGGTTCTGAGCGCATCGCGGTACATACCCGAGATAGAAGAAGTCATGCCTACACGACACTGCCAGCTCACATGCCAGAAAAACATTTGAGATTCCTGCAAAGAAAAGGATGGGACGCCAACTACTTCAAAAGACAAGCAACAAACATAGGAGACAATACACTGTGGGCCATGACAGAGATACTCAAAAGCAAGTCACTTATAGAACAGACATACAACTCTTGTTTAGGTCTGATCTCACTCGCAGGAAAATATTCACAGACAAGACTTGAGAATGCCTGCGCCAAAGCCAGAACAACTCACCGAGTCAATTACGGAATAATAAAAAACATCCTGAAGAACAAAACCGACCTGATAGAAAAACAACCAGACCTCTTCTCTCTGCCAGGTCATGAAAACATAAGAGGAGCAGACCAATATCAATGAAAAGAGAATTTATTAATCACTAAAACATAAATAATGGATACAAGTACAACCTTAGAAATGATGCAAAAACTAAAACTAGATGGTATGACAAGTTCTTATCAAGCCATCTGTGATCTACCTGCAGACAAGCAACCTGATACACATCAGTGCCTAGCCACACTAATAGATGCTGAGGTGCAATCAAGAGCCACCAAGAGAACTAATATGCTCAGCAGACTGAGCAAACTCAGATACAAAGCTTCATTGCACGATATCAAATATGACTCTAAAAGAAATCTGACAAAACAACAAATGGCAAAGCTGACCGACTGCGCCTATCTGTCTAGAGGTGAAAACATCATCATCACTGGAGCCACAGGCTGTGGTAAATCATATTTGGCCTGTGCTCTAGGACATCAAGCCTGTCTCTATGGACATAGGACTCTATATTTTAATATGAATAGATTCTGCGAACAAATAGCTATAGCCAGAGTAGACGGCACACTTATAAAATGGATGAACAGGATAAAGAAGGCAAAACTGCTCATACTTGACGACTTTGGATTACAACAGATGTCTCATGATGTAAAGCTGACAATATTGCAAATACTAGAAGACAGATACAAGGAAGCGTCCACGATAATGACTTCACAATTACCCTTGAGCAAATGGCATGCATACCTTAATGAACCGACTGTCGCAGACGCTATCTTAGACCGTCTGACAGCTAAATATTCCAAGATAGAATTGAAGGGAAAAAGCCTAAGGAAAAGTGCTTAGGATCTATTAATTATCTTTGAAATCCACTACTGAATCCAAGGGGGTCAGCTTGCGCCATTTTTAGGGGGTCAGCTTGCGCCACTCGGGGGGTCAAATGGGCACCATTATACAGTCAACTCCAGATACATCTTTGAACTTGAAACTAATTCAAAATCATAGTTTCGATGAGACACTCATGATTATCAATGATAATTTTATAACTGTATATACTCACGACTGGATGGATAACGGTCCAGCAATTTTAGTTGATACGATAGACTTATCAGGACAATTGATTAATGCCACAGATACTTTATTCTCTCTACTTGGCAACTTAGATTGGGAAAATTCATGGCGGCAAAATAATCATCTCATGTATATCGAAGAGGATGAAGAGAAATTTTATTGGATGGATTACTATACGAAACAACCTTGGTCTTTAGATTCGACTAGGGCAAACATCAATATATACCATGAAAATAGTACGGAGATAATTGAAATCAATTTTCTAGATAAGCACAGAGTTCAGACCTTTTCTATAATTTATGTAGATTCTGGTAGAATACTATTGAAGCTTTTCTATCCAGATGATACAATTTCGTACATTCTAATAGATCAAGATGGTTCTATGCTATGGAAAGTAGATTTAGAAGGCGAGGGTATTCGATTTATTCAATTGGACGACTTAAATGATTTTGTATTAGTTAGAGGTGGGGATGATATTAACGGGAAATCACAGATTGAAATAATCAAATTTGAGGATGGGAATCTAGAAAAAAAAGGTCAAATTATATTAGATAATGAAGACTACTATATGTTTCCCTATGGGATTCAATCAATAGGTGATAATAATTATCTAATTACAGTTGAGTATCGAGAGGATGTTGAACCATTTCCGAGGCAGGGGAGCTTCAGGACAATACTTAAGGTTGATGGCAAACAAATAGGAATTGGTACTTCAGTATCTACAGACGACACTTCCGATAAGGCAACAAATATTAAAGTAATTCCAAATCCTTTTCGTGATTATTTTTCATTTTATTCAGAAAATCAGGAAGGAATTATGAATTTATACTCATACGTAGGGAATTTGATATTGTCTAAAGAAATAGTAAAAGGTTATAATTCTACAACTACTTCGGAGCTCAACAAAGGTATTTATTACCTATCGTTGCAATATGAAGGTTATAAAATTACCAAGGCTATACATAAGATATAGTGTCTAAGGATTAGTATGTCGGTACAGTCAAGGGGGATGGTAAGTATAGAATCATCCCCTTTGCATAGCTAGAGAGAAATGCTAGTTGCTAACATACTATGATCAGGGAATGTCTCCTTCGTCCTTCGTCAACACTCTCGATATAGTTCATCCGTTATGTCTAATGAAAAATAAATAAATGGAAAGACTACAGATTGTAAGTAATGCATATTTTAAAGAAGTTATCCCCTTACTAATTCCTGGCCTTACTACTGATACTCTTTATTCATCAAGTTCAAGTCTTTTAGGAGACTGTAAATTCAATATTGATTTAAATAGCAATGCCTTCATTGACTCATTGCCTAAGAAATACAAACCGATAAACACAAGAGTTATTCAGT